>Ga0335074_10008535_pt1 | contig 14247 bp, 11 predicted proteins | sample Lox_Sample_23_FD_206715 | JGI IMG/M metagenome (GOLD analysis project Ga0335074, IMG submission 206715) | Soil microbial communities from Loxahatchee National Wildlife Refuge, Florida, United States - Lox_Sample_2.3 | ecosystem: Environmental > Terrestrial > Soil > Wetlands | place: USA...
CGGTGATCATCATCGGCCGCGAGTTCCTGGTGAGCGGCCTGCGCTCCATCGCCGCCTCGGAAGGATTCACCATCCAGGCCAGCGATTTGGGCAAGCTGAAAATGTTTGTGCAGATCTTCTCGGTGGTGGCGGCGATTGTCGATCACCACTGGGCGTACGTATGGTGGCTGCCAGGCCTACCGATTCGTCCTATCGCCATGGTTTCGATTTGGGTGATGGTGGGGCTGTCGCTGTGGTCTGCGGCCGATTACTTCTTCGCTTTCTGGAAGCGAATCGATCAGACGGCGGAAAAGCGCCGTCGCCGTCGTTCCTTTGTGCTGAGCCGGCGAAGGAAGCGTAACAATGTCCCCGCAATCTGAATCCGCCCGTCCCGCAGAGGCCGTGGAAACTTCGGAATATTCTGCGGAAGAACGCCGCACGCTATTGCGTCTGGCTCACCGGTCGATCGAGTCTGCACTCGACGGTGTCGGTCTCGACCTTACGCCTTCCAACGGGCACCTGGCCGAGTGCCGCGGCGCATTCACGACATTGCATCTGCATGGCAGGCTGCGCGGCTGCATCGGATATGTGTTTCCCACCCAATCGCTCTACTGCACCGTGGCCGAGACGGCGCGGGCGGCGGCCTTCGACGATCCGCGCTTTGAGCCGGTGGAGCTGGACGAAGCTCGCAGGCTGAAGATCGAGATCAGCGTGCTGTCGTTGCTCCGGCCGGCCACTCCTGAGCAGATTGTCGTCGGAAAGCACGGGCTCGTGGTGCAGCAGGGAAGCCGGCGTGGATTGCTCTTGCCTCAGGTCTCGACGGAGTGGGACTGGGACCGCGAAACCTTCCTGGCGCAAACTTGCCTGAAAGCTGGATTGCCGTCGGATGCCTGGATGCGCGGTGCGGATCTGCAGGTCTTCACGGCGGAAGTGTTCGGCGAAGAGTAACCAGTACCTTCTTCCGCCGGCAAGTCGCTTTCGGCCGGCAAGTCGCCGCCATCTTACGCCATCGGCAAGGTCCCGCAACCTGAATCCACATCACGGTGCGGACCGGGACCTTGCGTCGTTCCGCTGCGCAGAGCCTGTTGTGCAACGGTTTGGCTGGCCGCCGACGTTGTTTCGGTTGTCAAAGAACCAGGCCGAAGTCAAGAGTGGGCCCGTTCGTTTTGTTGTTGCGACCAAGTCAGCACCGTCGTGCTTCTTTCGTCCAAACAACAAAAGGCGCCGGAAGAGGTGCGCCTACCTGTTCCGCCGCCACATGGCGGGCTAGCATATTAAGGCCAGTAGTCAATACCATGCTGATCTGACAGCGCCAGACGCAATTGTCGAGGCTAGTAGCAGCCCTGATTCGTACCCACCTATGAACTTGTGTGCCCTAAAATTCAACTTTTTGTAAGAAGGGTGTTGCAACTTTGTTTGTGCATCGTTACCATCGGGCAGCTACATGCGCGAGTCTTCAAGTACTTACGCATCCCGGATCCGCCGCTTCCATCTGCCGCGACTGTGTGTTGCGGTGGTTGGCTCCGATCCCGCCAATATGATCGAGCGCGCCGAGTCTCTGGTGCGCGATAACCCATTCCTGGAGTTCAGGTTAGATTATCTTCCGCAGCCGCTGGCCGCACTGCCGAAGCTCAAGACATTTCTCGAGCTGCATCCGGAGGCGACCTTCATCGCGACCTGCCGGCGCGCCGTAAATGGTGGCAGATTCAGGGGATCCGTGGCAAATGAGCTGGCGGTGCTGCTCAAAGCCGCCGATGTGGGCTTCCCTCTGGTCGATCTGGAATTGCAAAGCGCCGAGGCGCTGAAAGCTGACGACCTGCGTGATCTTTACGATCGCGTCGGGTTGATCCTGTCTCATCACAACTTTAAGGCTACCAAGAAGTTAGATGAACAGTTCGCTGAGATGAGCAAGTATCCGGCGGACTTCTACAAGCTGGTCTCGACCGCGACCAACCTCTACGACAACGTCGTGATGATGAAATTGCTGGAGAAGACCTCGGGCAAGCACGAGATGGTCGGCGTCTGCATGGGCGAACAGGGCATCATCAGCCGGACGCTGGCGGTGCGGGCTGGTAGCGTCTTCACCTTTGCCGCTGCAAGCAAAGGCGAAGAAACGGCGCCCGGCCAGGTTACGGCCAGCGATCTGCGCGACATCTATCGCATCGAGATGGTCGACCAGGCTACGCAAGTCTATGGCGTAGCAGGAGATCCGGTTGCCCATTCGCTTTCGCCGGTGATGATGAACGCGGCTTTCCGCCGCGAGACGGTCAACGCCGTCTATCTGGCGCTGCACGCCAAGAGCCTGAAAGACCTCTTGGCCTGCGTGCAAGATATTCCTATCCGCGGTCTCAGCATCACTATGCCGTACAAGCAAGAGATTCTGGACGCGCTGGAGAATTCTGATCCGCTGACGCGGCAGATTGGCGCATGCAACACTGTGGTTCGCGCCGCTGATGGCAAACTCTACGGCTTCAACACCGATGTGGCCGGAATCATCGTTCCTCTCGAGCAACGGCTGACCTTGGCCGGAACTCGCGTGCTGATCGTCGGCGCCGGTGGTGCGGCGCGCGCAGCCGCCTTCGGTCTCAAAGCCAAAGGCGCGGAGGTGTTCATCACCAACCGCACGCCGGAAAAGGGTCAGACTCTGGCGCGGCAGGCCAAGGTGAAGTACCTGAAGCGCGCCGAAGTCGCCAAGCAGCAATTCGACGTGATGCTCAACGCGACCCCGGTCGGCATGAACGGCAGCAAGCAGTCGCCGCTGGAAGACAAAGAGCTGAATACGAAATACGTCTTCGACCTGGTTTACACCCCGGCGGAGACCAAGCTGATCAAGATGGCGCGCGCCAAGAACATTCCGGTGATTCCCGGACTGGAGATGTTCGTTCAGCAGGGCGCGCGGCAATTTGAGATCTGGACCGGCAAACCCGCGCCCATCGCCGAGATGGGCTATGTGGTGACCAAGGCACTGGAGCGCCGCGCCGCCGAAGAAGCGGTCGAAGAGCAAGCGGCGCCAGTTAGAAAATCCCCCGCCAAGCCGGCCTCGAAGCCGAAGAGAGCTGCCAAGCCAGCGAAGAAATCCGCCAAGCCTACGCGAAAGAAGTGAGCCGTCGTCGGTCGCTCTCAGTTCGGAATTTCCTAGCAACGCTAACAAACCGAGTCCCGCAATGCGGGACGGAATATGAAAGCCCACCGCTTCAGCGGTGGGTGAGAGTCAGGAGTGCCCCGGGCACGACACAAACTCGTCTTTAACATCCGGCCGCGTCCGCCAAAGCGCCAATCGTCGCCACTTCCGCATCCGGACGCGCCTCGACAGACCTCGTAGCCGCTGCCGCTTTTCCCTGTCTTCGATTCACCCACGCCGTCGCAATACCGAGCGACCGCGCAGGTACCACATCGTGGTACAAGCTCTCGGCGACGTGCAACAGACGGTCGCGCGGAATCGCCAACCGTTCCAGCAGCGTTTCGAAATTCCTAAGTGACGGCTTATAGCTGCCGACCTGCTGCGCCGTAACCACGCAATCGAACGGAACTTCCAGCTTGGCCGCCGACCAGGCAAAGAGATCGTCGTCAATGTTGGAGAGTATCGCCAGCTTGTAGCGCGACTGCAGGCGCCGCAATCCCGCAACGGTGTCGGCAAAGGGCTGCCAATTGCGGATCGAATAAGCCAAGCCGGCAGCCTCAGTCTCGCTCACGTCGAAGTTCAGCTCACGAGCAAAGTCCCTGACGACGCTGGCCAGAACTTCGCGATAGCGCCGATACTGCCCGGCTTGCTCGCGGGGCTCAAACTCCGAATACAGATTCAGGATTTCGTCGTCCCTGATTTTGCAACTCCTACGTTGTAGGAGTTGGTGCAGGTAGCCGAGTATGCCCGACTCCCAATCGATCAGCGTGCCGTAGCAGTCGAACGACAACCATTCAAAACGCGAGAAGTCGAACTCTCCGTTCACGGAACCAGTTTATACACGCCTCCCGCGTCGGCACCGCCATTCTCGGCGATGCCATACAAGTTGCCTTGATTGTCCTGGATCAATACCAGCGTGGTTAGCGGCGTGCTTCTACTTCACGCTGCTAGCTTGATTACAGAATGCATCTGGGTTGCGGTTCGCGGCGCAGTCGTCGGCTCAGGTGACGTGAACATGTGTCCCAAGTCGCAGAGGTATACGGTCTCAACGAAACATTCTGCCCTGCGCGCAGTTAATTTCCTGCGCTGAAATACGATTACATCGCTGCTGCCACACACGGGACACGACGGACGTGCTGTCATGCTGAATCCTCTTTCCGCAACCCCATCGCACAGATCGAACACGCGAGTCGTTGGCTAATTGTGGCGAGGAACGAAGAGTTGTAGAAAATGATAGCGATTATCGACGGTAGCCGCGCTAGAAGCCTGCGCCCGCGTAGAACCCGACTATGAACAGCGGTATCGAGGACAGCTCAACGGCCGCCACCAGCCATTTTGGAGCCTTGTCGATGGCTGCGAGGACGCCGATTGCCATAGCAATCGGGACTAGGAAGAAAAACAAGGCAAAGGCGCCCTGCTGCGGATCCTCCCAGGGCGGAAGTGATGACGGTTGAAATTTGTAATGAATGGCCACGCCAGCGGACAAAGCTGCATTTGCTGTAGCGAAACCGAGTGCGATCAATGAGACGATGGCCGGGGATCGATAACGCCATCTGCAGAGAACCGCTATCCATGCGGTAAGGGTGATTGCCAGAGGAGAACAGCTAAGCAGCCACATCGTTTGAGGTCAGGCATTTGCTATGCACCCAAGCTGCGCCATAAGTTTGGCCCCGGACGCCGAAATTCCATCATCTGGTACATGTGCTGCCGTGGCCGGCTGTCGAGGCTGGGCTGAGGCGGAATGAGCCCTTCCATCAAACTGGAACCCCCTAGTGCGGCTTTTCCGTCGCTGGCGTGGGTTTGTGCGATTCGAACTTGCGTTGCAGGGCTTCGAAGGCTGAAGCAACCGGCTTCTCGCTGGCCTGACCGTCGTCCGATCCGGCTGCAGCCTGTGGCGGATCGGCGCTGCGGTTGCCGTTGTTATCGGTATTCTCGGCGGCAGATTCCTGAGGCGAAGCGTTTTGCACGGCGGAATTCACCGCGGCGGCGGCCACCGTCTTCGGCACCTCTACCAGGCGTGAGCCCGCCAGTCCCCGCTCCAGAAACTTTTTGGTATTCAGCAGCGGCCGCGCCAGCGAAGGATTGTAGCTGGTCCACGGCGTCTCCAACTCTGCCTCGCGCTCAAACTGCGCCCGCATGCTCTCCATCTTGGAGTCGAGATCGTCGAGATAATGCAGCATGAGCGCTTCGGGAAACATGGGCAGCTTGGGCGAGCCAAACTCGTATTCGCCGTGATGGCTGATGATCAGGTGCTCCAGCAAAACCTTCAGCTCGTCGGGAAATCCGGGCACGAGTTTGAGCTTGTCGTGCAGCATCTCCAGCTCGATGATCATGTGCCCCAGCAGTTGGCCTTTGGTTGTGTAGGCGATGGAGCGCTGATAGGTCAGCTCGTGCAGCTTGCCGATATCGTGCAGAAACGCGCCGGTCAACAGCAGATCGCGATTGACCTGCGGATAGTTGCGCACCGCCAGATCGCAAACGTTAAACAGCGAGACGACGTGATCGAGCAGGCCGCCGACAAACGCGTGATGCAAGGTCTTGGCCGCGGGTGCGTTCTTGTAGGCCGTTACCAGCGCCTCATCGGCGCAAAATTCTTTCAGCAATGACTTCAGCCAGGGATTCTCGAAGCTGTCGACAAAGTTACAAAGCGTTTGCCACAGCTGCTCAACGTCCTTCGAAGTCTTGGGCAGGTAGTCGGCGTAGTCGATTTCCGACTCGCCCAGCCTGCGCATCTTGTGCACCGTAAGCTGCCAGCGTCCGTTGTACTTGTGAATGACGCCCTTGACTTTGACGAAGTCATCCTGGTCGAAGGCGGAGAGCGCGTCGTTGACGTTGTCCCACATGTTGGCCTGGATCTGGCCGCTGCGATCGGCGAGGATCATCGACAGGTACAGCTCGCCGCTCTTCTTCGACTTCACTTGCTTAACCGCGACCACGAAGAACGAGGTGATGGTCTGGTTTTCAACCTTGGCGCAATCGCAGATGTAGAAGTCCTTCATGCGGGCCTGTGGCGCTCAATGGATGAGCAAACGCCGACTGATCGCTAATGGTATCGCACTCATGCGGGGATTGGTTAGGAAAGAATGGCCACGATAATCACCTGTTGCGGTGACCGTCGTACTTTCGCCTGGCTGAGCGGTTGACTTGTCCATTTCCGCGGGAGAACAATATTTGTTGGGATCATGCAGTTCTGCTGGGAACAGGAGGAGCTGTGAATCGTATCGTTTCGTGTGCTGTTTTCGCCTTCATCGCGGTGGCGATGTGCGTGAGTCAGAATGCTCCTGCGTCGGCTTCGCCGGACACCGCTGCCAGCAACCGGCCGCAGGGTATCCTGCCCGTCACCTTGACCAAATCGCTCGATTCCAAAAAGCTTAAACAAGGCGACGAGGTCACGGCCAAGACTGCGGCCGGGCTGCACTCGGCCAGTGGAGAAGAAATCCCCGCTGGGTCCAAGGTGGTTGGCCATGTAACCCAGGCCACGGCGCGCTCCAAGGGCGATTCCCAGGCGTCGCTGGGAATTGTCTTCGACAAGATTGATCTGCCGGGCGGAAAAAGCATGGACATCAAAGGGATGCTGCATGCTGTCGGGCCGGCTCCCGACACCGCGCCGGATACGTCAGCTTCCATGGGCGGAGCCAACATGAACCCAGGCAATGGTTCTACCGCGCCGCAGGGCTCCGGCATCGGGATGCAGCCGGGGCAGCAGCAGGCTCCCAAGATGCTCGACCCTCACGCGTCGGGCGTGATCGGCATGAAGAACATGAAACTGGACAGCAACAATTCCGTGCTGACGTCCACTGGCAAGGAAGTGAAGCTGGACAGCGGCGCGCAGATGCTCATCCAGATGGAATAGCGCGGGCTCTTGCCGCCGCTACGCGATCGCTGCCGCCGTACGACTCGGAGGCTGCTGCGCGCCCAGAGCCTGCCCTGAGCTGGTCGAAGGGTCTCGCGGTTTTCGAGACTTGGGTGATTTTCTCCAATCAAACCTGGCTCTTGTGCTTTGCGAACATTTTCGCGGTGAACTGCTCGCTCTGCCCCTTGGGCACGCTCAGCGATTTCCACTCCGCGCCCTTCCAGTGCTTGGCCAGAAACGTAATCTGTCCCACATGGTAGGCGGTGTGGCCGCTGGCGCGGTTCAGCGCCTGCAACACCGAATGGGGCTGGCCGCGAATGGTCACCGTGCGCTCCAGATCTTCCGGTTCAAGTGAATTGACGGTGTCGAAGACAAGCTGCCAGTTCTGCTCCCACCATCGCAGCAACTGCTCGCGAGTGGTGTCGTCAGTCGTGACGAATTCCTGGTCGCGATTACGGTCCGGCTTCTCGCCGTCGGTCGTCAAAAAGTCCGTGAAGCGCGAGCGAAAATTGCCCGCCAGGTGCTTCACGATGACGGCGACGCTGTTGGACTCCGCATCAGGCTGCGCAAAGAATTGCTCGTCGGTGAGCTGCGCGATGGCATCGTCGGCCAGCCGTTTGTGGCCACGCAGGCCGCGGAAAATTTCGTCAAGATAGAGGGCGCCGAAGTCGGGCATAACATCTCCTAGGGCCGCTGCCAGATCGCCGCATTGCGCCGAACCCGGTGAACGATGAAACGAATGGTTGCGAGCGGCATCAAAGCGAGGATCTCCTTCAGCTTAACATCGTTCCTGGAAACTACCCATTCTCTTCGCGCACGCGCATAATCGTTCTATCGCTCGCATGCCGCCAACTCGCATTGACACGCGCGCCGACAGCTCCACCGACGCGCGCCTCAGCCGCATCGTCCGCCTGCTGAGCGACAACGCGACCGTGGTCATCAGTGGCACGCGCGTAGCCGAAGAGCTTGGCACCTCGCGCTCCGAAGTCTGGCGCGCGGTACAGCATCTGCGCGAGCTGGGCGTGCAAATCACCGGCCACCTCGCCACCGGATATCAACTCAACGCCATGCCCGATCTTCTGTTGCCCGACATTCTCGATCCGCTCGTGAGCGGAACCATCTTCGCCTCCAAGACTCATCACTACTTCCGCATCGGCTCAACCAACACCCTGGCAATGCAGGCCGGCGCCGACGGTGAACCGGAGGGTTCGGTCTTTATTGCCGAAGAGCAAACGGCCGGCCGCGGGCGCGGCGGTCATAGCTGGGAGTCGACGCAATCGGTCGGGATCTACTGCTCGGTTGTGTTGCGCCCGGAGATTCCGCCCGTCGATGCGCTGGCGCTCTCGCTGATGACCGGGATCGCCATGGCCGACGCGGTCGAGCAAACCACCGGCCTGCGCCCCGACCTGCGCTGGCCCAACGATGGCCTGCTTGGCGAGCGCAAATTTTGCGGCATCCTCACCGAGATGAATGCCGAGCCGACGCGCGTGCGCTACGTCGTCATCGGCGTCGGCATCAACGTGAACCAAACTTCGTTCGCGGGAGAGCTAGAGCCGATTGCAACCTCGTTGTGCATGGAGAGCGGACGCGAGTGGTCGCGCGTGCAGCTCACCGCCGCTTTGCTAAAATCGCTCGACGGGCATTACCGCAAGCTCGTGCAAGGACGCGACAGTGCTCGCGGCGTGCTGCTGAAAGAATTCGAGAAGCGCTCATCCTGGGCTCGCGGACGGCATGTCCGCATCGACGAAAACGGCGGTTACGAAGGCGTGACCGAGGGCCTCGACGATCGCGGCTTCCTGCGGCTGCGCACCGATCAGGGATTGCGGACGGTTTTGTCGGGCAATGTCCGCGCGGCTCAGAAGGAGTAACAGCGATCGGCAGTCTTGGTTTGAAGGGGCACGGCTTCAGCCGTGCCGAAAACTGATTCCGAAGCCCAGGGCTTTAGCCCTGAGGGTCCTCTAATCTTGTAATCTTGATGTTCGATTCGGGGATGAGTGCAATCTCATGCTTCTGGTTCTCGACGTCGGCAACACCAACACGGTCCTCGGCGTGTTCGACATCTCCTCGGACGAATCCTCCCGTCTCATCGCGCACTGGCGCGTCTCCACTACCAAGACGCAAACGGTCGACGAATACGGCGTCCTTTTCCGCAATCTCTTCGCCATGAACGGCCTGGAATTCACTACCGTAAAAGGCACGGTCATCTCGTCGGTGGTGCCGCCGCTGGACTCCATCCTGCGCGAGGTTTGCGAGCGCTACTTTCACTCGCAGCCGCTGTTCGTCGAACCCGGCGTCAAGACCGGTATGCCGGTGCACTACGATAATCCCGCCGAGGTTGGCGCCGACCGCATCGTCAACAGCGTCGCCGCGTTCGAGAAGTATGGCGGGCCATGCATCATTGTCGACTTCGGCACCGCGACCACTTTCGACGTGGTCTCCAAGAAGGGCGAATATCTGGGCGGCGTCATCACCCCGGGTATCGGCATCTCGGCCGACGCGCTGTTTGCGCGCACCGCTCGCCTGCCGCGCGTCGATGTGCGCAAGCCGCCGCGCGTGTTGGCGACCAACACCGTCAACAGCCTGCAGTCGGGACTGTACTACGGCTACCTCGGGCTGATCGACGGCATTCTTGAGCGGTTGCTGGCCGAGATGGGAGATGGCGTAACCGTCGTCGCCACCGGAGGCCTGGCGTCGCTGATGGGCGGCGGCTCCAAATACATTGCGAAGGTTGACGACCTGCTGACGCTCGAAGGGCTCCGCATTATTTACGAGCGCAACCAGTCGCACGCCAAGCGGCGCAGCGAAGGCGTGGATAAAGCCGAATCGCGCGAGCGCGCCACTTCGGCGTCAAAGAACAGCTGAGCATTCCTCTTTACTTGTCATCCCGAGCGGAGCATCCGCCGGTTGTTTCGACCCGCCGCTGTTGCGGGTCGGCGGATGCGCAGTCGAGGGACCTGCTTTTCGCCGGAGATGGTTACAATGTGGCGAACAGCAGGTCCCTCCGCTCCGTCGGGATGACAAATCAAATTGTGATTATGTTTTTGTGGAAAACTACTTCAACTACTTCACCGAAATCGAGGAGCAATTTCAGCGCCGCCGCGGCACGCTGCTGATCTTGTCGCCGCTCGACTGGGCGCTCATGGAGACCTGGAAAGATGCCGGCATTCCGCTCGAAGCTGTGCTGCGCGGCATTGACCAGACCTTCGACAAATGGGACCACCGCCCGCGCAAGACGCGCAAGGTGAACAGCCTCGCTTTTTGCGCGCAGGAGGTTTTGGCCTCGGCCGAAGAGATGATGGACGCAGCCGTCGGGGCGCCAGCGCCTTCAAAAGACCAGCGCGACACCGGGCTCGATCAATCTGCGGTCGCGGAATATCTGGCGCGCAATGCCGGTCAGCTGGATCAGGTCGTGCTGCCTGGCCCGGCGCAGGCGCTGGCGAAAGAAACAGCGGTGTCGCTGCGGGCCTTGGCCGCGTCGCTTGCGGATACAAAAGCGATGCAGATGGAAGATCTGGAGCGGCGGCTGACGGTCGCGGAAGAAAAGCTGTTGGCGGCGCTGCTGGCCGCGACTCCAGACGAAGCGCTGTATCAGGTGCGCGCTGAGGCCGACCGCGACCTCGCGCCCTATCGCCGCAAGATGACCGCTCCGCAGATCGAGCAGCTGCACAAGCAGTACGTCCACAAGCGCCTGCTGGAGCAATATCGCGTGCCACGGCTTAGTTTGTTTTACATGTGAGGTAGAGCGGCGCCTCGGCGCCGCGTCGCGGTCATAATATTGAAATTGTCATCCCGAGCGAGCCTCTTTGGCGAGCCGAGGGATCTGCGGTTTGTTTGAATCGAAGGATCGTTCTTGCAATTCACCATCGACAAACTGGTTTACGGTGGCGACGGTCTCGCCAGGCTTCCCGCTGATGAACACGGTCCAGGGAAGACGGTGTTCGTTCCGTTCGTGCTTCCCGGTGAACAAATCGAAGCTTCGATTGCAGCCACGCGCCCTGGATTCGTACGTGGCCATCTCGATCGCGTTCTCACCCCTTCGTCCGAACGCATCGAGCCCGGCTGTCCCTACTTCACGCGCTGCGGCGGCTGTCACTATCAGCACATCGATTACGCCGCGCAGCTTGGCTACAAAGCCCAGATCCTGCGCGAGACGCTGCGCCGCACGGCCAAGTTCGAATTGCAGCAGGAGATTGCGCTGCACTCTTCGCATCCGTGGGGCTATCGCAATCGCACGCGCATGCACGTTCACCACGCGCCGCAATTCGCCCTCGGCTATTTTCGCTACAACTCGCACGCGCTGCTGCCGGTGGAAAGCTGTCCGATCAGTTCTCCGCTGATCAATCAGGTGATCGCGGCAGTGTGGGCGCTGGGTGGCGAGCGGCGGATTCCAAATGCGCTGCACGGCCTGCAATTCTTCGCTAACCACGATGACACGCGCATGTTGGTCGAAGCCTACGTTCGGCCCGAAACGGAAGCCAAGCTGCTCCAGCCATTTGCCGCCGCGCTCCACGACGGGGTGCCGCAGGTCGCCGGGGTACTCGTTTTCGCAGCTCAGCCAAACGAAGACGAAACTCTTCAGCGCGCACCGCTCACTGCGATTTATCCCGAGAAATCGCAAGCCATCGGCGAAGATTCTCTCACGTACCACGCTGTGGGAGTCGACTATCGCGTCTCCGGTGGCTCGTTCTTCCAGACCAACCGCTTCCTCATCGACCAGCTGGTTGAGAGCGTCATAACGAAGCAAACCGGCCGCGCCGCACTTGATCTCTATGCCGGCGCCGGATTGTTCACTTCCCACCTGGCGCGCAATTTCGATCATGTCCTCGCGGTGGAATCCTCGCCGCATTCCTTTACCGACCTTCGCCACAAGGTTCCGCATAACGTGAAGTGCATCCGCAGCATGACCGAAACCTTCCTCGCCGAGCGCGCCGCCAAGCTCGCTCCCGATCTGGTTGTGGTCGATCCGCCGCGTGCGGGCCTGGGAGAACGCGCAACCGCCGGTCTGTGCCGCATGTCCGCCTCGCATGTGACCTACGTCTCATGTGATCCGGCAACCCTCTCGCGCGACCTGCGGCGGCTGCTAGAATCGGGCTATCGGGTCGAGCAGGCGCACCTCATCGATCTGTTTCCGCAGACGTATCACATGGAAACAGTGCTGCATCTGGCGCGCTAGCCACGACAATCCTCGCCAGAAAACCCAGGTAACAAAGCGCACCGTTTACGCGCGTGGGAGGAGTCATCATGTACGCGATCGCCATCCTTCGTTATCGCAAGCCGATCGAAGAGGTGCAGAAGCACGTGGACGCACACCGCGCGTATTGCCAGGGCCTGAAGCAGAAAGGGCTGCTTGTGGCGTCAGGGCCGATGGTGCCGCGCAACGGCGGCGTCCTGCTGCTCCGCATCCCCGATAACGAAGCGCAGGCGACGCTGGACAGTATTCGCGACCACGATCCCTACACCCGGGCCGGCGTCGCGCAATACGAAGTGTGGCCCTGGACCCCTGTTTTCGGCGCGGAGGACCTGGACCGCCTGTAACTCGAGTTGGGATTCTGGCGGACCGCCGTGTCTATAGCCGCAGTCTCCGACGAGCGCCAACTGACCACTGCGCAGCCGCTGTCCCTGGCTGCCGATGTATCGCCGCAGCCGATTTCCAAGCCTTATTGCGGCGGCCAGGAACCGATCTTCCTTGCCGCAATTGCCTTCTCGGCTGGAATCGTCGTCGCCGATTTTGTGTGGCGCTCTCCCTATGTTTGGCTGGCCGGATTTCTAATTGCCGTTGCCGGCGCAATGCTTTCGCTCCGCCGCTCTCCGCAACTTGGTTTCGCACTTTGGCTGCTGGCGATGACTCCGCTGGGCGCGTTTTATTTGCAGACTCGCGACGCCGCGCAACCGACCGTCGCCGAGAATCTCCAACCCTTCGCGACCGGCCAGGATGAAGTCGACGTCACCGCACACGTCATCCGCGAAGGCCTGATTCGCGACAGCCCTTATGGCGGAAAACAGGAATCGGTCGACGTCGAAAGCGACCTGCTTCGCCTGAATAATCGTTGGCTCACAACCCCAGTCGGCATCCGCCTCACCATTTACAGCAAGCGGAACGAGGAAGAAGAGGCGCGCGATAATGGCAGCGAATGCCCGCTCCGCGTCTACACCTACGGCGAGCGGCTGCAGCTGATTGCCAAGCTGCGGATGCCACGCAACTATCGCGATCCTGGCGCGATGGATCTGGTAGGGTATCTCAACACGCAAGGCATTCGCCTGACCGGCTCGGCCCACGCCGGCAGCGTCGCGATATTGCAGGGCTTCGGCGGCAGCCGTATCGGGCTGTGGCGCAGCACCGCACGGCGCCGCGCACTCGCGCACATCATGCAACTGTGGCCGGGCGAGCGCGGCGCCCTGATGCAGGCGGCACTGATCGGCGGCCGCGCCTTCTTTGGCCGCGACATCAAAACCGATTTCCAGCGCACCGGAACCTATCACATCCTCGTCGTCTCGGGAATCAATGTCGGCATCCTCGCCTTCGCGGCTTTTTGGGCCTTGCGTAAGCTCCCCTTCGGCGAAACCTGGGCTACCGTCCTCACCATTCTGCTCTCCTGGGGCTATGCTTTTGTCGCCGATCTCGGCTCGCCTATCGTGCGCGCGACCATCACCCTGAACATCTACCTGCTCACGCGATTGCTGTTTCGCGATCGCGCCGGCCTTAACGCCCTGGGGGTCGCTGCGCTGGGCATGCTGCTCGTCAACCCCCGAACCCTGTTCGAGGCCAGCTTCCAGCTCACGTTCGTTTCCGTGATCGCGGTTGCGGGTGTCGCTGTGCCGATCCTTCGCCGCACGCTGTACCCACTGCAAAGCGCGTTGCGCAATCTCGATTCGCCCGAGTTCGACTTTTCGCTGCCCACGCGCGCCGCCGGATTCCGCGTCGAGATGCGCACCGTGCGCGACGCTTTGCAAGATGTCTTTGGCCGCACGGCAGCAAATCTTCTGGCTGTGCGATTGCTTGGGCTGGCACTGATCGCCACCCAACTCCTGTTTACCTCAACCATCATCCAGCTGGCGCTGGCTCTGCCGATGGCCTGGTACTTCCATCGCGCCACCACGATGGCGCTGCCGGCAAATGCGCTAATGATCCCCATCGCCTCGTTCTTGTTGCCGAGCGCTGTGCTGGCGGTTGTTTTTTCTTATCTATCGCACTGGCTCGCATACTTACCCGCGCTGATTGCGGGATACTCGCTCGATCTTCTCACCGGCACGGTCCGCCTCATCGGCCATTGGCGAATCTCGGAAGTGCGCGTTC
>Ga0335074_10008536_pt1 | contig 14246 bp, 18 predicted proteins | sample Lox_Sample_23_FD_206715 | JGI IMG/M metagenome (GOLD analysis project Ga0335074, IMG submission 206715) | Soil microbial communities from Loxahatchee National Wildlife Refuge, Florida, United States - Lox_Sample_2.3 | ecosystem: Environmental > Terrestrial > Soil > Wetlands | place: USA...
GACTCCGATTTCCACAGCTTAGACCGGGCTCGAACCGAAAAGGTGGCATATATTACTCGCGGTCGAATGCGTCAGCGAGCCGCCCAGGGGTAGGACCGCATCGTCCTAGGTAATCACCTCATTGCACGAACCGATCTTGGCAAAGCGGCAACCCGCCACCAGGCCCTCCGGCAGATACCACTTCTGCCACATTTCCCGGGCGTTCACGGCCTCACCATAGCTCATGTACATCCCGTAATCGTCACATGTCTCGCCAGCCGGCAGGTCCCGCTTCGCGATCGCGCAAACCTCCACTACCGGCGCGCCCAGCGAGGACCGAGTGTCGCATTAAGCCCGGCATTCACCATGACTAAATTCTTGCCGTGCTTTATCGCCTCTAGCGCGACCTGCAGCCTGAACTCGACCGACCCAGTCACATCAGCCACCACGTCCCACATGATCGCTTCGGCATACCAGCATTGCGTCCTCGGTGGGGATCGATGTCCGGTGACCACCAAACCTTCGAACCGTAGTGGACTGCCTGCTATTGCGGGTTCAAGACCACATAGCAGAACGCTGACAGGACACGTCCAGGTGCCGGTTGAGATGCCACGACCCGCATCCTGCAGACCGAATTGACGATGGTATTGGTCAACCCGCTGGACCATGAAGCGGCGCCCACCAGACCTACTCTTGTGGGGTTGTTCGCTTCAGCGCGAGCCTTGACCGTCGTACCGAGGAGGATCATCATTCTGCTTCAGGAAAGTGCTCAATCAGGCGACATTCGAGAGCGAAACACCGGGCTCGGACATTCGTTGCCGGAGTTCCTGCTCGACCTCCTGGAGCAGCTTCCAGTTCCTGTCCTTCTCAGAGACGACCTCAACCGGGAGCGGCCAACGCAGGCCCAGAAGCGGGTCGTCATGGCGTAAGCCGCCCTCCATACCCGGGGTGTAGAACTCGCCTATCATGTAGATGGTGTCGGTGTCGTCCTCCAGCGTTTGATAACCATGTGCGAAGCGCTCAGGTATGTAAATCCCACGCTGGTTCTCGGCGGAAAGCTCTACCGCGATATGCCGCAGATAGGTGGGCGACTCCGGCCGCAGATCTACAATAACATCAAGTACGGCACCGCGGACACAGCGCACGTATTTGGTCTCCGAGGCCGACGGGAACTGGAAATGCATGCCTCGGACGGTCCCGCGCCGCCGGTTGGCACCAATGCTCGCCTGCGCCACAAAGGATTTTAGCCCATGTGCTGCAAACTCGTTCTGGCAAAAGAGGCGCGCGAAAAAGCCCCGATCGTCCGCGTGTGCGGCCAGGTCGATGGTGAACGCGCCTGCTAGCTCGGTTTCGGTGAAGATCATTGCTATGCCGCCAGGATTTCTCCTGGACCTCCGATGTGATGCGAACGCTGCCGCGGCTGAACTTTGCCGGTTCGCTGTTCGCCAGAAGGAGTAGCCGTCAATGTCCCTGCTCGCTTGCAAAAGGGGACGGCATGCCCGCTGTTCTTCGCCTGATGCGCCCTCGGGCTGGCCCTGGTAGGATTATGAGAGGCGGCCATTCCCCCTATAACGTTCGAAGTGACGCCAGTAAAAGTCTGCATCAATCTGCTGAGTCGATATGAGATGGATCAGCTGCCGCAGTCGTGTGAATGCCGGCGCGGAAAACACTTCGTTGCTCATTTGGATGCCCTCGAATAATTCACGTAGCTGATGTGCCCCAAGATCCGCGGACCATCTGCATCGGAACTCTGGTAGGTGGCGGCGAATCTTCCCGAAGGATGTGCGATAGCTGCGATTGTCTCCACCTGGACGGCCAAACGTGATTGTGCAACGACCAAAAGCTCGTCCGACGATCGTCGCAATCTCGCCGATGCGATAGTTCTGCTCGTCATCTCCTACATTGAAGATTTCATTATGGACTGCTTCACGTGGGGCATCCAGGGCTAGATTAATTGCTTGGCATATGTCTTCGACGTGAACAAGGGGCCGCCATGGCGTCCCGTCGCTTGTCATCCTAATCTCCTTTTTCGTCCAAGCAAATCCGGCGAGATTGTTGAGGACGATGTCAAATCGCATGCGTGGACTGGCGCCAAATGCCGTGGCGTTACGCAGGAATATCGGCGAGAAGCAACTGTCCGCTAAACTCCCAACATCTTGCTCAACCAGCACCTTGCATCTTGCGTAGGCCGTCTGTGGATTGGGATGTGACACTTCGGTACGATCAAGACCATCGTCGGCTGCCCCATAGACGCTGCAGGACGAAGTATAGACGAACCGGGCGACACCAGCCTCCTTACAAAGCCTCGCCAGGGACACCGAGCCGAGGTGGTTTATGCCGTAGGTGGTTCTCTCACTCAGCTCGCCCAAGGGATCGTTCGAAAGTTCCGCAAGGTGCACGACTGCGTCAAACCCTTGGACGTCTTCTCGCGTGATCCTGCGTATATCTTTAGTTAGGGTAAGCGGACGTGGGCGAGGGTCGTTATAAAGCCATCCATCGCGGTAGAAGCCGCAATCGATGCCGACAACGTCAAAGCCTTTCTCCAACAGGCGCGGCCCCAGAACAGCGCCGATATATCCGTCGATGCCCGTGACCAGCACTCTTGTTCCTGTCATGTCCTGCTCCACAAAGGGAATCTTGCATTGAAGGAAGCCGGCCCAAAGGCGTCGCGGCTCGTGTCATCGCACCGGCGGCTCCTTGCTAGCCTAGGAGGTCAGCAGAGCCGTCGTTGGTGACGGAGGCTTGGCGAGAAATGCATCGTCGCGGCAGGAGGGCGCTCACAGAGCAATCCGTTCTCGATCGCCCATAGTGACAGAACCGATGGTTCCCGCCTGCCACTTTGGACTGGTGTCTCCGTCTGGGCAAATGGTTTGGGGGGACGAAGGCTGTCGAGGTGCCCGCGTCGGGTATGGGCTCGGCCGCTCGGCGTTCTCGTCCCGTTTGCCAAATATAATCTCATATTGTTGGTCTAGCGCTTGCCGGAACGATGCTACTCTTGTCTTGATCATAGGTTTCAACGTATGCGCATTTGCCTCTAGGCGGCGGAACGTGTCGATCAGCCGGTCAGCTTTTAGCCCACTCATGCCCAGGCAATAGTCCGGCATTCCCATCATGGCCATCAGCGACTCACACTTATGGTGGAAAGAGAGCGAGATAACAGGCTTACCGCATAGAAACCCAAGTACGATATTATGGAACCTGGTAGCTACGACAAAATCCGTTGCATCAATTTGTGATAGTACGTCAGTAACGGAAGCGACGGGTTCATCTATTATCCGACCATCATGTGCTGGCAATCTCTCCTCAAGCAGACGCCTGAAGGCACGCCTCGCGTGCGAGTCTCCAAGATCACCGCTCAGCAATCGGATGTCGTAACCATGGTCCAGAAACCATCCGGATGCTTCAACAAGACCTTCCAAATACTCCGAAAAGGCGGCGTCAACCGGCCGGCGAACGCTGTATCTCCCGGCATACTCCATGACGCCGAGCCCGACAACTGGTCTGCAGGCACCCGTCCTATTGCGGGGTGGCATTACGCATTCAGGGAGGCTAAATGCTAGATCAGGAAAGACCGCCGCGTCATCGCCGACAAGTCCAATGCCTTCGAGGTAACGCACGGTCGAGGCGTCCCGATACGAACGGAAATCCGCTAACGAAAGGATGAGACTTATGCACCACCTTCCAAGGGTGCCATAGATAGGCCCTGCGCCGACACTGACGAGCGCCACTTTACAACCGCAGGCTTTAGCTATCAGAGACCACTTGAGTAGGCCGTAAGGGCCCCAGCTTCGGAGACCATAAGCGTCTGTCAGCAATCCAGTCCCTGGAACTACAAGCATTTCAGTGCCCCAGATACTTCGGATACTGCTAACCCACTGAAGGGGCTCACCTAGCGCCACGCAGATCTTTCGCGCCACTCTGGTCAGTCTAATTCTCGGGGTCCAGGACTTTAGAAATACTTTGTTGATAGGCAATGTCTCTATATGATAAGTACTCGCAGTGGTTTGTGGGCCTGAGCAAATACAAGTCACATGAACCTCTGGTTGAAGTCGGCGAAGGTGATACAGGATCGTCTGTAGAGTGCACTCGTTGCCGAAATTCGTCCCATCAAAATGTCCGAAAAAAGCAATCCTTTTAGAGCTCGCCGCGTGCTTGTTCATTTTGTGTCCCCGTAAGGCGGTTGGGCTTTCTTCCCGCCAGCGCCGGGGCCCTTTGGGACCTCGACGAAAGCATAGCTTCTTGGTGGAAGCGACCGTACCAATTGCAATACCGCCGGCCCCGTCATCTGCTAGCAAGCGACCACCGGCAAGGTATCGGGCCTCCGGCCGGCCGATTGCGGGCTAAGCGGCGCCATCACATTGCCGTAACGTCGAATTCTGCTCTGCTACCCGTGAGATGACAGCTGGTCGTCCGCGCCGCCTCGAGGTAATCATGCGTGGCGAGCGTCGCGCCCGCAAACATGGGATCAGCCCCGGCCGGGTTGCATGGCTGGCGTCATCAGTTGGTGACCAACCGCCCAGATTGTCGCCGCGCGGGCAGGCTTCTCCGCGTCGAGCTGATGAGTGAACCGCCCGTGTCACGGTCTGACCCGGTCCAGCGAGTGAGGCGAGCGCTCGGAAATGACAGGCTGAGCGTGGTTGGCCCGGTTCGTCGTTCCCTCCCACCTTGCAGCGGACGCTGCGTGCGGCACTGGCCGAGATCGAACGCCCGCGGCCGATTATCGCGGGCGCTGCAGCGCAACCACTTCCGCGGCAGCTCGGCGACCAGGCGACGTTGTAGACCTGAGGCAGTCGGTGGCCGAACCATCGGCGCCGCTAGACGCGGTCGCATCCCAGCTGAGCCGTCAAGGTCGAGCACGAACCGTGCCCGCCGCGCTCCGAGCCGGCCAAACGAAACCGCGGTGCGCTGCCTGGGTGCCGAGCACCTGATCTTCGTCGAGCCCTGAACCAGTGGAGCGGGTTCTCGTGCCTTGACGTGGCGGGCGGGGGATGGACGCCAACACTGTCGCACGTAGTTCTGGGGTGCAAGACTGCATTGTTTGCCAGCGTCGAACAGCGACGCGCGCAGAGCCTTGCTAGACCACCACGAATTGTGTTGCTTTAGATACGTCGTCGTGCCTTTGGCGATAGGGTTGATCCAGGACCGGCATCGAGGTTTCCGTTTCGTTGGGCGGCGCCTATTTGAAATGCAGCTGCATAGCGACGCGTCCAGTCACTTCGTGCAGTGTTCAATGGTTCCAATGCACCATAATGGCAGGGCCAGAGGCATCTCATGGACGGGTCTCCTTCGTGAATCTCCTCAAGCAATTCCTGCATTGGGCGCCATCCCAAATTGTCTGCGACTCTCGCGCGAACGTCTAAGTCGATTCCGGACACCAGCAGATATCCGCCTGGAGTCACCAATTGGGCAATATTGCGCAAACACATCTCGGCGGCAAAAGGCTGCATATGACACAGAAAATTGCTGGCGATCACAATATCCTGCGGTCCCAAAACGTCTTTTATTGCTGCTTCTCCCACGTCAGCGACATGCCATTCAATTCCTTCTCTGAGCCAGGGTCTGATGGTCATTGCACTCCCGCTTCTCTCAAAAATCTCCTTGATCTCACAATGGGACATGCGTTCAAAAATACTTGTTTCTCCCACTTGTGCCGGTTCAAGCGGATAGACTCCCGCCCTGGCAATCTCTATAGCCTGGCTAGAGATGTCGACTGCGCGCAATGTCAATTTCAAATTCGGCCTTGCGGACCGCATTTTCCACGCCACAGAATAGACCTCGGCTCCGGTGCTGCAGCCGAGCACCGTCACTCTTAACACGTCGATGTTGAGAGATCGCTGGGCTAGACGCTGGATCAGTTCAAGCATTGGCCGGTTACGAAGGAAGAATGTGCTGCACGCCTGTGCCCGAACACCGTGTGAGCGGGCTAGCTTATGCAAGAACCGCCCATAAGACCTCATCAGCTCGGAAGATGTAAATCGTAGAGGAAGGTTATTCCATAACTGTTGATTGAGCCTTAAATATGCACCAACTGGCGACTTTCCAAAAACCCTGAGCTGTATCAGTCGTGCAGGCCAGGACCGATTATTCGGCATGCAAGTCGGCTCAGCTACCACCACATCAGGGTTCCACTTGGTAAATCTGTCGTTGCCGGCAAACCAGCGTGGCCTTGCAAAGATTATAAGTATCATCTCGCCTGAGTAGGAGTATTCTACTCTCGGCGGAACTTCCACGAGCACGCCTGGCCCGACATCGTACCTGTGGCCACCTATAGAGAAGTAACCGCTCCCCGACAGAATATAGTAGGTCCGAGCAATTCTCCTGCTCACCATAAAGGTATCGTGCCCCCTCTTAACCTCGACGTAGTAGACATCAAGGTCCTGCTTCAGTGGTCCGAAGGAATATCCCGACAGACCCCTGTCCTTGAATGATGGCGAGGCTGGAAGAGAGTATATATATTGCATCGCTTTTTTCGGCTGTTTCTTCACACAGAAAATAGATGCTGCTGCTTTAAACCCTGGAACGCCGTGTATCGAGCCGGGCTCGCCGGGCGGAGGTTCATCTTGTGGACCTCTGGGCTAGAAATCCCGCCCTACCGTCGACTGGCGTATCTTCACCTGCAGATTCCCGACCTCACGTTAGCGCTGGTCCTTGGCGTCCCGGTCGTGCAGTTCGAACGCCCACGCCACCTGCTCTTATAGCTGCGCGCCTCCACGCATAGAACTGGTTCGGAAGTACCTCGTAGCGCTGCGCCAGGTCGGCAACGCTCGTCTCTTCCCGCAGCGCTCTTTTCGCCTTTGGTACCGGGTCGATCCGTCGCCTTCGCTCGCTCATGGTCCGCTCCGTCCACCAAACGGAATGGCCAACCTCGCCAGTCCCAAATCTCGGGGTCCACTTCACTGCCGCTTTTGGCACGTGCTGCCCTTCATGACGGCGTTATCCAGCAATGCTTCAGCCAGCAGCCGCCTTAGGTTTCGGTTTTCTTGCTCGAGCTGCTTTAGCCGCTTGGAATTCGTCACGCTGAGCCCGCCATATCTCGCCTTCCATCCATAAAAGGTCGGCGCCGAAATGCCATGCTTGGCGCACACCTCCGCCGTCCTCATTCCTGCTTCCTGCTCCTGCAGAATCTCGATGATCTGTTCCTCTGTGAACCGGCTCTTTCTCACGTCGGCTCCTCTATCGGCGCCACTCGATCAACGAACCCATGCCTGCCGTTATTTGGGCCAGCAACTAACTAAGTCCGCAAGGATGGACCAACTCCGATTTGCAACTAATTCAGCCATCGGAACCCTAATCCAGGGCCGGTGTAGCGGGTGGACTCATTACTTACGAACCCATACGAATTCAAGCCTTGCTGTCCACTAGGTTATGTTCACGACCGAGTTGCATATCCCTTGTCTTCTCGCGCGTCCCCCGCCAGACCTCCCACGGAGGATTGCCGGCCTCGTACAGGTTGTCTAGAAGTTGCTTGTCTTTGAACGTGTCCATGGCGGCGAAAAATCCGTCATGCTCGTACGCGGCTAATTGCTTCTCCCGGATCAAGCGCTGAAACGGTTCTATCACCAGCTCGTCGCCTGGTTGGAAATAGTTGAAGATCTCCCTCTTTAGGACAAAAAAGCCCGCATTGATCCGTATGCCGCTGCGCGCTACCTCATCAATGCCGGTGACAAGGCCGGTATCATCTGTGCGCGTTATATGGTAGCTCAAGCTAGGTTTGACACTTACGAACGTTGCTACCTTGTTGTGCTTGCGCGCGTACTCCAGATATTGATTAAAGTTCAGATCCGTGAGCCCATCCGAATAGTTAGCCAGGAATACCGCATCGTCTCCAAGGTACTTTTGAACCGCCAGGAGACGCTCTCCAATGTTTGCGCGAAACCCCGTTTCGGCAAATGTGATATGCCAATCGTCGATGTCACTGTTAACGAGATCTAGGCTCTTGCCTCCATTTGAGAGGACGAAGTCGTTTGATACGCACTCATTGTAGTCCAGAAAGTACTGCTTTATCAAGTCCCCTCGATGGCCAAGGCAGAGAATAAAGTCCCGATGACCAAAGTGAGCGAAATACTTCATCACATGCCAGATAATAGGCCGGTAGCCGATGGGTACCATAGGTTTTGGAATGTGATCGGCGTAGTCACGCAGCCGCAACCCCAAACCACCACAAAACAGAACTACCTTCATGCTGACCTCCCTCCGATTCATGCACACGCGGGCCGTGAGCGCAGAAATCGGGTCATTAATGCGGTGGACGGCCCCTACTGAACGGCATCGAATGCCTCACATGGTCGTCGTTGGATGACGCCAGAAAAGAGGAGCTCCTCGCCATGCAGGCTGCCACGATTGGTTTTGATCCTGCCAAGCGCGTCTTCTAGGTTCACGGCACAGACGCCGGCGGCCGGGTCGTCGTGCGGCGCGAGCTTCAGTGGGAGGAGGCTGGCGCTCTTCTGCCATGCCTCGTCAGCCTTGAGGCGTGCGCGACGGCGCATCACTGGGCTTGTCTGATCGGGGCGTTTGGACACCAGGCGCGGCTGATCCCGCCGTCCAACGTCAAGCCATATGTTCGTCGCCGCAAGACAGATGTTGCGGACACCGCGGCGATTTGTGAAGCGGTTGGGCGGCCGAGCACGCTTTTCCTGCCAGTGAAGTGGACGGTTGAACGCATCATATCACACGGGCACTTTGCCGAATTCGCTATCATTGCTCCGGTAGCGCGGCCCCGTGTCGTTCATCTCATCAACATGCCGCAAGATACTGGCGATGACGACACGCCAACGGCAGCGCGCGAGGCCCTACGAAGCATCATTGCGGAGCTACAGGCTCTCGAGTAGCGCATTGAAGTGGTCGAGGCTGGTGCGAGAGCGCAGAACGCTATCAGCAGGCGATTGGCGATGGCATCGGACTGATCACCGCCTCGGCCATTGCCGCCACCGTCGGCGGTCGCATGCGGCGACCTTCGACCACCGCTGTGCGCGGCCATCCACCTCGGGGGCGGGGGACCGGTTGGGACGAAAGAATGGCTCCGCCACGAGCCGAGCTAAAGCATGGTTGAAAACGGGAGAACCAAATGCCGTCCCATCAGTATCATAGACCCAAACACTCACCCGTCCACTAAACTGGGGGCAGGTCCACATCAGGCCGCAATCACCATTCTGGCTGGCATTACAACACGTCGCTCCGCATTCATGATCGACAGCAAAACGGCCACGCGTTCAGTTCCGCTGCAATACCCGTCAAATACGGCGCCGAGTTCCTGGAATGGCCCGCGAACTACCTTTACGGGAGCGCCTTGTGCCAACCTGGGCTTCGAAAGATCGACTGGTCCCTCGGCGCATCTGGACATCAATTCATTGATTACCCAGAGTGGCACGGTGGCGGCTTGCTCGCCAAACCGCACGATATTGCGAACCCCCGGCGTATACCGGATCTGCCGTGCGGCGTGTCCCAGACTGAAGAACGCAAATAGATAGCACGGGAAGATCGGACAGACTCGTTGAAAGGTGCGGTCCCGTTGTCGGACTTGCATCTTAGCCAGAGGAAGAAAGGTGCGTTCTACTACCCGTTGCAGCTGCTCTTGCGCGACCTTCTCGCCTCCGGTTTTTGTGCGCACTAAATACCAGTCCTGCATCTATAACCCCTGTCGGTTCTTGACCCTTCGTTTATCGACGCACGAACGGCCGACGTTCCCAGCTCATCTTGATCTCGATCCATGTAGCGGAGGTTGATCCGTCTTCAACGGACCCAAAGCTTCCGCAATTACTTACCTTCCAGCGCGTCAGTACCACAGGCCCTGATCACCGCCAACGGCAGAATCTCCATCGAACGGCTGCAAGGTCTTTAGGCTCAGGTCGCTTCGTAAATCGCAAGCTTCCGCAGCTATCCTTCCTATATAATAGAAAGGGCCACACACTCTTGTACCTATGCGCTGATCACTCTCCCTACTGGGATGGGATCAGCCACCGGCGCCGTTTCGCCTCTATCCGAGCCGTTCCCTAGGGCTTGGGATAGCGCGAAAATCATTTATCGCTCGGGCAAGTCACTACATCAAGCTCATCACCATACGCAACAGATTTAATGATGCGAGGGCGGCTTTTTCCGACAATTTAATTACTAACCCAAGCGAGTGGTTTCGGCGCCCGCTATCAGATTGATAGTCTGTCCGTTTTGTTGCAACCATTAGGAACTCGTATCGTAATGCTATACCACCCCAGGTTGCGCGTTGGCTGCCCGGCCAACCCAGGTACGTGTTTGAGCAGAACGCCGTAGTACTCCGGTCAGGCCGCTGATTCGGCCAGCCAAAGCATAGCGGACGCAAACGCCAGGTCGATGGGCGGGAGGTAGTGAGCAGCATTAATGTATGTGCTCAGCACCGATTGCCGATGGCACTATGTGGCGAAGGACCTGCCGCCCGCCCGGAAAGCACGCTAGACAATTATCTAGACCGCCGGAACTACGATGGAGCGCTGGAGAAAATCCATCACACGCTCTGCGTGAAATGCCGAGAGCAGCGCGACCGAGGGGGCTTGCGGATCGACGCAGCTAGCGCGTGAAAAGCGCAGAAAAGGGGGGGCCGATATCGGTTCGACCGGCTATCACGCGGGCAAGAAGATCAAGGGCAAGAAGCATCTGTCCTGGCTGACACCCCGGGCCGGTTGCTGCATGCCGTGGTCCATCCAGCCGATATTCAGGACCGCGATGGCGGCATGCTGGTGCCGCACGTCCGGTTCGGCATGTATCCGTTTCTGCTCAAGCTGTTCCTTGATGGCGGCTGCCGAGGGCCGCAATTCCACGGCGCCGCGGCGGCCATCCTGCTGCAATTCTCTATCGAAGTCGTAAGAGGTCTAGATCGGGCGAAGGCTTCGAGGCGTTGCCGAAACACTGCGTCACCGAACTCACTTTCGCCGGGTTGGGCCGATGCCGCAGGCGGGCAAAGGACATCGAGAAGCTGACCCAAAATGCGGTCTATTCCTCCGCCTCGCTTCGATCCGCCTCGTGCTGCGTGAAGACCATGCAGTCCATCGTAAACTATCCGGACAGACTCTTCGACAAGCCCCACGCTTCCGCAGTTGCCCCTTCTAAGCAACAGAAAGAGCTGCACAATCTTATATCGATGCTTTGACCCACCCTCTCTAGTAGGATGCGATCAGCAGTCGGGACTCTTCGCCTGCACGATCCAGGCCGTGTCAGGCCAGGCAGGTAGTGCAAACATGATCCTGTCAGCTCAGGAACGTTACACCATGCCCCTTGTCGTCGGCAACCAGAAATAATGATTTCTTATTTTTCCTTGGTGACGACGAAGGACCAACTTAGGCGTGTGGACCAATGCGCGCCTAGACTGATAGTTCTTCTTGTTCTGCGAGTTGCAACTATCCGCGAGGCGCCTTGTATGTTACACCATCCCTGGTTGAATACGCGACGGCGGTGTAATAAACACCGTCCCGCGTCGGCGGCAGACAGGCGTAAACCGTTGTGTCGACCAGAGTGCAAGCTGCTGGTGTAGGATAGGACGGCCTGCAGGTGGTGATCGCCCCAATGATGACGCAGGATGACTTCCCGCTGGCCCGAGAAGCGATGCCGGGCAACCCGCCGATGAGACTACCCTGCACACTTCGTCAAGCGGATCGAGGAGCTATTCAGCAAGGCCGGGCACACCTGGCTGGACCGCAGGCGGCATCCGACGGACGCCGTGTTGGTCGAGATGCGGGTCTTGGCGACGCCGCGGCGTTATCTGCCGGGAACGCCGCGCGGGCAACTGAGCCAGTAGGAGCAGGAGTTTCCGGTTCAGCCCGGGCACGGACGTTCGCTACGCGGTGTAGGTGGAACTTGTGGAACAACTGCCACAGAGCTGCATATGCTGGGCCGGAAGCGAGTGTGCGGCGGATAGGGAACAGATGATCCAACAGCGGTGGTTGCGGAGGCTGATCAAGCACCTGCACGAACTGCGACTGTAGAAACTGACCTGCAATCAGTTGTTGTTCGAGCTGAGGCAGCGAAGAAAGGGGGCGAGCCCGGCGGCTTATTGGATCTTCAACGTCAGCTTGTCCGGCAAGCACGAGCCGGGTCCCCCGGACACGTTCGGTTGCAAGCTGAACTGGCAGCACTTGCGTGAGCCGCGGCGGCGGGAAGGAGTCGCCTTTGCCGCGGCCCAGTTTGGCCGTGGTGATCCGGCGGGATTTGGGGCTCTGTACCTCCAGGCGGCAGAAATTGAACAGGCGTTCAAGGAACAAAAGGGCGACCGGTAATCCGTCCAATTTACCATCAGAACGATAAGCCGCATCGAGGCACACCTTCATGGCTCATGCCTGCATGTCACGCCGACTGAGCCCGATCACTTCCCGATCAGCCGCCGTCCCGGATTATCGCCCCGGCCGGTGATGCGAACGCAGCATGATCCCGGGTGTGATGCCGACCCTCTCCGGGGTGGTATCCAGGCAAAACAGCCAATTAGGGGGCGGAGCGGGTCGTGAGTTGCAAAACCCAGGTCAGTGCCTTGGCGGGATGCGGGGATCTGAAGCTGAATTCGGCAGAGCCGGATGTCGAGGCTGCGATCACCGAACCGACGCGGCCGGTGGCCAGCATCGATCGTTCCGACCGCGCGTTCGGCTATGTCGCCGCCGAACAGCTCGACATCGTTCTCGACGAACACGGCGGCGAGGGAACGCCGATATTGCCAAGCCAGATGATCTCGTTCCAGAAACTATCTATGCTGCAGGGCCTTCGCAATACGGGCGGCGGCCCGCCCGTCGCCATAGGGATTATGGGCGAAGCTCATTTTTGAGTAGGCCGCCCGGTCGTCCAGCAGCCGGTTCGCAGACGCTACGAGCCGCTTGGTATCCGTGCCCACCAACTCGACTGTGCCGGCCTCCACCGCTTCCGGGCGCTCGGTGGTATCACGAGTGACCAGCACGGGTTTGCCGAGCGAAGGCGCTTCTTCCTGCACCCCCCCGGAATCCGTGACGATCAGCTCGGCGCGGCGCATCAGGTGGACGAAAGGAAGATAATCGAGCGGCGGGATTAGCCGGATGGCGGGATGCGCACTGAGCACGGCTTCGGCGACCCGCTGGACATTGGGATTGAGATGCACGGGGTAGACGATCTCGACGTCGCCGCGGCCGGCCAGACACAGCAGGCCGTGGGCGACACGCTCCAGTCCGCCATCGAAATTCTCTCGCCGGTGCCCGGTGACCAGGATCAGCCGTTTGGCCGGATCGGTGCGCGGCAGCTCCTGGTCGATCGCAGCAATACGCGCCGGATCGGCATCGAGGATGGCAAGCGCGTCCAACAGGGCGTCGATCACCGTGTTGCCCGTGACCACGACGCGGGCTGGGTCGATGCCTTCGCGCAGAAGGTTGCGCTTCGCCCGCTCGGTAGGCGGGAAATGGAGGTCGGCGATGCTGCTGGTGAGCCGGCGGTTCATCTCCTCCGGCCAGGGAGAGTGAATGTTGCCAGTGCGCAGCCCGGCCTCGACATGACCGACCGGGCATTTCGCATAGAATGCCGCAAGGGCAGCGGCGAAAGTAGTGGTCGTGTCGCCTTGCACCAGCACACGATCCGGCCGGAGCCGCCGGTAGGCTTCGCCCAGACGTTCCAGCACCGCGGTCGTGATGTAGGTCAGCCCCTGTCCGGCCCGCATCAGATCAAGATCAAGGTCCGGGATGATGCCGAACAGCGCCAGGACTTGGTCGAGCATATGCCGGTGTTGCGCGGTTACGCAAACGAGAGGGGTGATGCCGGGAACTTCGGCGAGGCGGCGGATCACCGGCGCCATCTTGATCGCCTCGGGCCGCGTGCCAAAGACAGTCAGGATGCGCATGGAAACCGTCGGCCCGCCCACCGCGCGAGGCCCCGCGAAGCGCGCCTCCACCTCTGCCGCGTTGCGGAATTAGTCGGTTGGCGGAGCTGTACCTCTTCAAATATCATGATCTCGACCGATATCGCATGGCGCTAGGAAGACCAATGGCTCGCCAAACCTGGCCACGGTCAGCAAGGTGGGTCCGCGAGATGGCCGAGCGATCGGCGCACTTCGCGCTTACCGGAGAATCGGAGCAACAAGACGCGCCAATCTCGTTCAGGGACCTTTCGCGGAGGGGCGGTTAAGTCACCGGCGGAATAGTCGCTATCTGCTGAGGCGTGAGATCGTTCGCCGAGCAGTGGGGTTGCCAGAAACCGGGAGCCTGAGGCGGCCCGAGAATATCGAGGGTGGTTGGAGGATAAATGATGTTGTCGGCGCCGTTGCCGGTGCCGTTCGGCCCGGCCGGTGTGCCGTCGAA
>Ga0335074_10008537_pt1 | contig 14245 bp, 12 predicted proteins | sample Lox_Sample_23_FD_206715 | JGI IMG/M metagenome (GOLD analysis project Ga0335074, IMG submission 206715) | Soil microbial communities from Loxahatchee National Wildlife Refuge, Florida, United States - Lox_Sample_2.3 | ecosystem: Environmental > Terrestrial > Soil > Wetlands | place: USA...
CCGTCGCAGCCGCGGCCGCGGTGACCGCGCCGGCCGCGATGAGGGCGACGGCCCTGGATCGACTGCATTGAATTTTCCGGTGCCGTGACAAGGGGACCTTTCGGTGGCTCGCGTCACGCGATCTGCTTCACCCCCGATCGCGACTGCCACGGCAACAGCGGGCAGGCATCTGCGCATGCGACTTGGCGCGGGTCAGGGCGCCGGGCGTACCCGAGGAAGCCGGTCGTGCGCGGGGTGCTGTCGGCTATCCACCATGCCCGACATTAAATTGGGGCGCGAACATAAACTGGTGTGATGTAAATCACCACCGGTGCATAACCAGCCGCATATGGCCGGAAATCGGCCCGTTTACCTATGCCTTTCTCGGTAAGCGAACACATTGCGAGCACGCTATGACGAAGCTCACACCGGCGCTTAAACTTCTCATTAAGGACGATAGCGGGCGCCTGGAAACGGGTCCGCCGGACGGCCGCGACGGCGAGAATTAACACCTTATGTAATAGCGACGTCACGCCATGTGCGCGAAATACGCATCGCGCGGCGGCGAAATCGCCATCAGTAGTACCCGTTGGCTTCCTCGAAAGCCCACGCGCTGCACGGATTCCCGTAGATCCCCTTGATGTAACCCAGGCCCCACCGGATCTGGGTCGCCGGGTTCGTCTCCCAGTCCGGGCCGGCGCTGGCCATCTTGCTGCCCGGCAGCGCCTGGGGGATGCCGTACGCGCCGCTGGCGTTCTCCGCGTCGTACACCCAGCCGCTCTCCCGGTTCCACAGGTCGACCAGGCAGCCGAAGTAGGTGGTCGGGCTGAAGCCGAAGCTGCTCAGCATGTTGTAGGCGATGGATTGAGCGGTGCCCGGGTTGGGCGGCTGGGAGGTCACGTAGATGATGCCCCCGCCGCCCGTCCCGGGGCCGGCGCCGGTGGCGGTGGCGGGGTTGGCCGCGACCACCTGGGACGGCGAGGTCAGCTTCCCCTTGGCCACCACGGTCAGCGTGCGAGCCGCCGCGGTCATGGCGATCAGCTGGGCGCGTTCGGCCTCGAGCAGGGTGATGGTGTGGCTTCCTGGCACCGCCTCTATGGCCTGGGCCACGTTGAAAGCGCTCGATCCAGGGCCGAATACCGACGCGCCCACCGCCACGCCGATCACCGCGATCGCGGCGAAAACGGCGACGGGAAAGACAATGCCGACACGCCGGAGCAGGCCCCGCTTACGCCTATTGCTGCGAGTCCCCGTCCGGTGTCGCGACAAGGCCATCCTTTCGTTCGGGCATGCCCGTCTGACACCCGATGCCGACCGTAACGAAACAGCGGCATTCGGGGCACGGGCCGCGCGGTGACCGGCGCCGCGCCGCCGGCCCGCTGCACCTGACCTGGTGCGCCGACTGGCCCGCCTCGCACAAGTACCGCTGGCGCTCCACAATGCCAGAAAGACCAGCGCAATGCGCAGCACTTGGGCCAGAAAGCCGACGGCCGGTACGGGCCGCCGCCGGGGCCGGCAGGGCTCGTCGCGGGACCGCCGGGCGCCTCGGTCTCCACAGGCCGCGGCTCCGGCTGCCACAATCGGAAGATGGAAACACCTCTGTCGCCCCTCGACTTCGCCCGCCGGACGCGCCGGCTGCACGCTGACCGCGAGGCGGTCGTCGACGGTGAGCTCCGCCTGACCTACGAGCAGTTCTTCGATCGCTGCGACCGCTGGTCCTCGGCACTGCAGGAGCTGGGCGTAACGCAGGGGGACCGCGTGGCCACGATCGCGCCCAACACGCACGCGCAGCTCGAGGCCTTCTATGCCGTGCCGCAGACCGGAGCCGTGCTGGTACCGATCAACTACCGGCTGTCGGCGGAGGACTTCGTCTACATCGTGAACCACTCGGGGAGCACGGTGGTCTGCGCCCACAGCGACTACCTGAAAACGCTGGACAGCGTGCGCGACCAGATGCCGGGCGTACGCCACTTCGTGGCCTTCGAGGGCGCGGCCGCCGAGCAGGGCAGCGCCGACTGGCTGGACTACGAGGCGGCGATCGCCGCGGCGGATCCCGGCTTCGAGCGACCGGAGATCAGCGAGCGGGACCTGCTGTCGATCAACTACACCAGCGGGACCACGGCCCGTCCGAAGGGCGTGATGATCACGCACCGGAACGCCGCGATGAACACGATCGGCACGCTGCTGCACCTGCCGATCGCGGTGGGCGAACGGTACCTGTGGACACTGCCGATGTTCCACGCGAACGGCTGGACCTACACCTGGACGGTGACGGCCGCCGCGGGCACGCACATCTGCCTGCGCAAGGTGGACCCGGCGACCATCTTCACGCTGATCAGGGACGAGAAGGTCAGCTGGCTGAGCGCCGCGCCCACGGTGCTGATCACCCTGGCCAGCGCGCCGCCCGCGGTGCGCGGCGAGGTCCCGCGGGGCGTGCGGGTCGTGACCGCCGGGGCGCCGCCGGCCGCGGCCACCATCGAGCGGCTGGAAGGAGAGTTCGGCTGGGAGGTCACCCAGGTCTACGGCCTGACCGAGACGGCGCCGTTCATCACGATCTGCGCCCCGCTGCCCGAGCACGAGGGCCTGCCGGTGGCCGACCGCGCCGTCATCAAGGCGCGGACCGGCGTCGAGCTGCTGACCTCCGGCGAACTGCTGGTGGTGGACCCCGACGGCCACGAGGTGCCCGCCGACAGCGAGAGCGTCGGCGAGATCGTCGTGCGCGGGAACGTCGTCATGGAGGGCTACTACCACGACCCCGAGGCGACCGAACGGGCCATGGGTGACGGCTGGTTCCACACCGGAGACGCGGCGGTGGTACACCCCGACGGCTACGTCGAGATCCGCGACCGGCTCAAGGACGTGATCATCAGCGGCGGGGAGAACATCTCCTCGATCGAGGTCGAGGGCGTGCTGCTGCGCCACCCGGCCGTGCAGGAGGCCGCGATCGTCGGCCTGCCGGACGAGAAGTGGGGCGAGACGCCGCACGCGTTCGTCGTGCTCCGCGAGGGCGCCAGCGCCACCGGGGACGACATCGTTGCGTTCGCGCGCGAGCACCTGGCGCACTTCAAGGCCCCGCGCGGCGTCACCTTCGTCGGCGAGCTGCCGAAGACCGCGACCGGCAAGATCCAGAAGTTCGTCCTGCGGAAGGGCGCGCCCAACGTGGCCCGGCAGTAAGCCGGGCGCCAGCCGGACGCGCCTGCGGCCGGCTACCAGTCGAACGCGTCGGACGCGCTGCGGTAGTCGTACAGCTCCGTCGCGTCGAACCAGAGGTCGACCTCGTACTTGGCTTCCTCGGGCTTGCCCGAGGCGTGCACCAGGTTCGCGACGGCCTTCCCGGTCGCGATGGCGACGGCCTTGGACTGGTGCGCGAAGTCGCCCCGGATAGATCCCGGCTGGGCCTCGTTCGGGTAGGTGGAGCCGACCATCTTGCGCACCGTGGCCACCACGTCCTCGCCCTCGATCACCATCGCGATGACCGGTCCGCGCTGCATGAACTCCGCGGTCGCGTTATAGACGGCAGGCCCCAGCCGCTCTTCCAGGTCGAAGTAGTGCTGGCGGGTGAAGTCGGCATCCATCTCACGCATTTTCATGCCGATGATCTTCAGCGACGCGTCTTCGAACCGCTGGATGATGCGTCCGGCCAGGCCGCGGGCGACGGCATCCGGCTTGAGCACGACGAGCGTGCGCTCGCGCAATGGCTGAGACTCGGCCACGGTAGTCCTTTCGCTTTCCCAAGATGGTCACAGAGTAGCGGCCCGTGCTCACGCACTGGCAACACAATGCTCACGCGCCGGCAACACAAGCCAGCTTCCGGCCCGCCGTGTCCAGGGTGAGGATCATATCCTGGCCGATAAGGCTTTCTGACCTCATGATTCCGGAGCGCGCCATGCCTTCTTCAGTGCCCGTGATCGACCTGACGCCCTGGTTCGGCGGGGACGAGGCGGCCCGCGCGGCCGTCGCCGCCGAGGTCGACGCCGCGCTGCAGAGCGTGGGCTTCTTCCTGATCAGCGGTCACGGCGTGCCGGATGACCTGCGCGCCCGGGTCCGCGCCGAGGCCCGGGCGTTCTTCGCGCTGCCGGGGCAGACCAAGCGGCGCTACGCTGTCACCGTCGGCGGGCGAGGCTGGCTGCCGCCGGGCGCCGAGGCGAACGGCTACGCCGAGGGCACCGAGACGCCGCCCGATATGAAGGAGTCGTACGCGGTGGGCGCCGACCAGCCGACCGGCGACCCGGAGGTCGACGGGTACTGGTTCCAGGCCAACGTCTACCCGGCCGAGGTGCCCGGGCTCGAGCCCGCGGTGGTCGATTACCTGGCGCGGATGCGCGCGCTGGCCGATGAGCTGCTGGTGATCTGCGCGGCCGGGCTGGGCCTGGAGCACGACTTCTTCACCCGGCACACCGGGCACGCCACCCACACGATGAACATCAACTGGTATCCGCCGATGGCGGTGGCCGGGCCGCCCGAACCGGGGCAGTTCCGGATCGGGCCGCACACCGACTTCGGCACCGTGACCATCCTGGACCGGGAGCCGGGCCGCGGCGGCCTGCAGGTCTGGACCGAGCAGGACGGCTGGGAGGACGCGCCGTACCAGCCCGGTACCTTCACCATCAACACCGGCGACCTGCTGGCCCGCTGGAGCGGCGCGCGGTGGAAATCCAACCGGCACCGCGTGCTGCCGCCGCAGGCCGAAGCGCCCGACGAGGATCTCGTCTCGCTGGTCTACTTCTACGAGGCCGATCACGACGCGGTGATCGAATCGCTGCAACCGCCGATCGGCAAGCGCGGCGGCTACGCCCCCGTCGTGTCGGGGCAGTTCGTGAAGAAGCTCCTGGACGCGATCACGGTCGGTTAGCTCCGCCGTTCCTGTCAACCTGGCGCCCGCGCGGCGCGTCCTACGCCTCGTGCAGTTCCCGTGGCGGTTTGTTCCGCAGTCAGGACAACCGATGCCGATGACCACCACCCGAGCGAGGCCATTTCAGTGAACGACAGCGAACATCCGAGCGGGCCGACTCGCCCCGAGGGGCGCCTGCTGGCCCTGCGGTGCCTGGGCCTTCCCCAGGTCGCCACCCGGACGCCGATGAGCAGGCGCCGCGCGCTGCGGTACCGGCTGGCCGCCTACTGCGCCCGGATCAGGCCGGGCACCACGGCCGAGCTCGCGTCGCTGGTCCTGCGCATGAGCGACGAGATCGACACGCGCGAACGGATGCTCGACGCCGTGCTGGGCCAGCCCGGTCGCGGCCCGGATGCCGCGGACTGCGGCCAGGCGCGTATCACGGCCGTAAAGCAGCCGCGGACCAGGCCAGCGGAGGGCACCCGCTCACGCCGCCTAGCCGGCTAGGCCCAGCCGCCTGCTTCTGGTCAGCTGGGCCCAGCCGCCTGCTTCTGGCCGGCTAGGCCCAGCCGCCTGCTCCCGGCCGGCTAGGCCAGCATGCCGCCCGCCCGGGTCGGCACGATGCGCCTGCCTGGGCCGGTCGGCTCGTCGCGGTCTGGCCCTCCGCGCTGGTCGTGGTCTCACTGCCCTGGTCACTCCTGTCCCAGCAGTCACTTTCAGACTCAGCGGTACTGCCAGGTCCTGCCCGCCGCCTGCTCCTAACCGGGTCGTTGCCACATCCACCCGGTTACAACCGGTTCGTTGCCACATCGACCCGGTCGTGGGCCGGGCCACTGTGTGGCTGACGCCGCGCTGGCGGGGCGGCTGGGGCGGCTGTTACAGCCGTGGCGCCTCCAGGCCCTTCAGCAGCTGGGGCAGTCACCTGGGGCTTTCGCTGGGGGGCGTAGCTGTCCGAGCATGGTGCGGCCGAGCGGTGTGAGCGAATGCCGGACGGACTGCCCGGCGCGACGGGTCTCGACCAGGTAGGCCTCACGCAGCACCTTCGCGTGCTCGGACGCCGACGCCGGGCTGATCTGCACCGTACTGGCCAGGTCTGCCGTCCCGCGCGGCTCGCGCAGGGCGCGCAGCACGGCGGCCCGGGTAGGACCGAGCAGGGAGGCCAGGCTGTCAGCCGCGCCTACACCGGCCAGGACTCCGCCGTCCGGGCTGGCCTGGCCGTTGGGCTGGGCCGCGTAGGCCAGCGCACTCGGCATGCGTGATCCGTCACCGGTCAGGTATACCGGCCGGCCGGTCCAGGTCGCCGACGGCACCAGCACCAGGCCGCGCCCGTTCAGCTCATACTCCCGGTCGGAATACCGCAGTTCCAGGCCGTCGTTCCGCCACTGCACCTCGCTGTGCAGCGAGCCGAACAGGGCCTGGTGGCCGCCCGCGGCGAGCACGGGCATGCGCCTGGCCACATCGCCGTGAAAGGCCGCGAGCACGCTGTCCCAGCGGGGCGCGACGATCGCGTCGTGCAGGTCGCGGAGCGCGTGCACCACGACCTCCAGCGCGGCGGTGTCGCCGTTGGCCAGGTCCCGCAGCCAGGCCGGGGGCCTGCCCGGGCGGTCCTGCCAGATGTCGGCCAGGTCCCACTGCAGGTAGGAGCGAGGGGTAGCGCGAACAACCTCCAGGGCCTCCTCGAGGTCGGGTGCGACTGAGCCGATGAAGCACGGGTACGGACCACAGGGCCCGTACAAGTCAAGCAGCGGCCGCGCGGTCGGCGGGAACGCCGACCGCGCTTCGTGCAGCCACGGACGGATGCGCGACCGGCGGCGCACGGGCCTGGCCTGCCGTAGCTCCACCATGGCCAGAACGGTCTCCACCAGGGGTGCCGGACCGGCGCTGAACCGGGTGCGCGCCAGGTCATCGGGGGTAAAGTCGATCCGCACGATTGCCTCCCGTAGGCCGCCGGCGCCATGCCCGGCCAGCCCGCCGCGTCCCGGATACTTCGGCCCCGCCCGAAATTTTGATTCCCCCGGCCGCGGAAACAGCTTTCGCTTCTATCCACGATCCACCGGAAACATCGCGGCGCCAGACAATAGCCCGTTACGGGACAACAACGATTCAACAGGCGGATCGGTAACAACAGCGACACGCGCCCGGCCGCCGGCCCGGTCACCCCGATCCGGTGGCCGCTTCGGTCAGGTGGCGCAGTTCGCCGAGTACGCCGGATGCGATGTCGTCGAGTGACCGGGTTTCTCCCTCGCGGATCCACTGTGCGAACGCGATCCCGAACACCGTGGCGCCGGACTGCGCGGCCAGGGTGGCCGTCGGCTCGCCGATGCCCCGCGCGCGCAGGGCGGCCGCCACCGTCGCGGCCAGGCCCGCGGATTTATGCTGCTCGCGTTCCTGCAGTGGCGGGTTCTTGTCGATCACGGACTGCCGCATGCGGGCGTAGGGGCGGCGCTCGTCGGGGAAAAGCGAGGCCGCCCCGTGCAGCGCCGAGGCGATGACCTCGAGCGGGGACGCGTCAGGCGGTGCAGCGTCCGCCCCGTCGGCGAACGCCTGGAGGAACTGCTGCTGCCCGTAGAACAGCACCTCCCGCTTGTCGCTGAAGTGCCGGAAGAAGGTCCGCTCGGTCAGGCCGACGGATTGCGCGATCTCCGCGGCGGTCGTCTGCTCGAACCCGCGCGCGGCGAACAGCTCGAGCGCCGCTGCCTGCAGACGCTCTTTCGCACCTGGCTCCCAACGCCCCATGGTCTCAAGTCTAGTGATGACAGTGACTGTCGTATAGGTGTATGGTGATGTCTGTGGCTGACATCAGTCACTGACATCACCCATCAGCCGCTCCGCCGGTGGCGGAGCCGAAGGGAGACATGGGTCATGCGCGTTTTCGTTACCGGAGCCTCGGGATGGATCGGTTCGGCCACCGTCGACGAGCTTCTCGCCGCCGGGCATGAGGTCACCGGGCTGGCCAGGTCCGACGCCTCCGCCGCCGCACTGCAGGCCAAGGGGGTTCGCGTCCAGCGCGGTGACCTCGACGATCTGGCCAGCATCCGGGCTGGCGCCGAGGACACCGAGGCCGTCATCCATCTCGCGAACAAGCACGACTGGTCCAACCCGGCCGCCTCGGCCGCAGCCGAGCGAGCCGCGGTCCAGACCATAGGCGATGCGCTCGCCGGCACCGGCCGCCCCTTCCTGTTCGCCTCGGGCGTCGCCGGCCTGACCCAAGGTCAGCCCGCCACGGAGTCCGACCCCTCCCCGTTCCACGGCCCGGACTCGCCGCGCGGCGGCAGCGAGAATTTCGCGTTCGAATACGTGGATCGCGGCGTGCACGCGGTCAGCCTGCGCTTCGCGCCGACGGTACACGGAGCCGGCGACCACGGGTTCATCGCGGCGATCGCCGCGGTGGCCCGCGAGAAAGGTGTCTCCGGCTACCCGGGTGACGGGACCAACCGGTGGGCCGCCGTACACCGCTCCGATGCCGCGCGCCTGGTCGCGCTGGGACTCGCGAAGGCTCCGGCCGGCACCCGCCTGCACGCCGTCGCGGAACGGGGCATACCCACCCGCGACATCGCGACGGCCCTCGGCCGGGCCCTCGGCCTGCCCGTCACCTCGATCGACCCAGATGACGTGCCTGGTCACTTCGGGTGGATCGGCACCTTCTTCGGCATGGATCTCGCGGCCACGAGCACTGTGACACAGGAACTGCTCGGCTGGGTGCCCGTAGGCCCGACGCTCATCGAGGACATCGACGCGGGCGGGTACTCGCCGCGCACGCCGGCGGCCGACTAGGACCCGGGAACGGGCCGCCGGACCCGCGGGTCCGGCGGCCCGCCCCATCACCCCTTCAGGAGCTGGCGGGCCATGACCATGCGCTGGATCTGGTTGGTGCCCTCGTAGATCTGGGTGATCGTGGACCAGCGGGCAGTTTCCGCAAGTAAATAAGGCGTCGGCAGCCAGCCATCAGCACGGATTCAGGACCGGCTGCCGCCAGGGGAGAGTGCTAGGCCCGCTGCTGGTCATGCTTACTGGCCTTCGGGCATGCCATCAAGAGGCCGTCGGCGACCGGGGTCAGGGCCAGGTCGACACGCGCGTCCGCGGCGGCCAGGTCGTTGAACTCACGGATGTACATGACGCGGCCGTCCTGGGCGAACCCGACGACTTCGCCGCCCCAGAACGCGTTGTCAACCAGCAGCAGACCGCCGGGCCGCATCCTCGGCACCAGCTCCTGCCAGTAGGCCAGATAGCCGTCCTTGTCGGCGTCGATGAAGGCCAGGTCGAACATGGGCTCGCAGGGGAACGACCCAAGGGTTTCAAGCGCCGGACCGAGCCGGAGGCCGATCCGTCCGTCCAGGCCGGCTTTCTCCCAGTACTTGGTGGCGACCGAGGTCCACTCCTCGCTGATGTCGCAGCAGATCAGCTTCCCGCCCGGCGGCAGCCCCCGGGCGATGCAGATCGAGGAGTAGCCGGTGAACGTGCCGACTTCGATGGCGAGTTCCGCCTTGACCGCCCGGGTGAGCACGGTAAGCAGGCTGCCCTGGACGGGGTCGACCTGCATGTGTGCTTGCTGCGGGTACCGGGCGGCGGTCTCGCGCGATAGTTCTTGCAGCACCGGATCGGGCGGGCTGCTGTGGGATGCCATGTAGTCGTGTAGCTCAGGCTTGATGTGCCCGGCATTCAGCATTGGGGACCTCCGAACTGACGTGGGTTTGTCTTTACTCGCTGGGCGGCGTGCGGGCTTGATGTGGCAGCAGGGAGCTGAATTGGCATGGGCGTAGTGGCGGGCTCGGCGGAAGCGCTGGCTGACGCCGGCTGGACGAAGGACCGGTACGGGGGCCTTCCGGTGGGACGGCGACGGTGCCTTCCCGAGTAGCGCCGGCCAGCCGGCCCGGGGGTCGATGCCAGGCTGAGAAGCAGCACGGCGGCCCCGCACGCCGCGATCAGGAGCCAGGCAGGTTGGCTTGCGGCAGCGAAGCTGGCCGGGTCTGGGCCGGGCAGCCTGGTGGCGAGGATCGAGCCGACCGCCGACACGCCGAGCGACTGGCCGACTTGCCGGCCCGCGGAGGTCATGGCTCCCGCGACTCCGGCCTGGGCGCGCGGCATGCTGGCGACCGCCACGGCGGCGATGACCGTATTGACCGCCCCGTACCCGACGCCGAAAACGCCGTAGGCAGCGGCCAGGAACGCCCAGGGTGCTTTTGGTGGCACCTCCGCGAGCAGCAGGCAGCTGACCGCGAGCGCGACGCCGGCGACGGTCAGCGGCCCGCGGGCACCGCGGCGGGCCATAGTCCGGCCCGCGACCGGGCCGGCCAGCGCGGTGGCGGCCGCGAGCGGGATGAGCTGCACCCCCGCGTGCCACACGGTCAGCCCGCGCACGTCCTGGAGGTACAGGGTGGTCAGGAACAAGAACCCGCCCAGGCAGGCGAATGCGCACACGGTGATCGCCAGCGCGCCGGTGAACGGGGCGCTGCGGAACACCCGCAGTTCGATCAGCGGGTCAGCGCGCCGGCGCTCCCAGCCGATCAGCAGCACCAGCGCGGCGGCGGACACAGCGAACACGGCGAGGATGTGCGGGGACCGCCATCCGGCCGCTGGCCCCTCGATGATCCCGTAGGTCAGGCAGGCCAGCCACGCGATCACCAGCACCTGGCCGGGCGGGTCCAGGCGGCGGGGGCGGGCGGCCCAGGAGTCCGGGATGACCAGCCCGGCCAGAAACGTCGCGATCAGCCCGGGCGGGATAGTGATCCAGAACAGCGACCGCCATCCCCAGACAGCCGCCAGGAGGCCGCCGAGGGCAGGCCCGGCTGCCATGCCCACGCCGAACGTGCCGGACCACAGTCCCAGCGCGCGGGCCCGGGCGGCCGGGTCGCTGAACGCGGCGGTGAGGATGCCCATAGACATGGGGGTCAGCGCGGACCCGCCAGCGCCCTGCAGCGCCCGGAAGGCGATCAGCCACCCGGTGCCCGGAGCGATGCTGCAGCCCGCTGATGCCAGGGTGAATATCGCCAGCCCAGCCTGCAGGACGGTACAGCGACTGAACCGGTCGCCCACGGACCCCGAGGTCAGCATCAGGCTCGCCGTGGTGATCGTGTACGCGGCGATGGTCCACTGCAGCCCGGAGACCGGAGCGTGCAGGCTACGGCCGATCAGCGGCAGCGCCAGGTTCACCGCCGTCGTGTCCACGGCGATCATGAACATGCTCAGGCAGCAGACACAAATGATCGCGGCCCCCGTACCGCGACCGGGCAAGCTGGCCTGCGATGCCGTCATCACACCCTCCGGGATTCAGCCGGCGCCCTGGCATCGAATCAGTCACAGCCAGTAAGGACCAGAGCACGGATGGCGCACTAATGTCGCATCCGACTTGCTGACCTGCGCAAACGTCGTCTGCTGGGGTACCGTGCGGGCTGAGCAGGGTCAGCTGACCTGCGCCAGCAGTCACCGGTTCTTGACCAGTGAGCCCCGCGGCGGCACTCAGGGATATGCTGAACAAAAGGGGGCGGACGGCCATTTCGGATGCCGGGATGGTGGCTATGCCCGACGGCGTGGATAAAACCGGAGCAGCCAAGCGGGGGCTCCTGGCCCAGCGCCGTAAGGCGGTGGGCCAGACGCAGGAGCAGCTGGCTCAGCGGCTGGGCGTGGAGCGCACCACGGTAGTGCGCTGGGAACGCGGCGAGACCGAGCCGCTGCCCTGGATCCGGCCCAAGCTCGCCACAGCGCTGAAGGTTTCCGTTGACCGGCTCGAGGAGCTGCTGGCCTCAGTGGAGGGCCCGGCGAGCGCGCCCGGTCCGGCTGCCGCGCCAGCGGTGCCGCGGCAGTTGCCCGCTGCTGTGGCGGGCTTTATCGGCCGGGCGGCGGAAGTAGAAGCGCTTACCCGGGTCCTGGACGAGGCGAGCACCGGCAGTCCGGGGACGGTGATGATTTCTGCGATCGGCGGGACGGCCGGGGTCGGCAAGACCGCTCTCGCGCTGCACTGGGCGCACCGGGTCGCCGGGCGGTTCAGGGACGGGCAGCTGTACGTGAACCTGCGTGGCTTTGACCCTTCCGGCGTCCCCATGACCGCCGCGGAGGCGGTGCGCGGCTTCCTGGACGCCCTGGGCATCCCGCCCGAGCGCATCCCGCCGCTCCCCGACGCCCAAGCCGGCCTGTACCGCAGCCTGCTCGCGAGCCAGCAGATCCTGATCGTGCTGGACAACGCCCGCGATGAGCAGCAGGTCCGCCCGCTGCTGCCCGCCAGCCCCGCCAGTCTGGTCATTGTCACCAGCCGCAGCCAGCTGTCCGGGCTGGCCGCCGCCGACGGGGCGCGCCTGCTTACCCTCGACGTGCCCACCGCCGCCGAGGCGCGGCAGATGCTCACCGCTGGTGTCGGCGCACAGCGCGCTGGCGCCGAGCCGGACGCGGTCAGCGATATCGCGGACTTGTGCGGACGCCTGCCGCTGGCACTGGCCATTGCTGCCGCCCGCGCCGCCGCCGGGCCTCGCTTCCCGCTCGCCGCGCTGGCCGCCGAGCTGCGCGATGCCGCAGGTCGCCTGGACGCCCTGGACAGCGGCGACCCCGCAGCCAGCGTCCGCGCCGTGTTCTCCTGGTCCTACCAGCAGCTCGACCCCGCCGGGGCGCGACTGTTCCGGCTGCTGGGGATCCACCCCGGGCCCGACATCACCACCTACGCCGCCGCCAGTCTCGCCGCCACCGGCGAACCCGACGCCCGCCGCCTGCTACGCGAGCTGGCCCGCGCCCACCTGATCACTGAGTACATCCCCGGCCGGTACGCTTGCCACGACCTGCTCCGCGCCTACGCTACCGACCAGGCGCAGGCCACCGAGGACGGCCAAGCCCGCGACGCGGCCACCGGACGGGCACTGGACCACTACCTGCACACCGCCAACACCGCCGCCCTCCTGATCGCCCCGTCACGCGATCCGATCACCCTCCCCCCACCCCGATCCGGCGTCACACCCGAGCACCTGGCCGGCCATGCCGAGGCACTTGCCTGGCTAGAAGCCGAGCATCAGGTCCTGCTCGCCGCCATCAACCTCGCCGCCAGCACCCGGTTCTACGACCGCGCCTGGCAGATCCCGTGCGAGATGGGCGACTTCCTCAACCGGCAAGGCCAATGGCACGAGCTGGCCACCATCCAGCGCACTGCAGTGACGGCTGCCGCCCGCGTAGGTGATATATCGGGGCAGGCCGTGTCCCTCCGCAACCTGGCGCTCGCCTGCTTGCGACTAGGTGACTACCAGCAGGCCGTAGCTCACTACACGGCCAGTCTCACGTTGTACCAGCGGCTCGGCGATCGTCTCGGCCAGGCCAAGATCTACCAGCTTCTCGGCGGGGCAGCCGAGAGCCAAGGCCGCTACACCGACGCGCTCAGCTACGCTGAGCAGGCGCTGCGCTTGTACCAGGCGATAGGCCATCGGCGCAAGGAGGCCGGAACGCTCAACAACATCGGCTACGCCCACGCCCTGCTCGGCGACTACCACCAGGCCCGTACGTTCAGTCGACGGGCGCTCGAGCTGACCGCTGAACTTGGCCAGGGCGACATCGAGGCATATGCGTGGGACAGCCTGGGGTACGCCGAGTACCACCTGGGCAACCTCGCCGAAGCTATCGTCAGCTGTCAGCGCGCGCTCAGTCTGTTCCGGGAGTTCGGCAACCTTCATCAGCAAGCGGAGGTCCTCGTCCACCTCGGCGACGCCCGGCACGCCGCCGGGGAGGTGGCGCAGGCCAGGGGCGCTTGGCAGCAGGCACTCGTCATCTACGACGACCTGCAGCAACCCGGCGCTGACGACGTCCGCGCCAGGCTCGCCGGTATAGACGCCCCCTCACTCTCCAACGCGGCAGCTGACCACGCCGATGGGTAGCGGAAAATACCGGATTTCGCTGGGCTAAGAGCCAGATGTACCTGCCGCGCTACTTGAGCAACTGCCTGGCCATGACCATGCGCTGGATCTGGTTGGTGCCCTCGTAGATCTGGGTGATCTTCGCGTCGCGCATCATGCGCTCGACCGGGTAGTCGTTCACGTAGCCGTAGCCGCCGAGCAGCTGCACCGCGTCGGTGGTCACCGCCATGGCCACGTCGGAGGCCAGGCACTTGCAGGCCGAGGAGAAGAAGGTCAGGTCACCGACCTTCTCCCCGGCCATGGCGCGGTCCGACCGGGCCGCCGCCGCGTAGGTGAGCTGACGGGCCGCCTCGAGCTTCATCGCCATGTCGGCGATCATGAACTGCAGGCCCTGGAACTCCGCGACCGGCCGGCCGAACTGCTTGCGTTCCCGGACGTACCCGAGCGCGTAGTCCAGCGCGCCCTGGGCGATGCCGAGGGCCTGCGCGGCGATCGTGATGCGGGTGTGGTCCAAGGTGCGCAGCGCGATCCTGAAGCCCTCACCCTCGGCGCCGACGAGCCGGGAGGCCGGGATCGCGCAGTCGTCGAAGTAGAGCTCCCTGGTCGGCGAGCC
>Ga0335074_10008538_pt1 | contig 14241 bp, 15 predicted proteins | sample Lox_Sample_23_FD_206715 | JGI IMG/M metagenome (GOLD analysis project Ga0335074, IMG submission 206715) | Soil microbial communities from Loxahatchee National Wildlife Refuge, Florida, United States - Lox_Sample_2.3 | ecosystem: Environmental > Terrestrial > Soil > Wetlands | place: USA...
CCCCGCGGTCGCCAACGACGTCGGCGTCCTGCACGGCATCCTGTACATCATCTACCTGGTCTGCGCCTGGATCCTGTCGCGCAAGCTGGCGCTGACCAACGGGCAGACCGTCATCCTGCTGCTGGCCGGCACGATCCCGGTCATGACGTTCATCGTGGAGCGCTGGGCGACCCGCCGGTTCATCAACCCGGCGCTCGCCGCGGCGCCGGCCGCCGAGCCCGTGCGCCGGTGACCTCACAGCATTACTTCGAGCCACAGCCCAAGGCCGCGCACCGCCCAGGCCTGGTCCGCGTCGTGCTGCCGGACGTCTACCTGGAGCTCGCCACCGACTCCGGGGTGTTCTCCCCCGGCCGCCTCGACCCCGGCACCCGGCTGCTGCTCGAGCGCGCCCCCGCGCCGCCGCCGGACGGCGACCTGCTGGACCTCGGCTGCGGCTACGGCCCCATCGCCTGCGTGCTGGCCGCGCGCTCGCCGGGAGCCACGGTGTGGGCGGTCGACGTCAACGAGCGGGCACTCGGCCTGTGCGCGCGCAACGCCGAGGCGGCCGGCCTGCGCAACGTCCGCACCGCGGCGCCCGGCGACCCGGCGATCCCCGGGCGCTTCGCCGGGATCTGGTCCAACCCGCCGGTCCGGATCGGCAAGGCCCCGCTGCACGACCTGCTCCGCGGCTGGCTCTCCCGGCTCGCAGCCGGCGCCGGCGCGTCCCTCGTGATGGGCCGCAACCTCGGCGCCGACTCGCTGCACGCCTGGCTGGAGCAGGAAGGCTGGTCGGTGACGCGACTCGCCGCGCGGAGCGGTTACCGTCTGCTCCAGGTCTCTCCCCTTTATCCCGAACGTACGCGTGGTGACTCCCGATGACGGCCGTACCGCACAGCGGCCCGCCCCGCCAGCTGCGCCCGACCGACGTGAAGCGGCTGAACCGCGACTGGCGGCGGCGCACCGAAGGCCGGCTCGCGCTGCTGCTCGACTCGGTGAGCCAGCCCTTCAACGTCGGCTCGATCGTCCGCACCGCCGCCGCCTTCGGCGCCGAAGGCATCTGGCTGTGCGGCAACACACCGGACCTGACCACGCCGGCGGTCGGCAAGACCGCGCTGGGCACCGACCGGTTCGTCGAGGCCTACCGGGAGCCGAGCCCGGCCGCCGCGGCGAAGGAAGCCGCGGCAGAGGGATTTCGCGTGGTGGCCGTGGAACTCGCCTCCGGCGCGGTGCCGCTCGCCGAGGCGCCGCTCGACGGCGACGTCTGCCTGGCGATCGGCAACGAGGACCACGGCTGCTCGCCCGCGCTGCTCGCCGCGGTGCACGCGGTCGCCTACATTCCGCAGACCGGCCGCGTCGGCTCGCTGAACGTCGCGGTCGCCGCCGCCATCGCCATGGCGGAAACCCGCCGCCGCGAGTGGCACCCGAACGGATAACGCCAACCGGCTACCCGGTTATTGGGTGGCTGACATGCGATGTTTACCAGACCGGAGCCATTGCCGGGGATAATCAGCAGCGTGGCGATACCATACCTGGACCATCCGCGCCCGGCTGCGTTCGCGCACCGGGGCGGGGCGGCGCACAACCCGGAGAACTCCTGGCCCGCCTTCGAGTACGCGGTCAAACTCGGCTACGCGTACCTGGAAACCGACGCGCGCTCCACATCCGACGGCGCGCTGCTCTCGTTCCACGACGCGACACTGGACCGGATCACCGACCGCACTGGCCAGGTCGCCAAGATGACCTATAAGCAGGTGTCCGAGGCGAAGATCGCCGGATCTGAGCCGATCCCGCTGATCGAGGACCTGCTCGGCACGTTCGGTGAGCTGCGGTTCAACATCGACCTCAAGGACTCGGGCACGATCGAGCCGATCGTGCGGGTGCTGAAGCGCACCGCGGCCTGGGACCGGGTGTGCGTCACCTCGTTCTCCGGCAAGCGGCTGGTCGCCGCGCGGAAGATCCTCGACCACCCGGTCTGCATGGCCGTCACGCCCGCCGCCGTCGCGGCCGTCAGGTACGCGGGGATCTCCGGCAAGGCGATGGCCGCCCGGCTGGCCAGGTCAGGCGCCCAGTGCGCCCAGATACCCAGGCAGATCGCGACCAGGGAGTTCATCAGGCGGTCGCACGAACTGGGGCTGCACGTGCACGTGTGGACGCTGAACACCCGTCAGGAGATCGAGCGTGCCCTCGATCTCGGCGCCGACGGCGTGATGACCGACAACATCGTGCTGCTGCGTGACATCCTCACCGAACGCGGCCAGTGGAATCCCCGCGTGGCCGCTTAAGGCGCGTACAGGCCGCGCGATACGTGTGCACCTGCCCGAAACATGCCGGAAATGGGGTTGGCGGCGCTGGCAAGGGGAATCTTGTCCGGGTGTCCGGTGTTGCCGATAGAGATCGCCAACCGCCTGGGAGGCAGTAAGTAATGGCCGAACGCGCACTTCGCGGAACCCGACTCGGCGCGACCAGCTACGAGAACGACCGTAACACCGACCTGGCTCCCCGCCAGGACGTTCCTTTTGACTGCCCGAACGGGCACCATTTTAGCGTGCCCTTCGCCGCAGAGGCGGAGCTACCCCCCATGTGGGAGTGCCGTGTCTGCGGGGCCATGGCCACCGCGAGTACCGGCGAGTCCGCAGCACCGAAGAAGGCAAAGCCGCCGCGCAGCCACTGGGACATGCTGATGGAACGGCGTAGCGTCGAGGATCTTGAAGCCGTGCTCGCCGAGCGCCTCGAGGTCATCAGGGAACGGCGCGCCCTGGAGAGCCGCGCCATCGCCGAAGCTGCCAACCGCGCCGAGCGCCGCAGCGCCTGACCAGGAGATAACTGCTACCGTCGTGGCGCGGCCGCGGAGCGGCCGTGCAGGCGTGCCGTGATGCCCCACTGGGCGACCCGGAAGAACGCCTCGCGAATGACCGCGCTGCTCATCTTCGAGGCACCGCGCTCACGCTCGACGAACGTGATCGGGACCTCCGTGAGCTTCAGGCCCGCCTGCAGCACCCGCAGCGTCATGTCGATCTGGAAGCAGTAGCCCGCCGATTCGATGTTGTTCAGGTCGAGCCTGCGCAGCGTGGACGCGCGGTACACGCGGAAGCCGCCGGTCGCGTCCTTAATGCTGATGCCGAGCAGCACGCGGTTGTAGATGTTGGCGCCGCGGGACAGGAACTCCCTGGACTTCGGCCAGTTGACAACCGTGCCGCCGGGCACGTAACGGGAGCCGATCACCGCGTCCGCGCTGTCCAGCGCGGCCAGCAGCCTGGGCAGGTCCTCCGGCCGGTGGGAGCCGTCGGCGTCCATCTCGACGATCACGTCGTAGCCGTGCTCCAGCGCCCAGCTGAACCCGGCGACGTAGGCGCGGCCGAGCCCCGCCTTCTCCGTCCGGTGCATGACCTGGACGTGCCTGTCGGTCTCCGCGAGCTTGTCCGCGAGGTCGCCCGTGCCGTCGGGACTGTTATCGTCGACCACCAGCAGGTCGGCGTCGGGGACGGATTCCCTGACCCGGCCGGCGATGATCTCCAGGTTCTGCCGCTCGTTGTACGTCGGCATGACGATGACCACGCGCCCAGTTGCCCCGGGCGCGTCTTGCGCCCCGGCCGACTCTTCCATTCCCTGTCTTCACCTTCTCTGTCCGGCAATGCCAGTGGAGGAGGCCCGGGCAAGCGCCTTCGGTCCGGATCCGCCTCGTAGGCCACGAGCACGGCCTCCGTTGTCTACTGAGCCGCCCGGGCCCCTTCCAGGCCCAACCCCTGACAGCCGGACACCGCACCGGCTCACCTGCTGTCGCGCCCGGCTGCCGGAGACTGGCTGTCCCCGCCCCCGCTTGGCGCTCTGACAATGCTACCCAGCCGATCAGGCCGGCGAGCCCGGTGCTGGACTGTCCCAAAAACTTACCGCTGATCCGTCCAATGTCAACTGGCCGGGAAACGCTGAGCATATTTATCAGCTACATAGTGTAAGTTTTAAATGACGGTATGTTTATTCATCGGTAATGCGCAGAGTCGTAGGGGGAATACTGTGCGCAATCTATCGTGGAAGGCCGCGGCGTGGACCGGCGGCGCGATAATCGCCGCCGGCGGGATCGGCGCCGGCGCCTACGCCGCCGCGGCCGGTAACTCGCCGCCAGCCCCGCGGCAGCACCCCGCCGTGCACCTCGCCGCCAGGCCCGCGCCGCCGCCACCGCTGCGGCTGCTGTCGGTCAGCCCCGCCACGGGCAGCCGGGGCGTCGACGGAGGGGACAACATCACGGTCACGTTCAACCAGCCGCTGCCCGCGTCGGCCCCGCTGCCGCGGCTGTCGCCCGCCGTCGCCGGGATGTGGCAGCGCGTGGGAGACGCCGCGGTGTTCACGCCGCAGACGGGCATCCCGGCCGGCACCAGGGAAACGGTCATGGTGAGCGCGGGAGACGGCACCGTACGTTCCGGACAAAAGTTTTCTTTCACCACCGCCGGCTACAGCACGCTCCGGCTGCAGGAGCTGCTCGCCCAGCTGGGTTACCTGCCCATGAGCTGGATGCCAGCCGCGGGCGCCGCCATCCCGAACGAGAGCCCGGCCGCGCAGCTGGCCGCGGCGTACCAGCCGCCGCCGGGGATGTTCACCTGGCGGCACGGCTACCCGCGCTCGCTGTACTCCTTCTGGCGCGAAGGCAGCGCCAACCTGCTCGACCAGGGCGCGATCACCGGGTTCGAGGCCGACCACGGGCTGACCACCGACGGGGTCGCGGGCCCGCGGGTGTGGGCGGACCTGCTGCGCGCGGCGCAGACGGGCGAGCGCAACCAGCACGGGTACAGCTACGCGATCGCCAGCCAGTCCATCCCTGAGACGCTGACGATCTGGCACGACGGCCGTCAGGTGTTCTCGTCGCCGGCCAACACGGGCATCTCGGCCGCGCCGACGCCGGTGGGCACGTTCCCCGTCTACGAGAAGCTGCCGTTCCAGGTCATGCAGGGCACCAACCCGGACGGGTCGCACTACGCGGACCCGGTGCAGTGGGTGTCGTACTTCGAGGGCGGCTCCGCGGTGCACTACATCGCGCGCGGATCCTACGGCTACCCGCAGTCGCTCGGCTGCGTCGAGCTGCCGTACTCGTCCGCCGCGGCGGCGTACCCCTACTTGCCGTACGGCACGCTGGTCACGGTGACCCCGTAGCCGCTGTCTCGGCCGGAGCCGGGACCCGGCGCCCGGTCTTAGCCGGGGGCGGTGAGATCCGTCACGTCGGGACCGGCCGGGTGCTGGGCGAACCGGGTGCGGACCAGCGGGTCATGACCGGCCACCAGGCTGGTGCCTGACCGGGCCGCCAGGCCGGCGAGCAGGTCGTAGGCCCGGTACATGGCGGGCAGGTCGGTCACGATGGCGAACGGGCGGTCGCGTTCCACCTCCTCGTAGAAGTGCACGGCGTCCGAGGCGAGCACGACCGTGCCCGTCGCCGTCGGCACCGAGACGATCAGCTGGCCAGGGGTGTGACCGCCGACCTCGATGAGCTCGATGTCGCCGGCCAGCGTGTGCTGTCCTGTGATGCGGGTGAGCCGCCCTTCCGCGTCCGAGCGCTGGAGGTAGGCGATCTCGTCGGCCTCGGCGTGCGTGACGAACTGGCTGCGGCGGGCCATCGGCGAGGTCCAGAAGTCGTATTCGGCCTGGCTGATGACGACCTGCGCCTGCGGGAACTGGTGCAGGTTGCCGGTGTGGTCCCAGTGCGCGTGGGTGACCACGATCGCGTCGACGGAGGCGGGATCGATGCCGACCGTGGGCAGCGCGTCGGCCGGCGTGGTCCACCAGGCGCGGCGGCGGCGGTCCCCGGCTGCCGGGGAGAAACCGGTATCGACGAGGGTGGTCCTCGCGCCGTCGCGGATGACCCAGAAGTAGTAGTCCATCTGGATGTCCGTGTTCGGCTCGCCGTACAGGTGCTGATTGAGGTAATTCTCCGCGCGGTTGGTCGCCCTGGTGCAGTAGCGGATCGCCAGCACCTCGCGCGCGCCGTTGCCGGTCACCGGTCCTCGAACGCCTTCTCGTAACGGTCGCCGGGCACCTCTTCCCGCCATTCGGTGACGCCGAGCGAGATGGCCGTGTGCGCGACGAATGAGTCGGGCGCGGCGCCGTGCCAGTGCTCCTCACCCGGGGCGGCCCAGACGATGTCCCCTGGCCGCAGGGCGTGCCGGTCACCGTCCCTGGTCTCGATCATGCCGCGGCCGGTGCCGACGATCAGCACCTGGCCGCCTGCGTGCGAGTGCCAGAAGGTGCGTCCGCCCGGCTCGAAGACAACGCTGTTCACCCGGACGTTGGTGGCATCCCCATCGCCGTCGGCAAGCAGCCCGTCCATCATCACCCGGCCGCTGAACGTGCCCGCGTCTCCGGCGCGAGTCGGCTGGCCATCCTGACGTCCGCGCACATGCTCCATTTAGTCCGTCCTTCCCGGGTGGCCACGGCTGGCTCATCCACGCAAGCAACGCTAAACGCGCGCGTCCCTCAAGGCCATGTGCGGCGCGACGATATTCCGATCGCGACCGCTGGCGAGCGGCACACCGGCCGGCCGCTGGCCATCATCGCCGAGGCGGCGACGGCGCGGAAAATCGGTTGTACGGCAGCCAGCGGGCGGACATCGTGGGATCGTGCTGATACGCCGTGAGACGTCCGGGGACGTCGGGACCATCCGCGCGGTGACCGCCGCCGCGTTCGGCAAGCCGGACGCGGCCGGCCTGCCGGCGGAGGCGACGCTGGTGGACGAGCTGCGCGCCGGCGACGCGTGGCTGCCGGTGTTGTCCCTGGTGGCGGTCGACGGGACCGGCGAGGTGATCGGGCACGTGGTCTGTACCCGGGGACACGCCGGGCAGGCGCCGGTGCTCGCGCTCGGGCCGCTGTCGGTACGCCCGGACAGCCAGCGGCGGGGCGTCGGCAGCGCCCTGATGCACGCCGTGCTCGGTGCCGGGGACGCGCTCGGCGAGCCGCTCGTCGCGCTGCTCGGCTCTGCGGCCTACTACCGCCGCTTCGGGTTCCGGCTCAGCGACGAGTACGGAATCGTGCCGCCGGTGCCGCAGTGGCAGCCGCATTTCCAGGTGCGCGTGCTGACCGCCTACCGGCCGGAGGCGCGCGGGATGTTCACCTATCCCGAGCCGTTCGACCGGGTATGACGACGCCGCGGCCGCCGGACGAGGTCTTCTGCATGACGTGCGGTCCCGCCGCGGCCCTGGACCGGGACCCGCTGACACCGATGCTGCGCTGTGCCCGGTGCGGCGCGGAACAGCGGGTCCCCGCGCTGCCGCTGTTCGTGGTGACCGGGGCGAGCGGGGCCGGCAAGACCACGGTCACCGAGCCGCTGCGCCGCCTGCTGCCGGACTGCGCCGTCTTCGAGGCCGACCTCACCTTGCAGGTCGCGGCGCTGGGCTGGGAGACCTGGCGCGACACCTGGCTGCGGCTGGCCCACGCAGAGGCGCTGAACGGCCGGGTGACGGTGCTGTGCGGCTCCCTGCTGCCCGACCAGCTCGACGCGCTCCCGGCGCGCAAGCTGCTCGGCCCGATTCACTTCTGCGATCTCGACTGCCCCGACGACGTGCTGGCGGCCCGGCTCCGCGCCCGCCCGTCCTGGCGGCACAGCTCGCTGGAGACCGCGATCGCGGAGCACCGGCGTTTCGCCGCGTGGCTCCGCACCCACATCCAGCCGTGTTACGACACCAGCGCGCTGACGCCCGACGAGACAGCCGAGCAGATCGCGGCCTGGGTCCGCCGCCGTATGCTCGGGTGATGACGCCCGAGGCGCTTGTGCGGTCGGGCACGAGCTGGACGGCGGTTCCGTTCGTGCCGGAGATCAGGCTGCTGACCGCGGCCGAGCCGTTCGGGCTGTGGGACCTGACCGAGCGGGACGCCCCGCCGTTCTGGGCGTTCCCCTGGGCAGGCGGCCAGGCGCTCGCGCGCTACGTCCTCGACCGCCCGGAGATCGTGCGCGGGCGCCGCGTGCTCGACGCCGCCTCCGGGTCAGGACTGGTCGCGATCGCCGCCGCCACGGCCGGCGCGGCCAGCGTTACCGCCTGCGACGTCGACCCGAACGCGGTGGCCGCGATCGCGATCAACGCCAGCGCTAACGACGCGGCGGCCGTCACGGCCCGCGTCCTCGACCTCGCCGCTGATGACCCGTCCGGCGCGCAGGTCGTCCTCGCCGCGGACGTCTTCTACCAGCGCGAGCTCGCAGCACTCGCGCTGCGTTTCCTCCGCGGCGCGGCCGCTTCCGGTGCCGACGTCCTCGTCGCTGACCCCGGCCGGGCGTTTCTGCCTGACGCTGAGCTCACCCCGCTCGCCAGCTACGAGGTCCCGGTCATGGCTGTCCTCGAAGACGCGTCCGTAAAGACGGTGGCCGTGTACCGCCTCGGCACTTAGGAGCAGAACCCTACACTTTTCTTGCTGTTATCAGCGTTTTGGCGTAGTTTTCTGCTCCTAAGTCAGCTAGACAGGCCGGGGGTGGGGTCCAGGTTACGCCGCGGCCGGAAGCGCAGCTTGTGCGCTGACCGCGGCGCGCTGGGCGCGGTTAGTACGGCTGCGGCTGCTGGTAGTAGGCCTGCGGCTGCTGTACGCTCCCGCGCAGCGCCGGGGACAGCACCTCTCCAACCGCCTCGACGAGCCGGCCCATCTCGTAGGACACGAGCTCAGTGTCGCAGTCGGGTGCTGCGAGGACAGTCAGGCTCGACCCATCGCCGATCGACCTGATCAGCATCAGGCCACCCATCATCTCCACTAGTGCCTGCGTCGGGAGGCCCGCCTCGAAGATCCGGGCAGCCCCCTGCATAAGGCTGGCGAGGCCGGAAGTGATAGCCGCGAGCTGTTCCCCGAACACCTCGGGGATGTCATTCGACAGAGCCAGCGGTACACCGTCGGCTGACACCACAGCCGCGTGCGCGACGTCAGCGACACGGGTCGCAAAGTCGCTGACCAGCCAGTTCAAGTCCTGACGGTACACGTAACTCAACTGTCGGTTCCCTCTCCTGCGCGGGGTTCCTGGCTGTCGGCACGGCGGGCGCCACGCTGGAAGCCGCTGAGGCGGCTGCGGGCCATATCGGGCGACCGCTGGGGCAGCGGGGGGGACAGCGTCTGCGTCTCGTTGCTGCTTCCGCCCAGCCGACTGGCGGCGAGGCCGTTGCCGTCACCACCTCCGCCGCCGTTGCGGATGCCGGGCGCAGACCCGGGAATCAGGTTCGCCCTCGGGACTCGCAGCGGCAGGCCGGCCGGCGTCTGGTTGCCTTGGACCGGATCGGCGACGATATCCGCCGGCCGCCGACCGCCGGTTCCCAAGCTGCCGGCGTCAGCGGCTGCCCAGCCGCCGGGCTGCCATCCGGGGATGGCGGGCGCCGTGCCGCCGACGGCCTCGCCATTGCCGTTGCCATTGCCGCTGCCGTGCTCGTTAACGGTGCCGTTGGCCGGCATGCGCGCCTGGGCGCCCAGCGCCGTGTGCCGGCTGCGGAACCAGTTCGACGTCGGCTGGCTGACGGGCGGCGGTCCGGCAACGCTGTCCAGGCCGTCCTGCGCGACCGTCGAGTCGCCGGGCCGCACGATGCTGTGCTTGCCGGAGCCGCGCTGACTCGCGGCGGCGACGATACTGTGCTGTCCGGAAGGGCGCCGGGGCTCGAGATGGTCGTCTTTCGCGGCCGGCTGCCACGATCCGGTGCCGCGGAAGGCGCGCGCCGACCGTTCGATGACCGTGTCCGGAAGCCACACCAGGGCGGTCAGCCCCTGAGGGGTGGCCGGGCGCAGCCGGATCCTGATCCGGTGTCGTTCGGCCAGCCGGGCGACGGCGAACAGGCCCATGTGCCTGGACACCGACACGTCCATCACGGGCGGGTTATCCAGCCGCCAGTTCATCTCGGCCAGCCGGGACTCCGAAACCCCGATGCCCTTGTCGGTGACCTCGACCAGCACCCCTCCGCTGGTCAGCTGCTGCGTGGACACCTGCACCGGAGTTTCCTTCGGAGAGAAGATCGTGGCGTTCTCGATAAGCTCGGCGAGCAGGTGCACGACGTCGGACACCGCCGGGCCGACGACCGCCACACCAGGCGGCACGTTCAGCACCACTCGGCTGTACTGCTCGATCTCGGAGCTCGCGGCCCGGGTGACGTCCGCCAGCGCCACCGGCTCAGTCCACTTGCGGGGGCTATCGTGCCCGGCCAGCAGCAGCAGGTTCTCCGAGTTGCGGCGCATGCGGGTGACCAGGTGGTCCATGGAGAAGAGGTTGGACAGCCGGTCGGGGTCGTCCTCGTTCTGCTCCTGGGACTCGATCATGCGCGCCAGCCGCTCGATCAGCGACTGACTGCGCCGGGACAGGTTCACGAACATGGCATTGAAGGCGTTACGCAGCAGCGCCTCGTTGCCGGCCAGCCGGACCGCCTCGGCGTGCACCTGGTCGAACGCGCGGGCCACCTGCCCGATCTCGTCGCCGGACTGCACGTCGATCGGCGCTACTTCCATGCTCGCGGCCGGTTCCTGGGACTCGCTGAGCTGCTTGATCCGCTCCGGCAGCTGTTCCGAGGCAATGCTGAGCGCGCCATCCCGCAGCCGACGCAGCGGGAGCACGAGGGACCTGGCCACAAGTAGCGCCGCGAGCAGGACGATGAACAGGACGGCGCCAGTGATAACGGCGCTGACCTGCGCAGACTGCGTCGCTTCACCCTGGAGCGACTCGGCCCGTGTGACAATGTCTGCGGCAATCCCCAGCTCGGTAGCCTGCATCTGGTCGATCTCGTCAGACATCAGCGAGTACCACGTCGCTGCCGCCTTGTTCTGGCCGATGCCCAGGTTCACGATATCGGTGAACGGATCACTGTCGCTGAGCAAGAAGCTTTCGATGGTCGCCGCCTCGCTGGCCTGCGACGAACTGGCACTTTGCGCGAATGCGGACTGCTGCGCTGGTGTAGCTGTTGTCTGGAACGCGGCCTCGTCGAGTTGCTGCTGGGCAGCCGCGGCGTTGACCGCCGTCTCCACGCCGATGCCGAAGAACCCTTGCGTAAGCGCGTTGAACAGCAGGGCGCGCTGCTGCGCAGCCTGCTCCTTCGCCGCGGAGAGCGACTCAAGGGTCCGGACGTCGTTGGAGAGTGCCGCGTCGGAGACTCCCTGGTCGATCTCGCTGGTCAGGGCGGTCATATCGGAGATGGGTCCGGAGTAATCCGTGATGACAAGCGTGGGGTTGCCTTCGGCCCTGGCCAGGCTGCGGACCGTCCCCAGGTTCCGGGCGTCCTCCACCACCGCGCCGACCGCGGACAAGATGTTCGCCGGGATGCCGCCGCCGAGGCCGTCGGCATCCGCCGTCGTCTTGGCCGCCGCCGCATCGGTCGCGGCGTACAGCGGCTTGAGGACCGCCTGATTGACGCCACCGATGACAGCCGCGGTTTCGTCACGCTCGTTCTGGACGTCCTGGATCAGGATGGTGACCTGCTCGCCGAGGACGGCGAGCCGAGCGACGCGGCCGAACTGGTTCGCGCTGCCGACAGCATCGGCTACCCGCAGGCCACCGAAGGCCAAGCCCATGATGAGCGCGAGCACGATTACCGCTATGAGCCGCGACGAGACCGACAAGTTCCGCAGGGCGAACCCGCGTTTGGGAAGCTCGCGCCTTCTCCCCCGCCTGCCCGCGCCGCTGGCCCGCGTCCCGATGCTCATTGCCCGTGCTTCTCCTTTTTCCGCCACGTCTTTCCGCCACGTCGTCGCTGATCACGAGCTCTAGCAGGCAGCATATGACCGGCAGGCATGTCTTGCGGGGACTCGCCAAGTCACGAACGCTCACGTCAGTGTGGCTCTGCGGACACTCTAAGCCCATAGTGGGCGCGACGTCCGGACATAAGTCCATAACGTCACATAACCGCTTGGCCACGGCCCGCTGGATAGTGCTAGGCGGTTCCGCGAGGGGTGGCGGCACGGGAGCCACCGACTGAATTAGGTTAGTGTCATGACGCGGCGCAGTGAGCAGATCAGCCTCCACCTGAACGCCTACCTGACGGCGCACAGCACCCCGCCGGACGCGGTCCTCCGGGAGCTGGCCACGGAAACGGCGGAGCGCTTCCCTAATGAGATCACCCTTCAGGTGGCTCCCGAGATGGGGACGCTGCTGACGCTGCTCACCAGGCTCAGCCGCGCCCGTTCGGGGATCGAGGTGGGCACCTTCACCGGCTACTCATCCATCTGCATCGCCCGCGGGCTCGGCCCCGGCGGACGACTGCTGTGCTGCGATGTCAGCGACGAATGGACGTCAGTCGCGCGCAAGTACTGGGAGAAGGCGGGGCTGAGCGACCGGATCGAGCTCAGGCTCGGCACCGCGCTCGCCACGCTGCGGGCGCTGCCAGAGGAGGAGGTGTTCGATGTCGCGTTCATCGACGCGGACAAGCTCTCGTACCCGGAGTACTGGACCGAGCTCGTGCCGCGGGTGCGCAGCGGCGGCCTGATCATGGCAGACAACACGTTCTCCCATGGTCGGGTGCTCGACGCGGGCAACGACAACCCGTCGGTGATCGCGGTGCGCGCGATGAACGACCACGCCGCGGCTGATGACCGGGTTGAGCTGATCATGCTGCCCATCGGGGACGGCCTGACGGTCGCGCTGAAGCGCTGACAGGGCATCCTTCGATCACGCTTCTTCAGGGGTCAAGCCCGTCGGAAACGTCGGCGTCCTCGCTTTCCAGGGTTATGCCGGCTGACTCCGCCTCTTGCGCGATAAACGCCGCGAAATCGACATCGCCGTAACCACGTCCGACCAAGCCCTGGATGAGCTGATGCACAAGCCCGGCCACCGGCATCGGAACCTCGCATTCTTGCGCGGCCGCCAGCCCGAGATCGAAATCCTTTCTGAGCAGCTTAGAGGTGAAGGTTGGTTCGAAATCGAGGTTGACATAGGCCGGTGACTTGTACCTGGTGAACTGGGAGCCCACCACGCTTTTGTTCAGGCAAGCCAGAAACGCCTCGCGGCTGATCCCGCTTGCCTGAGCCAGGATAGTGATCTCCGCCATCGACGCTGCGATGACGCCGAGGAACAGGTTATGGCAGAGCTTGACTACCCGCGCCAGCTCGCCTTCTCCCACGTAGGTGACGCCGCTGCCCAGCATGGTCAAATAGGGCTCGGCGGTGTCGAACGCGTCGCGCGGGCCTGAGACGGCCGCGGTCATCCGGCCGGTCTCGACCACCTTGGGGTTCCCCATGACCGGGGCCGCGAGCAGCGCGGTGCCGCGCTCGGCGAGCCGCTCCCTGACGATCGACGAGGCGTCCGCGGACACCGTCGAGCAGTCGACCACGATCTTCGGGGAGGCACCGCCCGAGATGAGGCCTTCTGGGCCTGTCAGCGCCGAGATCAGGTCGGCCGGTGTGCTGAGGGCGGTGAAGACGATGTCGCACCCGGCCAGTTCGGATAGCGACCCGACCGCCGTCGCGCCAAGCTCGACGAGCGGGACGGCCTTGGCCGCGGTGCGGTTGTAGACAGTGACGTCGCAGCCGTGCGCGAGCAGGCGGCGCACCATCGCGGCGCCCATCCGGCCGGTGCCCAGCCAGCCCAGCTGGAGTGCGTCAGCTTCCTCAGTCATCCCGTCCTCGTCTGGTTGCCCGTCGCCTTGGCTGGATGCAATTGGCACAATCGTTTGCACCAGAGAGTGCTACCCGCCTCACTGATTTGTCAATGCCGCATATCCAATCTGTTACACAGCCGTGCTCGAAGTGCGGCAACGCAACGCCGGGGCGGTTGCGCAACCGGGCGACGAGAGCAAGCGGCGCGTCTCATCGCACGAGGTGGCAATCACCCCAGGTAGGTAAATATACAGATATAACGGATGCAATCGAATGCAGCCCGCTGCGCTCAATGCTTCCGGCGGTGCCTCGGGCAGTCGCTCCGTGCCCGGTTCCGGGCACGCTTGGTACTGTCGCCGGGCCCTATTATGGCCGGCTCGCGCTGCCGCCGACCCCATAATGCGGCTAACGGCTATGGCGCGGTTACCGCCCGTGGCGCGCCTGGCCGCGGCGCAGCGGGACCGCACCGGCGACCGCGGGCGCCGCCGGTTCCCCCGCGTCGCCCTCGCCCGCCAGGTCGGGCACCGCCTGCGGGCCGACAGGAACGGTGGAGCCGCGAACGATCAGTTCCGGTGCCAGGTACAGGATCTTCACCGGGCCGCCGCCGGTCCCGATCCGCTCGAGCAGCAGGTTGGCCGCCTCGGTGCCGAGCTGGTAGTGCGGGAAGCGAACCGTCGACAGCGGGGGGCGCAGCCGGTCGATGAACGGCATGTCGTTGAAGCCGATGATCGACACGTCCTGGGGGCAGCT
>Ga0335074_10008539_pt1 | contig 14240 bp, 8 predicted proteins | sample Lox_Sample_23_FD_206715 | JGI IMG/M metagenome (GOLD analysis project Ga0335074, IMG submission 206715) | Soil microbial communities from Loxahatchee National Wildlife Refuge, Florida, United States - Lox_Sample_2.3 | ecosystem: Environmental > Terrestrial > Soil > Wetlands | place: USA: Florida...
GGCCTGCAGTCGCTTGGATTCGCCTGTTTCAGATTCGCGAAGTCTGGGGACTGATTGTTGCGAAGTTCCTGAGCGATGCGGCGTGGTTCTTCTATCTCTTCTGGCTTCCGAAGTATCTTTACGACGGTCGCGGTTTCGACATCAAGGCGGTGGGGACTTTTGCGTGGATGCCTAGCGCCGCGGCGGGTATCGGTTGCCTCCTTGGAGGAGGCTTCTCGAGCTACCTGGTAAGACGCCAATTCTCGCTCGGGGCGGCGCGAAAAACGGCGCTTGGTCTGAGCGCCGTTGTCATGCCGTTGGCCATACTTGTGCCGCACGTGCCAGTGATGTGGGCGATCGCATTGTTTTGTCTGGCGTATTTCGGGCAGCAATCGTGGTCGACGCTAGTGATGGTGCTGCCAACCGATTTGTTTCCTGAAAGCATCGTCGGATCGGTAGCAGGACTGGTTGGATTCGGCGGCGCGCTGGGCGGTATTGCATTCGGAGAACTTGCAGGATGGATGCTGGACCGCGGATTTGGTTACAACAACGTTTTCGCTCTTGCAGGGATGCTGCACGTTGTGGCTTTCCTGGTGATTCTCGCCAGCGTACCTGCAGTCGAGCAGCTGAGTTTGAATCAGCGATTGGGTTACGAGGTCGCACAGTGAAAATTACGCAGGTCCGCACGCGAGTTGTGCGCTGGCGCGGGAAAACGGTTCCGTTGCCGCCACATTTCTGCACGAATCCAATGGATTTATTACAGCTGCCTGAGGCCTCGATGCAGACATTCACGTTCCACGGGTGGCTGCTGGTCGAAATCTTCACGGACGAGGGACACGTAGGATTGGGCAATGCAGCACTGGCTCCACAGGCAACGAAACAGGTCATCGATCTTTATCTGAAGCCGTTGCTCATTGGACAGGACCCATGGGACATCGAGCGACTGTGGCAGCACATGTACCGCAAGACGATGGCCTTCGGACGCAAGGGCATTGGAATGGTAGCGATCAGCGCCGTCGACATCGCGCTTTGGGATCTGCTGGGCAAATCGGCGAATCAGCCGGTCTATCGGCTTCTGGGAGGACGGACAAAAACCCGGATTCCCGTCTATGCTTCGCGTCTCTATAGCGTGGAACTGAACGAGCTGGCGACGGAGGCGAAGCGCTACAAGGATGAAGGCTACCAGGCGATGAAGCTGCGCTTCGGTTGGGGGCCAACGGATGGAGCGCGCGGAATGCAAAAGAATGTTGCGCTTGTTCGAACGGTTCGCGAATCTGTCGGCGACGAAATTGACGTAATGGCCGACGCTTATATGGGATGGACACTGGATTATGCCAAGCGCATGCTGCCGCTGCTCGAACCGTTTCATCTGCGCTGGGTCGAAGAACCGGTCATTCCCGATGATATTCAGGGTTATACCGAGCTGAAGAAGAGCATGCGCATTCCGATCGCGGGTGGAGAGCACGAGTTCACCTTATATGGTTTCCGAGAATTGCTGGAAGCGCGGGCGGTCGATTACATCCAGTTTGATACCAACCGCGTGGGCGGATTGACGCAAGCGCGAAAGATTGCGGCACTGGCGGAGTCGTACTCGGTTCCGGTCATTCCTCATGCCGGGCAGATGCACAACTACCATGTCGTCATGGCAAGCTTCAATTCGCCGATGGCAGAATATTTTCCAGTGGTCGATGTGGAGGTTGGAAACGAGTTGTTCTGGTACATCTTCGATGGCGAGCCACGTGCGAAGAACGGCAGTATCGACCTCGACGAGAATACGCCGGGCCTTGGTCTGAAGATCAACGAAGTGGGATTGAAGGAATTCGACATTACCGAGTGAATACTTGAGTGACAGACGAAATTGATGACACGACTCATCCAGATCAAGAAAGGTAATGCGAGGCGGGTAGGCTTGGTCGAAGAACCGAATATCCGGCTGCTCGATAACTGCACCTCAATTTACGAATTAGCTCAGATCGCTATCGGTGCCGCTATGAAGCTGAGTGATGTTGCGCGACAGAGGGCGCGACGCGAGACGATGGCATACGACCCAATCTACGGAGGCCAGTCAGAGTGGAAGCTGTTGCCAGCGATCGACCACCCGGAGGAACCGGCGCGTTGCCTGATATCCGGAACCGGGCTCACCCATCTGGGAAGCGCTCGGAATCGGCAATCGATGCACGCGGCAAAAGAAGAAGATCTGACGGACAGCATGAAGATGTTCCGGTGGGGAGTTGAGGGCGGACGCCCCGCGGCGGGTTCCGTGGGAACTCCGCCCGAATGGTTCTACAAAGGAACGGGACGCTTGTTGCGAGCACATGGCGAGCCGTTGGAAATCCCTTCCTATGCGGAAGACGGAGGCGAAGAGGCGGAGATCGCAGGCGTCTATATGATCGGGCCGAAAGGACAACCGTACCGGCTGGGACTGGCCACAGGAAACGAATTCTCGGACCATCAGTTCGAAAAGAAGAATTATCTCAATCTTGCAGGATCGAAGCTGCGCACCTGCGCGCTTGGACCTGAGTTATCTGTGGACCCAGAGTTTGAGACCGTGCCAGTTACGGTGACGATCGAGCGCAATGGAGCGCAACTCTGGAGCAAAACCTTCCGCAGTGGAGATTCGGAAATGTGCCACTCCCTGGCGAATATCGAACATCATCATTTCAAATACTCCGCACACCGGAGACAAGGCGACATTCATGTGCACTTCTTCGGAACGGATTGCCTGAGCTTCAGTGAGAATATTCGGCTCCAGGAGGGCGACATTATGCAGGTGGCAGTAGACGGTTATGGCAGGCCGCTACGCAATCCTGTGCGCACCGAGAAGTCACAACCAAAACCTATTCACGTCATTCCTCTAGGATAGAAATCATGTTAAAACCGAAAGTGGCGATTCTCGGATTGGGCATCATGGGCTCCGGTATGGCCCGGCGGCTTGTCGGCGCCGGGTTTCCAGTTACCGTGTATAACCGCAACAGAGTGAAATGCGAGCCGTTTGTGAGAGAAGGTGCGATAGCAGCGGTGACGCCTCGCGAAGCCGCATCCCACTCGCAGATCATCCTCAGCATGGTTGCGGATGATGAAGCCTCGCGCCACGTCTGGCTCGGAGAAGACGGTGCTCTCGCCGGAGCAGCGCGGGATTCATTGCTGATCGAATGCAGCACGCTGACGGCAGGCTGGATTCAAGAACTGGCCTCCCTGGCTACGAAACACGGTTGCCGGGTCCTGGATGCGCCGGTGACGGGCACAAAGCCGCATGCAGAGTCGGGAGAACTGGTGTTTCTTGTTGGTGGTTCCCTTGAGGCCGTCGCGGCCGCGCAGCCGGTATTCGCTGTGCTCGGTCGCGAGACGATTCATCTTGGGCCGACCGGGAGCGGCGCACTAATGAAGCTCACCAACAACTTTCTATGCGGCGTGCAGGCTGCCTCACTGGCGGAAGCTCTGCGGTTTATCGAGGCAAGCGGACTCGATCGCGCAAAAGCGCTGTCGATTTTGACCGCCGGAGCTCCGGGCAGCGGAATCGTGAAACGAGTCGCGGACCGTGTGCAAGCCAACGAGTTCACTCCGAATTTCGCGCTGCGATGGATGGCGAAGGACTTGTCTTACGCGCTGCAGGAAGCGTCTACGAGACAGGTACCGCTGCAGACGGTCTCGGCAGCCGTCGGAGTTTTCCAGCGGGCGATCGACGAAGGTCACGGCGATGAGGATTTTTCGGCTGTGAGCAAGGTCTCTACGAGCTGAAGAGATGCCACAGTAGGAAACGAGGATGAAACGGTGAAGCACACTCGAATTGTGTGGAGAATTCTTCTCTCCATTTTCGGCCTATTCATCGCTGGTGTACTCACAACCATATGGGCACAGAAGCCCCCCGAGAAAAAAGCCCCACTGCCGGGTCCGATGCTCGATCAGGGCACGGCGGACTACGACACACCAGACTTTACTCTGAGCCTGGTGAAGTCTTCGCAGACTGTTGCCGCACTCAAACCGAAGGGCGCAAATGGCTTCGACTTCACACCTGGAGATTTGCTGCCGGTCCGCTCACAGAACGGTTATTTCCATCTCGGCGACATTACCCTTCGCCTGCGCACAGAGACTTCCGGGCCGTGGGCAAATTATTCGACTGCTGCGGCCCGCGCGCCAGTTCGTCCACTCGCTCGGACAGGAAACATCCTCGCTAGTTCAGATCTAGCTCCCACACTCCCTGAGAATATTCCCCTGCAGATCACGCGAACGTGGACCGTCGAAGGCGGGAAACTCGTGCTGCGTTTTGAGTTGAAGAACAAGTCTGGAAAGAGCGTTCAGATTGGAGCGTTGGGCATTCCGATGATCTTCAACAATGTGCTCAACGGCAGGTCTCTGGAACAGGCTCATGCGATTTGTTCCTTTTATGATCCGTACATTGGAAAAGACGCCGGCTATTTGCAGGTAACACGATTGAACGGCCATGGACCAGTGTTGCTGGTGCTTCCTGAGGGAAAGACGCCTTTCGAAGCATACAACCCGATTTTGGATCATGCGGGGACGTGGGGCGCGAAGCCAGTTTTCACCGACCCAACACCGCGAGGAATCACGTTCGAGGGTTTCTACGAGTGGATGGTTCACAGCCAGGCCTACGCCGAGAACGAATGGAACAGCGCACAGCAGTGGAATCCACCGACCGGCTTGACACTCGAGCCCAAAGAGTCGAAGAGCTACGGGTTGAAGTTTGTATTGTCGGATACGATCCGCCATATCGAGAAGACTCTCGCGGAAAATCAGCGGCCAGTCGCCGTAGGAATCCCGGGGTATGTGCTGCCACTGCATTTAGAAGGCCGGCTGTTTCTCAAGTACAACCAACCGGTTAGATCATTGAAGGTAGAACCGACTTCCGCGATCGAAATTCGCGAGAACGCTCCTACCCGCCACGGGCAGAAAGCTTACACACTCCTCGGAAAGAAGTGGGGACGCTCGCGGGTAACCGTCACCTACGCCGATGGAACCGAGCAGACGATTCAATACTTTGTGATCAAGCCCGAGGTGCAGACTGTTGCGGACATGGGCCGGTTCTTGACGACCCGGCAATGGTTTAATGAGGCGGCAGACCCCTTTCATCGCGCTCCATCCCCGATCAGCTACGATCGCGAGGCCAATCAGTATGTTTTGCAAGACAGCCGGGTTTGGATTGCGGGTCTCAGTGACGAGGGCGGAGCCGGTTCATGGCTAGCAGCCGTAATGAAAGAGTTCGTCGAACCCGAGCCCAACGAACTGGCCAAGATTCAGCTATTCATCGACGGCGTCTTATGGGGACAGCTTCAGTCGAAGGATGGACCGCACGCGTTCGGTGTCCGCAAGAGCCTCTTCTTCTATCAGCCGGAGCAGATGCCGCCAAACTTCTACAACAGCAGCTTTGACTGGACAACCTGGACGAGTTGGAACAGACAGGCATCGGAACAGGTCAATCGCTCCTATGACTATCCGCATGTGGCTGCGGCGTACTGGGTTCTCTATCGACTGGCTCGCAATCATACAGGCTTGGTCACCAATCATGGTTGGGATTGGTACCTGAATCAGGCTTATGAGACTTCGATGGCGATGCCAAAGTACGCCAAGGATTTGTCTGCATTCGGTCAGATGGAAGGGTCCATCTTTGTGGCAGTTCTCAAGGACCTCGAACGAGAAGGATGGACCCAGCAAGCGAGCGCCCTGGAAGGCACGATGCGGATGAGGGCTAACCGATGGAAGAGCCAGGCTTATCCATTTGGGAGCGAAATGCCGTGGGATTCCACCGGGCAGGAAGAGGTATATGCATGGACGAAATATTTCGGCTATGACGATAAGGCGGAAGTGACATTGAACGCCATCCTCGGCTACGATCCGACCATTCCACATTGGGGATATAACGGCAGCGCACGGCGGTACTGGGATTTCATTTTCGCGGCCAAGGACCGTCGCTTGGAACGGCAACTGCATCACTATGGCTCTGGGTTGAATGCGATTCCACTGTTGTCAGAATTCCGTGAACACCCTGATGACTTCTATCTATTGAGAGTCGGGTATGGGGGGACGATGGGGGCCCTAACCGATATCGACGAAGATGGATTTGCATCGGTGGCATTCCACGCGTTTCCCGATATGCTCAAGCACGACCCGTACTCCGGAGACTACGGCCCGAACTTTTTCGGACACGCGTGGAATACGGCCACGTACCTGGTCGAACATCCTGAGTTTGGCTGGTTGGCGTTTGGGGGGAATGTGAGGGTCAGCGACAAGCGGATCAGCCTGATTCCCCTGGACTCGTACCGGCAGCGAGTGTTCCTGGCCCCGCTGGATCTTTGGCTGACTCTCGATGCCGGCAAATTCGAGGCGGTCGAGTTGGATAGCCAGACAGGGAAAGTGCGCGTTGGGCTGAGCCAAGCTACAAAGTTCACGCCGGCGGCGAAATTGCGGGTGGAACAGCCAGACAAAACCGCAGGTGCCAGTAGCTATCGTCCAGGCTCATCTTTGAAATCAGAGCGGGGAGCTTACGTCGTACCGTTAGGCTCGGGCACGACATGGGTCGAGCTGACGAGCGCGCATTAGCCTAGCCCCCCCGCAGAGCCACAGGGGATTCGGGCTGGAATCAACGCGGAAAACGTTTTCTTCAACTCGCGCGAAATGTGATAAACTGTTGCGTTTCTAGAGACTTTTTCGACAGCTCATGGACATTCGCGAGATCGCTCGGAGGGCGAAAGTTTCCACAGCCACCGTCTCACGGGCGATTAACCGCGTTCCTACGGTCGATCCCCAGCTTGCCAAGCGAGTCTGGAAGGTAGTCGATGAGCTCGGCTATTACCCCAATACACAAGCGCGCGCGCTGGTTCTTGGGAGAAGCCGCATCTTTGGGTTGATTGTTTCGGAAATTACGAACCCCTTCTTTCCTGAGATCGTCCAGACCTTTGAGAATCTTGCAGTCGAGAACAATTACGAAATTCTACTGACATCCACCGTGCACGATCCCAAACGCATGGAATCCTCCGTCAGGCGGATGATTGAACGCAGGGTGGATGGCGTGGCGATCCTCACGTTTGGCATGGAGGAATCGCTGATCGAGCATCTCCGGGACCGCAAGGTGCCTCTCGTTTTCGTGGATGTCGGCCCCGATGTTCCCGGCGTGGCCAATATTCGGATCAACTATGTGAACGGAATCCGTCAGGCGGTGCAGCATCTGGCGGCACTACGGCACACCCGCATTGCCTTTATCTCTGGACCCCAGAATCTGAAGTCCGCGACCGCACGGCGGGACGCATTCCAGATCTCCATGGGAGAGATTGGCCTGCCTTCCGACTTAATTGTCGTAGGGAATCACAGAATGGAAGGCGGAATGAAGGCCTTCCACGAACTCCACGCCCTCAGTAACCCTCCGACGGCAGTCCTTTGTTCGAATGATATGAGCGCGATTGGCGTTATGCGGGAAGCCTATGAACAAGACGTCAAAATTCCGGACGACTTGTCCGTGGTCGGGTTTGACGACATCCACCTCACGGAGTTCACCATCCCGCCGCTGACGACAGTCCAAATGTCACAGCACGAACTGGCAAAGATCGCATTTCAGGCCCTGCTGAATGAAGTCGACGCGGCGCGGTCGGAGGAAAGACACAAATACGAACTGACTACCACCCTCGTCCTGCGGCGCTCGACAGCCCTCGCTCCAGGCGGTACTATTCTTGCCGGAATGCCGAAAACCGGGAGGGGATCTTCCCGCAAACCTCCGGCATCGCTGGCCCGCTGAACGCCTTTAGTGACTGAGGGCATTCCCCCATTGGGCCGCCTTTTCTGGAACTCCGGCGCTCGGAGGGGGATCTCCGGAAAGGGTTGCATTTCACCCCCCCATGGGAATAATGTAGGTATCATTTTCTAAGTAAACGATTACTCTACTTTGGGTGTGGGATTGGGCGCGTCATCCTGGAAGTAATCGCCCGCATGGCCTATTGCACCGCCGCTCTCAACCCCACTTCGCAGTTGGCGAAACAAGCTCTGCACGATAAGCATTACCTGAGAAAGCATGGCCGGGACGCGTATTACGGGCAGGCGAATCGAGTCTGAGTTTTGTTGTTTGGCATGGGAGACCCTCTATGGCCGCAAAGAAAATGACGATGGGACTCATCGTGGGAAATCGAGGGTTTTTCCCCGACCATCTGGCAAGAAGCGGGCGGGAAGAGATGCTCGCCGTATTGCAGGCGTCCGATATCGATGTCGTGGCTCTGGGTCCGAATGAGAGCAAATACGGCGCGGTGGAGACTCGCGAGGAATCACGGCGCTGCGCGGATCTGTTTAAGCGGCATCGAGATCGAATCGACGGCGTCATCGTCACCCTGCCCAACTTTGGGGAAGAACGCGCGATTGCAGACACCCTCCGGCTATCAGAACTTAGTGTCCCGGTGCTGATTCAGGCGACGCCCGATGACCCCAGAAAGATGACGATCGCATCTCGACGGGACAGCTTTTGTGGCAAGATGTCAGCCTGCAACAATCTTCGTCAATATGGCATTCCTTATTCCATTACGACTCTTCATACCGAAACGCCGGACTCTCCGGAGTTCGCTGCCGACTTGGAGTGGTTCGCGGCCGTGTGCCGCGTAGTCAAAGGGTTTCGTAATCTCAGGGTTGGAGCGATCGGAGCGCGGCCCGCAGCCTTCAACACGGTTCGCTATAGCGAGAAGATCCTGGAATCCCACGGCATTTCAGTCGAAACTCTCGATCTTTCCGAGGTGCTCGGTAGGATCGATCGCATGAAGGACAACGACAATGGTGCACAGGCGAAGTTAGGAGCCATTCAGAAGTATGTCGATTCCAGCGCAGTTCCCGCGCCAGCCCTGCTGAAGATGGCGAAACTGGGGGCCGTTGTCGATGAATGGATGGCAGCTACCGAAGTGGCTATTAGCGCCGTCCAATGTTGGACCTCGATCGAAGAGAATCTCGGCGTAGTTCCCTGCACCATCATGAGCATGATGAGCAATGAACTGCTGTCCAGCGCTTGCGAAGTGGACATTTGCGGTGTTTTGGGAATGCACGCTCTTCGACTTGCATCGGGCACTCCCTCGGCCCTTCTGGACTGGAACAACAACTACGGATCGGACCCGAATAAGGCGGTATGTTTCCATTGCTCCAACCTTCCGAAACATTTTTTCCGCTCCGTAAAGATGGACTTCCAGGAAATCATTGCCGGCACCGTTGGAAAAGAAAACACGTTCGGAACCTGCGTAGGACTTATCAAGCCAGAGAGGATGAGTTTCGCCCGCTTTTCAACCGACGACACTTCCGGAAAATTGCGAGGCTATGTGGGAGAAGGACGGTTCACTGAAGACTCGCTGAATACGTTCGGTGGCGCGGGTGTCGTGGAGATTGCCAACCTGCAGCGGCTTTTGCATTTCATCTGCGAACGCGGCTTTGAACACCATGTCGCGGCCAATCTTTCGACGGTTGCCTCGGCTGTCTATGAGGCTACCACGCGTTATCTTAACTGGGACATGTACTGGCACAACTGAGAACGGAGCCTGCTGATGGCGATCGTTGCTGGAGTTGATTTCGGAACTCTGAGCGTCCGTGTTTCTCTCGTCGACAGTGAAGAAGGCATTCTGGACTCGGCAACCGCCGATTATGCCCTCCATCGGAAGCGGGAAGACCCCGAATATGCCACCCAATCCCATGACGATCACATGCAGGCACTCGCGCTGGCAACTCGCGAGGTCCTGAAGAAGACGGGCGTTCGGGGCGACCAAGTTGAGGCCATTGCGCTCGATACAACCGGGTCCTCTGTAATTCCTGTGGGCAAGGACATGAGGCCGTTGGGCGAGTATTACTTATGGTGCGACCATCGCGCCAAGGGAGAAGCGGCGGAAATCACCGAGACCGCCCACCGTGAGAAGTTGGACGCGATTGAATGGTGCGGTGGGGTCTACTCGTCGGAATGGGGCTTTTCCAAGCTCTTACATTGGCTCCGCCACAATCCTGAGAAGCGATCTCAACTTGTTTCCGCATTCGAACACTGTGACATGGTGGCCGCTACTTTAAGCGGGATTACAGAAGCAAAGCGGGTCAAGCGCAGCGTTTGTGCGATGGGGCACAAGTGGTTGTGGAATGCGAAACTCGGCGGTCTTCCTCCTGAAAGCTTTCTGGTCAAGGTCGACCCTTTGTTGAAAACCGTTCGCGAAAAGCTTGACGGTGAATACGCCACCTCCGATCAGATCGCAGGCACTCTCTCTCCGTTTTGGGCGGAAAGATTAGGACTGAAGGCGGGAATTCCCATTCCGGTAGGCGCATTCGATGCGCACTGGGATGCGATTGGTGCCGGCTGCCGCACCGACGACATTGTCAACGTTATCGGCACGTCCACCTGCATCATTGGAATCACTCCGTCGGTAAACCTGGTACCGGGAGTTTGTGGCGTGGTCGAAGGCAGCGTGCATCCCCTTCGGACCGGAATCGAAGCTGGCCTTTCCGCAGTCGGAGATATTTTCAATGCAATCGCGGTACGTGCCGGCACAGATGTTAAGACACTGAGTAACGGTCTGGAGAAGTACAAAGCGGGTCAAACTGGATTGCTCCGGATGACGTGGGATAACGGCGATCGCACTGTTCTGGTGAACCCGAATCTGCGTGGGATAACACTCGGCTGGAATCTGCAGAGTACAGCGCAGGACGAGTTGTTTGCTGCGATCGAAGGAACGGCATTTCATACACGAGTGATTCTCGATCGAATGGCGGCTCATGGAGTCGAGATCCAACGCGTTATCAATGCTGGGGGCATTCCACAAAAAAATAATGTCTTGAATCAGATCTACGCTAATGTCCTGGGACGGCCAGTGCTGGTGCCGAGCAAAAGCGTGGTTAGTCTCGGGTCGGCGATTTTCGCTTTTATGGCTGCCCGGACCTTCAAAACCATCGAGGAAGCTCAGGACAAGATCTGCCCTCCCAATAAAGTATTTCTCCCAGAGGATGTGGAACGGGGCGTTTACGAGAAACTTTATCCTCTCTACAGCAGGCTATATTTTGCTCTGGGCAAACGAGACGGCTCGGATCTGGGAAACATTCTGCCGACCCTAATTCATGTCGCAGAGTCGGTCAACCGGAGTTAGCACACTAGGTGGAGGCAGAAAAGGGTTATGAGGTAAAGAGAGTATTTCGGGCGCTCGCCGCGGGCAAACCTATGGCGGAGTTTTGGTTTTATTCGAGCACCGGACAAGAATGGCAGAATCGCTGATGTGGTGATTCCCGGGAAATCTTCTGGCGACAGTTCAATTCACCCTGGAAAAAGGGAGCCTGCGTATCGATTGTTCGGCGAGCTTTGAAACGCGCTTCACCTTTGCGGCGCGAAGGTCTGTCCGTGATTCGACTTGCCTGGTCAGTTCTTTCCAAGGCTAAGTGAGCAGCAGATTCCAGACTTGCATGAACGTGGCTTGCCGATTCGCCCATGCATAATAAGGAATAAACGTGAGCGGAACTTTTCTGGTACTCGTATTGCGGCTGTAGTGCGAATAGAGCGACTTCTCTGCTGCTCCGCGTTCGTAAACGGCGCCCGTATGATGGAGGACGACCATTCCGCCCAGCAAGTCGCTCCTGAATTCAGGCTCGAACGCATCAGATGGACGGCGCTCTGGATTAACCGCGACATCAGCGAGGGAAATCCCACCCGGCTGATCAATCTCTTCCAAACAATAAATGAGCGGCCCCCGTTGTAGAGCCACTCTCCCTGTATCGTCGGCGACCCGCGGATTCGCCTCGATTACTTGCGGTACAACATTGATTTTGAGCTGCACGACGTCGCCGGCAGACCAGCGACGACGGATGGCAACGTATTGTCCCGGAACCACGCCAGACAAGGGTTTCCCGTTGACAGACACTTCAGCGTGGTCGGTCCATCCTGGGATCCGGGTGAAGAGGGTAAAGTCGGTCGGCTGCGCCGGCGTCACCGATATCTCAACTTGCCCATCCCACGGGTATTTCGTTACTTGCGACACCTTCAGGCCAATGCCATTTTCCAGATGCCAGTTCAACTCGGAGTTGTCGTAGAAATGTACATAAACTCCGTCGGCACTCGTGGAGTAGAGGTATCCGGGCAACGATCCGAACGTGCGCTCGAGGTTTGGCGGACAACAAGTGACGTCGTACCAGGGGTTTCTGATCTTGTCCCCGGTGGAGGGATCGAACGCGAGCGGATTCCGATAGCAGTAAAGAGTGCCGTCGAGGGACATGCCGGAATTGATTCCGTTGTATAGGGCGCGCTCCATGACGTCTGTGAACTTGGCATCGCCGGTGACCGCCAGCATGCGCCAGTTCCACATCATGTTTCCGATAGCAGCGCAGCTTTCGCCATAAGCACGGAAATTCGGCAGTTCGTAGGCATCCCCGAAGGCTTCTCCATCGGAGCGGGAGCCAACACCACCGGTGATGTACATCTTCGTGCTCGTGGTGTCGTTCCAAAGAAGGTTCAGCGTCTGCCAATACTTGTCATCGCCAGTCTCCATGTAATAGTCGGTCGCACCGCAGCACGCATACATGGCGCGGACGGCATGGCCTTGCATCTTGGTGCGATCGGTAAACGGAGTTCCGCTGAACATGTAGATCGTGCGGCGCTCGGGTAACTCGATGCGCGAATCGCCTCGCAAAATGTATCCAGCCAAATCGAGCTGACGTTCGTCCCCGGTAATGCGGTAGAGTTCGATCAGGCCCATCTCAATTTCTGGATGGCCTGACACGATAGGTTTTTTGGGGACTGGTCCGTAGTTTGGCATCAGGAAATCGTCGACAAAGCGGATGCCGGCATCGAGCAACTTGCGGTCGCCGGTCGCGCGGTAATAGGCAATGGCGCCCTGCAGCATATGACCGATGTTGTACAGTTCGTGGCCAGTGGTCTGAGTCTGAGGCAACATCCGGAGCGATTTGCGGTCATCCTGATAATAGGTATTCAAGTACCCGCTAGGTTCTTGAATGGCCACAACCTCGTCGATCATCTTTTCTGCGGTGTGACGCAGAGCAGGAATGTCTCCCGATTGCAGTACGAAACCTACCGCCTCAGTCCATTTGTAGATGTCGGAGTCGGAAAAAACGGGACCCTTCTGCGGAGCTTGGCTTTTGCCGACGAGACGGCGGAAGTTGTCCATTCGCCCGTTGGCTTCCAGCAAGTCGTGCATCGTCGGAATGCTTCGCGTCACATTGATTTCCCGGCGAGGCGACCAAAAACCGGCGGTGATGCTGACGGCATGGACGGGAATGTCATGGAGCTTGGCGTACGGCGATTTGGCGAGATTCTCGACCCCCTGATCTTTCCACGACGGATTGTGAGTCAGGTTCACATCGTTGCTCTGCCCGAGAGGTTGCGTTCTTGCGGACATTCGGTTGAGTGCGCGAACCGGTGCGGTTGACGCCGCAGCTACTGACGCCGCCGCGGTGACGAACTCTCTTCGTGATATCTGACCCTTTTTTCCCATTACACCCATCCTTGATTACAAAGACCACTGAATTACTGCGTAGGAGCGAGCGGGAATTTCAAACTTCGTCCTATTGCCAGAGGCGGCCGGTGCCGTGAAGTTCTGTGGGGAAACCTTCTTGGGGGCTTCAAAACTGTTCGATGCTTTCAGGTCATCGCCAGTCAGCAGGGATCCGGACAAGAAACGGGTTGGGGCTACGTCCTCCCACACAACCTCGACATCCTGAGACTTCGAGAGATCACGGTTCAGGGTGAATAGGGACAGCTTTCCAGCACTTTGGTCCAGCGACCCGGCAACATCGATGTGAGCGACCGGATCCATTTCGGGAACTTCATACTTAGACGATTCAACCAGCAGGTCCAGGACCGAGCCGCGCGCAAATTGAAGCGCCCACCTGTACGGGTAATAGATCGTTTGTTGAAATAGGCCGTTCGCATTCGTCATAATCGGCGCAATGACATTTACCAATTGTGCCAAGCAGGCAATCTTGACTCGATCGGCATTGCGCAGAAGCGAATTGATTAGCCCGCCGACCAGAAGAGCATCTTCCAGGTTATAGGTCTCCTCGAGTAAATGTGGGGCTTCCTCGCGGTGGCCATTGACGTCGTCTCCTTTTGTCTTGCGATACCAGACGTTCCACTCGTCGAATGAGAGCCAAAGTCTCTTGGGGGATCGCTTATGGCCGCGGACAAGATCGCAGACTGCAAGGGTCTCGGCAATTTGTCGCTCCATGCTCATATTCATCGCGAGATATTTCCCGCTTGATCCGCCGGTGTCGCGTTCGTCGTTGCCAAAATAACGGTGCAGCGACAGTCCATC
>Ga0335074_10008541_pt1 | contig 14238 bp, 9 predicted proteins | sample Lox_Sample_23_FD_206715 | JGI IMG/M metagenome (GOLD analysis project Ga0335074, IMG submission 206715) | Soil microbial communities from Loxahatchee National Wildlife Refuge, Florida, United States - Lox_Sample_2.3 | ecosystem: Environmental > Terrestrial > Soil > Wetlands | place: USA: Florida...
GCCTCGCCGATCATCCCTCAAAGCGACTCAACGAGCTCCTGCCCTGGAACTGGAAGCCGCGCGCCCCTCCGCAGTAGCCCGGACGCGTCGTCACAAGCCTGCGGCCTTCACCGGACGCGTACGGTTCAAGAAACACACACCCGTAGTGTTGCCACCGGGTCGGCTAAGGCTGTCTACGAGGCGAGCTTTGACCGCATCGATGCCAACCGTGAAGACGATGGGGATCGTTCCTGCGGCCGACTTGGCCGCAATAGCGGCCGGGGTAGTGCCGATCGCGGCGATCACAGCGACGCGGCGACGAGCGTGGGCAGCCGACTATATTGACCCTCAGCCCAGAGGCATTGAAAAGCCACATTCCGGCCTTCGACAAATCCTATTTGCTCCAGGCCGTGTCTGAAGGCCGCGCTGCTCGGAGCGAGACATGCCCATAGAATGAGGACCTCGGTGGCGGCTTCGGCTATCATGGCTGGACGAGAACCCAATTGGGAGAACCTCGACCATGGGAGGGGCGACGCGGGGGAACTGCAATCTTGCAGTGAGTAATCGCGCGGCTCCCACCATCTTTCGGGGCGCAAACGCACCGTTCAGCTCGACGAGGCTGAGTGCCTCGCCCTCCGTTCGCCCAAGGGTGCGTTGGTGAGCGAGGCAGGACAAGGCAGAACGTCCTCCCCTGCGCCGATCCGGCCCCGCGGCCGGCTCTTTCGCAAATACGTTGCCCTTTTTGTCGCCGTCGTCAGCATCGCCCTCATCGTCAATGGGCTGTTCGAGATCTGGTTCTCATATCGCGAGCACCAGGAGGCGCTGGTCCGAATCCAACGCGAGCAGGCGGAATCCGCAGCCGCCAAGATCGCACAGTTCGTCAGCGAGATCAAAAACCAGCTGGGCTGGACAACGCAGCTGCCGTGGTCGAGCGCGACGATGGAGCAGCGCCGTGTCGACGCGCTCCGCCTGCTGCGGCAGGTGCCGGCGATCACCGAGCTTGAGCAACTCGATCCGACCGGCCACGAGCAGCTCCGCGTCTCCCGCCTCGCCATGGACGTGGTTGGTAGCGGCATGGACATGTCGCACGAACCCAAATTCATCGAGGCGATGGCGCACAAAGTCTATTACGGGCCGGTCTATTTCCGCCGCCAGTCGGAGCCATACATGACGCTGGCGCTTGCCGGCACGATCCACGAAGACGGAATCAGCGTCGCCGAGGTCAATCTCAAATTCATCTGGGACGTGGTCTCTCGGATCAAGGTCGGCGAGCACGGCCAAGCCTATGTCGTTGATGCTGATGGCCGATTAATCGCCCATCCCGACATCAGCCTCGTTCTGCGCAATACCGACCTCTCGGGCCTTGCCCAGGTGAAGGAAGCGCGCGCGGAACGCGCGGGGGTCGTTGCGGATACGTCGCAGGTTTTCCGGAACCTCGAGGGACGCCGGGTGCTCTCCGCCCACGCCTTGATCGCGCCCTTGGGCTGGACCGTCTTCGTTGAACTGCCGCTGGCCGAGGCCTATGCGCCGCTCTATGCCTCGATGCAACGGTCCGGCGCGCTGCTGCTCGGCGGGCTCCTGCTCGCCTTCCTCTCGGGTCTGCTGCTCGCGCGGCGAATGGTAGTACCGATCGAGGCGCTGCGCGCGGGCGCCGCGCGCATTGGCGGCGGCGATCTCGGCCAGCGCATAGCGATCAAGACCGGCGACGAGCTCGAAGCGCTCGCCGACCAATTCAACGACATGGCGGGGCAGCTGCAGGAATCCTACGCCGACCTCGAACGGAAGGTCGAGCTGCGCACGCACGAGCTGAGCGAGGCCTTAGAGCAGCAAACGGCGACCGCTGAAGTGCTGCGCGTCATTTCGAGCTCGCCCGGCGATCTCCAGCCGGTGTTCGACGCCATCCTCGCCAATGCGACCCGCATCTGCGAGGCTCAATTTGGATTGCTCCGACGTTGGGACGGTGAGCTCTTCCGCATCGCGGCGATGCAGGGCGTGCCGCCCGCGTTCGCCGAGTATTTGACCAACGCGCCGCGGGAGGTTCCGGCCAGAACCATTCTCCAAAGAGCCTTGCTCAAGAGGCAGCCGATCCAGATAGCCGACGTCAAGGCGAATAAGCCCTATCAAGAGGGCAATCCCGCCGCCTTGGCAGCAGCCGATCTGGGCGGAGCGCGCACGATGCTTGCCGTGCCCATGCTCAAAGACGACGAGCCGATCGGCGCCATCACCATCTATCGGCAAGAGGTCCGTCCCTTCACGGAAAAGCAAATCGATCTGGTCGTGAGCTTCGCGAGTCAGGCGGTCATCGCCATCGAAAACGTCCGCTTGCTCAACGAGCTCCGCGATCGAACGAGCGAACTCGCGCGTTCCGTCGAAGAGCTCAACGCGCTCGGCGAGGTCAGCCAGGCGGTCAACTCGACGCTCGACATCGAGACGGTGCTCGAAACCATCGTCGCCAAGGCGGTGCAGCTTTCAGGTACGGATGCCGGCGCGATTTACGTCTTCGACGAGGTCCGCGATGCGTTCAATCTCCGCGCCACCTACGGGATGGACCCGGTGCTCATCGCGGGCATGCGCAGTCAGAGCGGCAGCCTCGGCGACACCCTGATCGGCCGCGCGGCGCAAAGCCGCGCGCCGTTGCAGGCGCCGGACCTCAGCCATGAGGCGCCCTCGACGGCTCGCGATCTGCTGTTGGGAGCTGGCTTTCACGCTGTCCTGGCCGTTCCGCTCCTCAGCCCCGACGCCATCGTCGGGATGCTCGTCGTCCGCCGGCGCGAGACGGGCATCTTCGCTGCCTCGGCAGTCGAGGTGCTGAAAACCTTCGCCGCGCAGTCAGTCCTGGCGATCCAGAACGCCCGCCTCTTCCGCGAAATCGAGGAGAAGGGCCGCCAGCTCGAGATCGCAAGCCGCCACAAATCGCAATTCCTCGCCAACATGAGCCATGAGCTGAGGACGCCCCTCAACGCGATCCTGGGGTATTCCGAGCTCTTGATCGACGGCATCTACGGCGAGCCACCGGAGAAGTTTCGGGGCGTGCTCGACCGCGTGCAGACCAACGGCAGGCACTTGCTCGGCCTCATCAACGACGTGCTAGACCTCTCGAAGATCGAGGCCGGACAGCTCACACTTGCGGTCGAGGACTATTCGATGGCCGCGCTGGTCAAGTCGGTCGTCGCCTCCACCGAATCGCTGGCGCGCACCAAAGGCCTCGAGTTCACGGCCGCCGTGCAAGAAGGCCTGCCGCTCGGCCGTGGCGACGAAAGACGGCTGACCCAAGTGCTGCTTAACCTCGTCGGCAACGCCATCAAATTTACCGACCGCGGCGCCGTCGAGATCGCGGCCCATGCCGAAGGTGGCCGCTTCCAGGTCTCGGTGCGCGACTCCGGCCCCGGCATCGCCGAGGCGGATCAGGCGCGTATCTTCGAGGAGTTCCAGCAGGTCGACGCGACCAGTACGCGCAAAAAGGGCGGCACCGGGCTCGGCCTCGCCATCGCCAAGCGCATCGTCGAGATGCACGGCGGCGCGCTCACGGTTGAATCCGCGCTCGGTGCCGGCTCGACGTTCCGAATGACCGTGCCGATCCGCGTGAGGGAAGGAAAGGAGGCGGCATGACCAAACGCATCCTGATCGTCGAGGACACCGAGGACAACCGGCAGATCCTCCGCGACCTCCTCAGCGCCGCCGGTTACGAACTGCTGGAGGCGGTCGACGGGGAGGAAGGCGTCGCCATGGCGACGGAGCACCGCCCCGACCTCATCTTGATGGACATTCAGCTGCCGCGGATCGACGGCTACGAGGCCACCCGTCGGATCAAGGGCGACCCGGCGCTGAAGGACATCCCGATCGTCGCCGTCACCTCCTACGCCCTCTCCGGGGACGAGGAGAAGACCCGCGCCGCCGGCTGCGACGGCTACATCGCCAAGCCCTTCAGCCCGAGGCACCTCCTCGGCAAAGTGCGCGAGCTCATAGACTGAGGCGATCCATGCGCGAGCGGCCCCTCATCCTTGTCGTCGACGATACGCCGGAGAATCTAGAGATCGTCTCGATGCGGCTCGGGACGCAACCTTACGAGATCGCCACCGCGGCGGACGGCGAAGAAGCGCTGGAGAAAGTCAGGGCGCTCCGCCCCGACCTCATCTTACTCGACATCATGATGCCGAAGCTCGACGGGATCGACGTGACGCGACGGCTCAAGGCCGACGCCTCTTTGCCCTTCATCCCGATCATCCTCTTGACGGCGAAAGCCGACGCCAAGGACATCGTCGTCGGGCTCGACGCCGGCGGCGACGACTACCTGACGAAGCCGTTCGATCATGCATCGCTCCTCGCGCGGGTCCGGTCTATGCTGCGCATCAAGACGCTCCACGACAAGGTCCAAGAGCAGGCGGACGAGCTCGCATGTTGGAACCGGACGCTCGAAGAGCGCGTCGCGGCGCAGCTCGACGAGATCGAGCGCATCGGGCGCCTCAAGCGCTTTCTGGCGCCCCAGCTCGCCGAGATGATCGTGGCGTCGGGCGACGAGCGCATCCTCGAGAGCCATCGCCGCGAGATCGCGGTCCTATTCTGCGACCTGCGCGGCTTCACCGCATTCGCCGAGACGGGCGAGCCCGAGGAGGTGATGGCGCTGCTCCGAGGATATCACGAGGCGTTGGGGCCGATCATCCACCGTTTCGAGGGCACGCTCGACCGCTTCACCGGCGACGGGCTCATGGTATTCTTCAACGATCCTGTGCCGTGCGCCGACGCCGGGGAGCGCGCCGTCCGAATGGCGGTTGAGATGCGCGAGGCCGTGGCCTGCCTCGCCACGGCGTGGCGCAAGCGCGGGCGTCAGGTCGGTTTCGGCGTCGGCATCGCCCATGGGTTCGCCACGCTCGGCCGCATCGGCTTCGAAGGCCGATTCGACTACAGCGCCATCGGTACCGTCTGCAACCTCGCTGCACGACTCTGCGCCGAAGCGAGAGACGGCGAGATACTGATCTCTGCACCCGTTGCCGCCGCCGTCGAGGACTTGGTGGAGTTAAAGCCGATGGGCGAGATCGCGCTCAAGGGGCTCAGTCGAGCCATGGCGGTGAGCAATGTCTTCGGGCTCAAATCGTCCTAGGCTTCGCTCGTCACTCGATCACCTCGTCGGCGCGAACGAGGAGCGCTTGAGGTACCGTAAGGCCGAGCGCCTTCGGCGGATCTCTCCTTCGGTCACGGGCGGATCACCCTCAAAGCGTTGTCCCTCGACGAAGTCTTCGAGAAACAGTTGCTCACTTTTCTGCGCCATAGCACTCCCGCCGACGAATACGCATGCGACGCTATGCATCTCGGGTGGATGATGCAAGGATTTCGCGCCCGGCGAGAAGGCCGGTATGGGTCGTCAGCCGCCGTGGCGACGGTTCACGCCCTGATCCGGCTTGGCGCGGCTAACCAGGCGTCGACCGGGTAAGGGCTAGGGTCCGCCTGGTGCCACGATCACGCCGGCGGCTCTTCATCTTGGACTACCCACGACATCGTCGATATATTCCGCATCGATATGTTCCCGCCAACAAACTATTTGATCAGCGACGTCCGACACCAGCATAGTTAGACTGAAGGTTGAACGGGCTTTGTATGGTGGCCGGATTCATCGAGAGGCACGGTCTGTGGACGGCCGAGCAGCAGCGTCATGCTAAAGCGCTCGCTGCCCATGCCAAGAAAGACAAGCTAAAGCTCTTTCGCCTTGCCTGGGCGGACCCGCACGGCGTCGCGCGCGCCAAGACGGTTACATTCTCCGCATTTCTCGGCGCATTGAGCAATGGCTACAACATCAACGTCGCAACTACGACTCTCGACGCGTCCGGTGCGCGCGTTTTCGCCTCGTTCACTCGCGGCGGCGGAATGGGGCTCGAGGAGATGACGGGCTCCCCCAATCTCATCATCGTGCCGGACCCGGCAACCTTCCGCGAGCTCCCGTGGGAACCGACGGTCGGCTGGGTTCTGTGCGACGAGTACTTCACGTCGGGGCAGCCGTTCCATTTCTCACCGCGCCACCTGCTGCGGCGCCAGCTTGTCCGACTTGCCGAGCGCGGCATGCGCTGCATGGTCGGACTTGAAGTCGAATGGTATCTGCGGAGGGTCGTCGAGGAACTAAGCGATGACCATATCGGTGCACCCGGCCTCAAGGGCCGCACGCTTCGCACGATGCCGGTCGAGCCTGGCTACTCGTTCCACTCCGAGACGAACTTCGACCGGGTCCAGGTCGTGGTGAACGCGCTCGCCGACGCGTTCGAAAAGGCGAAGCTTCCGATCCGCTCGTTCGAGAAGGAATGGGGACCGGGTCAGATGGAGTGCACATTCGATCCCAAACCGGCGCTGGAAGCGGCCGATAGCCTCGTATTTTTTCGCACGGCGACGCGGCAAGTGTGCCGCCGGCTCGGCCATCTCGCCACATTCATGTGCCGGCCAGGTCTGAAGGGAACGTTCTCTAGCGGTTGGCATTTGCATCAATCGCTGGTGGACAGCAAGAGCGGACGCAATCTGTTCACGCCCAAGAGGAAGGGAGAGATTCTCTCGCCGCTCGGGAAGCACTATCTCGGCGGCCTGATGGAGCACGCGCCGGCTGCGACCGTTTTCGCCAATCCCACGGTGAACGGCTATCGCCGGTTCCGACAGAACTCTCTCGCTCCCGACCGTGTGTCCTGGGGGAGCGATCATCGCGGCACCCTGCTGCGCGTACTCAGCGGCGGCGTCGCCGATCCCGCCAGCCGGATAGAAAATCGCATCGGAGAACCGTGGGCCAACCCTTATCTCTATGTGGCCTCGCAGATCATCTCTGGGCTCGACGGCATTGATCATGAGCGCGATCCCGGGCCGCCCGACACCGACCCCTACGCGACCCAACACCCGATGCTGCCCAAGAGCCTCGGAGACGCCCTGCAGCTGATGGAAAAAGAACCGCTGTTCGTGGACGAGCTCGGCCGCGTTTTTACCGACTATTACCTGTGCTTAAAGCGCACTGAGCTCGGCCGTTATGAAGGCTTTGCCAAGGAACATGCGATCGATCCCGCGAACACAGAAACAACCGAGTGGGAGCAGAACGAGTATTTCGATTTTTTCTGAACAGCGTCGAAGAGGGCGCACCAAAGGAGACCGGCATGACTACCCCTGAGCGCGTCAGGACGCCCGTTCATATCGGCAACTCGCCGCTATACGACTGGGATGAACTCGTCCAAGAGGACCGGGTGCACAGGCTGCTCTACACCGACCCCGCGATCTTCGATGCGGAGATGACGCATATTTTCGGCGGCACCTGGGTCTACCTCGCCCATGAAAGCCAGATTCCCAACCGCAACGATTTCATCACCGGTAAGCTGGGCCTGCGTCCGCTGATCATCGCGCGAGACGGCAACAATGTCATACGCGCGCTCTACAACCGCTGCACGCATCGCGGCAGCACTTTGTGTCGCTCGGACAAGGGAAATGCTCGCTTTTTTCAGTGCCCCTATCATGGCTGGAATTTCCTCAACAATGGAAAGCTGCGGGCCGTGCCGTGGACGGACGGCTACGCGGCCCGGCCAGCGGCGGAGGACAAATTCAATCTCGCGCAGGTGCCGCGCGTCGAATCATATCGTGGCTTCATCTTCGGCACCCTCAACATGGATGCATCATCGCTCAACGACCATCTCGGCCCGATCAGGAAGCCGATAGATGAATGGCTCGATCGAAATCCGGGTGGAAAAGTAATCGTCTGCGAAGCGAACCGGCTCAAGTTCAAGGGCAATTGGAAGCTCGCCTATGACAATTCAGGGGATGGCTATCACGTTATCTTCTCGCACCGATCGTTGATCCAGACGGAAAACCGGTTCACCGACGAGGCTACCACGAAGGGGATGTCCTATTACCAGAAGTCGCCCGATGAGCAGCCGATGTACATCCAGTACATGGGCAACGGGCATCATTTCAAAGACAAACGTCCCAACCTGCAGGCGCGGCCCGGCGGCCTTTGGGCGATCGAATCGCTGCATCCCGGCATGGAGCATGTTCAGGACAAGCTTCGCGCCAGATACGGCGAACGCGCGGAATCCATGCTCGACCTCGCCGGCTCCGAGCCGGTGAACATCAACGTGTTTCCGAACCTCTCGCTCCTCGGCAACCATATTCAGGTCTTCCAACCCGTCTCGGTCGATGAGACTGACACGATCTGGTACGGCACTAGGATCGAGGACGTAGGCGGCACTCTCGGCGAGGAGGTGCTGACCGACATCAATGCGCTGCGCATGCGTACCCAAGAGGGCTTCCCCAATTTCGGCGAAGTCGACGACCTCACCAATTTCGAGCAGATCCAGCGTGGTCTCGCCTGCCTCGAGGACGAATGGGTGTACATGCATCGGGGCCTCGGCATTCCCGGCCGCATTCAAACCCTGCCTGACGGCACGATCAAAGGGCCGGCCACCGACGAGCTGTTCATGCGCGAATACATCCGCGAGTGGAAGCGCCTGATGAAGGTTCTGCCGGCCATCGCCGTCCAGCGGAGCGTCTGAAATGAGCACGGTTTCCAAGCACAAGGCCTCGCGCCATTCCTACTACGTCACCGACGAGACGTACCGCGAGCTCATCGCGGATTTCGCCGACTGGGCGATCGATGATCGCCAAGTCGAAGATGTCGCGGAGCGCGACCAATTCCGCCGACTGATCGAGCGCGAGGCACGCATCCTCGATCAGTTGCAGTTTGAATCATGGGTCGATCTTTACGCTGCAGAATGCCTCTATTGGGTCCCCGGCACGCCGGGCGGCGGCGATCCGCGCCAAGAGATCGCGGTGATGTTCGACGACCGGCGTCGCCTGGAGGACCGTATCTTCCGGCTGCGTACCGGCTTCGCTTGGTCGCAGACGCCTCCGTCGCGTACCACGCGCATGGTCTCCAACGTGGAAGTCTTCCGCTGTGCGCGCGAGAACCAGCGTATGGTGCGCTCGAATTTCCTGATCAGCGAGCTTCTGCCGGGCGAGGTCCGCATCCTCACCGGATGGGCCGGCCACCGCTTTCGCAAGGTCGATAGCGTTTGGCTGATCTCGGCGAAGCAGGTCAATCTGCTCAACTGCGATCAGTGCATCCGGAACCCGAGCATCATTCTGTAGGTGCCGGCCAACGCAAATCGCAACTACATGAGGAAGGCCGTCACGCCGCAAGACGGAAATGGATCCTGGCAGCGGGGCAAGCGGTGCGTCGGCTTAGCGCGCGGTAAGGAGACCTCCAAAAAGGCCGCGAGTGGTTGGCAGCTCGGTGCCATGAGCAGCCTCCCCATTCGACACTTCTATTCGTCGCGCGTCATTTGCGTCAGTGACCTTCGGGGCGACGCCAGCCCGGCGCCACCGAGGCATATTCGAAAACATCTGCGGGCAATCGAAGTAGAAGGCGTCTGCGCAGCTCTGGAAACCGGGAGAAGGCTGCGGCATGGGGCGCGGTCGATCGCATCGCGTCGTGCACACGCTTGGTGAGAAGCGAGCGAAACTCACCGTGGTCGCCGCTTGCGCACTACTCTGCAGCCTCGGTTACCTTCGGCGGCGAGGCGTTCCGAGTTGGTCGGAGGCCCTGGTTGCTTTGTCCCGTATCAACGGGAATTCCGGCGAAACGGCAGAGCGCTTCAGCCATCGTCGCGCGGTGGCTAGCACCGGTGATCACCACGTCGACCATGGTGAAGGACGCGTGGAAGTGGCCGCGGCCCTTTAGTTGCTCGACTGGCACACCCGCAGCAGCGAGAGCTTCGGCATAGGCGATGCCCTCGTCACGCAACGGATCGAACTCGCAGGTCACCACGAGCGCCGGGGGCAGGTCCGAAAGTTTGCCGCGGAGCGGCGAAACGCGCGGGTCGGTACGGTCGGCGGGCGAGCAGTAGATGTCCCAGAACCAGTACATAAGCGAGCGCGTCAGGAAGTAGCCCGTCGCATTATCGTTGTAGGATGGCCGATCGAATATGCAGTCGGTCACCGGGCATATCAAAAGCTGGCCTGCGATCTGCGGGCCCCCGCGATCGCGTGCCAGCTGGCAAGTGACGGCAGCGATGTTGCCGCCGGCGCTCCAGCCCGCGACCAGAACCGGTCCCGGCATCCCGCCGAGTTCGGCCGAATGCTCGGCGATCCAGCGCGTCGCCGCGTAGCCGTCCTCTGCGGCGGTCGGGAAGCGGTGTTCGGGCGCGTGACGATATCCGACACTGACGAAGATCATCCCGCTGCGTCGGCACATGTCCCGGCAGAACGGATCGTCGGACTGCTCATCACCCAGCATCCAGCCGCCGCCATGGAAATAGACCACGATGGGATGTGGGCCCGGCGTTGCCGGTCGATAAAGACGATAGGGCAGAGGACAATCGGTGCCGGGCAGTGAGCCGTCGACAATCTCGCCGACCGGCCGGCCGGCGGGACGGACGGCGTTGATCTGAGCCACGAAGGCTCGCGCACCCTGAACTCCGAGCGACTCGATCGATGGCACCTTCATGTCCGCAAGCATGTTCAGCACCAGTCGGACATCCGGCTGCAGGCGAACGATCTCGCCGTCGATGCACTGCTGGGACACGTCAGGTCCAGTAAGCTTGAAGCCCAGCATGCCGCGGCTGACGACCTCGTCGCAGATGGCGCGGTATGGGCCGACGCCGCCGGTATAGGGCATTACGCCTCGCGGCTTGCCGGGGACATTGGCGCCCGTGTACCAGGTGTCGGCGAGCCGATGCAGTGTGAGCGTCGAACAGTCGGCCAGATGTCGCGCCCAGCCAGCTTGCGCCGTCTGGGTCGCCTCGATAGCGGTGAAGCCAGCCTTGCGCATCTCAATCAGCCGGTCGACGATCCAATCGACGTGTTGTTCGATCGACACGACCATGTTCGACAGCACGGATGGGCTACCCGGCCCCGTCACCATGAACAAATTTGGGAAGCCAGCCACGGTAAGCCCCAGATAGGTCTGCGGGCCATCAGCCCAGACGGCGGACAGCGACTCTCCGTCCCGACCCGTGATCGGATGAACGGCCATGACCGCGCCGGTCATGGCGTCAAACCCCGTGGCGAACACGATTACATCGAGATCGAAGGTGCGCTCGTCGGTGGCGATCCCGGACGGTGTGATCGACTTGATCGGCTCTTGCCGAAGGTTCACCAGAGTGACATTGGAACGGTTGTAAGTCGCATAGTAGTTCGTGTCGAGGCAGGGACGCTTGGCTCCAAACGGATGGTCGTCCGGGCTCAGCGTCGCCGCGGTTACAGGGTCCTTGACAGTTGCGCGGATTTTCTCGCGGATCAGCTCCGCGACCAATGCGTTGCCGTCGACATCGACGGCTTGGTCGGCCCAGAGCTGGCTCAGAATGTAGACCAGATCGCCCCTGGCCCACGCCTCCTCAAAGCGCTCGCGGCGCTCCGCATCGCTGAGCTGCCAGCTGAAGGTCGTTTCATGCGGCCACGGTACGCCGGCGCGCGACCAGCGGGCCTGCTCGCGGTAGCCGGCGCGGTCGCTTTCGAGCATCGCGACACGATCCCCTGGCGCAGGACCATTGTGGGCGGGCAGGGCGAAGTTCGGCGTGCGCTGAAAGACGGTCAGATAAGCTGCTTGCTCCGCAATCAACGGGATCGCCTGGATTCCTGATGATCCCGTTCCGATAAGCGCGACGCGCTTGCCAGCGAGTTCGACCTCCTCACGCGGCCAGCGACTGGTGAAATAAATCTCGCCTTTGAACGTGCTGACGCCATCGATCTCCGGCTGCTTAGGCGAGGAGAGACAACCGGTGGCCATGATGTAGTAGCGGCAGGATATGGTCGCGCCATCGTCGGTCGTGAGCAGCCAACGTTCCGCCGCCTGGTCCCAGGAGGCCGCTGCAACCCTTGTATGAAAGCAGATGTCACGCCGCAGGTCATACCGGTCGGCGACGAAGCGGAGGTAGCTGAGGATTTCGGGCTGCGTTGCGTATTTCTCAGACCACTTCCACGCCCCCTCTAGTTCCGGATCGAAAGTGTAGCTGTAGTCGACTGTCTGTATGTCGCAGCGGGCGCCAGGATATCGGTTCCAGAACCAGGTGCCGCCGACATCGTCGGCATTGTCCAACACCACCGTCGCGAAGCCGGCCTGGCGCAAGCGATGGAGAAGGTACAAGCCGGCAAACCCGGCCCCCACGACGGCGACGTCGACCTGTTGCGAGGTGCGACCGCTCATCGCACCTGAAGCACGTGCCGCAACCATTGCGTCTGGCATGCCACTCCTCCCGCGCATTATTATCAAGCTCCAGCCTATAGCGGCGCCTCCCGATTTGTCACACGCCCAATTAGTAGTTACTTCTTGTCCGGAACAAGGTCGATTTGTGGCCGTAGCGTAGCCCCCTTCTCATGTGGTGTCCGGTGAGCACACCAAAGCGGACCGAGTGCTTGCGATCAGCTTCTTCCGAGTCGTGCCAGACCTGACCTCGCACATCCGCCCCCTCGAAGGCGACGATCGGCGCGGGCGGCGGCGAGAGCCAGTGTTCACCAGGTAGAGACGACGCGGTGGCAGCACATGCTGGTCATCCACCCAACAGAGGAGCGTGTGACCATGCGCGACTGTCAGATTCCCCTAGTAGCCTCGAACGGGCGCACGCCATGGAGCAAGAACAGAGTGATCGGACCGAAGCCGCGCCTCCGCCCAAAGCACGTCTGGGCGATACGAACCAAGCTTCAGATTGAGGAGAAGGCCCGCGACTTGGCGATGTTCAACCTTGCTATCGACAGCAAGCTACGTGGCTGCGATGTCGTCGCTCTCAAGGTCGAGGACGTTGCACCCGGCGGAGATGCAATCGAGCGGGCTACCGCGCGCCAAAAGAAAACCGGGCAACCTGTTAGATTCGAACTGACGGAGCAAACTCGGGAAGCCGTCGATCAGTATCTGACGCTGGCCCCCAAGAAGCCTGGGGACTGTCTGTTTCCCGGGCGGCGCGGCTCAGGACGGTGCCTGACCACGCGGCAGTACGCGCGACTCGTGTCCGAGTGGATCGCGAGCATTGGACTGGATCCGAAGCTCTTCGGCACGCACTCGCTCCGACGAACCAAACCGACGCTGATCTACCGACGGACCGGCAACCTGCGAGCAGTACAGCTTCTGCTGGGGCACAGAAAGATCGAGAGCACCGCAAGGTATCTGGGTATCGAGGTCGACGACGCTCTTGCCATCGCGGAACAGATCGACGTCTGAGAAACGGGGCAGAGCGGACACGCTCTGCCCCTTCACGTTGGGCAGGGTTCGACCCAAACCTGTCATTCGGCGTATGCGATAGGATGGTCCGGAGAGGCCCAACCCAAAAGCCCACAAGCTGATGCTTGGGGCAACCTGCACATGATAGCTTAGGGGTCGACGGGGTCAGCGGGACATGGAGCCCGATCATCCAATGAGGCGGCGCGAATTCATCGTCGCGTTTGCCGGCGCGCTGGCCGGTGCGGCACGGCTCGCCGCGGCGCAGGGCCGGGTACCGCACGTCGTCGTGCTCTGGTTCGGGACGGCGGAGAGCGGTGGTGAGGCCATCAACGGATTTCAGGCCGGCCTGCGCGATTTCGGATACGAGAACGGCCGCAACATCCAGGTCGATTACGATTACGGGAACAATAATCAGGCGCGGCTCGCCAAGCTTTCGGCGGCCGCCGTCGCCGCGCAGCCGGACGTGATCGTCGCCTTTGGCCCGGGTATCTACCTCGTGGGTAAGTTGACGCGCACGATCCCGATCGTCACGCTCACTGGCGATCTGGTGGCGATGGGATTTGCCGCCAGCCTCGCCCGGCCGGGCGGCAACGTTACCGGCATGACGGTTTGGACCGGGCCCGAGATCGCCGAAAAATGGCTTCAGCTGCTGGTTGAGATCGTGCCTCAGGCGCGGCGTGTCGGGATGCTGCGACGCCGCATGGCTCGATCCGGGCACCAAAGTTGCGAAAGAAGACAGCAAACTTTCGAAAGACGCCACCGCCGAAGGGGAGGAATGTAGCCGCCAAACCCCTGGGCACCTTTATCGCAAACAGCACCTGACCCTTAGAACAAGCTTGTCACGGGTTCGCGCGCGAAAAGCGCGATTGCGGGGAGGGATCCATGTCAGATTCCGGGAGCGTCGTGCGGCTGGACGTTGGCAGATGGCGCGGGCGTGCTCGAGATTTCGCATCGCATGAGGGCGAGCAACGCCGCCGCATGGCGCTAATCGGCGAGTTCGCGTCTGGGACCGCGCACGATCTCGGCAATCTCTTCGCGGTCATCATGATGGCGTTGGAGCGGTTGCACGGAAGCCAGCGCACAGGAGAGCTCGAGCGACA
>Ga0335074_10008542_pt1 | contig 14238 bp, 11 predicted proteins | sample Lox_Sample_23_FD_206715 | JGI IMG/M metagenome (GOLD analysis project Ga0335074, IMG submission 206715) | Soil microbial communities from Loxahatchee National Wildlife Refuge, Florida, United States - Lox_Sample_2.3 | ecosystem: Environmental > Terrestrial > Soil > Wetlands | place: USA...
ACCCTCGAGCCATCGATCGCTACTACCTGGACCTGCAACACGCCATGCAGGGCGTCTTTCATGAACTCGGGATCGCAGCCTGATGATCGACAATTTTTTTGTCAGGCTTCGCCCTTAAGCGCCTAAAGCCCAGGTTGAACCCATCGCGCGACGTGCGGCCACAGCTCGTTGTCGGGGACATTGGCCAGGTCTTTGCTGCGCGTTCCGACGATCCTGGCCGTGGCCGTACCGCCCAGTTCTTTGCGGATAGCGGACAGAGTATGGGGCGGGGCCACAATGACCAGATGCTCGAACTCGTCGCGGTCGGCCGCAGCATTGAGCTGGTCGCCGACCAGCTCCGCGAATCGTTGCTTCGCCAGCGCGTGCGGATCGTGTCGCGGCGCCACCGAGTGATGCGCTGGCGTTCCCGAGTGGAACGTCGCCCCAGGATGATCCGAGCCCAACTCCGCCGACCGCTTATGGGCCCAGATCGAATCGAACGCAGCATCGCTGTGCACTGCGTTGTCTCCAGCGGGGCGAACGAAACGGGCGTGCTCGCCGTCGGCGATGACGATCAGCAAATTGCGATATCTGGGCACGGTTGAAGCCTCTCATCCGAGCGTACGACGGCAAGCTGGGCCGCTCGGGCGAGAGCCTCATTGACCTGGGTCAATCGTCTGGCATGGTGTGGGCGCGGCACGTCTCCATCTTGTCCAGCAGGATTTCGGCGGTTGTTTCCGGCCATTCCGTCTGACCGATATCGGTGATGGAAGGAATCGACCCGGCACGCGGCGTATCGGCGAGGCGCGGGTAGCGCACGTGGTCATTGGTCACCACATGCACATGGGTATCAACGATCATGGGCGGGCTGCTCTAGTTGTTCGTTTCAGGCTAAGCGCTGGCGATACGCTGCTCAAGCAACCGCGACCCGAGCCGACCGCGGAACCTCTCACCCTCTCACCGCCACCAGAAGCCGTCTCTCCCGCGCGGCCCGCGCCGTGATCCTGTCTCCGCGCCCTTCCCTGAGAACTCCGCCGCGGCCGGTGTGAAACTTTGCCGTGGCGGGCTACACTGATTGCTCTCCAACCAAGCCGGGAGCTGGGCAGGTGCAAGCGCGCGACATCATGACAACAAATGTTGTGACCGTGGGACCCGAGGTCCCCATCCTGGCTGTTGCCCGCATGCTGGCCGAGCATCGCATCAGCGGCCTACCGGTCGTCGACAATCAGAACAACGTCGTTGGTATCATCACCGAAGGCGACCTCCTGCGACGAAGCGAGCTGGGAACAGAAAAAGGCCCAAGCCTATGGCAGGAACTGTTCGTCTCGGACAAACGATATGCAACTGAGTACCTTCAAGCGCGCGGCACCACGGCTGGCGCCGTCATGACCCGCCACGTCGTTCACGTTGCACCGGATACTCCAATTGCCGCCGTCGTGGCCCTGTTCGAGAAGCGCCGGATCAAGCGCGTACCGGTTATCGACAACGGCAGGTTGGTGGGCATCATCAGCCGCGGCAATCTGGTCCAGGCGCTTGCCTGCATCGCCGACCGCATTGCCGCGCCGACGACCGACGACCGTCGCATCCGCGATCAGGTGCTGGCTGAGTTCCGCAGGCTGCCACGGGCTGCTGACCCGGCAGGTAATGTCGTCGTGCTGGGAGGCATCGTCCATCTTTGGGGACTGCCGAGCGCCGCCGCCGAGCAGGTGGCGCTGCGCGAAGCGGCCGAGGCGCTACCTGGAGTGCGCGGCGTCGAGGATCACACGATCCCGCCTCCCGACGCCTCACCCCGGCGATAGCTCACCTCTCCCGCGCTGCGGGAGAGGCCAGCCCTCGGGCTCCGACCCGAGGGTCGCCGCGCGAGCGCGGCGCGTGAGGGTACCGCAGCCCCGGCGATTACGTGACGAGGAATCCGACGGCCGCTACTTTACGCGCCGAGCGACAGATGGACCCTGCGCAATGGCGTCGGAGGCGCGATCCTCATTGTCAGATAACGGCAGCTCGATCGGTGTGCCTGCATTCGCCGAAGAGGCAGGCTCCTGGCTCACCGCGATAGCGGACTCCGCGGACGACGCGATCGTCGGCAAGGACCTGCGCGGCACCGTCATTTTCTGGAACCGTGCCGCCCAAGCAATGTTCGGCTATGCGGCCGATGAGATCGTCGGCCAGCCGATCACCCGCATCATCCCACCCAACCGGCTGGAGGAGGAAGCGGCGATCCTCGACAGGACCCGCCGCGGTGAAAAACTCATCCATTTCGAGACCGAGCGGCGGCGCAAGGACGGCACGATCATTCCCGTCTCGCTCACCATCTCCCCGATCCGCGATCCGCAGGGCAGCATCATCGGGGCCTCCAAGATCGCCCGCGACCTCAGCGACGTGCAACGCATGAATGCCGAATTGCTGCGTCGCGAGGGCCTGCTGCGCTCTATCCTCGACACCGTGCCGGACGGTTTGGTCGTGATCGATCAGCAGGGCCGCATCCAGTCCTTCAGCGCCGCTGCCGAACGCCTGTTCGGCTTCAACGCCGCCGAGGTAATCGGCCAGAATGTCTCGGTGCTGATGCCGTCACCGTATCTGGAAGAGCATGACGGTTACCTCGCGCGCTATCTTGCCACCGGAGAACGCCACATCATCGGCATCGGTCGTGTCGTCGTTGGCCGGCGCAAGGACGGCAGCACATTCCCCATGGAACTCGCCGTCGGCGAGGTGAGCCTGCCCGACGCGCGGCTGTTCGCCGGCTTCATCCGCGACCTGACCGAGCGTCAGGACCGTGAGCGCCGGCTCAGCGAACTGCAGGCCGAGCTCGTGCACGTTGCGCGCCTGAACGAGCTTGGTGAGATGGCCGCGACGCTCGCTCATGAAGTGAACCAGCCGCTGACCGCCATCACGAACTATCTGAACGGCGCCCGCCGGCTGCTCGCGGCCGGCGATCAGCAGGGTGCTGGGCAGGCGATGGAGCGGATCGCGACTCAGGCTGAGCGTGCGCGGCTGATCATCCAACGCCTGCGCGATATGGTGCGGAAGGGCGAGGCCCAGCGGCGGATCGAAAGTCTGACCAAGACGATCGAGGAGGCGAGCGCACTGGCTCTGATCGGCGTCGGCCGGAACCTTAAGCTGGACGTCCGCATCGCCGAAGACGCCGCCGAGGCCGTGATCGACAAGATTCAGATCCAGCAGGTTCTGCTCAACCTGATGCGCAACGCCGTGGAAGCGATGGCCGGCTCGGCGCGGCGCGAGCTTTCGATCAGCACCGCCCCCGCTGGGGAGATGGTGGAGATCCGCGTCGCCGATACCGGGCCCGGCCTGGCGGAGCAAGTCCGGGCCCGGCTGTTCCAGCCGTTCGTGACTACCAAACCCGGCGGAATGGGGGTCGGCCTGTCGGTCTGCCGCACCATCATCGAGGCGCACGGAGGCAAACTCCGCGCCGAAGACGCGGTCGGCGGCGGCACCGCCTTTCGGCTCACCGTCCCACGGCGGGGCGAGCCCTTCCCTGGTGAGTGAACCGGGGGTGCGCCGTTCCAGATTGGCTGATCTGGGTCAATGCATAGCGAGCCAGGCGCGTTAAATGAAACCGGACGCCGATGAATCGGTTCCGGCTCTGGAGGCATATGGCGGGCAACCACAGCGCCACCGTGGCGGTCATCGATGACGACGCGGGGGTTCTCGATTCCCTGAAGTTCCTGCTCGAAGTGGCGGGCTTCAAGGTGAAGACCTATGCCTCGGCGGCGGCCTTCCTCGGGAACGGCGTAACGCGTACGGCGTGCCTCATCCTGGACCACCACATGCCGGTGATGACCGGACTGGAACTCGTCTCGCAGTTGCGCACCCAGGGAGCAAACGTGCCCGTCCTGCTCGTCACCGGCTCGCTCTCGCCGGCCATCGCCGCACGCGCGACGCAGCTCGGCATCGAAAAGGTGCTAGAGAAACCGCTGGCCGAGGACGATCTGCTGAGCTTCGTCACCGCGCACCGCTAAACACAAAGTCGCCTGGAAGTCGCATTCGACCGAACCGCGGCGAGATCGCACGCGTAACATCGTAACATTACGAGAACTGGCGGGTAAGGGCCGTAGGGCGGAAAAGCGAAACGCATTCCGCCATCTGTAGCGATGGCGGAATGCGCTGGATCGACGATGGCCGCTGCTGATGGTCCCTCACGTTCTGCGCCGCGCGCTCTGGCCATCCGGGTATTCTCTCCTGAGCCGTCGCTGGAGAATCATCCCTCACGCATGGCCGCATAAGCGGAAAAATCTCGCTTTTTCTCGCAGCCTATTGCGCAATCATAGAAGCTCCTTCTCTATTTGGCACCAAGTCCACCGGAGCCCAAACGTGCCGATCCCACCCATCCCGCTATCCCGTCGGCGCCGCCGATGATCCCGGTGGCACTCGCGCCGGAGCGCCTGACAATCGGGCTCGCCGGCCATGGCCCGCCGGCCGCGCGCCGTGAGCGGCTGCTGCGCGAAGGGGGCGCCGCCCACATCATCCGCTTCTGCGACCAACCTGTGCCGACTCTGCCGGAGCCCCACGCGCTGCGCGCTCTGGATCTGCTGTGGATCGTCGGCCTGCCACACGATTTGGCAACCGCGCTGGCCGACGCCGCCCACCGGGCCGGCGTGCTGGTCAATGTCGAGGACCGGACCGAGCTTTGCGATTTCCATAGCGTCGCCGAACTGCGCCGTGGCGACCTGCTGCTGGCGGTTTCAACAGGCGGCCGCAGCCCCGGCTTGGCCGCCCGCATCCGCGACTGGCTCGGCACCGCGTTCGGCCCTGAATGGTCCGCTCGCGTGGCACAACTCGGAACCGAGCGCCGCCACTGGCGGGCCGAGGGACACGCTCCCTCCGAAGTAGCCCGACGCACTGCGAAGACGATCGAGAAAGCGGGATGGCTTCGGTGACCGCGCCAGCCCTCGCCGCGGCGGTCGCCAGGCTGGTTGCGCCGGAATTCGCACCGGGCTCGGTCTGGCTCGTCGGTGCCGGTCCGGGCGATCCCGGACTACTGACCCTGCACGCGGCGCACGCGTTGGCCGTCGCCGACGCGGTGTTGCACGATGCGCTGGTGCCGGCCGAGATCCTCGAACTCGCCGCCACGCCGCACCGCATCCCGGTGGGCAAGCGGGCGGGCGGTGCGTGCACGCCGCAGCTTCGGATCAACGCGCGGTTGATTGCTCTCGCGCGCCAAGGATTGCGAGTGCTGCGTCTGAAAGGCGGCGACCCGCTGGTGTTCGGCCGCGGCGGCGAGGAGGCAATGGCGCTCGCTGCCGCCGGCGTGCCGTTCCGGATTGTGCCCGGGATCAGCGCCGGCATCGGCGGCACGGCGGCTGCCGGTATCCCGCTGACCCACCGCGCGCTCGCCCGCAGCGTCGCCTTCGTCACCGGACACGATTCCCATGGCAGCCTGCCCGAGGCACTCGATCTCGCGGCGCTCTCGCGCGGGGCCGACGTGCTGGTGTTCTACATGGGCCTACGCCAGGCTGAGGCGATCGCGGCCCGACTGATCGCCGCCGGAAGGCCCCCAGACGAAGCGGTGGCATTCGTCTCCGACGCAACCACAGGACGCCAGCGCGTCACCGTTGCCTCGCTCGCCACGGCCGGTGCGATCGCGGCGGACCTGCCTCGGCGCGCGCCCACGCTCATCATCGTCGGCCCGGTGCTGGCGCTGCGCGAGGTCCTCGCACCGTTGCAGCAGGTCGCGCCGATGATTGCCGCGCCGATACCCGAACCAAGCCTCGCCGTCGCGTAGGGCGGACGCAGGCCGCCGGTGCGCCCCACTCGCAGCAATAGGAAGACCGATCCGATGCCAGCCCTTCCCGCCGCGGCACCGTTCGCCGAGGACCAGCTCGATCAGCTCGACCGTCTGCTGCGCGAGGCGAGCCCCGAGCAGCTTCAATGGCTCAGCGGCTACGTCGCCGGCTTCCAGGCGGGCACCACCGGACGCCAAGCAGCACTTGCGACCCCCGCCGCCCCCGCCGCGCCAAAGCCGCAGCTCACGATCCTCTACGCGACCGAATCGGGCAATGCGGAAGCGCTGGCCGGCGCCGCGCGCAAGCTAGCCGCCCGCATGGGCTTCGCCGCCAAGGCGCTGGACATGGCCGACACCACCCCCGAGCAGATCGCAAACACAGGCAACCTGTTGGTGATCGCCTCGACCTGGGGCGAGGGCGACCCCCCTCAGCGCGCCGAGGCCTTCATGGCGGCGCTGACGGCAGACACCGCGCCGGGCCTTTCCGATTTGCGTTACGCCGTGCTCGCGCTCGGCGATCGCGCCTATGCCCGGTTCTGCGAAACCGGCCGCGTCATCGACGAGCGGCTGGCCGCGCTCGGTGCGCACCGCATCGCCCCGCGCGTCGAATGCGACCTCGACTACGAGGCGCCGGCAAAGTCGTGGATCGACGCGAGCCTCGCGGCCCTGGCGCCGCCGGCCCCCGGCGCCGCGGTCATCCATGTCGATTTCGCCCGCACCCAAGGCGAAGAGAGCGGCGCCTTTAGCCGCGCGCGTCCCTTCGAGGCCGAGATCATCGAACGGATCAACCTCAATAGCAGCCGATCCACCACCGAGACGTGGCATCTGGAACTATCGCTGGTGGGATCCGGCATCGCCTACGAACCAGGCGACTCGCTCGGTTTCCTGCCGCGGAACGACCCGAAGCTGGTGGACGAGCTGCTCGCCGTTACCGGCCTTGCCGGCAGCGACGATCTGCATGTGGCGCTGATCGAGCGTCACGACATCACCACGCTCTCCCCCGATCAGATGGGCACCTACGCGGCGCTGACCGCGGACCCGGAACTCGCCGCCATTGCCGCCGATCCCGCCCGCAAAGCGGCGTTCACCCGCGATCGTCAGCTCATCGACCTGTTGGCCTTGGCACCAGCGCCACTGGCGCCGGAGCAGCTCCTCGGTCTGCTACGCCCGCTGCCGCCGCGCTATTTCTCGCTCGCCTCCAGCCGCGCCGCCGTCGGCGAGGATGCGCATCTCCTGATCGCCGCGGTGCGATGGCAGAGCCACGGCCGGCAACGCAACGGCGTCGCGTCGGTCGATGTCGCGGAACGGCGCGCGGCTGGCGATCGGATGAAGCTGTTCCTGAAGCCGAACCCGCGTTTCCGCCTTCCCACCGACCCCGACCGCCCTATCGTAATGATCGGGCCCGGCACCGGCGTCGCACCCTTCCGCGCCTTCCTGCAGCAACGCGAGGCGGATGGCGCGCGCGGGCGAAGCTGGCTGTTCTTCGGCGCGCGCCAGTTCACGCATGACTTCCTTTATCAGCTTGAATGGCAGGACTGGCTTGCCTCCGGTGTGCTGTCCCGCATGGACGTGGCCTTCTCCCGCGACCAGCCGGAGAAAATCTATGTCCAGCACCGCATGTGGGAGGCACGGCGCGAGCTGTTCGCTTGGCTCGCCGAAGGTGCCGCGCTGTACGTCTGCGGCGACGCCACCGCGATGGCGAAGGACGTTCATGCGACGCTGCTGCGAATAATCGCCGACCAGTCCGGCCGGGACGCAGACGGTGCCGCCGCCTTTCTGCGCGATATGCAGCAGTCCGGCCGCTATCTGCGGGACGTTTATTGATGCGGGCCGAGGCTCTGCTGCGCGATGCGCTGCTGCGTCGCTTCCCTGGCCGGATCGCCCTCGTCTCCTCGTTCGGCGCCGAAAGCGCGGCGCTGCTGCACATGGTCGCCGCGATCGACCGCACGACCCCGGTGATCTTCCTCGATACCGGCAAGCTGTTCGTCGAGACGCTGCGCTATCGCGAAACCTTGTCCAAACGGCTCGGCCTTGCCGATGTGCGGATCGCCCGGCCCGACCCCGCGCGTATTGCCCGCGCCGATGCGGCCGGCAATCTGTGGAAGACCGATCCCGACCGCTGCTGCTGGCATCGCAAGGTCGAGCCACTGGATGCCGCACTCGAGGGGTTTGACGCCTGGATCACCGGCCGCAAACGGCTCCACGGCGGCATGCGCCGACATCTTTCGCAAATCGAGAGCGGCCCGGACGGCCGAACGAAGATCAACCCGCTGGCCGACTGGTCGGCGGCGGATATCGAAGCCTATTTCATCCGCTACGAACTTCCGCCGCACCCGCTGACCGCCGCGGGATTCCGCTCCATCGGCTGCGCTCCCTGCACGCGCGCCACGTCCATCGGGGATGCACCGCGCGATGGGCGGTGGGCCGGCAGCGGCAAGGTTGAATGCGGCATCCATCTACCGCGACCGCACGGTGGCATTGAAGGCATCCAGGCATGACCGAGCTTTCTCGCAACGAGACCATCAAGGAGCACAGCAACTTCCTGCGCGGCACCATCGCCGAGGGACTCTCCGAACGCACCACCGGCGCGATCGCCGAGGACGACACGCAGCTCACCAAGTTTCACGGCATCTATCAGCAGGATGACCGTGACCTGCGCCCTGAACGCGCAAAAAAGAAAATGGAGAAAGCCTTCAGCTTCATGGCGCGGCTGCGTGTGCCAGGCGGCATTCTCACGCCGCGTCAATGGACCGCCTTGCACGACATGGCGCTCGAGCGCGGCAACGGCACATTGCGACTCACCACAAGGCAGACCATCCAGTTCCACGGCGTCATCAAGAGCAACCTCAAGCCGGCGATTCAGGCAATCCACGCCGCGATGCTCGACACCGTCGCCGCCTGTGGCGATGTCAACCGGAACGTGATCTGCACGCCCAATCCTTATCGCTCCGCCGTGCACCGCGATTCGCTGGCGCAGGCACGAGCGATCAGCACGCACCTGCTGCCGAGAAGCCGTGCCTGGCACGAGATTTTCATCGACGGCGAACCCGTCATAGGTGGCGAACAGGAAGACGAACCGATTCTCGGCCGCACCTACCTGCCGCGCAAGTTCAAGATCGCCATCGCCGTGCCGCCACAGAACGACGTGGACGTCTTCGCCCACGACATCGGCTTCATCGCCATCGTCGAAGACGGCGCCATCGTCGGCTACGATGTCGCGGTCGGTGGCGGCATGGGCATGACCCATGGCGAGCCCGACACGTTTCCCCGTCTGGGCGACGTGATCGGCTTCTGCCGCCCGCACCAGGCGGTTGCGGTCGCCGAGCAGGTGGTGACCATCCAGCGCGATTGGGGCGACCGCGCCGACCGCAAGCATGCGCGGCTGAAATACACCATTGAGCGCCACGGCCTGGGAACGTTCCAAACGGAACTGCAACGCCGGCTCGGCTTCGCCCTGGAGCCCATCCGCCCCTACACGTTCCAGCGCTCCGGCGATCCGTTCGGCTGGCTCCAGGGCGACGACGGCACCTGGCAGTACTGCCTGTTCGTCGAGAACGGCCGCGTGCGCGACCTACCCGGCCGCCCGCTGTTGACAGGCCTCCGCGCTATCGCCGGACAGCACGACGGCGCCTTCATCGTGACACCGAACCAGAATCTCATCATCGCCGGCGTCACACCGGAGCGAAAACCAGCAGTTGACAGCTTGCTGGCGGCACATGGCCTCGATGCACAATCGACCGCACTGCGGCGCAATGCAATGGCCTGCGTCGCGTTGCCCACCTGCGGACTCGCGCTGGCCGAAAGCGAACGGTATCTGCCGGAGCTGATCACAGCATTGGAAGCAGAAATCGAGCAGGCCGGTCTCGCGTCCGACGAGATCGTCGTCCGCATGACTGGTTGCCCAAACGGTTGCGCACGACCCTATCTGGCCGAGATCGGCCTCGTCGGCACCGGGCCGGGCAAGTACAATCTCTATCTCGGCGGCGCCTTCGACGGCACGCGACTCTCCAAGCTGTATCGCAAGGACCTTGAGCACGTCGAAATCGTCGCCGCGCTGGCACCGTTGTTCCGCGCCTATGCCGCCGGCCGCGATGCCCGTGAGCGGTTCGCCGACTTCGTCATCCGCACCGGCGTGGTGCGACCCACCATCGCCGGCAACCGCTTTCATGCCGATACCGCCGCTAATTCGTTGGGCCCGCCCGCATCGCCAGACGCATAGAGCTGGACAGGCCACCCCCGCTGCCGCCCGTCATGCCTGCGAAAGCAGGCATCCATCGGCGATACCCAAGGCCTCGCGAGCGGAACCATTGGATTCCTGCTTTTCGCGGGAATAATGCCAGGCACCCGTTGAATGAGCCATTGACGAAGCCGTCACATCATCGTCATGGCCGGGCTTGGCCCGGCTATCCACCTCTCTCTTTCGAGCGACCGTAAAGGGCCGTCGACCCTAAATCCGGCAGTTGGGCAACTGGCCGGTTGGTATCGACATGTGCCGCGGCATGTTGGACTTATGTTGCTCACGCGGTACCCACCGCCTGACGGACCAACCCACGACGGGAGGGGAGCATGTCCTGGAGACGCATTGGCCTGCCGACCGCCGTCATCCTGGCCTGCCTCATTGCGCTCGGGCGTATCAGCAGCGTCGTGGTGGATTGGGCATGGTTTTCTTCGATTGGATATGTCGGCGTCTTTTGGACGGTATTCGCCGCAAAAGCCATTCTCTTCGTGGTTATCTTTACGGCTACAACCCTGTTCTTGTCAGTAAACGGGCTCCTGGCGTTCCGGTCTGCGTCGCGGCCACTGTCGCGGCTCACCGCGGCGTTCAGTCCGGGCTTCGCGACGGTCCGGGCATTGCCCGGGCCGTCCCCCGAGTTATTTGGCCTCTCATCCCCGTCGTTAATGTGGCGTCTGCTGATCCTGGCGGTGTCCCTTATTATCGGACTGCTGATTGCACTGGGCGAGATCGACAACTGGAGCACGATTCTTCGGTTCCTTCACCAGGTGCCCTATGGTCGCAACGACCCGCTGTTCAACAAGGACATCAGCTTCTACCTGTTCTCTTTACCCATCTACATCGCATTCAAGAACTGGCTGATGTTGATCCTGCTCCTGGCCAGTCTCATGGCTGGCGCAATCTACTTCGTGCATGGCGAAATCAATATCGATCGTTTTCCCTGGAGCGCGTCGCCAGCCGCCATCGCCCATGGTTCAGTGCTGCTGGGTCTCTACTTCGCGTTAAAGACGTGGTCCTATATATTGGACCGCTTCCTGCTGCTCTACGACAACAACGGCGTCGTGGTTGGAGCCGGCTACACCGATGTTCATGTCGAGCTGCCGGTGCTCTGGCTGCTGACCGGCCTTGCCGCCGCTGCTGCCGTCGTCTCCTGGGCGAATGTGTGGCTGCGCACATATCGCCTTCCCGTAGCAGCTTTAGTACTGGTGTTCGGCTGCTCGTTCTTTTTCGCCGAGGTGTACCCCGGGCTGTTCGAACGCTTCTACGTCAAGCCGAGTGAGTTGCAGTTGGAGGCACCGTACCTCCGGCGGAACATCGCCGCGACCCAGGAAGCGTACAATCTCCAGCGAATCACCGTGAAGCCATTCGCCGCTGAGCAGGATCTCAGCTTTCAGTCACTGCAGGACGACCGCGGCACGATCGACAACATCCGGCTGTGGGACTGGCAGCCGTTAATGGACACCTACGCGCAATTGCAGGAGATCCGCACTTACTACCGGTTCCTGGACGTGGACATCGACCGTTACCATCTCGATGGCTCCTATCAGCAAGTTATGCTTTCTGCGCGCGAGCTCGCGCCTTCGCTGTTGGCAGCGAATGCCCAGACCTGGGTCAACCTGCACCTGCTGTTCACCCACGGCAACGGGGTCGTCATGTCGCCGGTGACCCGGAAGTCCGCCGAGGGTCTCCCGATCTTCTACCTGAAGGACATTCCGCCGATCGCCTCCGGCGGTCCCACGATAACCGAGCCCCGCATCTATTTCGGGCAGAGCGCCAGTGACTACGTCATCGTCAAAACCAGCATACCGGAGTTCGACTATCCCAAGGGAAGCGACAATGTCTATGCAAACTATAACGGAGCGGACGGTATCCCGATCAGCGGGGCTGCCTGGCGGACGCTGTTCGCCTGGTATTTCGATGACATGAACATCCTGCTCAGTCGCTATATCACCACCCAGAGCAGGATCATGATCCACCGCAACATTCAGGAACGCGTCCAGACCATAGCGCCGTTCTTGCAACTGGACCACGATCCCTATGTGGTGATCAGCGACGGGCGATTATACTGGATGCAGGACGCCTATACGACCAGCGATTGGTTCCCCTACTCTCAGGCGCCGCCTGACGCGGACATCAACTATATTCGCAATTCGGTGAAGGTGGTGATAGATGCCTACAACGGGACGGTCACGTTTTATATAATGGATACCGCCGATCCGATCATCGCCACCTGGCGGCGCATCTTCCCCCGGCTGTTCAAGCCGTTCGACGCCATGCCGCCGGATCTGCAAAGGCACATCCGATACCCCGAGGACCTGTTCAACATCCAGGCTCTGCAATACCGCGCGTACCACATGAGCGCCCCGGAAGTATTCTACAACCGCGAGGACCTCTGGCAGTTTCCCCGCGAACCGACCGCCCTCGACGGCATCGACGCACCAAGCCCCACCAGGATGGCGCCATACTACATCATGATGCGCCTTCCCGGCGAATCGCGCACCGAGTTCTTCCTCATGTTGCCGATGGCCCCAAGCCAGCGCGAGAACATGATCGCCTGGCTGGCGGCACGCTGCGATCTGCCGGACTACGGCAAGCTCATCGTTTACGAGTTCCCGAAGGAAAAACTCATCTACGGGCCCTTCCAGATCGAGGCGCGCATCAACCAGAATACCGAGATCTCGCAGCAGATCTCGCTGTGGAACCAGATGGGTTCGCGGGTCATTCGCGGAAATCTTCTGGTCGTGCCGATCAGGAACTCGCTCCTGTACGTGTCGCCGCTGTACCTCCGGGCCGAGTCAGGCCAGTTGCCTGAACTCAAGCGGGTAATAGCGGCCTACGGCGACCGTGTGGTGATGGAGGAAACGCTTCCCGCCGCCCTCGCCGCGCTGTTCAAGGAATCGGTCCCGGTGGCCGCCCTGCCGACACCGGCGGGCATCTCGCCCGCCGGCCCAGTAGATCAGCGAGCCCGCGACGCACTCCAGCACTACGATGAGGCAATTGACCGGTTGAAGGCCGGAGACTGGAGCGGTTTCGGTACCGAACTGGACGCGCTGCGAGCCATACTCGAGCAGCTCAGTCGGCAGCCTGCCACGCACTAGTACAGCGTTTCCATGGAACGACTCTTATCGTGCTGGCACGGTGATCTTGTAGGACCAGGTGTGAACCACAGGCTCGCGATTGAGGTCGTCCAGGTAGGCGATAATGCGCTGCTTGAGTTCGGCTTTCGAAGCCACCCGGATGTGGCGCAGGACAGAGCGCGCCATCTTCGAGAAGAAACCCTCGACCAAATTCAGCCACGAGCCATGCTTTGGCGTGAAGACGAAGCTGAAGCGGCCCTCGCGCTGTGTGGCGAGCCACCTGTTGGTCTCCTTCGACACATGCGCCGAATGATTGTCCAGGATCACCTTGATCGCGGTATCGGAGGGGTAGGCCGCATCGAGCTTCTTGAGAAAGCCAACGAATTCGCGCGAGCGGTGGCGGTCCTCGACGCAGGCATGAACCTGTCCGGTGAGCAGGTCGATCCCTGCCAGCAGGCTCAACGTCCCGTGGCGCTTGTATTCATGGTCGCGCGCAACGCACAGGTGCTTGCCCGCGACCGGCGGCAGGTCCGGTGCCGTGTTGGAAATTGCCTGGATGCCCGGCTTCTCGTCATAAGAGACGAACGCGACGCTGGGCGTGGTGTTCTCCGCTCCCGCCATTTCCGTTGCGGGCGCGGCTTTGGCGGCGCTGGCTTCCGCCGCCCGCACGATGGCAACCTCCTGATAAACACACAGCACTTCCGCCATCTTGGTCTCGAACTCTGCATCCCGCCGCTCAAGGTAGTACCGCACCTTGTGTGCCTTCACCTCCTGGCTGGCGAGGATTTTGCACACTGTGCCTTGCGCAAGCCGTGCCAGACAGCCGTGCCCCGCTTTCGGACCATGCTCGCGCGCATGGCGGGCCAGCAATCGCGTCGTCCAAAGTTCGTGCGGGTATCCCACCTCCTTGGCCTTTTGGCACGCCAGGGACACCAGCCATGCCCGCGCCGGCGCCGTGATGTCGGGTTCCTTACCAGGCCGCGGACTATCGTCGAGCGCCGCCATGACGCCGAACCGAGCGGCACGCGCCACGCAACGCTGCACAGTCTGATGCGTCACTCCGACCGCTCGGCCGACCGCATAGTACGATGGCTCGTCGCGGTAATGCAGCATGATCCGGGCACGTTCCACGCGGCTCGCTGGCTCCGTGCGCGAGCGAGCAATGGACTGAAGCCGGACCACATCCGCCTCACCAATCGAAATCTCGA
>Ga0335074_10008543_pt1 | contig 14236 bp, 12 predicted proteins | sample Lox_Sample_23_FD_206715 | JGI IMG/M metagenome (GOLD analysis project Ga0335074, IMG submission 206715) | Soil microbial communities from Loxahatchee National Wildlife Refuge, Florida, United States - Lox_Sample_2.3 | ecosystem: Environmental > Terrestrial > Soil > Wetlands | place: USA...
GCGTGCCATAGAGCTCGCCGAGCGAGGCTGCGGTGAGCACCGCCTCGGTGGGCCCGAAGCGCCAGCGCCCGTCGCCATAGAGCAGCAACACGCGGTCGGCAAAGCGCGCCGCGAGGCTCGGGTCGTGCAGCGCGGCGAGCACGGCACTGCCCGCGCGCGTGAGCTCGCGGAAGAGCCCGAGCACGCCGATCTCGTGCCGCGGGTCGAGGTGATTGATCGGCTCATCGAGCAGGAGGATCGGCGTCGCCTGCGCGAGCAGTGCCGCGATGGCGACGCGCTGCTGCTCGCCGCCGGAGAGCGTATCGAGGCTCCGTCCGGCGAGCCCGGCGAGGCCGAGCTGCCGCAGCGCCTGCTGCGCGACCTCGTGGTCGCTCGCACCTTCCCATTGCAGAGCCTTCAGGTGCGGGTGGCGCGAGACGAGAACGCTCTCGAGCACGGTCACGGGCAACCCTTCCTCACGCGCCTGCATGAGCAGGGCGAGGCGCTGCGCGATGTGGCGGCGGCGGAGCGTGCGCAGCGGGGCCCCATCGAGGAGCACCTCGCCAGCGCGAGGCGCATCGAGCCCGGCGAGCGTATGGAGCGTGAGCGTCTTGCCCGAGCCGTTGCGCCCGAGGATCGCGACGAACTCACCCGGCCTGAGCTCGAACGAGAGCTCCGCGACGAGGCGGCGCGCTCCAGCCTCGATCGTGAGCGCGCGCGCCGCGAGCGCAGCGCCGCCCGCATCGAGGTCGCGTGCGCCGGCCGCGCTCAGCCTCAGGGCTGGAGCCGCGTCACGCGCCATGCGCCGATTTCCAGGGATCCGTCCGGGCGGCGCGCGAGCGGACGTGTCCAGCGTGCCCGATCGTGGATGCGGGCCGCCCCCTGCACCCACAGCTCCACCGCTTCGACCCACAACCGATAGCCGCCCCAGTGCGCAGGCCGCGGGACGGCGACCTCGGTGGCGGTGCCCGCCGCCGCGGCCTGTGGATCCACCCCGAGCCGCCGCGCCGTGTCGGCGACGGCCGCGCGCAGCCGCTCCCGGGATTCCACGGGCTCGCTCTGCGCGCTCGCGCAGGCGCCGATCCGGCTCTCGAGCGGACGCGAGGCGAAGTAAGCATCGCTCTCCTCGGCCGGGGAGCGCTCGACCAGACCCTCCAGGCGCACCTGGGAGTTGAGGGCATCGAAATGGAGCACGGCCGCGCAGCGCGGATTCTCGGCGAGCTCGCGGCCCTTGCGGGAGCGATAATTGGTGTAGAAGACGACATAACCGGGGTGCGTCACGATCTCCTTGCAGAGGACGATCCGCACCGAGGGATGGCCGCCGGGGGTGCTCGTCGCGAGCGCCATCGCGTTGGGATTCGGCGCGGCGCGCACCCGCCAGGCCTCATCGAGCCACGCTGCGGCAGTCGCGAGCGGCTCCCGCGGCAGCGGATCGGCGAGGCGGTCGGTGGGGGCTGTCATGGGCCGCATGTTACCCGTCCCCCATGATAAAAGAGGGGCTCGTGCCCCCCGAGCTCTCGAGCCCATGAACCGCCCCGACGCGAACCTGGATGACCTTCGCCGCCGCCTGAATGACCTCGATCGCCGGCTGCTCGCGCTCGTCGCCGAGCGCCAGGCGATCAGCAAGGAGGTCGCGCGGGTCAAGCGCGAGACCGGCCACGCGACGCGCGACTATCAGCGCGAGCGGGAGGTGATCCTGGGTGCGCACCAGGATGCCACAGAGCTCGGCGTGCCGACGGCGCTCGCCGAGTCGCTGATGCGGCTCCTCATCCGCTCCTCGCTCACCACTCAGGAGCAGGCAAGCGTCGCGGCGCACGGAGCGGGCTCCGGGCGGCGCGCGCTCGTGATCGGCGGCGGCGGCAAGATCGGTCGCTGGTTCGTCGAGTTCCTCGCCTCGCAGGGCTTTGCGGTGGAAGTCGCGGATCCGGCGGGTGCGCCTGCCGGCGTCGCCCGCATCGACGACTGGCGCATGAGCGACCTCAAGCACGACTTCATCGTGCTCGCAACGAATCTCGGCATGACCGACGGCATCCTGAGAGAGCTCGCGCTCAGGCGGCCGCCGGGGGTCGTATTCGACGTGGGCTCGCTCAAATCGCCGCTGCGCGCCGGCCTCATGGCGCTGCGCTCGCACGGCTGCCGCGTCACCTCCCTCCACCCCATGTTCGGTCCGGACACCGAGCTTCTCTCCGGACGCCACGTGGTGTTCGTCGATCTCTCCCGTCCCGGGATGACCGCCGATCCCTGCGCCGAGGCGCTCGAGCGCGCCCGGGAGCTGTTCGCACCCACCATGGTCGAGCAGGTCGTGATGAGCCTCGATGACCACGATCGGCTCATCGCGTACGTGCTCGGGCTCTCCCACGCGCTCAACATCGCGTTCTTCACTGCGCTCGCGGAAAGCGGCGAGGCGGCCCCGCGGCTCGCCCAGATGTCGAGCACGACTTTCGACTCGCAGCTCGATGTGGCGACCCGGGTGGCGCAGGAGAGCCCGGATCTCTACTTCGAGATCCAGAGCCTCAATGATTACGGCGCCGAGTCGCTCGAGGCGCTCGCGAAGGCGGTCGAGACGCTGCGCGCGGCAGTGCTCTCGGGAGACCACGCCCGCTTCGTCGCGCTCATGAGCCGTGGCCGCGAGTATCTGGAGCAACGCCGCACGATCGCGGAGCGGCGTGCCTAGCGGCGGGGAGCGCGCCATGAAACGCTCGCCATTCCGAGAGCGAACGCTCACGATGAGCGAGCGGCTCGCCGCGCTCGAGCGAGAGAACCTGGAGCTCAGGGCGCGCCTCGCCGAGGTCACCGAGGCGGTCGCGCGTAACGAGGCGCTGTTCAGAAAGACGCAGGGCCGCGAGCTCGAGCTGCTGCGCGCCGGATCGCTCGTGCAGCTGCTCGATCAGCTGATCCACGGGCTCGAGTCGGCGTACCAGCTCGATGCGGTCTCCCTCGTCCTGCACGACCCCCATCACGAGATCCGTCATCTGCTCTCCGGGGACGGGCTCATGCCGGAGCGGCTTCAGGATGTGCGCTTCGTCGACACCCTCGTCGGGCTCGCGCCGCAGCTCACCGCGCTCGAGCGGCCGTGGCTCGGCCCGTTCCGCACGGCGGATCACGAGCTGCTGCTGCCGCGATCGCAAGGACTCGGCAGCATCGCGCTCATTCCGCTCACGCGCGCGGGCGGCGAGCCCGAGGGCGTGCTCGTCTTCGCGAGCCACGATCGCCTGCGCTTCACGCCCGAGCTCGCAGCCGACTTTCTCGCCCACTTGGGCGTGATCGCGGGTGTCTGCATCGAGAATGCGACCAACCGCGCGCGCCTGGTGCGAAGCGGCCTCACCGACTTCCTGACCGGCTTCCACAACCGTCGCTATCTGCACTCGCGGTTGTGCGAGGAGCTCGCCCGGGCGCAGCGCGCGCGCCAGTCGGTCGCGTGCCTCATGATCGACGTGGATCACTTCAAGCGCATCAACGACCGCTACGGGCACCTCGCGGGAGACGCCGTGCTGCGCGAGGTCGCGCAGCGAATCGATGCCGAGATGCGCGTGAGCGACACCGGAGCGCGCTTCGGGGGCGATGAGTTTGCGATCGTCCTGCCGAACGGCGGCGCTCACGACGGCCGCGCGGCGGCACAGCGCGTGCTCGATGCGGTCCGGCGCACCCCGGTCGCGATCGCTCCCGCGGTGGCCGAGACGATCACGCTCTCGATCGGGGTCGGCGTCGCGGCGCCGGCGCAGAGCACGCGCGACTTCAAGTCGCTCGCCGAGCGGCTGATGGCGGAGGCCGACGCCGCGCTCTATCGGGCGAAGGGCGCCGGACGGAACACCGTCGCGGTCTCCGAGAGCCCGGTCACTTGAGCGGCGGCGGCTCCGCCTCGTCGAGCGCCGCGGAGCGCTCGGTCCGCGCCCCGCGGGCCCCCGCGCGCAGCAGACCGACGAACACCGGTGCGCCGATGAGCGCGGTGATCGCGCCCACCGGGAGCTGCCGCGGGCTCACCGCGGTGCGCGCGAACCAGTCCGCGGCCGCGAGCAGCGTGCCGCCGAGAAGCCCCGAGGCCGGCGCGACGATGCGGTGGTCGCTGGTGCGGAAGATGAGCCGCACGCAGTGCGGCGTGATGAGACCCACGAAACCGACTGTGCCCGCACTCACCACCGCGATCGCGGTGATCGCGGCGGCCGCGACGTAGACGATCGGTCGCCACCGCTCCACATCGAGGCCGACGCTGCGCGCGCGCAGCTCCCCGGCGGCGAGCACGTTGAGCGGCCGCGCGAGCAGCACGGCGCAGCCGAGTGCGACGAGCGCCGCGAGCACGCTCGCGCCCGGATCGCTTGCCCAGCTCAAGTCCCCCGCGAGCCAGAACACGATGCCGCGGAGCTTCACTTCATCGGCGCCGGCGAGGAGCAGCGTCACGAGCGCACCGCATGCGCTCGCGACCGCGACCCCCGCGAGCAGCAGCCGAGGCGCACCGCCCCCGCGGCCGAGCGCATAGACGAGCAGGATCGCCCCGAGCGCCCCGCACATCGCGGCCCCCTGGACGTAGAGCATCGCCGCGCCCGCCGCGAGCGCGAGTACCGCACCGACGGCCGCGCCACCGGAGACGCCGAGCACGTACGGGTCGGCGAGTGGATTGCGGAACAGGGCCTGCATGAGCACGCCCGCGAGCGCAAGGAGCCCACCCACGGCGAAGCCCGCCGCAAGTCGCGGCAGGCGCAGGCCAAGCACGATGCTGCGCGCCGCCTCATCGGCCCCGCCGAACAGGGCGTGCAGCGCGCGCCCCGCGCCGAGATTGGCGCTGCCGCTCATGAGCGAGACCAGCACGACGGCGGCTGCGAGCGCGAGCAGCCCGCTTGCCCGCAGCCAGCGCGCGCGCGGGCTCGGCAGAGGGGCCTCGCGATGGGCCCATGCCAGGGATCTCGACCTGTTCACATACGCTCCGGACGCTTCGGGCTAGCGTAGCGCATGCTGCGGAGGAAGTTTGTGGCAGACTTCGGCCCGCAAATGACCGACTTCATCGACTCGCAGGGCTTTCGCGCCAATGTCGGCATCGTCCTGATGCGCGGCAGCGGTGAGGTATTCCTCGGGCGGCGGACGGGCGGGCGCGGCTGGCAGTTTCCCCAGGGTGGCATCCGTCGCGGCGAGCAGCTCGAGGAGGCGCTCTACCGGGAGCTCCACGAGGAGATCGGACTCACGAGCGCCGACGTGACGCTCCTCGGCGGCACCGGGCGGTGGCTGCGCTACCGCCTGCCCACGCGCTTCGTGCGCCGCGATCGCCATCCGGTGTGCATCGGGCAGAAGCAGCGCTGGATGCTCCTCAAGCTCAAACGCGAGGATGCGAGCTTCGAGCTCACGACCACCCCGCAGCCCGAGTTCGACCAGTGGCGCTGGGCGAGCTACTGGGACCCGGTGCGCGAGGTGATCTATTTCAAGCGGGCGGTGTACGTGCAGGCGCTCACGGAGCTCGCGCCGATCGCCTTTCCCGCGGGGCCGCCCGCCGCGCCCGAGTGGCTCGCGGGCGGCGGCGGTCCGCACGAGCGCGGCGACACCGCCGCCGTGACCGGACTCGACTGAGCGGCCGAGGCCCGCGACGCGATGACAGAGCTCCCTCAGACCCTCGTCATTCGCCGCGTCGCGCCGCGCCGCCGGGCGCTTCTGGTCACACTCTCGATTCTGGGCGCGGTGCTGGCGCTCGGGTTTGCGTACGAGTGCGGCCGCTACGACGGCGGATTCGATCACATCGCGGCGCTGCGCGAACGGGCACACTTCGGTGCGGCGCTCGCGGCGCTCGAGCAGACCAACCGGACGATGAGGACCCAGCTGGCCGAGCTCGAGACGGCGCGCGTGGGGCGCGCGCAGGAGCGCGCCGAATTCGCCAAGACGATCGGCGAATTGCAGAACCAGGTGGGGCGCGATTCGCAGGAGCTCGCGTTCTACCGCGGCGTGATCTCGCAGGGGATCAACCGCGGCGATCCCTCGCAGATCCCCGTGCGCGTGCAGCAGCTGCGCATCACGCCGGACGCGGGCGGCGCCGGCCGCTTCCACCTGCGGTTGATGCTGCTGCAGGTGGCGCGCCCGGAGTCGGCGGTGACGGGCACGCTCGCGGTGAGCCTCGCGGGCGATGAGCTCGGCAAGGCGGCAACCCTCGATCTTGCGGCGCTCACCGGTGGCAAGGCGCACGAGCTCGATTTCAACTTTCGCTACTTTCAGAGCCTCGACGCTGACATCGCACTGCCGGCCGGCTTCCGACCCGATAAGCTGACGGTGGACGTGAAATCGGGCCGCAATCCGGGCGTGCCGCTCGATCAGACTTTCGCCTGGCGGGTGGACGCGCCGTAGGGCGCAACAGGAGACGCAGCATGTTCGGGCGCGAAGCCAAACGCGAGAGTCTCGAGGTCGATACGCTGATCGGTAAGACCGCGCGCATTCATGGCGACATCGACTTCACCGGCGGGCTGCAGCTCGAGGGGCGCGTCACGGGCAACGTGCGCGCCGACGGTAAGCGCGGCTCGAAGCTCTCGGTGAGCGAGGGCGGTTGCATCGAGGGGTCGGTCGAGGTCGCGAATCTCGTGCTCAACGGCACGGTCAAGGGCGACATCCATGCGAGCGGGCTCGTCGTGCTCGGACCGAAGGCGCGGGTCCAGGGCGACCTGCACTACGGGGTCATCGAGACGGCGCTCGGTGCCGAGATCCTCGGGCGGCTCGTGCCACTCGGCGCGGCGCCGGAGGGCGCGCCGGCCCCGGATCTGCTGCAGAGCACACCCGGGGCGTAAGCGTGGCCCGGTGGCCTTTGACCGGGACCTGGAGCAATTCTAAACTGGCCGCCCAACCAGGACTTATCGCCACCCATGAACGATCTTTCGGACAATACGGTCGAGCTCGAGGAGTCGGAGAACCTGCCGATTCCGCTCGTCTTCACGGATGCGGCGGCCCGCAAGGTGGCTGACCTGATCCGCGGGGAGGGCAACCCCAAGCTGATGCTGCGCGTCTTCGTGCAGGGCGGGGGCTGCTCGGGCCTGCAATACGGCTTCGAGTTCGACGAGGAGCTGCAGGACGGCGATGCCTGTATCGAGAACCAGGGCGTGAAGCTGCTCGTCGATCCGATGAGCGTGCAGTACCTGACGGGCGCGGAGATCGATTACCGCGAGGGCCTCGACGGCGCCCAGTTCGTGATCCGCAATCCCAACGCGACGACCACCTGCGGCTGCGGCTCCTCGTTCAGCGCGTGAGCCCGGCCGCCACAGCCCGCGCCACCACCGATCCTTCCGCCTCCGGGGCCGCCCAGCCGGTCCCCGACATTCTTGCCGCTGTCGACCTGGGCTCGAACAGCTTTCACATGGTCGTCGCGCGCTACTCGCACGGCCAGCTCGTCATCATCGACCGCTTGCGCGAGATGGTGCGCCTCGCCTCCGGCGTCGAGGAAAGCGGTCGAATCGACAAGGACGCGGCGGCGCGCGCGCTCGCGTGCCTGGAGCGCTTCGGACAGCGCCTGCGCGCCATGCACGCCGACAGCGTGCGGGTTGTCGGCACCAACGCGCTGCGGCTCGCGCGGCGCAAGCAGGCCTTTCTCGAGCGAGCGCGCGAGGCGCTCGGTCATCCGATCGAGATCATCGGCGGCATGGAGGAGGCGCGCCTCATCTACCTCGGGATCGCCCACACGATGCCGAGCGAGCCGGGCAGGCGCCTGGTCGTCGACATCGGCGGTGGCAGCACCGAGCTCATCATCGGCGAGGGCCTGGCCCCGCTCGAGCTCGAGAGCCTGCAGATGGGATGCGTGAGCACCAGCGAGAAGTTCTTCCGCGACGGCAAGATCTCGGCGAAGCGCCTGGCGCGCGCGCGCGTCGCGGCGCGCCTCGAGCTCGAGCCGGTGCACGCGGCTTTCCGCCAGCGCGGCTGGGAGCGCACGGTCGGCAGCTCCGGAACGATCCGCGTGATCGGCGAGGCGATCCGCGAGCTCGATCCGCAAGCGAAGGCGATCACGCCCGCAGGTCTCGCGCGCGTGCTCGAGTACTTGGGCGAGACCGGTCACGTGCGCGAGCTCAAGCTCCCGTGCATCACCGACGAGCGCCGCCCGGTATTTCCCGGCGGCGTCGCCATCCTGGCGGAGGTTCTGGAAGTGCTCGGCGTCGCCGAGATGCGCATTGCCGAGGGCGCGATGCGCGAGGGCCTGCTCTACGACATGCTCGGCCGCTTCACGGACGAGGACGCGCGCGAGCGCACGGTGCGCGCCATGCAGCGCCGCTATCACGTGGACCTCGCGCAGTCCGAGCGCGTGGAGGCGACGGTCCTCGACTTCCTCGAGCAGACGAGCGGGCCCTGGAAGCTCGACGACGCGCTTGCGACGCTCGCGCTCAAATGGGCGGCGCGGCTCCATGAGATCGGTCTCGATGTGTCCCATTCCGGCTATCACCGACACGGCGCCTATCTGCTCGAGAATGCCGACATGCCGGGGTTCCCACGCGAGGAGCAGCGGCTCCTCGCGCGCCTGGTGGGCGGCCATCGGCGCAAGCTCTCTCTCGAGGGACTCGATGAGCTCGTGCCGCCGTGGGACAGAAGCGCGATCTACCTGATCGTGCTGCTGCGCCTCGCGATGCTGTTGCACCGGGGGCGGAGCCCGACGGCACTGCCGCGGATCGATCTCACCGCGAAGCCTCGCTCGCTCGAGGTGCGTTTCCCGGCGCGGTGGCTGCGCGACCATCCGCTCACGAGCGCCGATCTGCAGCAGGAAATCGATTACCTCAAGCCGCACGGCTTCCGGTTGCGCGTCTTCCGCCAGCGCGCCTGAGTGCGCGCGCACTCTACCGGTGGAGTCTGCCGGTGAGGGCGCTACAGGCTGAAGCCCGAGCTCGCCGCATAGCTCTCGAGCAGCGCGTCCTGGGCACAGACGGCCTTTGCGCCGTCAGGCGCATTGCGCCTGTAGAGGCCGGTATGGTCGAGCTGCCAGGACTGGACGTTGTCTGACAGATAGACGTCGAGATCCCTCAGGATCCGCTCGCAATGCGAGCGGCGCTTGATCGGGAAGGCGACCTCCACGCGGCGGAAGAAATTGCGCTCCATCCAGTCGGCGCTCGCGCACCAGAGCTCCGGATCACCGGCGTTCTCGAAGTAGAACACGCGCGAATGCTCGAGGAAGCGCCCGACGACCGAGCGCACGGCGATGTTCTCCGAGACCCCTGGAAGCCCCGGCCTCAAGCCGCAGATCCCGCGCACGATCAGATTCACCTTCACTCCGGCACACGAAGCGCGGTAGAGCGCCTCGATCGCCTGCGGGTCGACGAGCGAGTTCATCTTCGCGACGATGCGCGCCGGGCGGCCCGCGCGGGCGTGCTCGGCCTCGCGGTCGCACTTCTGGATCATCGCCTCGTGCAACCCGAACGGCGACTGCAGCAGCCGATTGAGCTGCGGGGCCTGGGTGAGGCTCGTGAGCTGCAGGAAGATCTCGTGCACGTCGCGCCCGATCTCCGGGTCGCAGGTGAACAGGCAGTAGTCGGTGTAGGCACGCGCGGTGCGCGGGTGGTAGTTGCCGGTGCCGAGGTGGCAGTAGCGGCGGATCCCGTCCACTTCGCGCCGCACGATGAGCGTGAGCTTCGCATGCGTCTTGAAGCCCACGACGCCGTACATGACGTGGGCGCCCGCTTCCTGCAGGCGGTTCGAGAGCTCGATGTTCGCCTCCTCGTCGAACCGCGCGCGCAGCTCCACGATCACCGTCACGTCCTTACCGCCCTGCGCGGCGGACACGAGCGCATCGACGACCGGCGAGTCGGCGCCCGTTCGGTAGAGCGTCTGCTTGATCGCGAGCACCTGAGGATCGACGGCGGCCTGGCGCACGAAGTCCATGACCGGCGCGAAGCTTTGATACGGATGGTGCAGGAGCAGATCCTTCTGGCGGATGGCGGCGAAGAGGTCGGTGCCGCCCGTGCCGGCCAAGCGCTTCGGCAGGCCCGGCGTGAACAGTGGGTACTTCAAATCGGGTCGCTGCACGAGATCGTAGATCGCGGACAGGCGGTTGAGATTCACCGGCCCCGGCATGCGGTAGAGGTCCACGTCGGCGAGCGAGAACTGCTTCTGCAGGAACGCGATCACGTCGTCCGGGCAGTCGCTCGAGGTCTCGAGCCGCACCGCCTCGCCGTAGCGGCGATGAGCGAGCTCGCCCTCGAGCGCGCGGCGCAGATCGTCGATCTCTTCCTCGTCCACGAACAGGTCACTGTTGCGCGTGACGCGAAACTGATAGCAGCCGAGCACCTCGATGCCGGGGAAGAGCTTGTGAACGAAGGAGTGCACGATCGTCGTGAGCAGCACGAACGAGCGCGGTGCGCCTGCCTGCGGCGCCGGCACCACGCGCGGGAGCGAGCGCGGCGCCTGCACGATCGCGAGCTCGCTGTCGCGGCCGAATGCATCCTTGCCGGTGAGCCGCACGATGAAATTCAAGCTCTTGTTCTGGATGCGCGGGAACGGCCGCGCCGGATCGAGGCCGAGGGGGCTCAAGACCGGCTCGACTTCGAGCTCGAAGTACTGCTCGAGCCAGCGGTGCGTCCCGGGGGTCCAGTCGTCGCGGCCGACGAGACCGATCCCGGCCTCATCGAGCGCCGGCAGGATCACCTCGTTGAGGCACCGGTACTGCTCGGCGACGAGGCGCAGCGCGCGCTCGTGGATCGCCGTCAGCTGCTCGGCGATCGTGAGGGAATCGGGAGCGAGCTGCGCGGAGCCGAGCTCCGCCAGGTGCTTGAGGCCTGCGACGCGGATCTCGAAGAACTCATCGAGGTTGCCCGAGGAGATGCACAGGAACTTGAGCCGCTCGAGGAGCGGAATCGACTCATCGAGCGCAAGGGCGAGAACGCGCTGGTTGAACTCGAGGAACGAGAGCTCGCGGTTGATGTAATAGTGGGGGGCCTTGAGATCCGGGGCGTCCATCGTGCGTGACCGTGGCGTTCAGTTTCGCACAGTAAGCGCGCTGCGCATGACGGCTCCGTGAAGCGGGCCGCCGCTCAGCGTGCGACCAGCGCAGGGCCGATCGGCGGGAAGAGCGAGACGACGAGCGGGCTCGTCTGCGCGAGAAATTCGGCGCGCAGCCGCGCCTCGATCGGCACGGCTTCGGGGAGCTTCACGGTCTGCGGGTCCTTGTAGACCCCGTTCACCCGGAACTCGAAGTGCAGGTGCGGTCCGGTCGCAAGGCCCGTCATGCCGACGTAGGCGATCACCTGGTTCTGCTCGACGCGCTCCCCGACGCGGGTGCCGCGGGCGAAGCGCGAGAGGTGTCCGTAGACGGTCATGATCCCGCCGGAGTGCTGGATCTCGACCAGGTTGCCGTAGCCGCCCTTTCGCCCCGCGAAGACCACCCGGCCGTCCCCGGCGGCGTGCACCGGCGTGCCGATCGGTGCGGCGTAGTCGACGCCCTTGTGCGCGCGGATGAGATTCAGGATCGGATGGCGGCGGTGCAGGCTGAACGGCGAGCTCACGCGCGTGAAGGCGAGCGGTGCGCGCAGGAAGGCCTTGCGGAGGCTGCGGCCCTCGGGCGTGTAGTAGTCGGCGCGGCCGTCGGGCGCCACATAGCGCACCGCCAGGTACTCGTGGCCCTGATTGACGAAGCGGGCCGCGAGCACCGGCCCGTCCTGCACGTACTTGCCGCTCTCGTAGACCTGCTGGTAGGTCACCGCGAAGGCATCCCCAGGCTGAATGTCCTTCAGGAAGTCGATGTCCCAGGCGAAGATGTCGGCGAGGGCGAGCGCAGTCTGATCGTCCGCGCCGGCAGCGTTCACGGCCTCGAAGAGCGAGCTGTCGATGTGGCCGGAGACCGTCCGGGTGCGCATCTCGAGCGGAATCGCGACCACGTTCGCGTGGAATCCCGAATCGCCGCGCACGACCTTCAGGGTGTGCTCGAGGTTCAAACGCCGCGTGAGGCCGAGGAGCACGCCGTTGTCCGTGATGAAAGTGAGCGCTTCCCCGGGCCGCAGCCGATCGAGGTCCTCCTTGAGCCCGGGCAGCGCCCGCAGCGTCGCGAGGTCGCCGAGACTCAAGCGCAAGCGTCGGAAGATCCGCTCGAGCGTGTCATCGCGGCCCACCTTGACCGCGAAGGTCGACTGCACGGTGCGAGGGGCCGCGGGCTGGGCGGAATCTGCGGCGAGCGGCCGGCTCACCTCGCCCGCGGCCCTTGCGCCGATCGGCGCACGGGGGCCTGCCGTGGCTGCGTGATCGGCGCTTCCATGCACCCAGCCCCACGCGAGCACCGCGAGCACACCGGCCTGGAGCCAAGCGATCGGGGAGCGCGTGAGCGCCGTGAGGGTCCGTGCGACACCGCGAGCCATCGCCGCACCGTACTTGACCGCGCGCATAGCGGTCAATCGGCGTGCACCGCGGATGTGACGCGTTGAGGGGGCAAAACAGGGCGCGCGCGCGGGATGAGGTAAAGTGATGCCCAGGCGGCCTGCGGGCCGCGAGAAGACCCGCCCAAGCGGGGCACACGAGGCATGAGCGAAGATTCTCCAGAGACGGGTGAGCTCGCGGGTGTGCTCGCCGAGCTCGAGCGCGGCACGCATGAGGTGCTCACCCGAGCGGACCTCGTGCGCAAGCTCACGCGCGGCAAGCCGCTCAAGATCAAGGCGGGCTTCGATCCGACCGCGCCCGACCTGCACCTCGGGCACACGGTGCTCCTCAACAAGATGCGTCAGTTCCAGCAATTGGGCCATGAGGTGATCTTTCTCATCGGGGATTTCACCGGGCTCATCGGCGACCCCTCAGGCCGCAACGTGACGCGTCCGCCGCTCACACGAGAGGACGTCGAGGCGAATGCGCGCACCTATCGTGAGCAGGTGTTCAAGATTCTCGATTCCGAGCGCACGCGGGTGGATTTCAACTCCCGCTGGCTCGCAGGCATGCCGGCACTCGAATTCGTGAAGATCGCCGCGCATTACACCGTTGCGCGCATGCTCGAGCGCGAGGAATTCTCCAAGCGCTTCAAGGCGAATCAGCCGATCGCCGTGCACGAGTTTCTCTATCCGCTCGCACAGGGCTACGACTCGGTGGCGCTGCAGGCGGACGTGGAGCTCGGCGGAACCGACCAGAAGTTCAATCTGCTCGTCGGCCGCACGCTCCAGGAGGCCTACGGCCAGGAGCCGCAGGTGGTCATGACGATGCCGCTCCTCGAGGGCACCGACGGCATCAACAAGATGTCGAAGTCGCTCGGCAACTACATCGGCATCGCCGAAAGCCCCGATGCGATATTCGGCAAGGTGATGTCGGTCTCGGACGAGCTCATGTGGCGCTACTTCGAGCTGCTCTCGTTCCGCCCGCTCGCAGAGATCGCGTCACTCAAGCGCGCGACCGCGGAGGGGCGCAATCCGCGCGACGTGAAGCTCGAGCTCGCCGTCGAGCTCGTCGCGCGGTTCCACGGTCGCGAGGCGGCCGCGCGCGCGCAGCGCGAGTTCCTCGCGCGCGTGAGCGAGCGCAGCGTTCCGACGGGCCTGGTGCCGCTCACGATTGCCGTTGAGGTCGCGGGGCTCAAGCTCCCGAATCTCCTCAAGGAGGCGGGGCTCGTCGCGAGCACATCCGAGGGTAACCGCAAAATCGCGGAGGGGGCGGTGCGGATCGACGGGGAGCGGGTGACCGACCGGGCGCTCGTTCTCGTTTCCGGTGCGGACCACGTGCTTCAGGTCGGCACCCGCCGGTTCGCGCGGGTGAAGCTCGAGCGCAAGGGCTGACCGGAGGGCGAGAAAAGCTCCAAAATTCCGCAGCTTCCGCTCGGATCGGGCAATGCATGGGGCGCCCTGGCGTTCCCGGGCAGCGGCGGGCGTCCCAGCCGCCCCGAGCGGGGGCTCGATCGCGCTGCGGCAGGCGCATGACAGTGCGTTGACAAGCCCAGCACGGTGGCTATACTGCGCGCCCCTCGCACCCGTTGTCGCGACGCGACAGGGACGGGGGAAATCAGTACTAGACGTAAGTTGACGGAAGCGGCCACGGGGCTATACTTCCGGGCCCTTTTTACAGATGGCGCGCGGCGACGCGCGACCCCCGGCCCTGCGCGGCCTGGATGCTCTTTAAAAATTCAGCAGGTAATTTGTGTGGGGACTCGCGTCGAGCCCGAGAGGCTTAAGACCGAGTGACCAAAATGTCCAGCAGTAGGTGGGCTTTTGGATAAGCTCAGTCGCTTAAAGCTCGAAATCTTTAAGTGAAGAGTTTGATCCTGGCTCAGATTGAACGCTGGCGGCGTGCCTAACACATGCAAGTCGAGCGGTAACGCGGGAGCAATCCTGGCGACGAGCGGCGAACGGGTGAGTAATGCTTC
>Ga0335074_10008544_pt1 | contig 14234 bp, 17 predicted proteins | sample Lox_Sample_23_FD_206715 | JGI IMG/M metagenome (GOLD analysis project Ga0335074, IMG submission 206715) | Soil microbial communities from Loxahatchee National Wildlife Refuge, Florida, United States - Lox_Sample_2.3 | ecosystem: Environmental > Terrestrial > Soil > Wetlands | place: USA...
GGAGTCGCCGGCAACATGGTGCTGAACTTATTGTCCTATTTTTTGGGGTGAGAGAGGTTCGTGGTGGATGGAGATCCCTCCCCGCTCAAGCGGGGCTTGAATGAGGCACCCCGGCTTGAAATGAGGCACCCGTGCTTGAGCTGGCGACCGAGGGCGATCTACGCGCCCCGGACCTGGCCGCGGCCGTCGCTTTTCACGGTATACATGCGAGCATCGGCGACGCCAATCACGGCATGCAGTGCCGTGCCGTCGTCGGGCGCCGTGGAAAGGCCAATGCTTGCGCTCACTCTCAGTTTCAGCCCGCGCTTCATCTGAAAGCAGGTGGCCATCAGCTCGAGGTGCAGGGTGTGGGCCTGGTCGAGCGCCGCTTTCGCGTCAGTGGCGGGCATCAGGATGACGAATTCGTCGCCGCCATAGCGGAAACACAGGTCCCGCTCCCGGCTCAACTCCTGCAGCCTGCGCCCGGTGCGCGCCAGCAGCTCGCTGCCCACCAGGTGGCCGTGTTCGTCGTTGACCAGCTTGAAGCGGTCGAGGTCGAGAAAGGCGATGCTTACCGGGACCTTTTTCCGCGCGGCGTGCTCAAGTTCCTTTTCGAGCACCTTGTAGAGATGGCGCACGTTGTAGAGGCCCGTCGTATCGTCGGTGATGGTCAACTGCTGGATGCGCGCCACGTCGCGGGCATTTTCAATGGCGATGGCCGCGTGATCGGCCAGGATGTGCAGAAAGGCGATGGTGTAATCGGTCATCTGCTCGGCGCGGGGGTTGAAGATCTCAATCGCGCCCTGGGTTTCAGTGCGGCCGCGCAGCGGCAGCGCGATGACCGAGCGGACCTTGCGCGGCTTGGCCGTGAGGGGCTCATTTACGCGGGGATCATCGGCAGCCTCGGGAACGATCAGGGTTTCGCCATGCTCCAGCACCCAGCCGGCAACGCCTTCGCCCTTTTTTACGCGCAGGTCGCGCAACTGCTCCTGCTCGCCACCCGAGGCCAGAGCGTAATAGAGTTCCTGCCGCGAGTCGTCCAGCATCAGCAGCGTCCAGAACTCGGCTTCAATGGTCCGCTCCATGTACTCAAGGATGGTGCGCAGGATGGTATCGAGGTCGAGTGTCGAGGTAAGCGACCGCGCCAGCCGGTGAAAAACAAGCAGATCGTCGAGCGGGATGCGTCCTTCCGTCTCGTTGGTCATATCGGGGCCTTACGGGGAGAAAATGATACAGAAACATTCTGTCACAGATGAGGATTTTCGCAGTGGTTGTTCATCCGCCGATGTGCACCATCGACCGCGAGGGCTTGAGGAATCCCGGTTCGCCGATGTGGTGGCGCGCTTCCTTGCCCTGAACGGTGCGGTAAACGTATTCGCTGAGCTCATCGCGGCTGGCTCCCTCCCTGAAGCGGCCATAGAGGTCGTGCTCCACTTGCGAGAAGAGGCAGGTACGGATCTTGCCGTCGGAGGTGAGCCGCACCCGGCTGCATGCGCCGCAGAAGGGCTGGCTTACCGGCGCGATGATGCCAATCTCTCCCACGCCGTCGGCAAAGGTGAAGCGGCGCGCCGTCTCGCTGGCCTCGCGCGGATCGAGATCGACGAGAGGCATGAAGCGGCCGATGCGATCGACGATTTCGCGCAGAGTAACGACAATCTGGGGCGACCACAGGCGGTCCTCTTCGAGCGGCATGAACTCGATGAAGCGGACCACGACGTGCTCTTCGCGCGCAAAGCGGGCAAAGCCTTCGATCTGCTCGTCGTTAAAGCCGCGCAGCAGCACGCAATTTACCTTGAGCGGTTCAAGGCCGGCTTCACGGGCAGCGCGAATGCCGCGGAGCACTTTCTTGAAGCTGCCGGGAACCCTGGTAATGCGCTCAAAGACCTGGGCGTCGACCGCGTCCATGCTTACCGTGATGCGATTCAGCCCGGCGGCTTTCAACGGCTGGGCCAGGTCCTCAAGCAGGTGGCCGTTGGTGGTAATCGCCAGGTCAAGCCGCTCGCCGTCGATGGTGCGAAGGCAGGCCAGTTCGCGGACCAGGTCGAGCAGCCCGCGGCGCAGCAGTGGCTCGCCGCCGGTGAGCCTTACCTTGGTGATGCCCAGGTCGACGAACAAGCCGATCAGATTCAGGTACTCATCGATGCCAAGCTCGGGATACTGCGCGCCAGCCTCACCGGTGCGGCAGTAGACGCACTTGTAGTTACAGCGGTCGGTGACGGAAACCCGCAGGTCGTGGATCACACGCCGGTGGCTGTCAGTCAGGCGCATTCCGGGCGCGGCGGCCGGGGCCGCGGAACCGGGTGCGGAAATGGATACGGGCAGGGAAGCAGACACGATTTAAGGCTATACCTTTTGGGGCGTGAATGCAGCTTGACTGGTGGTAATAGGGGTGGGTGGGGCGCTGCTAGCGATGTGCGGATCGGGAGACCCGCACTGCAGCCGGTCTGGAGACTGGCGGTCAACGCCTGGCCGCTTGAAAAGACTACGGGCTAAAGCAGATCCCGGGCACCGAGCTTCGGTTCTTCCACTAATCGGTAGGCTCGGTGGACGGTATATGAGTTAAGGCCTACCGCAAGCGTGCCGATGGCCCCGGGAACCAGAAACCCGTACCAGATGCCCCAAGGCTGGCGCTGGAAGAGCGCGACGAATCCCACAACGAGCAGGACAACTGAGCCGGTTACGGGAATTCGGACAGCGGGATGTCGGGAGCCGCCCGCCCGCGGGGGAGCCGATCACTCGGCCCCCCCACTGCAACAGTCTCACCGAAACTGCCGCTGATTCAGAGATACAAGGGATGGCTTCGACGCACCTCGCCAAGCTTGAAGAGTTTTTCCGCAGCCTCGAGAGACTGCGCTACATTCCGACAATTAGTCGATGCGCGGGGTGCCCTTGCGCAGCACCATCCCGGTGATGCCGAAGATGCACACCAGCAGAATGGCCAGGAAGAAGTAGTAGGCCATGGGATGGTGCCAGCCCGGCGAGTAGCTCAGGTCCTGGCCGACCCACAGCAGCAGGACGGTGGCAATCACGGCGAACTGGCCGGCGATGACGAGGAAGGTGTGGCCAAGGTCGCGGCGCTTGTCGAGAGCCTCAACCTGGTCGGGCGTAAGGTTGCGCTCTTCGGGGGGAAGCAGTGCGTTTGCCATGCGGTGCTCCTGTTTTGGGGAATACGGGCTTGCTCGTGACCTCGGGGCCGCGGCCGCTCACCATTAAATTCAATCACATCGTAGAGGCAGGGAACAAGGGGACGTGAATTCACGGACTGAGGGACTAAGGGACTGAGGGCCGGTAGCGAGAAGCTCAACTCGTTCCCAGGTACGCATAGATCTTCACCCGGTAGACGTGGAAGTCGTGGCTGTCCATCAAAAGGTGGCGGCCCTGGTCGCTCTGGTCGCCGTTGAGCACGCGGGCCTTGGTCCACTGGCCGTCTGTCCAGGCGAGCTGCTCGATGCCGGCAATGCCGGCAATCTGGCGGTCGGTGTCGGGGTCGCGAATGGAATCGACGCTGAGCCCGGAGCCGGCGATCAGGAACTGGTTAGGTGCGGTTTCGATCACCATCATTCCGCCGGTGGTGGCGGCCAGTTCGCGGGCAGGCCAGGTGCGCGCCAGCATTGCCCTGAAGCGATAACCGCCCAGCGCGAGGGATAGTAGATTCATTCGAGACGGGAAGGAAGAGAGGATTCTCATCGCTGGCATCTTAGCAGCGCAGCCGTTTCAGTTGGGACCCTGCGCGACCCGGACTCTCTCTCCGTCGCCGAGGACTGCTACTGCGGCGGAAAACCCACTGACTGCGCATAAAGTGGAACATGGCCGGAGTCGAGATTCAGGGTGGCTGCTGCGGCCGACGTCTCCTGAGCGCCGTGGAGGGCATAGAACCAGGCATTGAGCCCCTCGGAGGCGGCGAAGAGGTAGACGTTCTGGCCGATGAAGCCGCTGTCGACCTGCTCGAACATGTTGTTGGCTGGCCCTACGTAGACGATGGTCACGGCAGCGTGCGCGGCGGGAGGAGCGCCGATTTTGGAACGCGCGTCCCCGACGGCTACCGCACGCAGAAGGTTTTTCGCGGCGACATATTCGTAGACCCCGCCGGCCAGCAGCACATACAGCTCGATCTCCTGGCTGTTCATGGCTGAGGGCGCGGTACGGCCGGGTCGGCCGCCGGCATGGCCGCCGTCCGTGCTCTGCCGATTGATGCCGAATGCGGCCCACAGAAGGTTCGAGAGGGTTTGCAGGGGCAAAGGCTGGTCGGCGAAAGCGCGGGTGGTGCGGCGGTGCGTCAAAGCCTGCATCAGGGGCATTCCACCTGAGGTATCGGGTTTGGGCAACTGGATTGATTTCAGCTCCGCCGCCCGAACACGAGCCGGGGTTCCCAACTGGAACCCAGCCGCGAATAGAGCGGCGAGCGCTGTAATGACGAAGGCTGAGATGGACAGCTTGCTACGGCAATTCCTGAGTTGCAGTGACCTTTTTGGGGCTTGCGCAGGGCCGCCTCTCCTTGGCGGTCGCGTCGACTTGAACCGAGTGGCCTCTTGATATGGTGGCTCAGGAATTGCGATAGCCACGAACCTGGTGCTGGCTGGATTCAGCATGACGGATTCTCCTCGAACCGGATCGGTTGGGCGCGGCCGCCTCCGGGGCGCGCTGGTTCGGGGAAGAATCAGAGAAGGGCCAAGCGGCAACGAGCATCGTGCTTAATTGCCGCGCCGGGGTCATTCCACCAGGAAGGCCAGCGACTGCAGCGAAGTAATCTCGAACGGCTTGCGGCAGCGGATGTTGGCGCAGCTCATCTTGTCGTCGCGTCGAACCATATAGGACTGGGCCTTGGCAAAGCGGGCGCGGTCGCGTTCGTCGGCGCCCCGGGGCAGTTGCTGCCGTTTGCGGCGCACCACCCATGTGACCTTGTACTCCGCGGCTTGCCCGCACTTGGGGCAGGTCAGGGTGTGAGTACGCTGTTCCGTCGTCTCGTTGAAGAATTCCCGTTCATCCATGGCTGGCTGCCCCTGGCCCCGCGCGAACATGAACTCCGCGCCGTCAGAATTTGCGGCGGGCCGTCTTCCGTTACGGCGTGGCCTATACCATACTTAATCTTGCCGTGACGAAACGCAAGCCAGCCCGGTTCTCAGCCACCAAGGCGGTGAAAGCCAATGCGCGCGAACGCGTCGGCCAGCCCAAGTCCGCGCGGGTGATCGACGACAAGGCGCCGCGCACCGCGCGCGAGGCCAAGCACAAACCCAAGCTCGAAGAGCTGATCCGAAGTGAGGAATAGAGATGGCCAAAGCAGTTGGTTTTGGAGGTGTGTTCCTGAGGGCTCGCGACCCCGAGGCCTTGTCGCGATGGTACGCCGAGCATCTGGGCATTCCCGCCCAGGATGGCGGAACGCTGGCTTTTGACGGGCCAGAATCTACGGGAATGACCGTCTTTGCGCACTTTCCCGAAGACACAAAGTACTTTGGCGAGGGCGCGCAGCCCGCCATGCTCAACTTCCGCGTGGATGACATGGATGCTTTGCTTGCGCAACTGGCTGCTGCCGGCGTTCGCATCGATCCCAAGCGCGAGGACCTTGGCTACGGGCGCTTCGCGTGGATCTGGGACCCGGAAGGCAATCGTGTGGAGTTGTGGCAGCCGGCATGAGCGCCAAGGCTTCCGCTACTGCGGGGCCGGCTGGGATTGCTCCGGAGAATGCTCGACGCTGTAGGGTCCGGGCAAAACCGTCTCCGGTGGTTTGGCCGCTTCCTCGGGAGCCTCCCTCACATTGGTGCGCTTGGAATAGATGCGGAACTGCACCACCAGATCAAGCAGCACTGGGACCGGCTTGCCGTCTTTCTCGGCTGGCTCGAACTTTGCGGCGCGAATGGCCTTGACCGCGTTCTCATCGAGCCCGAAGCCGATGGGCCGAGCCACCGCGATCTCTGCGGGGGTGCCGTCAGGACCGATCACGGTGTGATACAATGCCATGCCGGCCACGCCGTTGTTTTGGGCAAACTCGTTCGAATCCGGCTCGAAATTGGTAATCAGACGCGCCTTCTTGTCCACTGTGTTCTGCCGCATCACTGACGGGTCAGAGGGCCGGTAATCTGCCTTCTCCGCGACGGCTTTGTAGTAGAGCTTCCAGAAGTCGGGCATGGCGGCCATCATTCGGTCGTCGAGACCGGGGGCAAAGATGGCGTCGAGAGCCTGCTTCAGCACCATTGTGGCGTGCGCGGGCGAAGTCGTGGTGGTTACGCTGTCGGGTTCGGCAGGGCGATCTTCGGGCTTGGCGGCCGCTATCTCTGCCTTGGCCTGTTCGGTGTCGGGCTCTTCTTCTTCAGCCGATTGCGCCGGCTGACCTGGTGCGGCTGAAGCAGGCTGCGCCGAGGGAAGCGGGGTTCCGGTTGAGGCGGTAGAAGCAGTTGCTGCGGGTCCCGCGGCTGGCGGTCGAGCGGCTGGTTTAGCCTGCGGTGCCATGCCCTTCTTGTTTTTCTCCTTGTCCTTCTTCGGTTTCACCAAGGATTCGCGGTCGATGGTGATGCGCAGCACCTTTTTCTTTGGCGTGATGCGCACCTTGTCAAACGCGGTCCGCGGATCCTCAAAGGCCAGCTGGTTTGAGAAGTGCATCCCGTATCGAACGCCCTCCAACTCAACCTTGTGTTTGCTCAGGTGCACCTTGTCGATCTCGACCATATTCAGCGTGTAGGAGCCCACCGGCGAATGGCCGGCCAGCCTGCCGTGCTCGTTGAAACTCAACGACTCGTCGAGGTAGCCGCCGCGCAGGTAGAACGTCTTGCCCACCAGCATTTGCTTCAGCGCTTCCTCGGTGATTCCGCCTGCTTGCTGGTCTGCGGCTGACGCGGTCCCCGTGTTCCGCTGCGCGCTTTTGGCCGGCTTTGATGCGGGCGCAGGCGGCGCAGGAGCGCCTGGAGGTTGGCTCGCCGCTGGGTTGGGTTGGATACTGTTGGGAGACGGAGTCGATTGCTGGGCGGGCTGCGGCGAAGCGGCCGGTTGTTGATCCTGCTGGGCCGGGGGCGCAGGGCTCTGAGCTAAGGCCAAGTCGATCAGAGCCAGGGCCAGAAGGCATGGCAGGAATGCCTGCCAGCGGACGCGCGGATTTCCACGATGGGGGTTCATGGCCTAATTCGAGTGCCCTTTGACCGCCACTTTAACAGGGTTTCCGGTTGCCGTCGATGAATCCTGGCATGAAACGGGATACGACTTTCATGTCATTACACCTTCTGGATAAATGGAATACGACTTTCATGTCATTACATTTCCTCAATTCCGGTCTTGTGCAGTACCCGCCGGAATAACCCGAGAATTCGCCTTGTATCTGCCTGGTTCAGGTCCATGCGCCGCAGCAGAAGACGCAGATCGTGCCGGTTAGCTGCCTGCATCTCAGCAGGCGAGTAGTTGGCCGCCAGCATGACATCTTCGACCACCTCGGCAAGGCGGTCCAGTTCGCCGGAAGTGGCCGGCCCGCATTGTGCGGGATCGACGCCCGCAGGCTCAGCCGGGAGCTCGGTGTGCCTCGTCCTCGCCGCGTTTATGTCTTTTCGGCCAGGATGGGTTTCGGCTCGAGTGGCCAGCTCGTAAAGGCAAACGGCCACCGCCTGGCCCAGGTTCATCGAGGGCTGCTGCGGATCGGTCGGGATGACGGTGAGCAGATGGCAGTAACTGAGGTCGTCGCGCGTCAGGCCGCGCTTTTCTGAGCCGAAGACCAGAGCGACGCGGCCTCCGCGAGCCAGCTCGGCGCCGACGCGCTCGCCGAGATCGGGAAGCTGCACCACGGGCTGCTCGGCTTTGCGGCGGGTAAGCGTCCCGGTCCCGATCACCAGCGTACATTCGGCCACGACCTCCGCAACGCGCTCCTTATGTTTTGCGCTTTGGAGTAACTCTTCGGCTCCAATAGCCGACTGTGCCTCGCGCCAGTGTGCCTCAAACGGCGCGACGACGGAGAGCCGCGAGAAGCCGAAGTTGGCCATGGCGCGCGCCGACGCACCGATGTTGAGCGGGTTGCGCGGCGAGACGAGGACAATCTCAATGCGGTCGAGCTGGTCGGGAGTGAGCAAGGAGCAATTGTAGTGCGGCGCTATCAGCTTCCGGCTGTTTGGCAGTTGCCTGCGCCTGTACCCGGGCCTATAGTTCACACCATGGTTGTATCGAGGGTTATGCTTCACCCGGTTCGCAAATGTCTTGGTATGTGCAGTGTCTACAAGGCCACAGCGCTGACGACGTTGGCGATCGCGGCTGCGCTCCCAGCATGTGCGCAAGTGCAAGCCGGTGGCAATGGTAGCCAAACTGCGGCATCGGCTCCAGCGAATCCCACAACCAGCGGTGCCAGCAAACTGACATTCGATGCTGCCTCGGTCCGGCCGAGCACCCAGGAATTTGTTCTCAAAGGAATGGATTTCCTGAATCCGGCAGGTGACGAAGTACCCATGGCGGGCGGCCTGTTTTCCTGGAATGTGACGCTGCCGTGGTTGATTAATTTCGCGTACGATCTACGGAGTTCACAAGAACGGCGCGGGGCTCGGGAGGCGCTGCCGAAGTGGGCGCAAGACGATTGGTACACCATCGAAGCCCGTGTGGAAGGGGATCCGACCCGCGACGATGTGCGACAGATGGTGCGCTCATTGCTCGAAGATCGTTTCCAATTCGCCGCCCATTTGGAGAAGCGCGAAGGCGAGGTGTATGCGCTTGTGGTAGCCAAGCGGGGGCTGGGACTGAGGCCGCATCCTGAGGGCGCGCCCTGCACACTTTCTGCGCTCAAAGTCAACCAGTATCCCCACACATCTCCGTCGTACGATGCAGTTCCCGCGCACTGTGGCATTTCTAATCGCGAACTGAGCCACAGCGGGGAGCACCGTTTTGAGATGCTCGACGTGACGATGCAACAGATTGCGGATTGGTTGGGTTTGGGGGGCTTGGCGCTGCCACTGTCTGTCGTCGATCAGACTGGGCTCACAGGACGCTACGATGCAGTGCTCGACTTTGGCCCCGATCAGGCTTCGCCGAACCCCGATTCCTCCGACGAGATTGGCCTGCCGACGTTGATCGGTGCGTTGGAAAAGCAGCTCGGTTTGAAGTTGGTCAAGCAGCATGCTCAGGTCGACGTTCTTGTTATTGATCACATTGCGCCGCTGTCGGCGAACTGACGCAATTTGCCGTCATTGGCTCGCTGCACGTGCTCCCTTCCAACTCGGCAATACCAGATGCCGATTTTCGCCATCGCACCCGCCACGATTGGTAAACTGCAGAGACTGATGGTCCCCGTCCCCGACCAATTGCAATCTGAGCTCGATGCCCTTTGCGCCACGGCACGCTGTTGCCACGCGCGCGGCTGGGTTCCGGCCACCAGCGGCAACTTCAGTGCGCGCCTGGTCGATGGCCCACGCGAGCGTATCTTCATCACGCCTTCGGGGCTCGACAAGGGAGTGCTTGAGCCCGGGCACTTGCTGGAGATCGATGGCCAGGGCCGGCCGGTGAGCGCGAACGGCAAACCGTCGGCCGAAACCGGGCTGCACCTTGTGCTTTACGCCGCACGGCCGCAGGCGAGAGCGATCGTGCATGTGCACACGGTGTGGAACACGTTGCTTTCTGGCCATTTTGCGGGCCGGCCGTTCGTGCCGATCGAGGGCTACGAGATTCTGAAGGGGCTGGCCGGCGTTACCACGCACGAGCACCGGGAGCGCGTGCCGCTGCTTGAGAACACGCAAGGCTACGCGGAGCTTGAGCGCGAGTTGAAGGCCGCGCTTGAGGAATATCCCGATGCACACGGGGTTTTGCTTACGCGGCATGGGCTTTATACTTGGGGTCAATCGGTGGCCGAGGCGCGCCGCCACCTTGAGGCACTCGAATTCCTCTTCGAAATTGAGGCGCGGCGGCTGATGGGCCCAGGAATTTAAGAGTTTTTCGAAGAAAGGGTTCATCTCACCCCACTCAAGCGGAGCTTGAATGGGCACCCACATCAGAATTCACCGCACCGGAGGGACAACCATGGCTGTTCTTCGCTTCCCCGATACAAACGAGACCATCACAGCCGAATCGAAGATTCGCGCGGCGCTCGGCGCCCTGGGCATTGACTACGAGCGCTGGAGCCTTGATCGCCTGCCCGCGGACAGCCGCTCCGCGGATCTCGTTTTGGACTTGTATCGTGCTGAAATCGACGAGATGAAACGCCGCGGCGGATACGTGACGGCCGACGTGATCGACGTGAAGCCCGAGACGCCGGGGCTCGAAGCCATGCTGGCGAAGTTCGATAAAGAACACACTCATTCTGAAGACGAAGTGCGTTTCATTCTCGCCGGGCGCGGCATTTTTTTCTTCGCGTTGGATAGCGGCGTCGCGAGTGTTGAAGTTGGGCCCGGCGACATGCTGCGCGTACCGCGAGGCACAAAGCACTGGTTTACGCTCTGCGAAGACCGCCGCATTCGTACCATCCGCTGGTTCCAGGACGCCACCGGCTGGACGCCACAATATACCGGGTCGGGCATCGACGCAGGGTACCAGCCGCTCTGCTTCGGGCCGGCGTACCTGGGCGCGCGGGTTGAGTCAAGCATTGCGCTCGACCAGGAAGTATGAGCGCGGGGCGCCTGTATTTACTTGACGTCGAGGGAACGGTCGCTCCGCTCACGCTGACCACGGAGATGCTTTTTCCGTACGCGCGGAAACACTTTAAAGAGTTCCTGAGCGAAAACGTCGAAGACCCCGGCGTGCGCGAAGACCTGATTCAACTGGCCGAAGAAAATCGTGCCGAAATCGATCCGTCCTCTCCAAGAATCATGGGTGCCCCGGGTCCCTCGCATTTGGGGACCCGGGAAAGCGCTTCCGCTGACGTGGCAACGGAAGAAGCCCTCTCCTACCTCCTCTGGCTGATGGACCGCGACCGCAAGTCGACGGCCCTCAAATCTCTCCAGGGCAAGATCTGGAAGGCGGGCTTCGAGTCGGGTGAGCTGAAGGGCACGGTCTTTCTCGACGTTCCGCCTGCCTTCTCGCGCTGGGCCGCGAACGGCAAGGTTGCCATTTATTCGTCCGGCTCGGTAGACGCGCAAAAGCTGTTCTTTCGCCACTCGAGCGCGGGCGATCTGACGCCGCTGATTGCGGGATATTTCGACACGCGCACCGGGCCCAAGTTCGAAGCCGCGAGTTACCAGGCGATTGCCGCCGAGATGAAAGTCAACCCCGGCGAGGCGCTCTTTCTTTCTGACGCGGTGCGTGAACTTGATGCGGCTCGCGAAGCGGGATTTGAAACGCGGCTGACCGTTCGCCCCGGCAATCCTCCCGTTGACGATGCGCGCGGACATGCGATGATTTCAACGTTCGATGAGATGGGTTAAATCGGGTTCTCTCATTTTTCGATGAGGTGAGTTCGATGAACCTTTCGGCAGAGGAGAACAGGCCGGCCGGTTACAGCACCAGGCCGGGCTACGTGAACCATCGCGGCCAGGTGGTCATCCGCAACACCGGCCTGCCGGGCACCGATCGCGGCCAGGCCGTTTACCAGCTTGGCTGCTCCACCTGCGGCCATGTGTACGGCGCCAACGGCAGCGACATTCATCTGCGCCGCTGCCCGATGCATGATCGCGGCGCGCCCGGGTTGCGGTACGAAGAGGGAATATTCGAGCCGAACAGAGCCAGAGCGCACTGAAGGCGTGGCTGCCGGCAACTTGAATCCTCCCCGCTGCTATAGCCTCTAACTATTGTGCTTTGGACCAACCCTGCTGAAGTTGCGCTGAATGAGATCCGCACTGCGCCCATCGTGCGTTTCTCGGTGCTGGCGCTCAGCTCCATCTTCTTTCTCGTCGACCCGTTTGCCGCCATTGGCTCGTTTCTGGCCATTACGGCCCGCGCTGAAAAGGCACGCCGCTGCGCCATTGCGCGCAAGGGCGCGATTACCTGCTTCATTGTGCTCACCGGCTTTGCTCTGCTCGGGCAGCTCATCTTCCGCATGTTCGGCATCACGCTGCCCGCTTTTGAAATTGCCGGCGGGCTGATTCTGCTGCTCATCGGTCTCGACATGCTTGAGGCCCGCCGCTCGGCTACGCAGGAGACCACGGGCGAAGCTGAAGAAGCCGCGGCCAAGGAGGATGCGGGCATTGTTCCGCTCGGCATTCCCATGCTGGCCGGTCCGGGCGCCATCTCGTCGGTGATGGTGCTGGTAGGCCAGGCGCCTTCATACTTTTGCTGGCAGATGGGCGCGATCCTGGGCTCAATTGCGATTACGGCGTTTGTGAGTTACTGGGTGCTGGCCGGGGCCGACCGAGTGCGCGGATTCATGGGCGAAACCGGCATCCGCATCCTCGTCCGCATCATGGGCCTGCTGCTGGTGGCGCTGGCCATGCAGTTCTTTGTGAACGGGCTGACGGATCTGGGGATCATTGCGAAACCTTGATGAGAGTCACAAAGGAGGACAGCATTGATGCGAATTGTAACCAATCTGTTGATTGTGTTTGTACTGTCGCTCTGCACTTCGAGTTATCTGCTGGCTCAGGGTATCCCTGCCGACCGTTTTCTGGCAGACGTGTCGGCACATCCGGTTGGCGATCAGGCAGAGCAAAACAAGTTCCTGGAGGCGTGCCTATCGCTCGGCAGTGCCGCGCCCACTGATGTACAAAGAGAGCTCCCGTCCATCTTGCAATATGCACTTGGCGGCAATGAAGAGCGTACCCGTGTGTACGCGGTGGGGCTTCTGAACGCCATCGCGATACGACCTGGTGGGGCGGCCCTGCTGTACCCCAGTACCGAGGAGATTTCGTCTTTGATACTCGATAGTGACCCGGGAATCCAGAGAGGGGCCGTCTCCGTCGCTTTTTGGGCAGGACCGAACCAGCCACGCTATTTGTCGGCTTTTGAAGTGGCGATCGAGAGGGCGCAAACCCCGCAGGATATCGACGTGCAGATCGTTTCGTTTCTCGCAAGGATGGGCTCCAGCGACTCGGACTCCTTGAAAGCTGCCCTCGACTTCATGCACCGGGATGACCTCACGGTTATGACGCGGGGCCAATTGGTGCACTTCCTGGGCAATCTCCCCGAGCTTCCCAACGAAATAAACAAGGCCCTGGTGAAGGAGCTCGACGATCCGGATCCACGCGTTCGTGCAGCCGCGGTGGCCGCTTTTTCTGACTCCGCCTCTACCGCTTATCATGCTCTGGCGAAGAATCGCATCGAGAGTATGGCGAACGACGCGCAGGAAGACCCGGAGGTTCGAAAGTTGGCACAGGAAGCAATCGCAGGCAAGACCAACCTGTCTCCCAACATAAATCTGCCGCCTGTCCCAAAAGATCTGCCGCCTTTACCGGCGGTTCAACCGATGGATCATTGATTCTGCGCAGTTCCAGATCGGATGGAGGCGGCGGTTTCCCACAGAAAACCATCCCTTTCCACAGCCTCAGGTGCTTGTCGCAAACGCCATCCGCTGATACTCTTGAAAAGTTGCGAACGCGCCGTGAAATCAATAGTCGACGCGTTTGCAAACCGGGGTAGTGTGTGCTACTCTTGAAAAGTTGTGATGTGAGCAGTGGAGCCTCCCGGTGGCCGTTGGGCCTGCCCCGATTCAGAAGACGAAGCTGAGGGAAGTGGGAAGCCAAGGTAATGGAACTCGTTCGTAGGGTCGGATAAGGGTAGAAAAGCTGAACGCTTGAGCATACCGCCGGACCCCTGTAGGGAATTCCCTAAAGAGAACAAGCCATTGCATGACCAGGAGTTAGCTCTCCTGCGAGCCTTAGCGGCTCGGGCGCTTTGTGCGCTGTCTGATCTTTCGAATTTTGCGCCGCTCCGCGGTTTAACTCTTTGGAGTGAATCCGTGGCAAGCGACCCGGAATCAAGTTAACTACTTGACCGGAAGCGCGAACTTCGGTAGTCTCAAAAGGTTCGCGCAAAAACGGCCCCGGCTCAATTGAGTCGAGCAAAATCAGGGCCGAGCGCATCAAGTTCGAGGACATGCCGGGCGCAAGTCCGGGCCTCGATCCCAAGGGTCCCGCTCAGGCGGATCAACCCTCAAGGATCTTTGACAATTTGGTTGAACGTGCCAGTCGTGAGATGCGATCAGGTTTGGCTTGATCAGTCTCACAAGGTAAGGTGCCCTGCGCCCCTTTCGAGAGAAAGCGAGCGCGGGCACGGTCGACCCAAACCGACCTCCGTCGGGGTGGGGAGACAACAGGTTTCAAACGAGAGTTTGATCCTGGCTCAGAATCAACGCTGGCGGCGTGCCTAACACATGCAAGTCGAGCGAGAAAGTGGTAGCAATACCATGAGTAAAGCGGCGCACGGGTGAGTAACACGTG
>Ga0335074_10008545_pt1 | contig 14234 bp, 14 predicted proteins | sample Lox_Sample_23_FD_206715 | JGI IMG/M metagenome (GOLD analysis project Ga0335074, IMG submission 206715) | Soil microbial communities from Loxahatchee National Wildlife Refuge, Florida, United States - Lox_Sample_2.3 | ecosystem: Environmental > Terrestrial > Soil > Wetlands | place: USA...
GTCGAACTCGGGCTTACTTGCCAGTAGAACGATCATCATTTCTTGCCGAACCGGCTGCTTGCAACCGTCCTGCAACCATCGAGCGATCGATGCGCAACGCGCCCAGCCGCCGCCCGACGCCCCCGGCCGGTCCGAAGATGCGCTAACCTATGGGGGCAACGGGCGATTGGCGCAGCGGGAGCGCGCTTCGTTCACACCGAAGAGGTCACTGGTTCGATCCCAGTATCGCCCACCAGCTAGAAGGCGGTGGCTTCCTTAACCGAAGCCACCGCCTTCTGTCTGTCGGTGACTAGGCCGTTACGGACTGAAGTCAAGCGGAGGCCCGTCGACCCCTGGGCGCGCCCGCCATGGTCGTCCCCGGGCGGGCGCGCGCGGAGCCTCCCCGGCGGCGCGTCCGGCCGATCCGGGGGCCGAACAATACCCGTCGCGCACCATCGTCAACTGATTACATAAAGTAACGATCGCGACCGGCCCAGACCACAGTAAAAACGACCACGCCCGACAGCCACCAGCCGCCATCCACTCAATCTCCAGTCCCATTGGCCCCGCATATCCATAAACTCCACTCGACGGCCGCCATCGACCGGTCTCGTGATCACGAAGGCTTTTATCCTGACGAAGGATCCGAATCGTATAAGCGCAAAAAAGCTTCATGATCGCCGCGTCGAATCGGGTCGTTCTCCGCACAGGCCGCGAAGGAGCGCAATAGGCGGAAACGCCGCCCGATCCCCAGGCGTGGCTGGGGATCGGGGGCGCGGCGGTCCCGCAGAGCGAAGCGCGTCACCCGGCGGCGCGGTCGTATTCGGAGGGCTGGTTGAAGATGACGGCCAGTGCGACGATCTTGCCGTCCCGGACCGAGAAGTAGTTGCTCATGATGAGCTCGTCGGGAAGGCTGGACTTGTCGTAGGTGCCGTCGTAGCGGCCGCGGACGATGATGTCGCCGTAGTGGTCGAGCACCTCCACGGGCTCAATGGTGACGCTGTCGCCGACCATTTCCTTATTCACCCAGGCGCGGATCGCGTCGATGCCGCGGATCTCGCGGCGGGCGTCGTTGACGTAGGCGTCGTCGGCGAAGGTGGCGACGATCGCATCGGCGTCGAAGTCGTTGACGGCGCGGATGTGCTCGGCGACGACCCCGGTGAGCTTCGTTGCGGCCATGATGAGCGTCCTTCCGGTTCGTTTTGATCTGGTGGCTCCAGCCTCAACCCTCCCGCAGCTGGAGGGTCAAGCTCGTCAGCGCCGGTCGGTCCCCGCCCAGGGGAGAACCGTCAGCCGGCCACCCTGATCCAGGTCTTGCCCGGGACGTCGCGGGCCGCCAGGAACGCCTCCGGCGCCTCCGGCAGCGGAAAGCCGGCCCGCAGGATCCGCTCCGGTGCGGGGATGGCCGCGCTGAGCGTGGCCGCGAAGTCCCCCGGGTGGTCGTAGATCAGCGAGCCTCGCAGCGTCAGCTGCCGCCGGACCACCAGCTCAGTGTCGACCCGGGTGGCCTGGCCGCCGAGGCCGATCAGGACCACGGCCGCCCCGGGGGCGGCCCGGCTGACGGCCTCGCCCAGAGCCGCCTCCGCCCCCGAAGTCTCGAAGATCGTGTCAAAGCCGGCGTCCTCGGGCCCGGCCGCCTTCGCGCCGAGCGACACTGCCAGCTGCAGTCGGCCGTCGTCCGGTTCGAGGACGTGCGGGGTGACCCCGTGGGCAGCCAGGGCCAGGCAGAGCAGCCCGCCCTGCGACCCCGCCCCCACCACCAGACAGTTGCCGCCCGGCCTCATACCGCTGCGCCTGATCGCGGCCAGCGCCACGGTCAGCGGCTCGGCGCAGACCGCGTCGCCGTCGGTCCAGCGGCCGGGGACCGGCCACGCGTAGTCCGAGGGCACGGCCGCGTACTCGGCCAGCAGCCCCGGCGCGGTAAAGCCGACCAGCACCCGGTCCGGGCACATCGAGGTGTGCCCGGACCGGCAGGCCGGGCAGCGCAGGCACGGGTAATTCGGCTCGATGACGACGCGCTGGCCGAGCCGGGACGCATCCACGCCCGGGCCGGCCGCCACGATCGCGCCGAACGCCTCGTGCCCCAGCACCCACGGGTAGGTCGGCGCCCGCCGTGCATGGGAGATCAGCGCCAGGTCCGAGCCGCAGATGCCGACGCCGCCCACGCGCACCATGACCTGGCCGGAACCCAGTTCGGGTTCCGGCCAGCCGTCGGCGACGCGCAGCGACCAGGGTGTGTCTCCGAGGACAACCGCACGCAATAGATTCCGCCTTGCCGGTAAAGGGCGCTCTTCTAAGGGATGTAGAAGTACTTCGCGAACGCGGGCTGACTGGCGTCGGCCGCGGTGATCAGCACATCGGGCAGCTGGACGGAGGCGGTGATGCCGGCCGCGTCGCCGGTGATCCTGTCGTAGGCGAACTGGGCGGCGTCGGCGCCCTCCTCGGCTGCGGGCTGCGCGACCACGGCCTGGATCTCGCCTGACTTGAGCAGCGAGACCTCGGCCGGGCTGGCGTCGAACCCGACGTTGATGACCTTGCCGGTCAGGCCGAGCGCCTTGAGCGCGGCGGCGGTGCCCTCCGCGTTCGGCTCGGCGCTGCCGAAGAAGGCCTTGACGCCGGGGTGGGCGGCCAGGATCGACCGTGCCACGGTCTCGCTGTCGCTGGTGGCCTGCGCGGTGTACTGCACGGGCAGCACCGTGATGCCCGGGTAGGCGGCCTTGATCTCCTTCTCGAACGACGCGATCCGCTCGACCTGGGTGGTGGCGGTGGGGGACAGGCTGAGCAGGGCGACCTCGCCCTTGCCGCCGAGCGCCCGGCCGACGAAGTCGGCCGCGTCCTTGCCGCCGGAGTCGTTATCGGTCGTGATCGCGCTGGTGAGCTTGGAGGTGTCGGTCAGCCCGGTGTCGGTCGTGATGACGGGGATGCCGGCGTTGAGGCAGGTGTTGATGGCGGGCGCCATGGCGACCGGGTCGGTCGGCGAGACGATGAGCGCGCTCGGGTGCTCGGTGCACATGGCGTCGACGATGGGCGTCTGCGAGGCCGGCGCGAAGTTCGGTGAGCCCTGGTAGGTGACGCTCATGCCGAGCGCGGCGGCCTTGGCCTTCATGCCCGCGACCAGCGTGTCGTAGAACGCGACGCCGGTCGCGCCGGGGACGTACGCGATCGTGTAGTGCTGAGCGGAGGCGGAGCCGCTCGACGTCGCGGCCGAGGACGCCGAGGCCGGCGCTGACGATGGCGCCGAGGACGAGGAAGAGGGCGAAGAAGAGCACGCGGCCGCGCCGACGGTGACCAGGGCGACGACGGGCGCGAGGGCCAACAGGCGTCTTGTTCTGCTGCCAGACACTGGTTTGCTAGACACTGGTTCCTCCCACGAGCAAGGGGTTATTTCCTGCTTGTCTTGCGGTTGCGGAGCTGGTCGATGTAGACGGCGGCGATGAGCACCACGCCGACAGCGACCTCTTGCCAGAACGGCGGGACGTTGATGAGCACCAGCCCGGTGAGCAGGACGGCGATGATGCCGGTGCCGATGACCGAGCCGATGATCGTGCCCCGGCCGCCGAACAGGCTCGCGCCGCCGATGACGACGGCGGCGATCGCGTTGAGGTTGTCGGTGGCGCCCGAGTCCGGCGAGCCCGCGCCGAGGCGCGCCATCACCAGCACCGAGGCCACCCCGGCGAGGAGCCCGGAGAGCGTGTAGATCTCCAGCAGGTAGCGGCGGTCGTTAATGCCGGCCCGGACGACCGCCTCCCGGCTGTCGCCGATGCTCAGCGCGTACGCGCCGAACCTCGTCTTGGCCAGCAGCAGGCCGCACCAGATCGTGATGACGGCCGTGATCAGCACGGGCACTGGCACCCACCCGCCGAGGTTGTCGTTGCCGAGGCTGGCGACCGAGCCAGGGATGGCCGAGATCTCCTGCCCGTTGTTGAGCAGGTAGCCGAAGCCGGTCGCGATGCCCAGCGTGCCGAGCGTGACCACGAACGGCGGGATGCCCGCCCACGCCACCAGAAACCCGTTGACCAGGCCGAACGCCAATCCGGCGGCTACCGCGGCGGCGAACCCGAGGGCGACCGCCCCGGCCTCGGTCCCGGCCGGCTGGCCGGCCGTGAGCTGCGACATCACCCAGGCGCCGGCCGTCCCGGCGAAACCGAGCACCGCCCCGACCGACAGGTCGATGCCGCCGGCGCAGATGACGAACGTCTCGCCGACCGCGAGCAGCAGCACCTCGGTGCCCGTGCTGGAGGTGTTCAGCCAGTTGGCGCGGGTCAGGAAGTAGGGCGAGTCGATGCTGAACGCCACGATGAGGGCCAGCAGCACCCCGCCGATCCACAGGTCGCGGACCGCCGCCCGGCTGCGGTGCCAGAGCGCCCGGTGCCCGGGCACCGCCGGGGCGGGCGCCGGGGCCGACGTCCGGGCCATCACGCCTCACCTCCCGACATCGCCCCGGTGATATAGCCGACGAGGTTCTCGCTGGTCAGCGACGCCCCGGAGAGCGTCGCGGCGACCGCACCGAGGCGCAGCACCACCGCTCGGTCGCAGACGGCGAGCACGTCGGGCATCTGATGGGAGATCAGGATCACCGCGATCCCCTCGGCCGAGACCCGGCGGATCAGGCCGAGCACCTGCTCCTGCTGCTCCACCCCGAGCGCGCTGGTCGGCTCGTCGAGCAGCAGGACCTTGCCCGTCCAGGCGGCCGCGCGGGCGATCGCCAGCGCCTGCCGCTGGCCGCCGGACAGATCCCGCGACGCCAGGTGCACGTCGGGGATGCTGGTCCGCAGCCGGGCGAGTTCGCTGACGGTGTGCGCGGCCATCGCCTTGCCGTCCAGCCAGCCGAGCCGCCGGGCCAGCCAGTTGCGCGACAGCGCCTCCCGGCCGAGGAAGAAGTTCGCCACCACGTCGCGCTGGCCCGCCAGCGACAGGTCCTGGTAGACGGTCGCGATCCCGGCGTCGTGGGCGGCGGCCGGGTTGGCGAACCGCACCGGCTCCCCGTCGAGCAGCACCTCTCCCGACGAGGCGAAGACCGCCCCGGACAGGATCTTCAGCATGGTCGACTTGCCCGCGCCGTTGTCGCCGACGACGCCGAGCACCTCGCCCGGGTCGACGTGCAGGGTGATGCCGCGCAGCGCCTGCACCCCGCCGTAGTGCTTGGACAGATCGCGGACCGCGAGCCTGGCGGACACTACGGGCGCTCCTTTGCCTGGGACTGCGCCGGAGGCTGAGCCGAAGACCGAGCCGGAGGCTGAGCCGAGGACCGAGCCGGAGGCTGGGCCGGAGACGTCGAATGACGCAGCACCGAGTCCAGCGCCTGCCGTGCCCGGGCTGCGAACTCCGCCGGACTGCACCCGTCGCCCGACCCCGACCGCGGCGCCGACCCAGACCGCGGCGCCTCGACCGCGACCGCTATCCCGTCCGGCAGCGCCGCCAGCAGTTCCCGCAACGGCAGCTGACCCTCGCCCGGCAGCAGCCGCGCGGCCCGCGCCTCGTGCACCGCGTCAGCCGACGCCGGCCCCGCCCCCGGTGCCGCCAGCGGGGCATCGCACAGCTGGACGTAGCTGATCAGCGCCGGGTCCACTGCCCGCAGCGCCGCCAGCGGCACCCCGCACCGCTGCACGTGCAGCGCGTCCACCAGGATTCCGCCGCCGCCGGACGGCCGGGCGATCGCCACCGCCGCCGCGAGCGTGCGGACGCTCCGGTAGGCCATGAACTCGATCACCGCGCGGATCCCGTAGGGCGCCGCGGCCGCGGTCAGCGCGGCGAACGAATCGGACAGCCGGCTGAGGTCGGGATCGTCGCAGAGCGCGTTCACGTACCGGGCGCCGAGCGCGGCCGCCGCGTCAAGCACCGGCGCGTAGTCGGAGGGGAGGGCCCCGAGCCTGACCGCCTCCGCGTCGAGCACCCGCATCCCGGTGTCGGCGCAGCGTCGCATGGTCTCGGCCAGCATCGGGGAGCCGGGCGAGACCGGCCACGGCCGCTCGCCGTCGGCGGCCGGGGAGATGCGCAGCCCGACCGCGCTGAAACCGGCCGCGGCGGCCGCCGTCACCAGGTCCGGCGGCGAGACGCCGAGCATCGTCAGGTGCTCCAACCCGATCTCACCAGTCACCCGCGGCACCTCAAAACTTTATGAACTAACCTGTTAGTTCATAATATGTACCGGATGATCCAGGGGCTGTAAAGACGCGGTCGAAGGGATGACGTGTAGCACTATGGTCACGACGGGAAGGGGAAGGGGAAGGGGAAGCGGATGGCCACTGTTTCGCGTCGGGGTGACACGCCGGCTGGCCCGGAACGGCAGCGCGACGCCGAGCGGACCCGCCGGGAGATCCTCGAGGTCGCGATCGGCGAGTTCGCGCGCGACGGCTACTCGGGGGCGCGGGTTGACGAAATCGCCGCCAGGACCAGCACCACCAAGCGGATGATCTACTACTACTTCGGCGGCAAGGAGCAGCTCTACATCGCCGCCCTCGAGCAGGCGTACGCGACCGCCCGCGCGGCCGAGCAGATGGACGTCGACCACCTCGACCCGGTGTCAGCGGTCCGCACGCTGGCCGAGCTCACCTTCGATCACCACGAGTCGCACCCCGACTTCGTCAGCCTGGTCGCGGTCGAGAACATCCATCACGGCGAGTTCATCGCCAAGTCGGCCGCCATCCCCGCCCTCAACAGCCCCGTCGTCTCGGTGATCGCCAGCATCCTCGAGCGCGGCTACGCCAGCGGCGCCTTCAGGCGGCGGGCCGAGGCCATCGACATCCACCTGATGATCAGCTCGTTCTGCTTCTTCCGGATGTCCAACCGGTACAGCTTCGGCGCGATCTTCGGGGTCGACCTGCTCGACGCCACCCGGCGCGGGCACTACCGCCAGATGGCCGGGGACATGGTCGTCAGCTATCTCACCGCACCGCCCGACCCGGCCTGACCGGTAGCATCGCCTCATCACAGGGGGCGAACAAGGCAGCGGGAGGGCTCATGGTGGCGGTGCTCGTCGGCTTCATGGGGGCCGGCAAGACCACGGTCGGGCACATCGTCGCGGAGCGGCTGGGCCAGCCCTTCGTCGACAGCGACGTGCTGATCGAGCAGCGCCAGGGACGGACCGTCCGCGACATATTCCGCACCGAGGGCGAGACCTACTTCCGCGAGCTCGAGCACGCCACGGTGGCCGATCTCGTCCGCGGCCAGGAGGCGGTGATCGCGCTCGGCGGCGGCGCGGTCGAGGACCCGAGGACGCGGGCGGTGCTGCGCAACGCCCGCGTCGTCTACCTCCGGGTCGGCTACGACGAGGCGATGTCCCGGGTCCAGGGCGACGAGTACCGCCCGATGCTGCACCGCCCCGATCTCGACGACCTCTACAAGCGCAGGCTGCCGGTCTACGAGGACCTGTCGGTCCTCACCATCGACACCGACGGCCGCCGCCCGGAGGCGATCGCGCGCGAGGTCCTGGCCGAGCTCACCCGGCTGCCGACGCTGCCGCCCGACAGCTCCAGCGTCTTCGTCACCCCGGTCGGCGGCACCTACTACGCCCACGTCGGCCGCGGCCTGGCCGGCCACGTGGACAAGCTGCTGCCCGCCCTGCCCGAGGTCGAGCGCGGCCTGATCGTCGAGGCGGCCGAGGACGAGGCCGTCGCCGCCCAGGTGGCCGAGGGCTTCGAGACGGCCGGCATCCCCGTCCACCGGGTCGCCCTGCCCGACACCCAGGCGTCGAAGACCTTCCAATCGGCCGAGTACCTCGCGGACGCGTTCGCCGATCACGCCATGCACCGGGACGACCTGGTGATCGCGGTCGGCGGGGAGGCCACCGGCGACATCGCCGGCTTCGTCGCGGCGACGTTCAACCGCGGCATGCGGCTGGCCCTGGTGCCGACGACGCTGGCGGCGCAGGCCGACTCCTCCGTCGGCGGCAAGAACGCGATCAACCTCGGCCTCGGCCGCAACCTGGTCGGCACCATCCACCAGCCGGTCGTGGTGATCAGCGACATCGAGGTGGCCTGCGCCAACGCCGGGCGGGGGTTCAAGGCCGGCCTGGCCGAGATCGCCAAGCACGCCCTCATCAGCCCCTCGGACCTGCTCGGCTACCTCCAGGACGCCCGGGCCGAGATCGTCGGCCGCGACCCGGACGCGGTCTGCGCGGCCGCGACCCGGAGCGTCGAGATCAAGGCCGACATCGTCAGCCGCGACGAACGGGAGCAGGGCGACCGCCTCTTCCTCAACTACGGCCACACCTTCGCCCACGCGATCGAGCTCGTCCGCGACACCACCGCCGACGACCAGGGCGAGTCGGTCGCCCTGGGCATGATGGCCGCCGCCTACCTCGCCTTCCGCCAGGGCCGCATCCCGGAGGCGGTCGTCGACCAGCACCGCCAGCTCATCGCCGGCCTCGGCCTGCCGGTCAGCGGCGACTTCAAGCTCCACGACCTGCGGCAGGCGTGGCTGCGGGACAAGAAGTACCGCCACGGCACCCGCTTCGTCGTCCTCAACGCCCTCGGCCGCCCCGAGAGCGGCGTCACCGCCGACGAGGCCACCCTCACCCAGGTCCTCACCGACCTAGCCGCCCGCTAAATTCCACCCCTTCCCCCGAACGGACCCTGCATGACACCCCGAGGCCCGTTCCCCTCCCCCCGCCCTGACCTCCAGCGCCGCCGGCCCTGACCCCGCCCGGAGCCGCCAGTTTTCCGGGCGCACGCTCGCGCATCCGCCCGAGATCAGGCGAACTGGCGCAGCGGCTCGTCGATGGGGGCGCCGGTGAGCCGGTTGGCCAGGGTGGACATGGTGTAGGCGCCGATGCCGAGCACGACCTCGAGCGCGTTCCGCTCGGTGTAGCCCTGGGCGAGGAACGCCCTCAGCGCGTCATCGCCCACATCCCCGGTCGTGTCGAGCACCCGCAGGGTGAACACCCGGATCGCGTCCAGGCGCTCGTCCGCCAGCGCCGAACCGCTCCGCAGCGCCGCGATCAGCGCGTCGTCGGCCCCCAGTTTCGTCAGCCTGGCCGTGTGCATGGCCACGCACAGGTGACAGCCGTTCCTGGTGGCCATCGTCATGATCAGCGCCTCGCGGGCGACGGGGTCAAGCGTGGTCCCGTCGAATGCCGCGCTCATCTTCAGGAAGCCGTCGAGCAGCTCTGGCGAGGTGGCCATCAGCCCGACCGCGGTCGGAAGGTACCCGTTGTGGCTGCTGGCGGCGGTCATGGGACGCCGGGCGGCGGCCGGCGCGGACTCGATGGTGTGCACGGTGAACATCGCGTATGCTCCTTGGCTTAAAGACAACTTGGTTGTCTAAAACGGTAAACGAGGTTGTCTATCATGTCAAGCGCTGGATACGAGCTGCCGCTGCTGCTGTTCACCGGGTTCCGGTCGATCATCGACGAGCTGCACGTCGAACTCGCCCGCCGCGGCCACCAGGACATGCGCCCCGCCCACGGGTTCGCGATGCAGGCCATCGGGTTCAGCGGCGCGACCGCGACCGAGGTCGGCCGGCGGCTCGGCATCTCCAAGCAGGCGGCCGGCAAGACCGTGGAGCGGCTGGAAGCGCTCGGCTACGTCGAGCGGGCGGGCGACGGCGGGGACCGCCGCCGGAAGCTGGTCCGCCTCACCCCGCGTGGCATCGAGGCGCTGACCCTGTCGGCTGAGATCTTCGACGACATCCGCGCCCGCTGGGAGCGGACCCTCGGCCGGGAACGGGTCGACGAGTTGGAGGCCAGCCTGCGCACCGTGACGCCAGGCGAGAGCTTCCGGCTGGACGTGCCCGGGTGGCTAGGCGCGAGCTAGCCCGCCAGGTCGCGCAGCACGGCCGTCAGCGCCTCGACGCCGGCCCGGCAGTCCTCGTCGCTGGCGGTCTCGAACGGGGAGTGCGAGACCCCGGTCGGATTGCGGACGAACAGCATCGCGGTCGGCAGGGTGGCGGCCAGCACGCCGGCGTCGTGGCCGGCCCCGGTGGCCAGGACCGGCGGGTGGCCGAGCACGTCACCCAGGCGATCGCGCAGGGCCGGGTCGAAGACGACCGTGTCCACGTAGGACTCCTCGGTCACCGCGAGCGCGCAGCCGTGGGCGACGGCGGCCTCTTCGGCCGCCGTCAGGACCTCGGCCAGCAGCGCCCGGGTGGAGGCGTCGACGTCACCGCGCAGGTCCAGCCAGGCGTCGACGCGGGAGGCGATGACGTTGGTGCCGCCCGGCACCGGGACCAGGCGGCCGACCGTCGCCCGCGCGTTGCTGCCCCCCAGCGGGTCGTCGTGGCTGGTCGCGATCGCGCGGGCGGCGAGAACGGCCGCGGCGGCGGCCGCCAGCGGATCGCGGCGGCCCGCCATCGGGGTGGCCCCGGCGTGGTTGCCCTCCCCGGTGAACCGCAGCCGCCACCGGCCGTGCGCGAGGATGCCGGACGCGACCGCGACCGGCGCGCCCAGGTCGGCCAGGCCGCGGCCCTGCTCGACGTGCAGTTCGACGAACGCCGCGAGTTCGGCCAGCCGGGCGTCGTCGCGGCCGATCCCGGCCGGGTCGACCCCGGCCGCGGCCGCCGCGTCGGCGAACGTCGTGCCGGCCGCATCGGCCAGCCGGAGCGCCGGCTCGGCGCCGATCGCGCCCGCCGTCAGCTTCGAGCCGAGGCAGGCGATGCCGAACCTGGACCCCTCCTCCTCGGCGAACGCGACCACCGCGACCGGACGCGGCGGGGTGACCCCATCCGCCTTGAGCCGGGCGACGGCCGACAGCGCCGAGGCCACCCCCAGCGGGCCGTCGAGCGCGCCGCCGCCAGGCACCGAGTCGAGGTGGCTGCCGACGGCGATCGTGCCGTCGCCGCGGGCCCCCCAGTACGCCCAGATGTTGCCGTTCCGATCGAGCTCGACCGCCAGCCCGAGCGCCCGCGCGCGGGCGGTGAACCACGCGCGCAGCTCCAGCTCGGCCGGCTCGAACACGAACCGCGAGTAACCGCCCCGCGCGGGATCGACCCCGATGCCCTCGATCTCGCCCAGCAGGTCGATCACGTCCCAGCCGCCCTCCGCCGGGGGAACCACGCCGCTGTCGTTCATGGAGGGCAGCGTATCGACATTCGGCAATGGCTCCTTACCCCTGGGTACGGGCGAGCGCGCCTGATCGCGATCCCGCCACCAGACGAGGTCGCCACCGGTACCGCGGGCGCGGCGCTGCACTAGCCTCAAGGCGATGAACGACGACCCGACCGTCCTGCTCACGGCGCAGGGCCAGGAGTTGCTCGCGCGCCTCGCCGTCGCCGTCGCCGACGGCCGGCCCGGGCTCGCGCTCGCCACCAGCCTGCGCCGCGAGTACCCGGCCGACCTGGTCGCGACGGCCACCGCCCAGCACGAGCTCCGCCTGGCAGCCCGGGCGAAGTTCAGCCGGGCGATGCAGATGCTGTTCACCCGGGCCGGGTACGAGCAGTCGTCGTCGGAGCCGATCGCGCGCTACCGGGCGGCTCGATTCGGTGACGCCGGCCGGGTGGCCGACCTGTGCTGCGGGATCGGCGGAGACCTGCTGGCGCTGTCGTCCGGCCGGGAGGCGGTCGCGGTCGACCGGGACGACGTGCACGCCCGGCTGGCCGTGCACAACGCCGCCGTCTACGGGCAGACCGAGAATGTCAGCGCGGTCGTCGCGGACGTGCGGGAGACAAGAATCGACGACTTCGACGCGGTCTTCATCGACCCGGCCCGCCGCTCCGGACCCGGCACCGCCGCCTCGGCCGCCCCCGCCTCGGCCGCCTCCGCCTCGGCCGGCGCCGGCTCGGCCGGCGCCGGCTCGGCCCACCGGTTCCGGGCCGGCCAGTCGGAGCCGCCGCTCGACTGGTGCTTCGCGCTCGCCGGCCGGGTGCCCGCGGTCTGCGTCAAGGCCGCCCCCGGCCTCCCGGCCGGCCTCATACCGGAGGGCTGGGAGGCGGAGTTCATCGCCGACGGCCGCGACCTCAAGGAGGCCGTCCTGTGGTCCCCGGCCCTCGCCACCGCGCCGGCGGCCGGCTCGGGCGGCAGGCGCCGCGCGCTGGTGATGTCCGGCTCGGGTACGCACGCCCTGGTCGCCTGCCCCGGTGATCCGGTGCCGGTGACCGAGCCGGGGGAGTACCTGCTCGACCCGAACCCGGCCGTCACCCGGGCCGGCCTGGTCGAGGACCTCGCGCGGTCGCTCCGCCGAGACGCCGCCGCCCCCGGGGACGCCGCCGACCCCGGCGACGCCGCCGACGCCCCCGGCCAGGCCGGCCACGCCGACGGCGGCGCCGTGGCCAAGATCGACCCGCAGATCGCCTTCCTCACGCTGGACCGCCCGGTCCGGACCCCGTTCGCCCGCACGCTCCGCGTCCTCGACTCCGCCCCCTGGAACGAGAAGCGCTTCGCCAGGCGGCTGCGCGAGCTCGGCATCGGCGCGGCCGACATCCGCCGCCGCGGCCTGGCGGGCGACGTCGACCAGATCCACCGCCGTCTCAAGCTGGCAGGCCCCAACCGCGCGACGATCGTCATCACCCGCGTGAACGACAAGCCCTGGGGCCTGATCTGCGGCCCCGTAGACTGACGCCATGCAGCCGGACTCGCGCTCCAGGGCGCGTTTCGAGGACCTCGTCAGCGAGTTCAACGACGTCGACGGGGTAACCCCGCCGCGCGGCGGGGCCGGCTTCGGCCGCTCGGCGCTGCGCTACCGGGGCAAGATCTTCGCGATGCACGTCCGCGGCGCCCTGGTCGTCAAGCTGCCCGCCGACCGGGTGGCGGCCCTGGTCGCGGCCGGCCACGGCGCGCACTTCGACGCCAGCAAGGGCACCCCGATGCGCGAGTGGTTCGCCGCCGACCCGGACGCCGACCCCGCGACGAACTGGTCGGCCCTGGCCGCCGAGGCGCTCGCCTTCGCCGAGCGCCAGGACCGGTTAGGCCGCGGCCCGCAGCACCAGCCCCCGCACGTACGCGGCCTGCCCCGCATGCTGCATGTCGTCGTCGAGCACCGACACCAGCCGCACCGCCAGCGTGACCGGCGGCGTCCAGCGCCGGTCGACGATCCGCGGCAGGTCGGCGTCGGTCACCCCGGAGACCAGCTTCACCGTCTGCGCGTGCACCGCCTCGTGGTACTCCGCCAGCAACCCGGCGTCCGCGGTGGCGGACCCGACGTCCGCGACCTGCACGGACGTGTGACCGTAGCCATGGTCGAGCATCGAAGCGGGCAGCCCGAATCGCGCCGCCCAGCCCCCGGTGGTCCACACCTGCGCGGCGTCGAACGCCTGGGAGACGTGGTCGTCCTGCACCCGGGTCAGGTGCCAGACGAGCCAGCTGATCGAGTTGGCGCCCGGGGCGACCTGGTGGGCGAGCTGGGCCGGGGTCAGACCGGAGACGACGTCGAGCACGTTCTCCCTGATCCGTCCGAATCCGTCGATGAGCAAGTCAGCGCTGGTGGTCATGAGCCAATTATCTCCCGGACAGGGACCAGGCCGGCAGCACGCTCACGTCGAGCACGGTCTCGGGCAGGCGGCGCATCGCGGTGATCCGCCGCTCGGCGAACTTGGCCGGGTGCCCGGTGCGGTCGCGGTCCACCCAGACCGAGCGCAGCCCCATCCGCGACGCCGGCAGGATGTCGTGCACCCAGCTGTTGGCGACGTGGATCCAGTTCGCGGGGGTCGCCCCGGTCACCTCGGCGAACTTCCTGAAGTGCGCGAGGTCCGGCTTGTAGGACCGCACCTGCTGCGCCGTCACCACGACCTCGACCGGCGCGGGCAGCTTCTCCGAGGTGCCCTCGAACAGATCGTCGTCGCAGTTGGTCAGCACGCCCAGCCGCCACCCGGAGCGGAGCAGGTCCGCCAGCGCCTCGTCCACGTCGGGAAAGATCGCCATCCCCGGCCACGCATCGACCAGCGCGGCCGAGGCGCCGTCCGCGAGCGCGACCCCGGTCCACTCGGCCGCCAGCGCGAGCCCCTCGGTCAGGATCTCGCGGTACGGGCGCCACGACGGCCCGGCCTCGAGGATGGACTCGGCCCGGTGGTACGCGGCGAGCAGCGCGTCCGCCTGCCGGCCGGCCACCGGTTCCAGCGCCGACAGCATGCACGAGTTCCAGTCCGCGATCGTGCCATAGCAGTCGAAGGTGAGCCATTTGGTGGCGACCATCCAACCTCCCGAGTTCCTACCTGCGAAGCGCCTGCCAAGCATCGGACCCCGCCCCGGTCTGACAGCCGGCCTCGCCTGGATGCATGATCGTGACTAGGCACGAGCGCGAGGAGGCGGCACCTGTGGCCGATGACGACTTCCAGTACGAAAGCGGTTTTGGGAACGAGTTTGTTACAGAGGCGGTCAAAGACGCCAT
>Ga0335074_10008549_pt1 | contig 14230 bp, 5 predicted proteins | sample Lox_Sample_23_FD_206715 | JGI IMG/M metagenome (GOLD analysis project Ga0335074, IMG submission 206715) | Soil microbial communities from Loxahatchee National Wildlife Refuge, Florida, United States - Lox_Sample_2.3 | ecosystem: Environmental > Terrestrial > Soil > Wetlands | place: USA: Florida...
CAGGTTGATCGTAGCTGTCTGGGCAATTGTCCCCGAACTGGCTCTCAAAATGATGGTGGCTGCCCCTAGCTTCGCCGAACTGCTCGCGCTGAGAGTCAATGTTGGCACAGCATCCGTCGCGCTCAACACGTTCACCGGATTCACACTAAACGAGGCCGTAACTCCGGCGGGTAGGCTGGAAGCGGACAGGTTCACACTACCACTGAATCCGTTGGTCGGACTTACGGTAATCGTGCTTGTGTTATTGCTTCCCTGAACAACGGTCAAAGAGCTGGGTGCCGCCGATACGGTAAGATTCGGCGATGAGGAGACGGAAGATTGTCCCCCGCTGCCGCAGCCAGAAAGGCCAAGCATCGCAATGAGGAGCACCGCAGCCCCGCTCTTGTTTGAGTTGATCGAAATAACTTAACCGCCTTCGCTTCGAGCCGACCACTTTTTTCTTTATTGCGATACGCTCACCTGCACGGCCGAGGGAGCCCCAATCTGAGTAGCACCTCCTGAGGCGGTCGCGGTGACGGTGATCGTATAAGTTGCGGCCTGTGTACCCGTGCTCACCGTAACAGCCGAAGTCTGGGCGGAAGCTCCGCTCGAATCGGTCGCAGCTACGGTGAAGGTATACTGCTGCCCGCTGGCAAGCCCCGAAACATCGTAGGTCGCACTTGTAGTAGTGGCGATCTGGGCTCCGTTCTGATATACGATATAGCCCGTAAGACTGCAGCCTGAGGGTACTGTGGTAGGGGCCGACCAATTCAGCGTCGTTCCTCCGGAAGTGGTGCCACTAGCGGCCAAGGCAGAGGGAACTCCCGGGGCATCCGCGCACCCTCCACTTTCTCCCCCCCTATTTCCGCCTCCGCAAGACGGCAGAGAGATAAGTGCGCTGATCGCCAGCCAGAATACCATCCACGCCAACCATTTCCTCTTTCGAGTCGATGTGGGCTTGGTGAATCCCAAACCAATCAACACCAGTCCTGAGATGGGCATCAGCAAGAGTGGGTACAAGACTTCCATGTGCGATTCTTCAACATGCGTCGAGTTTGTTGCTGACGCTCGTCGTACGACCATCGGGGACGGCGCTACCGTCGTGAAAGTGAGGGTTGCGGTTGCCGGAATACCGTTGACAATCGTTACGGGACTTGTAGTGCCGAACGAGCAACTGGGAGCTGTGGATCCAGAGACAGCAGGTGAAACGCTACACGACAGCGCAACCGTTCCGGAGTAGCCAGTGCTCGGGGTGACGGTAATGGTCGAGATTGCGGAGTTCCCGGCAGTTACAGATCCGCTCGTGGGGTTGGCGGAAAGGGTGAAGCCCGGTCCGGGGCTTCCACTACCTGACAGAGTCATAGCGGTTACGAAGGCGCCTTCCCCGGGAGAACTCCCTCCTGTGTAAGCAAGGACGACGCTTTCGACCGTGCGGGTGGAGTCCAGGCTATAAGTGTAGGAATAAAGATTGCAGCTCGCTGCTGTGTTGAGCGTGCCATCGCTATTGATTCGACTGATGCCGCCTACGGCGATGCTCTCATTGGAGTTATTGCCAAAGCTGCACCAGTCGCTAAAGGTTTGGTTAAGAACTGTTGGCGAGCCGCTTGTGTAGTTGATCGTGACGGTGCCTGTCTGGCTGCCATTGACCGCGGTCCCGAGCATCGCAAGCGTTGTATACGCGGCTTGTTGATTTGACGGTAAAGAGATGGTCACACCCGGTGCAGTCACTAGATGAATGATGTCTTCCGAGCATGCTGTCAATCCCGTACCACAGTCGGTTGTGTTGACCGGCCCAAAATTAAAGAGCACGCCATTCAATGTCAGTGTGGCGGGCGTACCGCTACTCAGCCCCAATTGCTGTGCGGAATAAGCGTCAGTGCAGCCGTTGTTCAGAGTGCAGCCATCGGTTGTCGGAGGACCGTCGATATCCCCGGTTCCTTCAAACGTCACGCCATTGTCGAAGAGCCCTGCCATGTTGAACTCATTCGCCAGATTCAGTTGCGTTCCCAGACTTTGGGTCGTCAGAGTTGCCGACAGAACGACAACCGAACCTTTGGACGTCTGAGCCGGGAGGATAAGGCTTTGCACGGTCTTGCTGCTGTTTAGCACGAACGTGTACTCGTATAGGTTAAAAACACGATTGTCCGGCGCCGCTGTGGCTGAGTCGCGATAAGGCATCACAACCGCGAAGCTTTCGTTCGGTTGCTGACCTGGGCCCGGAGTACTCGAACTGCAGTTGCACCAATCACTGAAATTCTGGGTGAATTTACTGGTTGTACCGTCGGAGTAAGTGACCGTAAAGGTCTGCGCGAGGACCGGGCCATCGACTCCAGTCGCCAGCAGTTGCAAGGTCGTGAATTGGCCGGAAGGCAGCGTGATCGTTTGTCCAGCGGCGGATATCGCGTCGTTGACGCACGCCTGTTGTCCCGTCCCTCCACAATTCTTGGTGCTCGCTGCGCCGAAGCTGAACTGCACACCATTCAGAATTCGACTTCCACTGAGCAGATTCGATGAATACCCGTACCCATCGCCGTCCATTCCCGTCCCGAAGGTGATGCCATCGCTGTAAATCGCGGGCAGGTTATATTGCGATACTAGGCTTACCGGGGTTCCGGAACCGCCGGTACCTGTAGCGGCACTGACTGAAAGAATCGTATATGGTGAATTCAATGAACCGGTGATGCTGCCCGAAGTCCCACTGACCGCGAGATAGTTCGTCCCGGTTGTCGCCTTGGTCCCCGCACTCAGACTCAGATCGCTTGTAGTCGTCGTGCTCGTGGGACTGAACGATCCCGTAACGCCGGCCGGTAGTCCATTAACCGATAGATCGACGCTCCCGGCGAAGCCGTTCTGCGGGCTAACTGTAACGGTCGCACTTGCCGTGCCGCTCTGATTCACGTAAATACTGTTGGGCTCATCTGGGTACGCAGGAGGATTCGTGGGCGAGACAGAAAGCGAGAAATCAGGTAACGCGATAGTGACATAAGCCGGCTGACTTCCACTCACCTCGGAGCTTGTGCCAGTAACCACAAGGATCTGCGTCCCGGAAGGGGTGCCATTGGTAGTGGTGACCGTCAGGATCGACGATTGCGATCCGCTGATCGAAGGCGGATTGAAACTCGCAGTCACACCCTCCGGGGAACCGAGAATCGTTGCCGATAGGCTGATTGTGCCGGTAAATCCGTTTCCAGGAGTCAACGAAATACTCGTTGTTCCTTGCGCACCCGGCGTCAGATTTACGGTGCCGGGGTTCGCCGACAACGTGAAATATGGATTTGTCGTCGAAAGCGGCGCCAGAGTGTCAAGTGTTCCCTGCCCGTCGGGAGTGCCCCATCCGGTCACCATGTCAAATCCGGCGAGCGCGGTGAACGAACCTGTAAAGCCCGCAGCAACCGTGGAACCGCTCGGGTTGCTTCCGGTCGTGATGTCGTGAAAAGTCGTCACATAGCTTGATCCCTGACCGATGGTCCAGGCGAGCGGGCTGAGAAACCCAACGGAAGCGTCGCCGCTCGCGGCAGCCTGTTCATTCACCAGCGCAAGAAATCCCGCCCAACGCGGCGCGGCAAGGCTGGTGCCGCCGAGTCCTCCCTGGCACGTGCCTCCAGCGCACCAAAAACTATCGGTATTCGCATCGGCGGAGACATCGGGAACGTTACGGTAAGTTGTGTTGCCACCTGCCGCAGTAATAATGGACGGAACCTGCCAGTTTGGGATTCCTGCGTACGCATCCCCCGGGCTACCGTAACAAGGTGTTGACGAGTTACTGCTGTCGCACCATCCTGTGCCGCTTCCCACCCAGCCGGTCTCAGATGACCAAGCTCCTCCCGCACTCGTTGTGGTCAAGTCTGTTCCGCCAACATCCGTCACATTAGAACTGAATCCGGGCCAGCCGCCATCGCCCAGGTTCGCGCCCTCATCTCCGGAAGCGACGAAAAAGTTCTGCCCCTGAGCGTGGAATTTTTGAAACTGTTGTTCATCGGCGACGGCATTGCTATCGCCAATACCAAACGACCAGCTCATCTGCTTGGAAATGTTTTCTGTCGCGAAAGCGTCGAAAATGTCAATGTCCGCATTATTACTGGCGTCTTCATAGACAATCAGGACAGATGCGCCGGGTGCCATTGAAATAATCTGAATAATGTCATTGGCCTCCTCGCCGTCATCGCACGCGCCAGCGCAGACTCCGTCAGTCCCTCCCAGCAGTTCAGTAATGACTGGAACATGCAATGGCTGATTCACGGCTGCGAAGTATGCCGTCACGTCGGCCATATTCCACTGGCCCAACTCAGATAATGCCAGCGCCTGACCGCTGCCGGTCAGAGGATTAGCGATGCCAGCGCTGTAATAAGCCGCCCTGAAATCGCTGCCCAGGAATTGTCCGCCTGGACCCGAGCCAGTCTGATTGCTCTGAAGGTCGCTGCGCGGCGAAGCTTTTTTCAGCATGGGATGCGGCCGCACCCGGTCGGTAAGTCCACTGACGCCCAAGATGGGTAAGCCCCTCTCAGCCGTGGGCTCCACATTCGGCGCAAAGTATGTGCGATTCTCCGTTGCATGCTGGTACACCTGCATGTTTACTTGAAAAGCCTGTTCGACTGCGGAGACAGGTCCAGTAACATTTAGCAACTGGCGACTGGCGGACGTATGCGTCACGGTAAATCCGTGGGCCTTTACATACGCAATGACTTGCTGGTACTGCCCCTGCGTCGGGCCAAACTGCTCGGTGAATTGCGAGGAAGAAAGGTAACGGTGGTAGTTCGGACTCGTCGGATCGTGGATTTCTTTCAGCAAGGCATCGAGTTTCGTCTGATTCCGCAGCGGTAGCGAGATCGCGAGTTGCAAAATCTGAGATCCTGGCAACCGACCAATCGCTTGCGCACCCAGCGGTGCGGTTGCGCGGGTCTGAAGCGCCTGCCGCTGTTGTGCGCTCACCGGTTCCGCCGAGGCCAATAATGCCGCCAAGGCGGCGATCAGCAAGAAACTGAGAACGAGAGCTTTCTGCATGGTCGTTCCTCCATTTGCAGGCGTTCGATGCGGGTTTCACAGGCCTGCTCCGGCACACGCCTCCCTGCACCGGAGGAAGGAGGCTTGTCGCCAAATGGGGCGAAGCATTCACTTCGCCCCGGCATGATCTTGGTTCGAAGCTACTGGGTGACAGTTACCACGACTGTGTTCGTCGTTCCCGTGGGATTGCTGGCTTGGGTGAGGCCGTTTCCGTCCACACCCGTGATCGAGACCGTGTACTGTCCCGGCGGGGTTCCGACGTTTGCTAGGTGCACTGTACTGACACAGCCCGGAGTCACGAGAAGGAGAGCGAGCGCCATCAGCAGGAACAAACCCGCAACCTTCTTGCGCCATGGCGCGCGGGATCTGAAACCTAGCCCAGTCAGAGTCAGCCCCGGTACCAACAAAAACGCGAAGAAAATGTTGAAATGTCGACCGGCCTTAGATGTTTGCGTCGACTTTGCGGCCGTGAACGTGAGACTGGTAGTTGGCGGAGCAGTCTCGTCGGCCGTTACACTGACCGAAGTCGGACTAAGACTGCAGGTCGGAGCTGTGGCAGCCGACGGAGGCTGGCCAATAATCGCCGGCGAAATGCTGCAGGACAATGTAACGTCTCCCACATAGCCAGGTTGCGGGGTTACCGTCACCGTCGCGGTGCTGCTGCTACCTGGGCTCAAAGATGTTGGGTCGGCAACTCCACCAACAATCGTGTAGCTCGGCGGCTTGAGTGTGACGGCCAAGGCGAAGGAGGCACCAGAGCCGTCTGCATCGGTAAGCGTAATGCTCGCCAGATTCTTTGTGACATCGAGGGGTAGGGTATATGCATACAGATTGCAACTCGCCCCGTTGAGCGTGCCATTACTGTTGATGCGGTTAATTCCGCCGACCGCGATCGACTCGTAGTTGTTGCCTCCAAAACCACACCAGTCACTCAGAGTGAGTGCGAACAGATTAGTGCTGGCATCCGTGTAAGTCGCCTTTACGTTGGCCTTATGGGACCCATTCACGGCCGTCCCCAAAATAATCATAGTGGAGTAAATAGTCTGATCGGCCGCGGCCAGCGTGATCACGACACCGCCGCTGGTGTAATTCACCACGTCTGGGCTGCACGCAGGATTGGCGGACACAGACGGTCCACAATTAGTGGCGTTCACCGGTCCGAATGTGAACGGAACACCAATCGATGCTGGCGTTAAAGTGAACGGTGCAGTTGTAGGTAAGCCTAACTGGCTCGCAGAGTATGCGTCCGGACAATTTGAGTAGGGTGGGGTGGGAGTACAATTGTTACCATTGTCCATTCCGGTCGTACCCAGGAATTGCGTTCCCGTGGTAAACAGGCCAGCCGTGTTGTAGCATGACTGGCCACCGCACGTGGAAGTCAGATCGACCTGCACATTTTGGGCATGGGACGGCGTCGTCGCGAACAGCATGACCAACACCGCCAGCGGCAGCAACAGGATGGGCGCAGTGCTATTCGGTTTCATCATTCTCCCTACCACCCACTTCGCTCGAAGCTGTAAGTCGCGCATAAGATAAGCTCCATTCCGCGATTCGCCGCATTGCATTAGAAAATGATCTTACCTGTGACCCGCAGGTTCCTCGGGAAGTTGTCTTGCGTCGGGCCTACCGTGCCAAAGCCAGACCAATAGGACCTTTTCGTGGTTGTGTTGTAAAAAAGGCTAGCCGGACCATCTGTTGGCGATGTGTCCGGTCCTCCCAGAAGCACAGAGTTCAGCGCGTTGAAGGCCTCTCCGCGCAAAGAAAAGCTGACCCGCTCAGTAATGTTGAAGCTCTTTTGTAAGGAAAGGTCGAGGTCCGGAACCGTATAGTTACGGACTTCTGTGATGTAACTAGGGGTGGTGTTATAGGTATAACCCGATCCGCCGATGTGCGAGACGCTGGTGTAACAAGTGGAGTTTGTGGCTCCAATCTTAGGATTCAGCCACTGCCCGACTGACGTTCCGTTCGGGGATGCAAAGGGGCAGCTGTAGTTGAAGCCGCCATTGATGTTAAGCGGCGTTCCACTTTGCGCTCCGAACGACCAACCCAGCGACCATCCACCTAAGGCATAGTCCACGGGACGCGGCGCAGTTGAAAGCAGACTTCTCCCTCGTCCGACCGGCACGTCGTACACTCCAGTGACGGCAAGAACGTGAGTACGGTCGAACTGCGAGATCCAGTGCACTTCGTTGGCATCCTGGTACGGATAACCGTTCTGGTAGCCACTGCCGTCCATGTTCTTTGAGTAGGTATAAGCCAAATTGAGGGTAAGTCCATGGGACGTATGTTTGGTCAACTTACTCTCCAGCGCGTTGTACCAGTTTTTGCCAATTGGGGCATTGTAGATGCCGACGGGGGGGGCACTATTAAACCCGCAATATTGGGACCAACGGAGCAACAATGCAAGCGCTGGAATGGTGGGAGATTGTCCGCAGCCTCCTGGGAACGACTCGGCGAAAACACCGTAATAAGGATTGGGGAGGAGTTGGCTATAGACGCTACTCCCAGGGGCCAGTGCGTACTGCAACTGGGCATAATTGAGAGTACCGTTATCCCAAAGTGTGGCTCTCAGCCGGCTCGTGTAATTGCCGGAGAAATGCAGATCCAGCGCCATATTACCCGGCAATGCTCGTTGCACACCGAAAGAGGTAACCTGCGTCCGCGGAATCTTCCGCAGAGGACTGTCCACTTGCAAGCCACCGCTGCCCACGCCTGCTAATGCCAGACCTTGCTCACCCACAGGCGGCTGCAACCCTAGGGGATAGGCAGCGGTCGCCGGGAACGGAATACCCAACCCATACGGTCCTCCCGTCGCAGATCCAGGCGCGGCGCCACCTTGGTTGGGATCAGCCGTATCCGTGGATGCCAAATAATTGGTTTGCTGTTGGTAACCGATCGGGGAGCCGCCTTCCAATCCGCCCCCGTACATAAAGCCCCAACCGCCGCGTACCACGGTATTCGGATTCAGGGCGAAGGCGAAGCCCACCCGAGGTGCAATATTGCCCCAGTCGGTGTTGTAAGCGTTTCGTGGCGCTCCGTTGACGCCCGCGGGAGCGATCGTACCCAGAACCTGCGCCATCGCGGTGGCGTTGACGCCAGCTGCCGTCCATGCCGCAATGTTCGCAGCATTGTTCACATTCGCCTGGTAAATGCCATCCGTCGTGATCGGGTTCACACAAGTCTCGCAAAACCCGCGAGGCAGTTCGTTGTAGCGCTCCTTGAGTCCCATCTGCACGTCATATCGCAAGCCGAGATTCACGGTAAGCCGGTGCGTGATTCTCCAGTCATCCTGGAAGTAGAGATTCCAAACCGGCTGATAGTCGAAGAGAGAATCGTTCCAATTCACATTGCCGCCACTCGGCAGTCCCAGTAGGAAATCGGCCCACCCGGAACCATTCGGAGCATAATCGCCGCTGCAGGCGGTAGCGGCGGTCACGCTGAACCCCTTATTCGCCGGTTGGTAACAATTGGCATTCAGAGGATCGAACCGCGTCCATTGCCCGCTGAAGGCAAAATTTCCGTTCGCATTATTTGTTACCGTGCCATTGATTGGATTTCCGTAGGTGTAGTAGAAGATTCCACCGCCAAAGTGGAGGTTGTGAGCTCCCTTGGAGACCGTGAAATCGGTGTCGAACGCGATATTTGTCGATGCCTCAAGATCGTCGGAGTTGCCAAATATGGGTCCATCGCCATTGCTGTCGGGGTCTGGGAACCCATTGATACGAATCTCGGGGACGGTCTGCAGAGTGGTAACTGGGGGTGGAGTAATGTTGATCCCGATCGTGCTCCCGGGCTTCGCGGCCGACAAGATGCCATCGGTATTCCGGTTCTGCAACCGCGTGAAAGAGATCTTAAAGTCCCCCAGGAAAGTGGGAGCGAATACGTGAGTCATGTCCTGAGTGGCTGTATAGCTGTCCCGGTCAAAGAAGGTGCCATTCGCAAGCAGGCCTGAAAGCCCGTTTCCGTTTCTGTTTTCGTGTCCCTTCTGCACTCCGAAAAAGCTGTACCATTTTGTCTTGTCGCTGGAATTGTAGTCCACGCGAATCATGGGCTGGTTATAGGTGGTGAAGTCCGGAGTGGCGGCAAAATAGTTTGCGGGTTCGTTATATCCGCCGACATAGTTCTGAGCGCCGCCGACGTTCGGCAACGGAATATAATTGGCGCTTAACATCATCATCGCTGTCTTGTTAATCTGTGCGGCGGGAATCAGTGCCCCGCCGTTGGTACCCCCATTAAATGCGTTGACGTTGTTAATCACGTTTGTACCCGTTCCACAGGCGCTGGCGGGTTTACCTTGCGTGCCGGAGGGAGCGAATTGTCCACATACTGCGTTGTTGGGATTGTTCGGGTTGGTGCTGTCCCCGGGCTGATACAGCGCCAGCCCGTACTGGAGATAATGATCAAGCGGCACACCATTGCTGTCCACCCCTGTCCCGGGATCTAGCGTTTGAATCAGCCCGAAGTCAACCCCCGTGTTGCCGTTATAGCCAGGCCGGAGATAGGCTGGCGGCACATTGCCAGTCAACGTTCCCGTAACGGATTGACGATATCCTTCAAAGCTGAAGAAGAACCAGACCTTATTCTTGATGATCGGTCCACCAAAGTTCCCCCCGAATTGGTTCTCTACCTGCTGCTGCGTCGGGAGTCCCGAGATAAATACATTCGTCAGCGTGTTGGCGTCGAAAAGACTGCCGTCCTTGTAGCTCTCAATTGCCTCTCCATGAAATACGTTGGTTCCGTTCTTTGTGACGACGTTAACTGTGCCACCCGTAGTCCGTCCATAGCGCGCATCGTATGTGTCTGTCATTACATTGACTTCCTGGATTGAATCCAGCATCGGCGACACATTCCAGGTGCCGGCGCCTTGATTGCCATAACTGATCTGCTGCGTGATGTTTGTGCCATTGAGAGTGAACTGGTTGAAGCCGCCCGAGTTTCCCGTGTTATCTTGGCCGGTGGGATCGACTCCGCCGCCCATGATGTACGCATTGTCATTGTCCCAGCTTCTGCGCTGGGAACTACCGGTGAACTGACTGCCCGGGGTGGTACTAATCAGGTTGTATACTTGGCGGCCAATTACAGGCACGTTTTGCAACGTCTTCTCGTCAAGGATCGTTCCGCCCGAGCCGTTTGCGGTTTCGATCATCGGCGGCTCAGCCTTAACTTCTATCTCCTCGTGAATGCCCCCGACTTCGAGCTTGAAGTTCTGGCCGAAGTATTTACCGGCAAGTAGCACAACATTGTCCTGTACCGAGGTCCTAAACCCGGGCGCCGTCGCCGTGACTTTGTAAGTGCCGGGCACGACGTAAGGAATGTAATAAACTCCGGCGTCGCTGGTCTCGGACGTATAGACCGATCCAGTCTCGACGTTGATTGCCTTGATGTCGGCCTTCGGTACGATCGCGCCTGTGGCGTCAGTAACCTGTCCGGTCAGCGTCGCGCGAAACTCCTGGGCGCGCAGCAGTGAAGGCGAAGCCAACAGCAGAAGCGACGCCGCGAGAGACATTGCAACTACAAAACAGTAGATGCCGCGACGATCGCAGAGTGGATTGTTCGCCAGAGCCCTCATCGTGACCTCCTAAGATTCTCAGGGTGCTGAGTCGTGCTGTTGACTGGATGGGCCGCTTGATTGGAAGAACGGCTCTGCTTCAGGCTGCGTTTTCGTGTTTGGGATCCGGCCTGAATCGTGCCTTGCGCCTCGATCACCCCGAAGATAGGTGCGATCGAATCGGTCTCAATGATGAAGCCCTGCGAACCGTTTGCCATGTAAAACGAAACGTCCTGAGTTCCAGGAGAGTCAGTCGTTAATCCCGGGACATCGGTGGGGTAAGCAGGCGCCGTTACAATCGTTCCCGTGAAACGGCCCGGGGTACTAGGATCCGCGGCCAGAGTTCCTGACAGCGAGCCGGTTACCAACGTCGCGTTATTCGATCCCGTGCCTTGAAAATCTCCCTCGCCGCTGAACGTGCCTGGTTCCGTAGAGCTGATTGTGAAGTCGCCGGTGTAACCGCCGTCCGACCCAGGGGGGTTATCCTGATCGGAGAGCATGAGCGCGTAATTTCCCGAGAGCGTTGCGGCTGCATCGGTCTGCGGGATCACGACTCCGATCGCGTCGGCGGCGTCGGTTTCAAGCAGTAAAGCGCCACCTGGACCGTTCGGATTATTGGGGTCGAGAAGATTCAAGTTTGGATCAGTCAGATAGATGTTGTAGGTCTGACCCGAGGAAGCCGTCATTGTGCCTCGCGGGCTTCCTGAAATCACATAAGTCGACCCCGCAAGAGATCTGGTCGTCGGAGTCCCAAATGCGTTCAAGTCCATGATGCCGGCGGTGATATTTCCGCCACCATCCGCCACGAATTGCCCGCCTGCCGCTCCCGATTCGCCCCCATTTGCGTCGCTGGTAAAACCAAAGTCGCTAAAGATAAAGCTGCCGCTGAGCGCCTGATCTGTGCCTGTGATAGACCCCTGACCGTACGCACTGCCGGTGTTGCCTGCGTTACTGGTGTTGGTGATTGAAGTTATGCGCAGTACCTCGGGAGTAGCTATGTAGTAGGCGTATTGAGTAGCTTTCGCTGGAGTATCTGTCGTGGCACTTAGCGTCAGAGTTCCACGTCCGTTTGCATCGGGAGCGGTGAAAGTACCGATAAACGGGACCGAACTGTATCCAGTTCCTCCGCCGAAGTTTTCGTCAAAGGTACCGCCGCTGATCGCCCCCACGCCATCAGCGCTGAAAATGCCGCCCCAACTTGCATTCGCAGAGTTAAGACCGCTGTAGCCCGCCAACGTGAACGAATACCCCCCACTAACCTCCGACGCTGAGAAGGGCGCGGTTTGAAGATCCATGCTGCCGATCCCACCGATGGTCAGTCCATTGAATTGGTCTTCCTCCGCGATCACCAGATGGGAGCCTGAAGTGGCGGTGATTCCGTGCGTCTGCGCTAATGTTCCGCAACAACTCGTGTTGGTCAGAATCATGGAAATGTATCCGTGACCCGTCGAGTCCAAAGCGTAGGTACCCGTTATCGAAGGTATCGTGCTGTAGAACCCGTTCGCGGAGCCATCACCCTCGCCCCCCGCGATATTGCCACTCCCGTCTAACGTCACGCTCCCTACCATACCGAACGAACCTTGGCCTGCCAGCACAAATGCATATTGCTGCGCGATATTGATTGTCTGACTTACGCTTTGCGAACTGTCACTCACGGAGGTAGCCGTGATCGTAACTGGGTAAGCAAGGTTCGCAGTGATTGGTCCGTTCGCGGGAGCAATCGGCGGCAAATATTGCGTGCCCACGTCGTAAGCTGTAGTAGCCGGATTAAATGTCCCGCAGGCTCCTACTGGCGTGCAACTCCAAGTCACGCCAGCATTCTTTGTGTCATTCAGTACATTCGCGGCCAGAGCGACCGGCTGTCCGGCTATGGTCGGTGTCGGAGGGCCTTGCGCGAACTGAACAGCGAGAGCCCCACTCGTAGTGCCGGGAAGCTTGTCGATGCCATTGCAGGCACACAGAATCACAAGGGGGAGGGTCAACAAGCAGGAAAGAAGGATTCTGCGGTTCATTGTTCACCTCGGGATGGAGTGAGTTGCCGAGTCGCGCAAACGTTGGAAGAAGCTTCAAGAGGAAAAGCGGATGGATTTTGCCCCGCGCGCGAAACTGAGTGACAGCTCCGTGGGCTATTGCAGGGACAAGATGTGCCGAGCGCTGGGATTCCTCTGCACTGGGTCGGCCTAAGTTCCCGGTTCGTTGTGTCTCCTTCGCAGCTCGGCATGCGTAGTGCCGCAGCACAAAGACAACTTCCAACAAACGATTCCAACTGGGATGCAACTTACGAGGGCATACTGACTCGATGATTCAGCACGTGCCAGATGCAGCTTTCAATGCACAAGCCTCTCGCAACTCGGTTCGAAAGTATGGAGGGTGCGAGTCGGAAAATAAATAGTAGACATTTAACATTCATTGCATTAATGTAACGTTCCGTGAAGGCGCCCACCCTTCGTCCGAAGCATCGGCCGCAGACCGCGAACCAGTTGATTGTCCATGAATTGCAGGAGTATTTGCGTGGGACTGTTATACGGCGCCTTCATTTCAGCGATCGCACCACGGCCCCGCCGCCGCTCGCCTATGTCACGAATTTTCCGCGTCTTTCCATTCCTCTAGCTGGGCATGACCACATGCAGGTCGCGCGTTTCGGCCGCACGGAAACCATTTCCCCGGGTCGCGGACATGCCGTCTTTGTGCCTGATCACGCCTGGAACAAGCCCGATTGGTCCGAACCAGTAGAAGTAATGACTTTCTTGTTCGGCGTCAAACAGATCGGCATCAGCCTGGTACACCACAAGGGTGGTTCACAAGTCACCCCACTCGTAATCAAAGCACACGTCCACAGCGGTTATGACGTGCTCACACACAGTGTCCTCGCGGCCTTGATGGTGCTGGCAACGGATCACGCAGGTGGGGCTTTGGGGCGCTTACTGACGCAATCCCTCCTGCATGCCTGCCTGCGCTTGCTGAAGACGCCAAAGAAGCAGGCCCCGCGCAAGGCAATCCGCACCTACGAATCTATTTGCCTGTATGTGCAGGAAAACTTTCACCGGTCTATTAGTCGTGAAAGCATCGCTGGGTACTTCGGCCTTGCACCCAACCACGTATCCCGTCTCTTCCGGAGAGAAGGGCTCATGCGGTTCAATGACTATCTGAACCTGGTGCGAGTCAATCGTGCCAAGTTCATGCTGCAGAACTACAATATGACGCTGAAGGAGATTGCGGCGAGTTGCTGTTACACCGACGCGGCATACTTTTGTCGGGTATTCAAGAAAATATGCAGAGTGACTCCCACCGAATACCGCACTGCCCACAGTACGCATGCTTCCGAAGCAGCCTCCGACGATGCCAGCGCAAATGTTACCCAAGTGCAATAAACGTTCCATCTCTCCTGTATCCACGGGTAGGATAAATCACACATACTATCAAGCTTATGGAAAGTTAGCTCTCCAGCCGGATTGCGGATTGCGCTAGCCTCACGGAGGCCGACGTCTCAGCACCAGCGAAGTTATTGCACGAACTGGGAGGCTGTAGAGGCGCATTTTACCTTCGCTTCTGGTGTTCCCAGATCGGAGATATTGGCACGTACAATACAGAAAATCGTTTCGGTTCCGGGACCCTTAATGCTTGCATCACTCCAGAAATTGAGACGTCATCTTTTGACAGGGGTTTCGTACGCGATTCCGTTTATTGCCTGCGGGGGCATTC
>Ga0335074_10008552_pt1 | contig 14226 bp, 15 predicted proteins | sample Lox_Sample_23_FD_206715 | JGI IMG/M metagenome (GOLD analysis project Ga0335074, IMG submission 206715) | Soil microbial communities from Loxahatchee National Wildlife Refuge, Florida, United States - Lox_Sample_2.3 | ecosystem: Environmental > Terrestrial > Soil > Wetlands | place: USA...
TACCTGCCCGACCTCATCACCGATATGGCCGCGTTCAAGGAGTTCGCGAAGCAGAAAGCTCCGAAGAGCAAAAACCAGCAGTATCTCGTTGCCGCCTACTGGCTGAAGAAGTTCGGCGGCGTCGAGAATGTCAACGCTGACATGATTTATACCTGCTACAAATCAGCGCCGTGGCCTGCGGGATTTAACGACTGGAGTCAGACTTTTCACAATCTCGTGCATGCCGAGCTGATGCGTAAGGTCGGCAAAGGTGAATTTGCCATCAATCCCACTGGGGAGCATCAAGTCGACAACCCCGCCGCATAAGGACGACCTCGCGATGGAGCTGAAGGAGTTCGTTGCAGCTGTGCCCGGCTTTGCCGCGCTCTCGCATCCCGATAAGATCCTGCACTTCGGCTGGTATCTGCACAAGCACCGGCAGCAGGGCACGTTCACCCAAGCGAACATTAAGGCCTGCTATGAGGATCAGCACATCCACCCACCGAACCTGAGCGACACCTTTACGCGGCTGCTCGCCAAGAAGCCTAAGGTCCTGCTTCAGGAGAAGGTTGGCTATAAGCTCGAGCACAGCGCACGGCAGAAGCTGGATGAAAAGTATGGCGAGCACGAGACAACTATCGCGGTTTCGGCGATGCTGAGGGACCTGCCGGGCAAGATTGCCGACGAGGCGCAGCGCATCTTCCTGAAGGAAGCCATCACCTGCTACCACCACAAGGCGTTCCGCGCCGCCATAATCATGGCGTGGAACCTGACCTATGACCATATGGCCCGTTGGATTCTTGACGATGCAACAAGGCTCGCGGCTTTCAACTCCCATATTGATGCCCGCGTCGGCGCAACGTCGAAGCGCGCCGGTACGCGCATCAAGAAGCGAGAGGACTTCGAAAAGCTCGAGGAGAAAGAGATGATCGACATCATGGGAAATGCCGGTCTCCTGCCATCTGCGAACACGAAGAAGATTCTTGAGATGCAGCTTACACGCCGCAATATGGTGGCCCATCCATCCCTTGTCTTTGCAGATGCACCGCAGGCCGACGATGCAATCACGAGCCTTGTTCAGAACGTCGTATTTGTCTTGAAGTAGGACTTCTTTACCGCACGCAGCTCTTGTGCGCCGGTATCGCCGCGGACTCGTGCAGATCCATCATCGATACGGGCTTATGGCAGATGTGACACTTAATCGTTTGTTCCTCTTCGGTCAGACCGCGGCGCCACGGCTCAACAGGAACCGTCGAGAAGGTCACCGGTTTTGTCACATGCTCATTGCCGAACTGGTCGACAAGCACCACTTTTCTGGTCAGCTTATTGAGTCCTTCGACGATGATCGGCCTGACTGAGAAGTGAATGATCGAAGGCTCATCGTATGGGCCTGCGACGATGAACGGCATGAACACGCCGACAGGCTTTGTCCCTTTGAGATATGCCTGAACGATTTTCAGCGGGATATCAGACTTATGCGCGAGATTCGCATGGATTGTGAGGCAAAGCACGGGCTCCTTGCCCATCGCTCCGACATGCCACTTAGGCTCCGGAGCCGTCAGCACGATCACGGATAGCTTTGCATCTTTCCCCGGCTTCGATCGCATGGCGAAAAGCTTGCGCAAACCATTGAGCGGTGTGCCTTCCAGCCACGAACGTACTATCGTGGCCCCGAACCATCCCGCGATGGCAACGGCAGGGCCAGCTACAGCAAGCCACTCTTTCCCGCTCATATACTGATGATAAATTCCGCACGGCTCACTTAAACGGATTGCGTGTTGCCACGCGGTCATAACGCCTCGTCCTGACGGGTCGCGCGCTTGCCAACCTTACCTGCGGACGGGGTATGGGTTGGTAGGATGTCGGAAATCTTAGCGCACAGATTCGCCCCAGCGCGGGGATGTTCGCCAGCAGTCCAAGACTTCAGTTGTCGACAACAGATGGGATGAGAAGGCCGGTCCCCAACGGGATGCGTTAAGCTCCCAAGTTATCGACGCGCTCGAAGCGCGGGAGATCGAGGAGACCGGCGATGAAGAAGCTTACCACCACGATGATGCAGCGGACACTCAACAAGGAGGACGGACGCCTGACCATCGGTCTGGATCTGGGCGATCGGTCAAGCTTTTGTTGTGTGCTGGATGAGACAGGTGACGTCCTGCTGGAACAGAAGGTGAGCACGACTCCCAAGTCGATTAGAGAGATTTTTGGAACGATGCCGCTGAGTCGTATCGCACTGGAGACAGGAACGCATTCACCGTGGGTAAGCCGGTTGCTCAGCGAACTCGGCCATGAGCCGATCGTGGCACACGCGCGCAGCGTGCGGCTGATCGGGGAGAGCAGGCGCAAGGATGATCGGCTGGACGCTAGAACCCTCGCGCGGCTTGTAAGGATCGATCCGGATCTGTTGTGTCCGGTGAAGCATCGGAGTGCTGAGGCACAAGCGGATCTTACAGTGATCCGGGCGCGAGCCGCTCTGGTCCGCACACGAACGATGTTGGTCAACGCAGCACGCGGCCTGACGAAGTCCTACGGGGAACGACTTCGTGGATGCAACGCGCGCGGGATGAAGCCGAAGGCGGCCCAGGATCTGAGTCCGGAGTTGAAGAGTGCCTTAGAGCCGATGATGAGAGAGATAGAGTCGGTCAGCGAACGGATCTGCGAGTACGATCAGATGCTCGATTCCATGGCAAGGAACAGATATCCCGAAGCCGATCAGTTGAAGCAGATCAAGGGAGTGGGAACGCTGATCGGGCTCACGTATATGCTGACGCTGGAAGATCCACACCGTTTTCGCAAGAGCCGGGATGCAGCCTGTTACGTGGGCCTCCAACCTGGAAGGCGCAACTCGGGACAGAGCGAGCCGCAGATGCACATCAGCAAAGAGGGCGATCCGTACCTACGATCTCTCCTGGTGCAGGCCGCCCACCACGTCCTCGGCCCCTGGGGAGTCGACAGCGACCTGCGCCGATGGGGCATGAAGCTGGCTGAGCATGGAGGCCAGCGCGGGAAGAAACGCGCCGTGATCGCAGTGGCGCGTAAGCTGGCCGTCCTGCTGCATCGACTATGGGTGAGCGGAGAGGTTTATGTGCCATTACGGCCAAGCAATCGGATCACACTGCCGGCAGTCGCATAGGCCCGTCCAGAGGTATGGAGGTTTGAGCTCACAAGCCGAGTTCCGGTGACTGCGTCATTGCCCTGGCCCAACACGATCCAGTGGAAGGTCGCAATAACAGGTGGCAGCACCGGCTGAATCGAGAACACCCAACTTGCACCGAGCGATGAAACGGTCACATCAGAGTGCGGATGGAAGGGTGGCGAAGCAGCTCGGCATACCAAAAATCGTGTTCACATCGGAAGGAGATGAACTCGTTCCCACAACAGAAAACGATTGACACCGACCGGCCTTCTCATGGAAGGGCAATGCACTCATCGACTCCGGAGTAACCCGTTGTCCGGCCGGACCGGTAATGAGTAACGCTCTTTCGGTCAGTTCCGTTACCGCCGTGAAAGGGACCCGAGCTGCCGTAACTCAATGAAACCATTGGGCACGGTTGGCGCTAAACGGCAGTTTGGGAGTCCTGCGAAGCATTTATGGAACCCTTATCGAACCCACGTTTCGGATTCGACTCCCGTATCGACCACTCAGGTGTCTCTCTTCACTTCTGTCCGGAGAACATCGGATCGACCGGCTTCATCGTTTCGGTTCAAGCCTCGAAAGCACTCGGCGCGAGCGGAGGAACCAGGATAATCGGTCGTCGATGCAAGCGGGCGCCCGCTGCGTACGGCGCACATGAAGCTCGGCAGAGGTGCACCGGCAGCGGCTGCCCCAACTGCAGACGCGTTTCGACTCGGCAAGCAGCCTCGCGATTTCGCTTCTGGATCGAGTAGAGCTCCCGTGTCAGCAGAAGTTCCGGTTAGCAGGCGGTGCGTAAGGCGCGGAGCACCTTTGTTATCAACGGAGTAGAGGGGGATTAGAGAGGACGATTTGGAGCCTTTTCGGCGCGTAATTTGGTGAAGAATTTGGTGAAGTCCAAGGACGAGATGAGCATTCGGCCAATGGCCGAATGCTCATCTCCGAACCGCTTCTGAAAACCTGGTCGTGGCCAGAACGGAACAAGGGATACCTTGGACAGTCAGCTCAAAACCTGTAGCACACTTTCGTCTACCATGTTCTACAATGCACAGAGGGAGGTGCTGACTGTGGGATCGCATGCCGTTGCCGCACCCATGAAACCGGTTCCCCGATCCGGGCGGAAAGAAAAGGTCAATTCGACTGCTAGTCTCGCCCAGGATCGAGTACACAATGCTGTCGCAATTGCTGAACAAAAGGGTTTGTTGAAGGGCCGCAGAACGCTTGTTATCCGGGGGCGAATGCCGGAGGAATTGGTAGCGGAGGCCAAGCGCAAAACGGGGATCACCTCCGACTCGAAGCTTTTGGAAACGGCTCTCGCGAACATCGTTGCCGCCGATGATTACGCCGAGTGGCTGTTCTCACAACGCGGTACCGTGGATGCGGGTCTCGATCTTGACTTCTGAGTCGTCTGTCCAGCGATCGCTCCGGCGATTCAAGCCCGAAAAGCACATCAAGCGTCTCAAGCTGAGGAACCGATCCACCCTTCCATTCCTCACGCAAATGCAGAGGCCATTTCCGAAGCTTCTGCTCGACACAACGGTGTACATTGACGAGCTGCAAGGCCGGCTTCCCCGAGACGTGGAGATTTCGCTCCGGCTGGCAGAATTATGGCATTCGACGGTAACCGAAGCCGAGCTGACTACACTGGCCGGACTTCTTGACGCCTCCAATCAAAGCGCCCGGCAAGCCATTCAACAGGTGCTCTTGTCGATCGAACGACGACCTCCTCACCGTGTCCTGAATCCGGACCGCGACGTGTGGCGGGAAGCTGGCATTCTATCCGGGCTGCTCGCCCGCCGTCAGGGGTACGGGAAAGCTGAGCAGAGACGACTGTTGAACGACGCGCTTATCTTTCTCTCTGCCGCCAAACACGGCTGCTCCGTTTTGACACGGAACATTACAGATTTCGACCTGCTCATGCAGGTCGCTCCCACTGGTAACGCAGTGTTTTATGACCGGTCATGATCATGCGATCATGCTGGTCAAAGCAAGTGAACTGGATGCTCGAGTCCCAGATCTGAAAACCTAGAGAATGTCACGGCATAAGCAAATTCAGCGAGGGACGACGAAAGCGTCCCTCGGCCTTCATTGCGTTCAAACTGTGTTGAGCCGGACGTCTTAAGGCTTAATGAGATCCCCGTAGGCGTCAGGTCGTCGGTCGCGAAAAAATTGCCACGTCTTTCGAACCTCTGAGATCTTTTCAAGATCGAGATCCGCAGTCAGCACCTCGTCATGATCTCGGGACGCCAACGCCATGATTTGACCACGGGGGTCGCAAAAGTAACTTTGACCGTAAAATTCACCAATGTTCCATGGTGCTTCTTTGCCCACACGATTGATCGCGGCGATGAAGTAGCCGTTCGCAGCAGCGTGAGCCGGCTGCTCTAGCTTCCACAAGTATTCACTCAACCCGGCGACGGTAGCCGAAGGGTTGAAAACGATCTCGGCGCCATTCAGACCGAGAGCACGCGCGCCTTCCGGAAAGTGCCGATCGTAGCATATGTAGACGCCGATCTTACAAAACCCCAAATCGAAGACCGGAAAACCCAAGTTCCCGGGGCGGAAATAGAATTTCTCCCAGAAGCCGGGCGCAGCCTGAGGAATGTGCGTCTTCCGGTACTTCCCAACATAGACTCCGCCACGATCGATCACGGCGGCTGTGTTGTAATACACCCCGTCTCCATCACTCTCATAGATGGGCAACACAATCGCAATGTGAAGTTCCCTCGCCAGGTCCCTCATGAACATTGTCGTCGGACCGTCCGGTATGGGTTCCGTCAGGTCATACCATTTGGAAGACTGCTCAGCGCAGAAATAGGGACCAAAGAAGATTTCCTGCAGGCAGACGATCTGCGCTCCTGACGCTGCAGCTTGCCTGATAAGCGGCACATGCTTGGCAATCATCTCGCGTTTGATATCTGCAAGAGATCGATCAGCGTGCTCAACACAAGCTGCTTGGATAAGCGAGCAGCGAACGACTCTGGGCATGGCATGGGCTCCCCCTCCGCTCCAATTGAAAGCGGAACATTAGAATAAGTGCTTCATCAGGAGTCATCATCGGCTCATCATAGAGACTGAGCAGCGCATTCGGGCGAACCCCATCGCCATGCACCTTGCGTTAGGGTGCGAGATCACGATAGCAGTCACCCGCCGGTTTTCGCAATGCTCGCGCTAAATGGAATCAAGATGACAAAGTTGGATGAGTCGCGATGAGTTCACGTCCAGAGCCGAGTTCCGCGGACACGATTGAGCAGTTGGTGCGGCATCTCGATTCTCTTCTGGACGGAGATCGGGCGGCCGCTATGCTGCTCGCGAAAGGCCCTGCGGTTGTGCCGTCGCTCAGCCATTACCTCCTAGAAGGACCGCCAAGAACGATTGCTCTTCCCCGCTGCCGCGCCGTCCACACTCTCGGCGAACTTGGAGCCTACTCGGTTCTGATCTCGTATTTCCAAGACCGGCAGCCGCCCGCTGATCCAGTTGTCTTGTTTGCAGAAGATGCAGTGCGAAGCGCTGCGGCGCAGGAACTTTCGCGGTGGCCAACAGAGGAGAGCTTTGTCACCCTCCTTGAGGCAACGAGAACGAGAGCTACGGGAGGTCTGGTCCGTGCTTTGGGGAGGTTTCAACGCGCGGAGGCCGTTCCCGTCCTCTTCAATCTTCTCGAAGATGACCTCTGCCGGGAGGAGGCCATGGAAGCTTTGCGCAAGATTCCGGACGCGGCACGCAACTATGGAACTCTTCTCCTTCGTGGTCAGACTGAACTATCAGTTCAAAGTGAATCTTCCCTGCGCAGGTTACGGGCGACATTGCATCTATTGCTCGAGTTTGCCCTCTCAGGGGCCGACTGGGAAGACGTGCAGCGATGGCTGCAAATAGAGGACGCGGAGGTAGTGATTGCAGTCGTGAGTATTGGCTTGAAGATCGGCCCCGAGGTCCAGAGAAAGAGCATGTTCGAAGCACTGCTCCGCATTGCGAGATCTGCCAACTGGGCACAGGAAGACACAATTGAGTCTCTGCTTGACACCGATCGCGATCTCGCGTCCGAGATCGCCCGAGTCATTGCACACCAGCACAAGACCAAACACGAGAGCCCGAACTGGCTCAATCCGTCGTGGCGCATACTGCGGCATGTCCTAGGCGATGCACTATGAGAGCGTGAGAACGGCATGCAGCCTCTTCGACGATCACAGACATCACGTTCAACAGCTATTCACCACATTGCGGTGTCCCGCAAGAAGCAACAGTGCGAGCTTGGATGCACGACGTTCTTCGTCACTCGCCAGGTACCGCCGTACCGCATAGTGCTTGAGCGCATATCGTTGCAGATCCTCAGCTGTCCGCTCCAGAAGCACGGCGTGAGATCGAAGCAATCGTTCGGCGGACCTTCCGGGCCCCAGAACCTCAAGTGCCGCCAACAGGTGTCGCACACAGCAGGCTGCAACGTGGTGTTCCTGTGTCGTGGCATCTTGGGCTGCCTTTGCGAGCTCGGAAATGGCGCGTTTCTCTACCTCCGTCTGCACAAGGCATAGGCGGCATCTGCTGCCCGGCACAAGACCGTGCAGGTCATTCGCAGAAATCCTGACCTCACCGTGATCCAATAGTGCGTTTAGCTGTTCCGCCATCCTCGTGACTACCTTGGGGTAGCTCTCGCTAACGCCTTGGGGCGAAGCGATTGCCTCATATTGCCATGTATGCAGAGGGCAAAATCCTCCCCGCTGCGCGTGTTCCTGCTGCTCTTCCTGGTTCACAATCAATTCGTATTGGTATTTGCTGAGAAAATCGAACACTTCACTAACGATAGACCCGCAAACGCCGCAACCAGTTTTTCTATCAATCTCGAGCGAATAGGTCTCCGCAGTCGGGCTGCTAGTCCAGTTTCTTCGTTCCTCTGCTGGTGCTTGATCCCCCAATATCTCATCTCGCCGCTCTCGCAGCTGATCCGCCAGCAACTTGAATTCACGCTCCTTGCTCTTCCCTTGGTCCGTATGTATTTGTTGCAGCAGAAAAGACTCTGTTCGTCGAAACATATTCGTAAGAAAGGCCTGGGCGCGTTCCTCTGTCAGAAACCGCAGGAGCGCCTCTTCAAAGTCCAGGAGTCCGCTGGCTTGCAACCGATCCTCTGTATGAGACTTACGCGCCTCCAAGGCATCTCTTGCCGATATCGAGAAGATCTGGGGCGGAGGGGTGAATGAAAACTGTTGCAGGCGCTCGCTTACAAAATCAAGCGCGGCTTTCCGATCCGGCTCGGAAATTGTGTCCTGTTTATTGAGCACTACGAATAGGCGCTTTTCAGCGCTTCGAATCCGCTCTAGTATCCGGTACTCTTCTTCGGACAAGGGGCTTTCATAACTGGTTACCAGCACAAAGGCGTCCGCCTGAGGTAGAAATCGCTCTGTAGTCAGAGAGTTTTCGATGATTGCTGAACCGAGGCCTGGGGTGTCAACGAAATACAGCCCCCGACGCAGCAGTTCGACTGGCAACTGAATTTCAGCAACCGCAATCTTCTTTGCATTGCCGGGATTCTCCTTCTGAGTCACGAACTCGGGAAGCCGAGAGAGCGGGATCTCCAGCGGCAGCCCACCGCCCATGAAGTTCAACACGACCTGGGTTCGGCTTCCATACCGCACCGCGGTGATTACAGACGTCAAGGGTACAATTCCGGTCGGCAAGTAGTCCCCTCCGAGCAACGCGTTCATGAGGGTCGACTTTCCGCGGCTGAATCTTCCGACGATGAGAAGATTGAATCGATCCTCGGCCAATCTTGCAAGAAGTGATGAGGCCTCAGAAGCAGCCTCGCGGTCCTCAGTCTTGATCTCCTGTGCGGACCGAACGATCTCTGTCAACATGAACTTTCGCTGTTCGTATTCCTTGAGATCCATATCAGTGCCACACTCCAATTTAACGGGCATTCATAAATGAGCTTGCAGCCCAAATGAGTGCAAATGGTTCATCGTCGACCCATAAGATGATCGAGATACAGTACGTGGACTTTGACCTGGGTCCCCATTCTGTACTTGGGCAATTGAGCCATCTGGACCATACGAAGAATGCTGCCCGGGTTCCCGTGGCTGCAGTCGGCGATGGAACGGATAGCTTCGTCTAGATTGGAAGCAGATAATCCGATGTCCCGAGCCTGTCGATGTGCAAATTCGAGCGCAATTGAAGGTGGAAAGTTCTTGAGCTCAACGCGCTCCGAACGGTCGGCGCACATTGGTTGGAGCGTTCCAATGTCTTCCATATGAGGGGAGCGGGCTGCGAAAAGAACTGGGGTTCGGTCATAGTAGTTGAGTTCCTTGATGACTCCTGTACTCACACGTGAAGGTCCCGCCAGGTGATCCAAAACCAACAAGAACGGCTGTTGATCGAGAGTCCGCTGTGCGATCCCCTTGAGCGAAGGCGTGCTGAAAGAGTCGATGGTCTGAGGAATGCGAAGACCACGCTGGTTGCTATTCCGCAGACCCTCCAGAAGAGACAGCAACAGCGCGCGAGGAGATTCAACCTGCTTTACATAGATCGCAAACGGTTCAGTTTCGAGAAACTTAGACAGCAATCTTGTCTTTCCGACGCCCTCGGGACCGAAGACCAACATTGACTTCCTGCGCCGGGCTTGCGCGCAGAGACGCGCCAGCTCTTCAGTTCGGTCGACAACACTCGCGTACTGCAGGTCGGTCACCGGTTCAGGCATGTCGCGCCCCATGCCCCTCCGGCTGCAGCGCTCCATCTGCTCGAGAGACGTTCACCTCATCACACCGGCTTCGCTCCTTACGGATCACCGTCGGCGTCCGTGTCGACGGATGGACGTTGCGAGCTCGTCCGAGCGCTGATTGATTTGATCTCTGGCTCATCGTCGCCCCCAAGGTGTGAAGGAGCGAAAAAATCTCCTACACACTGTGTAGGAGTCATCAGCCTTCGATATCCGAAGGCGCTTAAGGGCGGATTCCTTCGCCGCTCAAGTAGTATCACACCCTGGGAAACAGGCGCAATCCGCCGCGTTACATCGATTTTTCCTGGATCCCGCCCGATTCAAAGACGCGACGATACAGATCGGCTGCATGGCTTGTACTCTCTGGCGCCGCCTCCTCGAGTCGAAACGTTCTTGTGCCGTCAGCCAACCGCTGCGCCCTGAGAAACAGAGTGTCACCTGCATTCTCGTGGTGGAATGCCCGTGCAAGATCAACCATGTGGGTGACATAAAAGACCCTGACTCCGGAATCAAGCAGCGCTTTGATGACTCCGCCGGCAAGCTCGGCGCCCTCCCTCTGGTTGGTCGCGGCAAACGATTCATTCAGTAGGATCATGTCGCCAGTTCGCATGTGATCAATAATCGAACTCATCCTGGAGAGCTCTTCATCGAATCTTCCACGCTGTAATGTCGCGTCTTCCTCGCGTCTGAAATGGGTGAACAGATGCCGACACATGCTGAGGCGTAGCGAACGGGCCGGAACAAACATCCCGGCTTGCATCATGATCTGGATAAGCCCGACACTCCTCAGAAACGTCGATTTTCCACCCCTGTTTGCCCCAGTAATCACGACAAGATCTTTCGAATCAGCAGTCACATCATTGCTGACGATCTCTGTACAGCCGTTCAACAGAAGGCAAATGTCATAAAGGCCGGCTGCCGAGAACGCCTGCTCGTCCCAACCAACTGGCCGGGGAAAGCAGAATGCTCCTTGTCGCCGCGTGAGCTCCTCTTTCAGGTTGAGGCAGCCAAGATAAAAGCCCAATTCCATTCGAAGCGACACTAAGAAGGAGCGGATATGTTCCGTTGACCGCGCGAGAACGGTAGCGATGTATATCAGCGCCCTTCCCTTCAGGGCCGACAGCGCTCGGGATCCGCTCTCATCTCGATCATCGATGGTATAGACGCGGGTCTCACGGCCGCTGCCCAGCAGCCCATCAAACCATTCGCGCAACCAGTCCAACCAGCTTCCGCTATCTACTGGAGGCTCTTGTACAACAAATGCATCAGGATGATTTCCCAGTCCCAATCCTGCGTCCACCACTATGCCATGTCGAAATGAGAGGGTTTTGAGGTGATGCTGAATACTCTGGAGAGTTTCTGGACGCAGCTCTTTGGCAATCCTGTCGGCGAGGCGGGTAAAGCCTTCAGAGGTGAGCAACCCTCGACTACTCTCTGCCAACACGCGCAGGCGGTCCAAGGGCTCCAGAAATGCTTGAATCACCTCCACGGAACGATACAAGACGCCTTGCGGATCTTTTGACATCAGCCAGCCCCATACTTTACGCTCCCGCTCCAGCGCTTCAAGGGCAATGCTGTACATCTCTCTCACAATTACCGGATGATCCAGGCAATCGATAAGTACACGTTGTCTGTACGTAACGTCGTTAGGCTCCGCGAGCCCACATACAATCGCACTTTCTGCCACCTCGCGCAGAAATGCGTCTCCCGCCGCCATGTTCTCAAACAGAATTTCCAATTCGAGGTCTTTGATCAGCCCCAACTCGCGTGTGGTTGAGGGCTTCGTCAACACGAAATCGCAATCCCTATACATGAGGAAGCATTTCATGGCACTCAGTTCCCCAACGAATTCGCCGCGATTCGCTCTTGAATGAGCTCGCGCGTCAACCGATGCTTGTCCGCGATGGCCACCGCGTAAGCGTGCCCATCTGCGGGTCGGCGAACCAGTTGGAAAGTTCTCTGCGAAACGTCAGCCGGATTCACGGTCGCGACCATACTTACGGTCGTCCGGCTGAACGACGCGAGTTCGTCGATAAAAGTCACCGAAACACATAACAGGTCCAGAGCTGCGATTTGCTCCATCATCTTCTGTCCAAGCAATAACGCATCGCTGGGAGCGGTCGAAGCAAAGCTCTCGTTCATAATCAGCAGACTTCTGGAGGTCGCGGTCCCAAGCACATCGCGCATTCTGAGTAGCTCCTCCTCGAGCTTCCCGGTATGGGTGCGAAGATCCTCCTCCTTTTCAAACACGGTAAAGATCTCGTCACACAAGAATAGTCTCGCCTGACGTCCGGGTACGGGCCATCCCAGTCGCGCCAAATAGTGAAGCTGGCCGATCATTCGCGCAAATGTCGTCTTTCCGCCTTGATTCGGCCCAGAGACAACAATCACGCGCTCCGGATCATTCAGATGAAAGCTGTTTGTAATGATCGTGCTCTTCCGCCGGAGCAGGATATCCGCTAACGCAAGGTCAAACGCATCCTTCCCGCAGATGCTCTTGTCGCAATCCGAGATCGCTGGATAACAGAATGCGAGTCCAGCGTCTCGCATTCCTCTCACATACTGAAGCACCGCCAGAGCGAACTGCGCTTCCATCTCAAATAAACGGATGTTGGGATGGACTGCTTTGTGAACGTGTTCTTCGTAGAAGTCTTCGATTGCAGAAAACACCTCCGGATACAGGTCGGTCAACATATCGAGAATGGCGTGCTCGATATGATTCAGGTGGCTGTCAGAACCAGTGGTAAAGCGAATCTCATTCGTGCCGTACTGATTGAATGTCTGAAACTCGGCGGCAATCCGAGCGCCGTAGTCGGAACCAGGAAGGTGTCGTGTCGCCGTAATTCGATTTCCATCAATATGGAGGCGATATCTAAGCGTCCGCAGTCTTGATTGCAGTTCTTGGACCTCGCCTTGAAGGCGCTTGAACTCCTCGGAATCAACATATGCAGCAATAACTCTGAAAATGCCTTTAACGCCCGCGGACTGGAGGGTCAGACCGGATACCGCCACAATGAAGTTGCTGACCACATCGCAATACAACGTGATCGCATCCAGGAACCACCTGTGTTTCTCAGCCTTATGAAAACATCCATCGGCAAACTGAAGCTGTTTGCTGACTGTTCCCAATGTCTCCGCGAACGCGCGTGCGAGGTCCCCGACCGGACCATTTTCTAACTCACGAAGAACGCCCTGCCGGTAGTCGATCTCAGCAACGGTCCTCAGCGGCTGATAGAAGTAGGGTTTGAGGTTGTAGTCCCCTCGTCCTCCAACGACGGCCTCCATAATTTGGTCGATCCGTAGATCGCTAAAGCACTGCGTGGGCACAAGGGCTTCGAACCCTGTATAGGACCTGGCGTCGCAGAATAAAATGCTGTGAAGGGTAGAGCCAACCGTTGACCCATCACGCTTTTCACTCCACGTCTGGAGACGCTTTACGTATGACGGGGGCACATTTGGGGTAGTGGGCCTCTGTGTGGGCATAATGTCACTCCATAAGGAAACATCGGCAGGAGTCATCTTCCTCTTGTGGAGGCATTCAGAGTGGACTCCAACACCCACTACATCTGGTCCATTTCGTCCTTTCTGGTCGGCGGCGCGAGCTCGGTGCGTTTACTTGCGTCGTTGATCTTCAGAGTTGAACTCTGGGTAATCTCTTTGCTGACGGATAGGCACGGGCCGCAACTCGTGATTCTCCTAAATAAGCTTCCGCCAAGTCAGGATATCGGACCAGCCAGTGAGTGATGTCGACCAAATGGCTTCGCTCAAGCGCAGTTCGCAGCCTTGGATTCTTCAAGCCGCGTATCAGGATTGCTCGGATCACGGTGTCCTCGTCTTCCATTTGGAAACACACTCTAAACGCTCCGTCGTCGACCACACGATCCCGCACAATATTGGCCAATGCATACCGAATCCGGCGTTTTGTTGCTCCGGCTTCGTAAAGATGTTTCATATACATCTTGGCTTCTCCAGGCGGCTTAGGTAGAGGCTGTACCACTTGGCGTTATCGGCGGGTTTGAGTAACGAATCACCTCAACGTCAGAAATTGCTACGATGCCGCCGCCAATCATCTGATCCAGATATGGAAGCAGCTTCTGAATCTGCTCGTCTGTGTCGATCACACTCACCATCACCGGGGCATTCTTGGAGATTGACAACGTCCTTGCATGATGAATCCTGGCACTGGCGCCAAACCCCTCTATTCCCCGATAGACCATGGCCCCTGCAAGACCGAGGTCCATACAACGTTTCAGGATCGCTTCGTGAAGTGGCTCGTTCTTCCACTTATCTGCTTCGATGAAATGAATCCGCAGCATCTTTGCTTGGAACTGTTCCCTCATCACTCACCTCCAGCAGTTGGTATTGCTGCGGCGCGAGGAGAGTACTTGATAACGTCGACATCGGAAAGGACTAC
>Ga0335074_10008554_pt1 | contig 14225 bp, 10 predicted proteins | sample Lox_Sample_23_FD_206715 | JGI IMG/M metagenome (GOLD analysis project Ga0335074, IMG submission 206715) | Soil microbial communities from Loxahatchee National Wildlife Refuge, Florida, United States - Lox_Sample_2.3 | ecosystem: Environmental > Terrestrial > Soil > Wetlands | place: USA...
AGTTGCGAGGTCGAATGTGTACCTGTTCCGTCCCGCGAAGGCAATCCGCCTGCGCAACGACATGAACCAGGACACGCCGTTGCCACCGGAGATGCCAGCCGGCGATAATCCACCAACCGGCGCGATTCTGGATTACTACTTCAAGTCTGCACCGTCGAGCGAAGTCACGGTCGCGATCTATGATCAGCGCGGGCAGTTGGTTCGTCAGCTCTCGAGCACTCCGGAAGAGGTGCGCTCGGAGGAGCCGCCACCCGTGCCCAATTACTGGCTCTATCATCCGACGCCTTTGCCGAGAAACGCCGGCATGAACCGATACGTATGGGATCTCCGCTATGCTGCGCCGGCTGCGCTCCAGCACACCTATCCGATCTCGGCACTTTACGAACGGACGCATGCCGAGCCACAGGGGCCGTTCGTTGTTCCCGGCAAATATGAAGTGCGGCTGACCGTTGACGGCAAGACCTACACACAGCCGCTGATCGTGGAAATGGATCCGCGCGTGAAGATAACTCAGGCCGAGTTGGATCAACAACTGGAGTTTACCCAGAAGGTCGATGGTCTCATCACGCAGAGTTTTGACTTCCATGAACAGGCTGCTGGCTTCCAAAGCCAGGTTGCGGAGCGGCAAGCGGCGCTTGAAAATAACGACCAGGCGAAAGCGACTCTGCAAGCGTTGAAGGATTTCGATGCGAAGGTGCTGAAGATTCAAGGTCAGATCCAGCACGGATTTGGTGGATTCGGCAAACCGAAGCCAACCTTCACGCTGATGAATTCGGAGTTCGCTTCGCTTTCAGAAGCTGTGGGCCAGGCCGATGCGGCGCCGACGAAGGCTATGCACACTGCTTATCATGACTACTGTCAGGACCTGCTGAAGTTGGCGCAGCAATGGTCAGATTTGATGAATCAGGATTTGCCCGCGGTGAATGCACAGCTCACCCAGCAGCATCTGCAGCCGCTGTCGGCAACCACGCTGAGTCCGAACGTTCCAGCTTGTGCACAGTAGTCGCGGAAGTTGCCGTGCGGTTGCGGATGCTTCTGGGTCGCGGCTCCTAAGCTCCGACCTTTTTCGCCGCCGCAAGCAGCTTGGGTTTCATCTTGTCTGAAACCTCGGGATCTTCGGCCAGTTTGAGAAGCTCTTTCCGAGCGGCATCGGCAGCTTTAGCCTTTGCTGCACCGGAGTCGTCGCCCCGAATGGCGGCCAGTAGCAGATCGACGAATCTTTGGAGCACCTGATACACGGCTTCGGTGGAGAAGCCACCGACCAACGCGACCACCGCCGGCCCCAGGCTGCTAACCGTAGTATTGTTTTTGAACAACGGTGCTCCCAAAATAATCGCGAGAATCAGTCCCGCCAGCACGCCGAGAACAAATCGGATCACATAGATGGAGTTGTAACGCGGATCGAAAGTGCGATCCTTGACATAGTTCAGCGCGGTAAAGAGTACGTAGAAGACCGCGCCCAGAGCTGCAGCGAAGCACCAGTTTAGCTTTTGTCCCATCCCGCTGGAGCTGTTAGGGCCGAAAACCACGCTCGTCACGACGAAGCCGATAGCCGACAAAATGGCGATGAAGGTCATCCACATGATCAGCGGCGGGTTGCCGAGGTAACCCAGACGCGCGGTAGGCTCGGTGGCGGCGAGTGACAACGGAGTGGCCGGTGCGATGATCCTCGACAATGCCGAGTGGGCCGCCATTAACTGGCCCACGAAAATCAGCATGCCGGGCTCAGGCAGCGCGGCACCTTCCGGCAGGTTGCGAATGGCGATGAGAGTTTGTTGCACGGCCGCAACGGTGTCGCGTGTGGCTTCGTCGAGATCGAGACCTTCGGCAAGCGCGTAACGAAGCATCAGCTCGAATTCGTCGAGCGCCTGCCTTACCTCGCGTGGGGCAGGCGTGCTTTGCTTGTTATTGAGAGTGGCCGTGGCGCCCATTCGAACCTCCGCCGAAAAGTGCCAGAAAAAGCTGAATCTAGCTTGAAAGACGTGCCATTATATGCCCCTTTTTTCAGGAGTCAAGGCGGGCGACGTCGACGAGGATCTCTGGCCGCCTTGTTTCACGGTCGCCACGAATCTGACCCGAGCCAAGATCGAGGTGATTCGCCAGTGCCCTGCTGACGAAGCTATCGTGGCCAGCTCGCGGGTGCCGGGAATGTTTCCTCAATGTCAGGCACGAAGACCTGCCGGTAGACGGCGCATTGATGAGCAGTCCGCCAGCCGATGTGATGAAGGCGTTTTGTGGCGGCCGAGACCAGTTGCCAAACGCACGCTGCCAATTCTGCGGCAGGGTGCGGCATCTGCAGGTTCACCACATCCAGTTTCGAAGCCATTCGGGGAGACTGGGAAGAGAATCTGATAGCGCAATATGCCGACTGCCATGCCCGGGTACATCGACGGCGGCGGAAGAGCTAATCGCGCGGGCCAGCCTGTGAAGAGTTCTGCATGGTTGAGGTGGCACCGATCTGCGCACCGGTAACGGCTGCCTTCTTCTGTGCGCCCACCGCACTTGCCGGCCGCTTCGCTCGGGAGCTGTAACGCAGGATGCACCAGAAGCCTCGCAACCCGTCTTTCCACGTTATCTTCTTGCCTTCGGCGTAGGTGCGGCCGTAATACGAAATCGGAATCTCAAAGACCCGCCAGCCATCTGCTGCAATCTTGCAGGTGATTTCTTGCTCGAATCCGAAGCGATTTTCCTGGATCGTCAGTTTTTGCAGCACCTCGCGCCGGAACGCCTTGTGACAGGTCCACACATCGGAGAGATTCAGGTCGGTGAACATGTTTGACAGGATACTGAGGAACTTGTTGCCGACGTAGTGCCAGAACAGCAGGACCCGGTGCGGCCCTCCCAGGAAGCGCGAGCCATAGACGACGTCGGCCTTGTCACGGATAATCGGCTCAACCAGGGCAGGGAAATTTTCCGGATCGTATTCCAGGTCGGCATCCTGAATGATGACGATCTCCCCGCGCGCTTCTTCAAAGCCACGACGCAGTGCGGCACCCTTGCCGCGGTTCCGGTCCTGGAAAAAGATACGAATGTCGTCTCTGGAGGCTGCCGTGTACTGTTCGGCAAGGCTGGCCAGAAATTCGCGCGTGCCGTCAGTAGATCCGTCATCGACAACCACGATTTCTTTGTCGATGTTCACCGCCTGGACGCAGGCGAGAATCTCCTCAATGGTGGAACGCTCGTTGTAAACCGGAATCACTACCGACACGTGAATTGGCTGCCTGGTAGGCACCTGGACACCCCTCGTCTGAATCGCTCATATCTGAATTGCAGCCCTCGCAGAATCTTGAAATTGTATCGCATTCGCGGTGATCTGAGGGCATGGGTGCCGCCAGGATGCCCGTTTCCAGAGCGCGCATGCGGCCTGCTCTAAAGAGGCACATCTGCAGAGGATTCGGCTCACATATCGCTCGGCTCTGCTATCCTCTAGCAGAGGATTTACCCCGGACATGTATGCGTCGATTGACGGCCTGCGCCTGCTCGCTGTCGAAACCAGCCTTCTGATCGCATTCACAATTCTGGCCTTCCTGTTCCTGAAATTTTTCCAGCCGTCATTCTCTTATCCGCGCTGGTCACAGCTGGTCCTGGCCAAGAACTCGCGGACTGTGGTGCTGGTGATAGCGGTAGCTCTGATTGGCCGTGCGCTGCTGTTGCCCTGGATCGGCATACCGCAGCCGCGCGTCGACGACGAATACAGTCACCTACTCATGGCGGACACGTTTTCTCACTTCCGGCTGACCAATCCGACACCACCGGCGTGGCAGCACTTCGAAACATTTCAGGTGAACCTGACGCCTACTTACCATTCCAAGTATGCAGTAGCGCCAGGGTTGGCGCTGGGGTTCGGCGAGATCGTGTTTCATCAGCCCTGGATTGGCGTCTATCTCAGCACAGCACTGCTGTGCGGCGCCATCTGTTGGGCCTTACAAGCCTTTGTCCCGCCAGGATGGGCGCTGCTGGGAGGCCTTCTTGCGACATTCCGCCTCGCATTCCTCTCGTATTGGATGAACTCTTATTGGGGCGGCTCATTGGCGGCGCTGGGAGGTGCCCTGGCGCTCGGATCGATAGTGAGGCTTTTCAATACGCCGCAGACAGCACGACATCGTGCGCTACTGGCGTCGCTGTTCGCCGTCTCCCTGCTGCTTTTGGCGACGTCGCGTCCCTATGAAGGTCTGGCCTTCTCGATTCCACTGCTTGTGTACTTCGGAAACAGGCTTATCCGCGGCATCCACCGCAAAGAAATCGAGCTTCGTTCGACCGTGCTTCCAGTGGCTGTCATCGGAATAGCAGGGTTGCTGCTCATGGGCTATTACAACGAGCAAACAACTGGCAATCCGCTGGTGTTGCCACATCTCTTGAACGAACGCACCTACTCGCCTTTTCCGCTCTTCCTTTGGGAAAAAGCTAAGCCGGATATGACGTTTCGTGATCCCGCGTTCGCGAAGTTTTATGCGGTTACGAAGACTGAATATAACTACCACGAGACGAAGTCGCTTTCCGGATTGTGGAGCCTGGAATCCGGACGCGTCGGTTCAGATTGGTTTTTCTACGTCGGAGTGGCGTTAACCTTTCCTGTTTTGCTGGGCATTCTATCCAGCGCGCGAACTGCACACCTGCGCATTGTGCTCTTTGCTGCAACTAGTACTGCTGTGGCGCTTGCGTTGTGCATCTACTCGTTGCCTCACTACGCGGCACCAGCTACGGTGACGCTGTACGTTTTTGTAGCCGAGGGATTGCGCTATCTGTGGCAACGACACGGTTGGGGCGAGCGGGCTTTCGTAATTGGTGTTTGCCTGACGGTAGTTATTACCTCGCTGACTCGGCAAACAGGTAGCACGGCAGTTCACTCGACGTTTGCGTTCCCCGATCTTCGGGAATTAATCGCGCGTCACATCGAAAAGGAGCCGGGAAAGCAATTAGTGTTGGTGTCGTACGATATGGAGCACCATTATCCGGGCGACGAATTGGTTCACAACGGGGCCGACTTTCCGTCGGAGAAGATCCTTTGGGCGCGGTCGAAGGGTACGGGCAACGATTCAGACCTGTGCCCAGCATACTCGGACCGGACCTTCTGGAGCGTCACGAGTGACGACCTGAGTTACTCGCTGCGTCCTTTGCAGCTTTGCGGCACGAACAAGTCGACGAACCCTCCGGCCCACAACTGAAATAGAACTGTGCCCATTCGCTTTCTACTTCTTCCATCAGCTGGTGGCTTGCGTTGTCTTCGGATTTTCAATCAGGCACGGGCAGAGCTGTTTCGACACGAACATTCCGTATTAACCCTGTTTCCAACGACACGTTTCGTGAGGCCCGCGGTGTCGCCCACCGCAGGGGTGGACAAACACTCTCCTGCGATACCCAGTCGCAGGACTGGAACCAGTTGCCGGGCCAAACTTGCAGAATCAAATGACGCCAACATTCATGTTCCGATCAGTTATTATGACCCCACTTACGACGAGGCCTGAGAAATCGCCATGACCGGTACTGCAACCCTTTCGCGCATATTCCGATGGGGGGCGACCTGTCTTGCCAATTGCGGCGCTCATTCCGTGAGCCTCCCCAAGCCCGACGAGGGCCAGGACAATTCGCGGGCTGGAGCCCATGCCAGTACTCGAATGGTGTGGACCATGGCACTGATCAGCGGCGCGTTGCTCGTTCCATGTTTTTGGCACTCGCACCTACAATCCGTTGACCTACCCAGCCATATTTACAACGCGTGGCTGTACACGGATGCGCGAGCGGGGAAACTGTTTATACAGCTCGGCCAATCGCAGGTCATCATCTATGCGCGAAATACCTGTACCTCAGCTGGGCGTTGCTGATGCTGTCAATTGTCTGGATTTTCAGAGCGTTCGACACCAGTAGCGCGAGACAAGTAAGTTGCTGTTGCTGAACGCATTCGCATCATTGCTTTGCCCCAATGCGATTGAGCTCCCGGCATACGGAACACCAGCGAGCGGCTTCGGACAGCGGATGTCGTTATTTACGGCCGTGATCCTTTGCACGGTCTTAGCGAGAGTCAATCCCCCACGCTGGCATAAAGGCGTGCTTGTGGCGCTTGCGGCAGTATTCTTTTCGTTTGCGTACATCGATGAGCGTGCCTTGAACACGGTGGAGGACCACTTGAGCAGTTTTGTTGCAACCATTCCGACGGGGCAAAGAGTTGTTGTCGTGCTGTCTGAAACGGCGCACTCACCGATTAGTCCCTTCACCCATATAGTGGATCGTCCCTGCGTGGGACGTTGTTTTGATTACGGAGACTACGAGCCCGCAACCGGCCACTTTCGGCTACGGGCGACGCATGCAAATCCGTATGTACTGGCATCGACCGACGCTATCGGACTGGAAGCCGGTCATTGCGTCGTCAACCGACAGGATTCGGAGCTCTATCAGATGCACCTGTGCGATGCGAAAACGCTCCGGTTCTGCGAGACGCGCTTGGTTCCGGGACAACTTGTCAAGGCAGATCAGATTTCAGTATTGCCCCGGCTGAGGTAGGTGGCACATCTGAGAGTTGAATCGTTGGTCCCCCGATTCTGGGGACGGGTGTGTGCGTTGCGTAAAGCAAAAACCGATCTCGCTATGGTGCTCAGCCTATACCAGCAAAATCGCCGGCAGAGTGCGGAATCTTGGGATGTTAGCGCATCCGGCAAAGTTGCCGACGCTTCCGCCCGAGCAGAGACAACGTCCGTTGAATAGCGACGTTCAGCCGTGGTGGTTACGACGAACCGGTGGCAGCTTCGGCCGACTCATCGCTTTTCCCGGCCTTGGCATCCACCAGATCGAATTCAATGTGTCTTATGTCATACGTCGGTTCGACGGAAGCAGAACGATGTTCCTTTCGCCGATGCATATATTTCAAGGGGTAGAAAATCAGCATCATCGTCGTCTGGATGTGTCTGCTTCCCGTATAGTCGTCGTAGACCATGCGGATCGGGACGGAATATTCCGCGGTGATATTGCCGGCATATGTGCTCCAATCCTTTTCCATCCAATAGAAGATGTCATTCCTTCCCTGAGTCTCCGGATCCACGCCACGAACTGCCGGCACGCTTTCGGTTGCGTCGCCGGCCGCGATGACCGGAACATGGGTGAACTCTACCTGCTTGTGGCAGATGGTCACGGGATCGATACAAATATTGTGTGCGACTCCACCGCCATGATTCGTCAGAATCATCAGCGTGTGCTTGAGGGTAACTCCGTCCGGCTCTTTGATCGTCAGGTACACGCGCGGATCGGAGTCGCGGATCTCATTTTGAACAAATGTCAGCCGGTAGAAGGTGGCCCAAATCAGCCCAATGAACACAGCCAAAACGGACAGCGCCAATGCCAAAGTCGCACGTGATCCGCCGTAGGAAAGACTGAGTGTCGCTCCCAGGATCACAAGCAGGACAGTGGCCAAAACGCAGACCACGAGAACCAGGGCGACGAAGATCAAATTGGGCGCTTTCGCGGCCAATATCACCTCCTTGCCGCATAGTTAGAACGATTATTCTAACGCTTCCGACGGCGCTATCAGCAAGGCCTTCCCCGCGATTCTTTGCCGCATGCATCGGGGGTGTTTGAAGGCCAGCTTGCGCCAGATTTGGGGCTCAGCCCCCACGACGATATCAGCTTTGCGTAGTCGAGGCCAGCACCAAGGCACCGACTTGCGAGAAGAAATGGAGTGACATCCACGTTTGAGTCTAGGCTCACGAACCTTGTCGGTTTATAACGTGCTCTATCGAAGATCTTCGGATTATGCTGATATCTACTCAGCTGTATGCGCTCAGCCGTTTTGGGGCGGGTGGAATTGCAATCAGATAACACGCGAGCCATGCTGTCGTCGTCCACACATAGAATCCCGATGTTACCTGCACTGCGGCGAACATCTCGACCATTGCAATTGTGGAGGCGCCTGCGAGCCAGTAAAGTGCCGTGCGGGGACAATCAGCGTAGAACAGGAAGAGTAGTGCGGGCACTGCAAGGACTTCGTCTGTAACCCAAGCTCGAGGAGCCACTAGCAGCGACACCAATATCAAGAGATAGCCATTGTGGCCGGCCCACGTCCAGCCTTCTCGATGTTCTAAGTAATACCACGCTGCCCATAGACAACCTAGGACTGCGGGGACGATTTGCAACCAAACCCATGCTGGATGAATTGCGAGACGAAAAAACGTCGAAGGAGTAGGCATGAATTCCTGATCCAGGGCTGCATTTCGCATCATTGAGAAGTAATCCATCCAAATTGATGGACGGATCGCAGTCGCAATCGCAGAGGCCGTCAACATCCCTGTAAACATGCCTAGCGCGACGCGCGTCTGCCGCTGAAACAAAATCCATAACAATAGAGCCACACCGAAGGGCAGCAGCAGGTGAGGCTTAATCAAACATACGGAGAGCGCGACCCCCGCGACAAATGGTCGTCCCTTGTACAGCAGCAAAAACACGACGATCCCAAATAGCGCAAATGCAACGATTTGGCCAGCACTCACACAGATCAATGTCGGTGCGAACGCATATCCAAGCAAATGAGTGCGGCTTGTTAAATCGCCGTGTAGTTCGCGCAACAGATGTATCGATACAGCAATCGAGCTAACAATCAGGAAAAGCCACACGACATTTGCCAGCTTAAAACTGAGCAGACCAAGCGGGATAAGCAGAGGCACCGCAAGCGGCGGGTTACGTAAAATCATTGCTTTTTCTGGCCGATAGCCTTGGGAGCGTTCGAGGCGCATTATTGCATCCGGACTGTACGGATCAACCCCATGAAGGAGCAGCTGTCCTGACGTCCAGTAGCAGATAAAGTCGCGCTTGCTCGCCCTGTCACTAGGAGCGATGATGCACAAGAGAAGCGAGAGAATGGCAATAAAGACCAGCAGCGCAATATACTCTCTAACCCCACCAGCTTTGTTGTGTTCCATTACGACCACCTGAATATAAACTTCCCTGACTGTAATCCTATATTCCGGTCCTGACGCCAGTCGTTCTGACCTACTCTCGTGCCGTCGCTGTGATCGTCGCGCCCGAGAGTTGTGACGGCGCCTTCCGCCGCCTCATCAAAGCTCCAAGCCTCAGTATTGGCTTCTCCACACACAGATATGAAGCGGTTGCGCATGCGGCCACCATCAGCAGGGTCAGCGCTACCCCATGCTTGCGGTGTGCGGCAAATGGTTGCTGCCATAGATAAAGCGAGTAACTAAGAACCCCGATTGTGGAGGCGGTTGGGTTGTTAAAGATCCAGTCACGCCGCTCAACCAATAAAAAAATCCAGAAAGCGATCAACAATGGTACTGCGCCCCAGGGCACGCTCGTGCTTCCCCAAAATGAAGCCTCAAGAGCCCAAGCTGTCACGGGCACAGCAATTGCAATCCACGCACGATAGCGAAATCCTAGCACCAACGCCAAGGGCCACAAAAGGTAAAATTGCTCTTCAACTGAGAGCGACCATAGATACTGAAAGAAAATAGGGGTACCCGTGGGGTGATAAGAGGCGGTTTAGGTGGCGGCATAGATTAATCCGGGACGGGATGACGGGGAGACAACTGCAATGATTAAGATATAGGCAAATGCGGTTGGGAAGATCCGGAAACATCGCCGCTGGTAAAAGCCCGATTAACTGTACTGAGGACCTGAGTGGCCACGATTCAAGGGATGGGAGAGGCAGATAATTCCAATCCTCGATAATCACACACATCTAGGTCATCGTGGACGTCGGAACTGTACACTGCAGAGATTGATTTTGCAATAGGTAGATTGATACTCCAGCATCCTGAACCAGCTGCGCAAGACGGCGGCATGGTGTGCGCCGGCGAGAAGCATGTGCGGCTAGCGCACTCTCCCAAACACCATGTCGAGCATCCCTGGTACGTGTGGAGGGAACATCGTCGCAGAGACCTCATGCTAAACTGTCGAGCTGGCGCAGACCGATAAATCAGCTTGTTCGGGCTTGTATGCGACAACGACTGCGCGGAGACGAGTAGAGCGAGTCCCGACGGAATCCGGGAGACATCTCAGGGGGATTCAATGATCGACCGAGATATTTTCGAGGACCTCTTCGTACTTGAGATGGCTAATAACCATCTCGGAAGTGTGGAGCGGGGGTTGAAGATTATCAGCATGTTTGCCCAAGTTGTGCGCTTCAACAACGTGCGCGCTGCAATTAAGCTGCAGTTCCGCGATGCTGACCGTTTCATTCACAAGGACTTCGCCGACTGCTCTGATATCCGCTATATCAAGAAGACCCGGGACGCGCATTTGTCCGACGAGGAATACGCTACTCTTGTCAAAGCGATCCGGCAGGGCTCATGTCTTCCGATGTCTACTGCCTTCGATGAAAAGTCTGTCGACCTGTGCTGCGAGTTAGGCATTCCCATTATTAAGATCGCCAGCTCCGACTTGAACGACTGGTTTTTGATCGAAAAAATTGCCAAAACGAAAAAGCCGGTTATTGTTTCGACCGGTGGCAGCTCGGTTAAGGATATTGACGACCTCGTCACCTTCTTTCAGAACCGGCACATTCCCATTGCGATCAACCACTGCGTCTCAATCTACCCCTCTGAGGACCGAGAGCTGGAGTTGAACCAGATCGATTTTCTGCGGAATCGGTACCCTTCGCTTACGGTTGGGTTTTCCACGCACGAACATACAGACTGGTCGGCGTCGATGCTGATCGCCTACGCCAAAGGCGCGCGCACATTCGAGCGACATATTGATATGGGGGAAGACGGCGTAAAGCTGTCGCCCTATTGCTCCACTCCCCAGCAGATCGATACCTGGTTCAAGGCGTTTCACAAAGCTAAGGAGATGTGTGGCGCACCCGGAACGCAAAAGCGCATCCCTCCACAGAAGGAAATTGAATATCTCGACTCCCTCGTGCGCGGCGTCTACGCACGGGATGACCTTCCCGAGGGGCATATTCTGAGCGATGACGACGTCTATTTGGCGATTCCGCTGCTCCAAGGTCAGATCTCATGCCGTGAATTCATGCGTGGTGAGGTGCTGTTGGCGCCAGTTATCAAAGACGGGCCCGTGATGATCGACGACATCGAGAGCCCATACTCCAGCATTCCGTCGCTCCGCGATTTGATTTATCGTCGTGGGCTGCCACTACGGAAAAAGCAAACCGCCGGGTCTCCATCGTGAGTGCGACCACATGGCATGCGGTTCAGGTTCACCAGGATACGCCGCCGAAGGGCCTAGTCCGCGTTGCGGACTTTCTCATACGCCGGCTCGCAGAGCAGTACGGCGTTAAAGACGTCTTTCTGATTACCGGCGGGGGTGCGATGCACCTGAACGACGCCATTGGCCGCAATAACGGAATCCGCTACATTTGCTGCCATCACGAGCAGGCCTGCGCAATGGCTGCGGACGTTTATGCGCGAGTGAAGGGATCAATCGCCGTTTGTCAGGTGACAACGGGGCCGGGCGCAACCAACACGCTCACCGGGGTTCTTGGGGCTTGGCTTGATTCCATTCCAGTGCTGTTTATTTCCGGGCAGGTCCGGCGCGAGGTGATGGCCACGGGCGCCCTCCGCCAGCTGGGTGATCAGGAAGCGGACGTGGTCCGCATTGTGCGTTCGATCACCAAATATGCGGCGCTCGTCGATGACCCCCTCGACACGCAGTATCACTTGGATCGAGCAATATCGGCTGCCCAGAGTGGCAGGGCTGGCCCGGTCTGGCTTGATATCCCATTGGACGTGCAGGGGGCATTGATTGACCCGGAGCAACTCCGGCAATGCGAGCCTCCCACCGCGCCCCCGCATCTGGACGAGAAACGGGCAGCAATCGCGGACACCGCGAGCCGGCTGCGATCCGCCGAGCGCCCCGTCCTGTTTGTCGGGCATGGAGTCCGCCTCGCAGGCGCCAGTCAGGATTTACTGGAGCTGGCAGATCGCCTGCGGATTCCCGTCGTCACTTCGTTGCTGGGGTGTGACCTGATTCCGAGTAATCATCCTTATGCCTTCGGTCGTGTCGGCAGCATCGGCCAGCGTTCCACGAACTTCATCGTGCAGAATTCCGATTTTCTGCTGGCGGTTGGAACCCGGCTTAACCTGCGCATGGTGACCTTCCGTTACCAGGCTTTTGCGCGGGCCGCCTTCAAGGTGGTCGTCGATATTGATTCGGCGGAGTTATCAAAGAAGACGGTCAAGCCTGACATTGCGCTCGCGGTGGACGCGAAGGTATTTCTACAGACCCTGGGAGAATTGCTTCCCGAACCGCTGCAAGAACGTACTTCCTGGATGACGTATTGCCGTCGGATTCGCGCTAGGTATCCAAACGTGCCGCGGGAGCAAAATCCCGAGTATGTTCACTCGCATGTTTTTGTCGATCGCCTTTCCGATTTCCTGCCCGAAGGTGCAATCGTTGTAACCGGCGATGGTCTAGCGTCCGAGGCCACCTACCACGCCTTTCGCGTGAAGCGGGGACAGCGCGTCATTCTAAACTCAGGCTGCGCGGCGATGGGTTTTGACCTGCCCGCCGCAGTTGGCGCGGCGACTGCCATGCCCGGCGTTCCAATCATCTGCTTGGCAGGCGACGGCAGCATCATGCTGAACCTGCAAGAGCTGCAAACCATCCGGCACAACCGCTTCCCAGTCAAGATCTTTCTGTTTGAGAACAACGGATATTTGTCGATCCGGCGCACACAGGAAACCTATTTCGGAGGCAACTACGTGGGTTCGGGTCCGTCGAGCGGTGTCAGCTCGCCGAACTTCGCGGCCGTAGCGATGGCGTTTGATATGCCCTGCTTTGATGCTCATTCGAACGCTGACATCGAAGGGGTAATTCGGAAGGTGCTGCAGACCGAAGGGCGCGCGATGGGGATTCTGCACCTCGATCCCTCGGAGCCGCTGATACCAAAGCTGGTCTCCCGCCGCCTCCCTGACGGCACTATGGTTTCTCCGCCGCTGGAAGATATGTGGCCATTCCTCGACCGCGGGGAATTTATCGAGAACATGCTGATTCCACCGCTCAAGGAGAGCCAATGAGCGTGTGGCATATTCTGCATGCGTAGTGATTCGATTTCGGAAATAGTCTGCGGCATGCACCACATTCGTCCCTACAAGGTGTTCACACTTTTGGACGCACCGCCCGCCCAGCGCGTAGCGCGCTTCCAAATTCCGCCACGACGCGGAACGGGTGGAATCTCCATGTTGGAGACTGCGCTACTGATTGCCGCCGCACAAGCTGTCTCCGCCAAGCGCATATTCGAGTTCGGGACGTTCCTGGGCACCACCACGTTCAATCTGGCGCTGAATATTCCGGCTGATGGACGGGTTTTTACACTCGATCTGGATGAAGTTTCCGCCGAAGAACTGAGCCAGCACCCCTCCGACGCGCCACTTACGAAAGCCCATCTTGCAGCGCGTCCAGATTTCGAGGGCAGCAGTGTGGCAGAAAGGATCACTCAGCTACAGGGAAACTCGATTGCATTTGATTTTTCGCCGTGGGCTGGTTCCATTGACCTGGTATTTGTGGACGGAGGACACGACTTGGAGACCGTCACCGCCGATACCGAAGCTGCCTTTCGCCTTGTGGCCGGGGACCGTCCTTCGTGTGTGCTTTGGCACGATTACCGTAACGCGGACTATCCCGATTTGACGGATTACTTGGAGCAGTTAGCCTCAAGTCGTCAGCTCTACCATATTGAGGACACGATGTTGTGCGCCTGGTTCAACGAACCGATCGGGTCGCGGCTTAGATGAGGTGGAAGGTTGATTGACGTTTCCACCTGTGTCATCTGTGATGGCCGGATCAACCGGATGCACCGTGCCACGGTGGCTCCTTTCCTGGCCACCAGAATCTGGGACCGCAAGCCCTTCTGCGTTGATCTCGTGAAATGCAGCAGCTGCGGCTTCATGTTCTACAACCCGAGGCTCGACGCAGTTGAGGAGGCGCGACTTTACGACGGCTATCGCTCGCGGGAATATCAGAGGACGCGCCAGAGTTCAGAGCCTTGGTATACGTCCGAGTTTAATGCGGACCTGGCTTCGCCGGAGTCGTATGATGCCAGGCGTCGTGTTGTCGCAGGGTTGCTTCGGCAGCACGCAGGAGGGCGCCCGATCACGCGGATTCTCGACTACGGTGGTGATAGGGGCGACCTGGTATGTGAGTTGATCGAGGGCGCAGCCGCCTTCGTCTACGACATCTCTGGTATTCCCGCGGCGCCGGGCGTGACCTCGACGCCAGACCCGGCGCAGTGCAAACCGGACCTTGTCGTCAACAGCAACGTCTTGGAGCAT
>Ga0335074_10008555_pt1 | contig 14223 bp, 12 predicted proteins | sample Lox_Sample_23_FD_206715 | JGI IMG/M metagenome (GOLD analysis project Ga0335074, IMG submission 206715) | Soil microbial communities from Loxahatchee National Wildlife Refuge, Florida, United States - Lox_Sample_2.3 | ecosystem: Environmental > Terrestrial > Soil > Wetlands | place: USA...
GCCCCGCTCACCGTCGAGGTGGAGGCCCACAGCGTGACCGTGCCGTTGGGGTTGACCCGGCCGGTCAGGCCGCGCAGGCCGTCGGTGGCCGGCGACCACGGCAGGCCGGTGCCGCTGTCGGTGTTGTTCAGACCGGTCGGGTACTGGTCACCCTGCCGGTTAGGGGCGACGTTGTACGGCGTACCCAGGTCGAGACCGGTCTGCAGCGTGTAGTCAAGCTGCCACGAGTCGGTCGACGAATTGAACGACCACTTCTGCAGGCCAGCAGTCGTCGAAGCGGCAGCGGCGGTGTAGGTGTTGGTCGTGGCGTCGTAGGTGTTGTCACCGGCGCCCTCGTCGGCCACGTAAAGCGTGGTCGGGTTGGCGAACCACAGCCCGAATGGGTAGTCAGAGGCGTCCGTCGCGTTCTTGGCGATGGCGGTCGGGAAGCCCTTCAGGATGTAGGCGTTCGTCGGGGCCAGTCCGGGGTTCTTCGCGGTCAGCCCCAGCGCGGAGTCGCTCGTGGTGTAGGTCGGGGCTGTCCAGCTCGACGCACTCGGCAGAGTTTCCGACTTCGACGGGAGGCCCACGCCGTCCGAGGCGGTGGCCGTTCCATTCGGGTCGGCGAAGTAGACGGTGTCGACGCCGTTGCTACCCGATCCCTTAGTGAAGTAGACGACGCCGTCGTAGACGGCGAGGCCACGGTAGTTGTTGTCCTTGCCCGCCTTGTCGGCTGAGTCGCCAAGTTCGGTGACGTTGAAGTCGCCGAACGGGGTCGGGGCGCCGGGGTTCTGGTCAGCCTCGGGCTCGCCGGCCGGAGTGAGGATCTGCGACCCGGCGCCGTCGATCACCGCAGCGGGCTCGGGGTTTGCCCCATTGCCGGCGTTGCCCACGGCGAAGATCGTGCCCTTGGGGCCGTCCTCGGGGTCCAGAATGGCAGCCCTGCCGTTATCGCCGCTGAAGGCGTTGGTCTCAGTGAACTCGAATTGGCCGGCAGCGTTCACCTGCGCCACGGCGCGGTAAACCGGCGTTGCCGAGTCAGCGATGGTCGGATCGGGCTCGCCCGGGGTGTTGGCGTTAGAGGCGTCGATAGTGCCGGGCGCGGCCACGTAGCCGATGAACGTGTCGTACCGGCCATCCGTTGACTGGATGACCTGTAGCTCGGACTTGGACGAGAAGCTGGTGGTCAGATAGTCGCCCTTGGCGGGGTCGTCAGGCACCGTCACGGCCTTTACCAGGCGGCCGCTGTGCGCGTTGAGCTCGTCAAGAACGATCGGCTCGGTCACGCCGAAGCTTCCGTCGGAGGCGTCGTTGTTGAAAACGAGCGGGTAGGTGCCGGGGGCGACCGCGGTCCCGCAGGTGACGTACGCGGGATTGGCCGTCGCGCAGTTAGGGGGCAGCTGCGTGATGCCTGCGGTGATGTCGGCGTTGGTCGTCCAGACGCCAGTGGTCACCAGCAGGTTCCCTGGGGTGAGCTGGTCGTGGCTCCGTCCAAAAGCGGGCGCGGCTCCGGCCGCCGCGGGCATGGCGAAGATCGAAACCGAGCCGGCCACCGCAGCAAGCGATGCGCCCAAAGCCAGGTAGCGTCTGCGGGCTGTAAGGCGGGTAGCTTTCATGCCGCTCCTTGTTGTCCATGTAGCAAGTAACCGCCGGGCTAATCGATGCTGGCCCGCGAAGGTTCGCAATGCCTTACATGGGCGGTAGCGCGCCAGCGAACAGTGGGTGAAGGCTAGGGAACCCGTGCGATGGCGACCACGCGCGAGTACTGAGCGCCAGCGCGCCGAAAAGACGTCGTCGTTTGCCGCTCATAAGCGATAATTCTCCGTGGCTATCGGGACGGGGTTGTCGAATGCGAACAAGTTCGCGATGGGTGATGACGGCGGCAGCTGCCGCCTTGTCCGGCGGTCTGCTCGCAAGCGCGCCCGCTGCCAGCGCCGCGAATGCCGCCGCCGCATCGCGCGTGACCGTGCATATCAAGGGCATCAACCGGGACGGCAAGGTCGTTGCCGCACAGGGCGCGACGCTGGTAGGGAACGAGGGCTTCCCGATCCAGGTAACCGACACCGCGAGGGTGACACGGCAGACCTACCTGATCGGCGCGCAGATCCCGACCTACTCAGGCCAGCAGGTGACCAGCGAGACGCTCGTGGTTCAGCGCGTCCGGATCCGGGCTGGCGGCACCATCATCCTGGACGCGCGGCACGGTAAGCAGTTGCGGGTGGCGCTGCGGGGCGCCGCAGCCACGGAGCAAAACCTGACCGCTGCTGCCTGCGTGAACTCGCCGGACCTCGACGACGCCCTGCCAGCCTCAGCGTCGGGCGGGCCTGGCACGGCGGTGTACGTCGTGCCCGTGAAGTCGGCTCGGGTCGGCTTTAGCTACCTCGACGACCTGCAGTCAGCCACGGGCGTGAGCTACCTCCTCTACGGAACTGCGAGCGGCCGCATCCCGGCCGGGCCTGACTACCAGCAGAGCGTGCAGCGGCTCGCCAGGGTGGATGTGACGCTGAAAGCCGGTGCCGATCCGGTCGCAGCTGGCATCCTGACCGTTCAGCCTGGCAACGAGAGCTCCATCTGCGGCTACGGCACGACGTTCAGCGCCGCGGTCTCCGGCGCCTTCTCCGCGGTGGACTACCGGACCGCGGGCGAGTGGACTAGCTCGATCCAGACCTGGACCAACCCGGCCAAGCAAGGTGAGTATCTCTACAAGGCCAGCCGGTACCGGGCCGGCCGGCACTACTCCGACACGTTCGGCTCCGCCGTCGTCGGACCCTCGGGAGATTTCCCTGAGATCGAGGGCAATATCTTCAACTTCGCTCCGCAGGGCATGTTCAACGATCCGAACCTCGGGCTGTCCGGTGGCGCTGACGCCGCCGTCAACGTGATCACCCTGCGGCTGCGCGGCCATGTGGTGCGCAGACAGACCCTGTACGACAACTGCCAGACGTGCCTCCAGCTCACGCTTCACAAAGCAGGCTGGTATCAGCTGTCGGTCAACTCGCGGCGCCAGGACTCGACCCAGCTGCTGTCACCAAACGTGTCGCTTGCCTGGCGGTTCCACGTCAGCCCCGCCGCACCCGCGGGGAACTGGGTCTCGTTCCCACTCACCGAGACCGTGTATCAGCCAGAGGGGCTGAATCTCGAGAACCAGGCTGCCGCGGGCGGCCACACGGTGCTGCGTATCACTGTTGACCGCGCTGGCCGTGACCTGAACCCGGCTCCGCATTACCGGCTGCGCGAAGTCCGGGTCCAGATGTCGGTCAACGGCGGCGCCACCTGGCGAACGCTGACGCTCACCCGCCGGGGCCGCTACTGGCTGGCCACAGTCCCAGATCCCGCCAGCGGATACGTCTCGCTCCGGTCGGTGGTCACCGACGTGCACGGCGACAGCAGTGTGCAGACCATCTACCGGGCGTTCGCTGTCGCCGGCTGACTAACCTGTCGTCAGCCAGGGTCGGCTTACCTGCGGTCGTCGGCCTTTGACTGAGACCCGACGATGAGTTTGAGTATGCGGATGAGTTCCTCCCTGTCGACCTCCGACAGTGGTGCCAGGAACTCTGCCTCCGCGTCCGCTATCAGTACGTCGAGGCGTTTCAGATGACGGCGGCCCTCGTCGGTAAGGGTGATGGCGTTGCGTCGGCGGTCCGCCGGATCGGGGGCTCGGACAACGAGCCCCCGCGCGGTGAGCTCGTTAATGGTCGCCACCAGATCGCTGCGGTAGATGCCGGTTCGGTCGCTGAGTCCCGACTGGCTGTCCGGGCCGAACTCCTCCAGTGCCGCGAGAGTGGCGTAGTGCCACTTGCGCGAGTCTAGGGTCGCCAGCCTCTCTCCCACCTGCCGCTGGGCGTAGCCGGCTGCCAGGTTGAGGAGGCGGCTGGGCAGTGACCGCAGCCGCTCGGGTTCGTTCGCCTCGTCATGGTGGTGCCAGGCTTCCACGCGCCCGATCTTATCCCTTGCGTTAGTCCCACTAACAGTATAACTTCGTTAGTGCGACAAACGTTAGCGTGACTAACGCCAGGATCTGGGAGGTATGGCATGTCCGCAATCACGCCCTTCCGCGTCGAGATCCCGCAGGCCGACCTGGATGACCTGCACGACCGGCTTGACCGCGTCCGCTGGCCCGACGAGTTGCCCGGCGTCGGCTGGGAGCTGGGCATCCCGCTGGATCGGATCCGCGAGCTGGCCACCTACTGGCGCGAGAAGTTCGACTGGCGCGCTCAAGAGGCCGCGCTCAATCGGTACCCGCAGTACACCACCGAGATCGACGGCCAGAACGTGCACTTCCTGCACGTCAGGTCGGCCAGCCCCGAGGCGCTGCCACTGCTCCTCACCCACGGCTGGCCCGGTTCTGTTCTGGAGTTCCTCGACGTGATCGGCCCGCTGTCGGCCGACTTCCACCTGGTCATCCCGTCCATTCCCGGCTTCGGCTTCTCCGGGCCCACACAGTCGAAGGGCTGGGACATTCACCGGATTGCCCGTGCCTGGGCCGTCCTGATGAAGCAGCTCGGCTACCAGCGCTACGGAGCACACGGCGGCGACTGGGGCTCCGGCATCTCCCGTGCCTTGGGAGCCGTCGCGCCCGCGAACGTCGTCGGAGTGCACCTCACCTACCTGGTCACCCCGCCAACCGGTGCCGACGAACCCTCGCTGTCTCCCGGCGACCATGCCCGCCTCGCAAAGATCAAGCAACTTCAGACCCGCCAGCCTGCCTACCAGGCGCTGCACGCCACTAGGCCGCAGACGATTTCCTACGCGCTGACCGACTCGCCGACCGGACTGCTCGCCTGGATTGGCGAGAAGTTCACCGAGTGGGCCGATCCCCGCTCCGCCATTACCCTCGACCAGATCCTGGCTGACGTCTCGATCTACTGGTTCACCGCGACCGCCGGCTCCTCGGCCCGGCTGGCCAACGAATCCCCGCGCGGGAAGGTACCCTGCCCGGTGCCGGTCGGGGTGGTCGTCCTGCCATACGACATCCTCCAGTCCGTCCGGCCGTTGGCCGAACAGGACTACGACATCGTGCACTGGACCGAGTTCGACCGCGGCGGACACTTCTCCGGGCTGGAGGTCCCCGACCTGCTGGCCGCCGACATCCGCGACTTCTTCAGCAAGCTCAGGCGGCCTTAGACCGCACCAGGCGAGAGTAATTCACGTTGGTCAACCAAGGTTGACAGGGCCGATGGTGTCAACCTATATTGACGGGGTGAGCAACGAGACAGCACTGGCAGAGGCAGCCAGCGGGCAGGACCCGGCGGCCGGGCTGCGAGCAGCCCGTGCCCTGCGCGAACTGGCCGAGCGGCTAGAAGCCCTTCAGGTCGGGAACGCCCGCGATCACGGCTGGTCATGGCAGGAAGTCGCGGTCTTCCTAGGCGTCAGCAAACAGGCGGTGCACAAGAAGTACGCAAAGCTGCTGGCCGGCCGATCGGCCGACAGCGTGATCCTTCGCGGGATGAGCCGGCGCGGGACGAGCCAACCAGAGGCTGGAGACGACGGTGTTTGAACGGTTCGAGCCGGCCGCACGGCAGGCGTTCGTCGATGCCTGGCAAGAGGCCGGCCAGGCGGGGCAGGATCAGATCCGCAGCGAGCACGTATTGCTCGGCCTGCTGCGTGAGCCCGGACCCGCTGCCGACGCATTGACTGCGGCTGGCCTCAGCGTGGAGTCGCTGCGCGCGAGTGTGCCCAGGGGCAGTCACGACGCGCCCTCTGGTCTCGATGCGGACTCGCTGGCCACGCTGGGAATCGATCTCGACGCAGTCCGCCGGGCCACCGACGCGGCGTTCGGCCAAGGTGCGCTGGACCGCGCGGCAATACGCGGCCAGACCAAGCTGCCGGTGGCTGGTGACACGAAGCAGGCAATTGGCAGAGCCGTCTACCGCGCGCAGAAACTCGGCCAGCGGAAGATCACGTCCGGGCACATGCTGATCGGGATCCTGGACTCTGGCAGCAACGGCGCCCTCAGCGTGCTGGCCAGGGAAGGCACCGACATCCAGGCATTGCGAGCGGACGTACTGCGCCGGATCGCCGCGCAGCCCGACGGCAGCGGCGGCGCGCACTGAGGTCGGAGAAGCATTGCAACTTTGCGCGCACGCATTGCCGGCCACCTCGTCTTGGCTCAATAACGCAGGTCCGCCTGGAGGCCGTAGTGGTCGGATATCTGGTCCTGTTCAGCACGCAGATTCCCGAGCACCTCACAGCTGATCGGGTGGCCGACACCACCCCGGCGCGGCCATGCCGAGAAAATGTAGTCAAACCGCCGATCCGGAAACAGGCCGATGGCTGCCAGCGGATTGCTGTTAGACCATGTATAGCCAGGAGAGCCGTCACCGGCCACTTCCCAGCTGTCGTAGAACACCATGCCGGGACCTGCCGGTGCAGTACGGCCGGTCAGCATCCTGATCTCATCAGAATCCGGGGCCGCGTTGAAGTCACCGCAGACAACGACCAGATCGCGGCTGGATGCGACTTCGCCGATGAAGCGGGCGAGCTGCCTCACTTGGTCTTGGCGGATGGCACTGGCACCGAGCGGATAGTCGAGCATGACTGCGAATAGCTGGATAGGTCCTCGCTCGCCGTTGACCGTCACGTGCAACACCTTGCCGTTGCCAGCGCCGTCTTCAGCACGAAGTGGGCGCTGCCGCGGCTCAGACATTGGCCATCGGCAGACAAGGCCGATCCCTGATACCCAGTCTTCCTGTTGCCAGTCACCAGCGAAATGGTGATATGCCAGTCCGAGCCTCTTCGCCACCCGCTCGGGCTGATCTGACACGCCGTGACGCCAAGCCTCAATGAGGCAGATAACGTCCGGCCTAGCCTCGCCAAGGATGTCTTCCAGGCCAGCCTGTCTTCTTTCGTGCCCCGGACCGTACCGCCCCCAGACATTCCATGTCACCACCCGCACCGTCGACTCGACGAGCGAGCCGTACGGCGCATAAGGATCGAAGCTCACCCAGCGAGTATCCCGCAGGTCTCCGTTGGCACTGGTGACGCCGCTTGATGCCGTAGCCGTTCCGGGCGCCAGGCATTGCGAGCGGACGTACTGCGCCGGATCGCCGCGCCCGGCTAGATAGCCAGACCAGCGAGCGCGATGATGACACCAATCGCGGCGGCTGCCAGGATCGCGCTCACCACACCCCTGCGCAACAGCACGAGCCAGCCGATAGCGCCGGCCAGGACCGCGACCTGCCAGAGCTGGGTCAGGCCGAAGCCGAGCGTGACCGCGGCCCCTGCTATGGCCCCGATTGCCGCCGGTCCGGAGCCAGCCAGAAATGCCTGCGCGGCTGCGCTGCGCCGGAAGCGATCGAAGTGCGGCCCGCCGGCGAGCACGAACACGAACGACGGAGTGAACGCGACCACAGCGGCGAGCAAGCCGCCGGCGAGTCCTGCCGCCGCGTAACCAACGACCGCGACGGTCTGGACTACCGGGCCGGGAGTTACCTGGCCTAGCGCGACGGCGCTGAGGAACTGCGCGGTTGTCATCCAGTGATAGGTGTGCACCGCGTCGTGCTGCATCAGCGGGATGATGACGAACCCGCCGCCAAACGACAAGGCACCTACCTTGATCGCGACCCACACCAGCGAGCCGAGGGCGCCGGCCGTGACGACCTTCGCGGCGAGCGGGACCAGCAGGGCGCCGCGACCGCGGCCGGGGCCCTGCTGGCCGGTGCCGGCCCGGCCGGTTGCGAGCCACTCGCACAGGCCGCAGCCGAGCAAGACGGCGACAAGGTACTCACCCGCCAGATTCGCAGCGACGCCGCCCGCGACGATGTAGACGAGCCAGCGCACACCAGAGCCGGTGACACGCCGTCCGCGGAGCCATCCCGGCCAGCGCTGACTTTCGCCGCCAGCCGCGGCTGACCGTACCGGGCTCGCTCGTCGCCAGCTCGCGGGCACCAGGCCGAACGCCGCGCCGAGCGCCACGGCCGGTACGGCAGCGCCAGCGCCGGCGGCCGCACCCGTCACCCAGTCGGGCGGCGAAGCCGCCAGGAACAGCACCGACAGCCCCAGGATGATGATCAGCCCAGGCACGATGAAACACGCGCCACCGACGAACGCCCCGAGCGGGCCAGCCAGCCGCCAGGCACAGTAGATCGCTAGCTGAGTCGACGCCGGTCCCGGCAGCAGCGAGGTAGCGGAGATGCCGTCCTCGAACTCGGTGGCCGACAGCCACGACATGCGCTCGACGCAGAGCTTTCGCAGCAACGCGATGTGCGCTGGCGGGCCGCCGAAGCCTGTGATGCCGATCCGGCTCCACTCTCGCGCGATGACTAGCAGGCCAACGCGCGGCGGGGCGTCGGCGGCCGATTGCGGGTCAGCAGTCAAGCGGGCCCTCCATCAGCATGGTCACACGCTAGCCGCCATGTGCGGCCGGGTGAGTGGTCGAACTGCACACTGACCGGCTGGCCACAGAGGCTGGCTGGCTGCGGACACCGTAGTTGCTCGCCGGGGCGAACTCCTCATACCGGGCGCAAAATGCCAGCTAATGACTACGGTGTCGCTGGCTCAGCGTGTCACTCAGCGAGCACCACGGCACCGTCCGCATCGACCCGCAGCGGAGTTACCCGCCAGACTGGATCGGCCTGTCCGGCGATCCTGGTCACCTCGGCCGGGCCGGGCTGCGTACCGCTGACAGTCAGCGCCAGCACCGAGGGACCGGCCCCCGACACGACGGCGGCGATGCCCGCGTCGCGCAGTCGTTCGATTAGCGCTGCGGTGGCGGGCATCGCCGCCGCCCGGTACGACTGGTGCAGGAAATCCTGCGTCCCCGCGAATAGCAGGTCCGGCCTGCTGGTGAGTGCCGCGACAAGCAGCGCCGCGCGAGCGGAGTTCGCTGCGGCATCAGCGTGCGGCACCTCGGCGGGCAGCGCCTTGCGCGCGATATGAGTCGACAGCGGCACTGCCGGAACGCACAGCACCGGAACCAGGCCCGCGAGCGGCGTCAGCCTGGCAGCCCGGACACCTGAGTCGTAGGCCCAGGAGATGGTCAGGCCGCCGAGCAGGCAGGCCGCGACGTTGTCTGGGTGACCTTCGAGTTCGGTGGCCAGCCGCAGCACAGCATCGTCAGGCAGCGCCGCTGCGCCGCTTGCTCCAGCCAGTGCTCGGGCCGCAAGCACCCCGGAGACGATGGCGGCCGCGGACGATCCAAGCCCGAATCCCTGTGGCACCTCGTTCCCGCAAGAAATACTGATGCCTGGCGGCTGCGCGCCGATAGCAGCGAACGCGGCCCGCATGGCCCTGATGACCAGGTGACCGTCGCCGCGCTCGACGTCGTCGGCACCGACGCCGGTCACCCTCACCTGCAGCCCAGAGGGCAGCACGCGCGCCCGCACGGTGTCGTGCAGGCTGAGCGCGAGGCCGAGTGAGTCGAAGCCCGGTCCCAGGTTCGCGCTGGTCGCCGGGACCCGAACGGTGACCGAGTGCTCTGGCCAGTTCGCCATCAGCGGCCCGTCAGTGCAGGTGCAGTCATCGCAGATTCAGCGCATCCGCCGCGGCGGCCAGGTCAACACCGATGGTGACCGGCGCTGGCGCACCCGCGACGGCCGTGTCGGGATCTTTCAGCCCGTGCCCGGTGATGGTGCACACCACCACGGACCCTGGCGCAACTAGCCCCTCGGCGCTGGCCTGCAGAAGCCCGGCCACGCTGGCTGCCGACGCAGGCTCTCCGAACACGCCTTCCCGCTGCGCGAGCAACCGGTAAGCAGCCAGGATCTCCTCGTCGGTGACCGAGCCGATGAGGCCACCGGACTGTTCCCGTGCTTCCTCCGCCAGGTGCCAGGACGCCGGGTTACCGATCCGGATCGCGCTGGCTACTGTGACCGGGTCAAGCACCGGATGGCCCGCCACGATCGGCGCAGCACCAGCAGCCTGGTAGCCAAGCATTCGCGGAGTCCTGGTCGCCTTGCCTTCCGCGCGGTACTCCTGGTAGCCGAGCCAGTAGGCGGAGATGTTGCCGGCGTTGCCGACTGGCAGGCAGTGCACATCAGGCGCATCGCCGAGCGCGTCCACGATCTCGAACGACGCGGTCTTCTGGCCCTGCAGCCGCTCCGGGTTGACAGAGTTGACCAGGGCTACCGGGTAGTCCTCCGCGATCTTGCGCACGAGGTTGAGGCAGTCGTCGAAGTTGCCGTCGATCTGGAGCAGGCGAGCTCCGTGCGCGAGCGCTTGCGCCAGCTTCCCGAGCGCAACGCTGCCCTTGGGCAGTAGCACGGCACAAGCCATACCGGCCCTGGCCGCATAGGCTGCGGCGCTAGCGCTGGTGTTGCCGGTGGATGCGCAGATGACGGTATGCGCGCCGCGTGCAGCCGCGAGCGTGACCGCGACCGTCATGCCGCGGTCCTTGAACGATCCTGTCGGATTGACGCCTTCGATCTTGAGATACACGGTGCAGCCCGTCAGCTTCGACAGCACCGGGGCGGGGAGCAGTGGCGTGCCGCCTTCGCCGAGCGTGACCGCTGGCACGTCGGCAGGCACCGGCAGGCTGGCCGCGTACTCAGCGATGATTCCGCGCCAGGGCCGCGGTCCGGTAAGCGGGGCAGCCATCGAGGTTGTCACTGCGGCACCGGGCACGCGCGCAGCCCGTGCCCTGATCGCTGCCTTCGGTTCACTCGCCCTCCAGGGCCTCGACGCGCATCACACTGTCCACGTTCCGCACCGCTTCCATCGCGCCCAGCACCGCCACGGTTCTGGCCAGAGCGGCTTCTCGCGCCGAGTGCGTCATGATGATCAAGTTGGCGTCCTCGCCGCGGCCTTCCTGCCGGACGGCCTTGATCGAGACGCCTTGCTGCGCGAACGCGTCAGCGACCGGCGCTAGCACGCCAGGGCGGTCGGCGACGTCCAGCTGGACGTAGTAGCTGGTTCGCGCCTCCCCGATCGGGACAAGCGGCAGCTCCGCATAAGTAGACGACTCCGGGCCGCGCAGCCCCGCCAGCAGGTTGCGCGCGATCGCGACGGTGTCGCCGAGCACCGCGCTGGCGGTCGGCTGGCCGCCGGCACCCGCGCCGTAGAACATCAGCCGGCCTGCCGACTCGGCCTCGACGAAGACCGCGTTGTACGCCTCCCGCACTGCCGCAAGCGGATGCTTGCGCGGGATCATCGCCGGGTGCACCCTGGCCGAGATGCCGCCGTTGGATCGCTCGCAGATCGCCAGCAGCTTGACCACGCAGCCGAGCGCCCTGGCGCTGGCGATGTCCGCCGCGGTGACCGAAAGGATGCCCTCCCGGTAGACGTCATCCGCGGTGACCTCGGTGTGGAACGCGATGCTCGCCAGGATTGCCGCCTTGGCGGCCGCGTCAAAGCCCGCCACGTCTGCCGTCGGGTCGGCTTCGGCGTAGCCCAGCGCCTGTGCCTCGGCCAGCGCCGCGCTGAAGTCCGCGCCGGAGGTGTCCATCCGGTCCAGGATGAAGTTGGTGGTGCCGTTCACGATCCCGAGTACGCGGCGGACCTCGTCGCCGGCCAGCGACTCCCGCAGCGGCCGCAGCAGCGGGATAGCGCCGGCTACGGCCGCCTCGTAGTACAGGTCGGCACCGGCCTGGCTGGCGGTTTTATGCAGGACCGCGCGATCCGCGGCCACCAGCGCCTTGTTAGCCGTGACCACGGACTTCCCGGCGCTGAGCGCCGCAAGCAGCAAGCTCCTGGCCGGCTCGATGCCGCCGATCAGCTCGATGACAATGTCCACGTCGGGCCGGGTGACCAGTCCCATCCCGTCGGTGGTCAGCAAGTCCGGGTCCACAGCGACTTCGCGCGGCCGGCCGGGAGCGCGCACGGCTACGCCTGCGATCTCCAGGCGCGCCCCGGCCCTGGCCTTGAGGTCGGCGGATTGCTCGGTGAGCAGCCGGTAGACCTGCGAGCCCACGACGCCGCAGCCGAGCAGTGCAACCTTGAGCGGCGCACGTTGTTCTGTCCCGCGCATGCCTGATTCCAAAGGGGCGCGTATTGATATTTCCGGCATATCCCTGCTGTGCCATGACGGCGGTCGGTCGGACAAGTTAGCTCACCTCACCAGCCGCGGCGGGGAATGCCTGGTCAGCGACAAGCTGACCGGCTTGCTGCCGGGGCGTGATGTCGGCCCAAGCTTAGCCAGACCGGGCCCCGTTCCGGCCCTCCGGTGTCAGGCGGTCAGGCCGGGCGCCGTACCAGTGACAGCAGCAGCCGCTCCGCTTCGGCGTCGGGGTCGCTGGTCAGTCCGGTGTGCACCGGGCCGGCCTGGACAACGGTACTGCGCGGCGCGGTGAGCCAGCCGAACCGGCGGCCGATGTCTTGCAAGCCGGCCTGGCCAGCGCCCGGATCCTGCGCGCAGATTCCGACGATCGCATCGAGCGCCCGACCGATCGCCGGCACGTCCGCGGCCGGGTCGAGTGCCAGGAGCCGGTCCGCATCGAGCTCGACCAGCGCTCGCAGGTAATTGAGGGGCCGGCAATACAGCAGGATCCCGGCATTGATGGCCTCACCGCGATCGACCCTGGGGATGACCCGCAGGACCGCGTATTCAAACGGCTGCGGCTCGCTGGCCGCTGTCTTTGCCGTCGCTGGGCCCGCCGTCACTGGGCCTGCCGTCACTGGGCCTGCCGTCGCTGCGTCTGCCGTCACTGGGCGCTCCGTCACTGGCGCTCCCTGCTCGCCAGCCAGGCCGGACGCCCGGACCGGCGCCCGGCCCGGTCGGCTGGCGTCACGTTTGCCAGGCCGGCCGCCGCGGCGGCGGCAAGCTGCGGCAGCCAGCTCCGCCTTGCCTCCAGGCGCGCTGCCAGCTGGGTGGCATATGCCTCGCGTAGCTGCGCCACGCTGCCGAAGCCCGGCTCCCCCGCCAGCCACTCCTCCGGCACCTGCGCCACGGCCTCGCGCAGGACCGCCGCGGTGAGGCGGGGTGCCAGCTCGGCGTCCGCGTCCTCGACCAGGGCTCCGCACCCCAGCAGCGCGTGCTCGGCGAGGTCGTACGGCCGGGCGGCGGCCTGGCCGGCGCTGGCCCACCGGTGCTGGAACGTGAGAGTCGCGCCATGGTCGATGAGGTAGAGGACGCCGTGCCAGAGCAGCATGTTCGGGTTACGCCAGGACCGGTCCGCATTCGAGACCAGCGCGTCGAACCAGACGATCCGGCCGGCCAGCGCGGCATCGACGCTTGCTGCGCCGGCCTCGAAATCCAGTGCGCCGGGCAGGAAGTCCACGCCCAGGTTCAGCCCGCCGCTAGCTCGCAGCAGGTCCTGGATTTCCTGGTCTGGCTCGCCGGGGGCAAGCGCCGGATCGAGCTGCACCGTGACAAGCTCAGGTACCGCCAGTCCGCAGGCGCGGGCCAGGCTAGCGCTGATGACCTCAGCGACGAGCGCCTTAGGCCCCTGGCCGGCGCCGCGGAACTTCACCACGTAGGTACCGAGGTCATCTGCCTCCATCACGGCGGGCAGCGAGCCGCCCTCGCGAAGCGGCGTCACGTACCTGATCGCCTGAACACTCCGGAGCACAACGCCGGAGCTTACGCTGCGACCGCCTGCCCGGACGCGCTTGACGGTGACATCCATCAGGCCGAAGCTCGCCCGCTGACCGGGCCAGACCGTTCGGCGACCGACATTTCACTGTTGCGGTACAGCCCATATAGTCACGAAGCGCACATTTAGCTGTACCGCAGCCGTGAAATGTGGGTTCCCGAGCTCGATGTCACCCCAGCAAACGAGACAAATCGCCTCTGGGCGGCGACGATCGCCGTCGAATCAAGCCACCTGAGCGCTTACGCCGGGGGTGGAGAGCGCAAATCGCCGTCCGGAGACAGGAACGCGCACACCGGGCGCAGTGTTCAGATATCAGCGACTCCGGCCTGACCTGGAAGAGCGCGGCGGCACGCGATGTATGTCCTGCTTACGCCGCTTATCCGGATGATCCGCGGCCCTGGTCAGATGTCCGCTCGCGGCGAACGCTCTACCAGCCACGGAACAAAAAACCTCCAAGTTTGCTTGTAGCGTCGTAATCACGTAAGCAACCTACCCCTAGCGCCTAGCTTCGGAGGAAGTGACCTCTGTAATGGCCGAAACTCTCTCGCTGCCGGTACTGCCGCTGGACGACAACGTCGTGCTGCCGACCATGGTGGTGCCGCTTGACCTCTCCGCTGCTGAGCCGCGAGCGGCCATCGAGGCTGCTCAGCTCGCTGCGGCAGCCGCGGGCGGCGACGCTAAGGCCCAGGTACTGCTGGTACCGCGGCCAGAAGGCAAATACACCTCTATCGGCACGCTCGCCGTAATCGACCAGGTCGGCCGGCTGCCCAGCGGTGAG
>Ga0335074_10008556_pt1 | contig 14223 bp, 15 predicted proteins | sample Lox_Sample_23_FD_206715 | JGI IMG/M metagenome (GOLD analysis project Ga0335074, IMG submission 206715) | Soil microbial communities from Loxahatchee National Wildlife Refuge, Florida, United States - Lox_Sample_2.3 | ecosystem: Environmental > Terrestrial > Soil > Wetlands | place: USA...
ATTGGCGTCAGCGGCGAGTGGAAGGTTAATGAGAAGCTGAAGCTGAAGGCGGACTATGCCGTGTCCTACGGCAGCGTGATGTTCACCCAGTTCAACGGCGTGTTCGTGAAGACCCCGACGCAGAGCTATCAGAATGTCAGCAACTACCCCGACGTCAATTCGCTGATGAACAACGTGACGCTGTCGGCGATTTACGCGCTGACGCCGGCGATCGACCTGATCCTGCAGGGCACCTACTACGGCTACCACAACACCGATTGGCGGGACAACGCGAGCACGATCCAGGGGGCCGGCACGACCGCGATCAACACCCTCACCCCCGGCTACGCCCAGCCCAACTGGAGCATCGGCACGATCATGGGCGGGGTGAAGATCAAGTTCGGCGCGCCTCCGGTGCTGCCGCCTTTGGTGTCCGCCGCGCCGGCGCCAATGGTGCAGGCCACTCGCTCCTACCTGGTGTTCTTCGACTGGGACAGGGCGACATTGACCGACCGTGCGCGCCAGATCATCAAGCAGGCGGCCGACAATTCCACCCGTGTGCAGTACACGCGGATCGAGGTGAACGGCTATACGGATACGTCGGGCACGGCGCAGTACAACATGGGCCTGTCGATCCGCCGGGCGGACGCGGTGAAAGCCGAGCTGATCAAGGACGGGGTGCCGGCCAACGCGATTACCACGAAGGGCTTTGGGGAAACGCATCCGCTGGTGCCCACGGGCCCCGGCATCCGCGAGCCACAGAACCGGCGGGTGGAGATCGTCATCACCTGAGCGGCGGCAATCAAGCTGACACAGGAATAGGGCGCCAAGCGGCGCCCGACTGTTCGTGGCTTTCCTGGGCGTGTCCACAAGATGTCCGGCCATAAGCACATGCCGCGCACCGGTGGACGATAATGCCAGGGGCCAGCGCATCCCAAATCGGCCGGTTTGCAGCCTGCCGGCGCGAGGCAGGCTGCGTCCGAATGACAGGCGCTGGTCATGGGTGCGGCAAATCAAGAAATCGCATCAACCACGTTGATGATTTGTCACCGCAAGAACGACCGTGGGCGGCTTCTTGCCTTCTCCGTCGGCGCTAATTCTATGGCATTGAATGTCATAAATACGTTGACAGAGGCCCGCCGGCAGGATTATGACTCACGATGTCATACTGGTACGGCTAGTGCCGAAGGCCAAAAAGCAGTTTGAGAACGCCTTGTATTACCCGGACGGTTATATCCTTCGGGTGCGAGTGTGGGAGGTGCCCGAACCGGTGCCGCCGAGTGGGCATCGATTCAAGTACTCGTGTTTCTACGGTCGGCCGGGCGAACGCATTGTGCTGTACGACAATGAGAAAGGTAAAGGTGACCACCGGCACTATGGCGAGCGGCAAGTGCCTTACAAGTTCCGTAGTGTCAAGGCCTTGATGACGGATTTCCTGGCGGATGTCAGACGAGCAAGAGGGGGAGACAAATGACCGGCGACGCGAAGGTCAAGGTCCACGTCGGCGAGACGATGGATGACGTCGGCCAGCGCTTTGTCGATGCCTGGCACCGGATGGGGCGCGATGAGGATGTCGACGAGAAGCATGTGTCGTTCGCGGACTGGGAAACGATGGTGAGGGTGCTGTCTCCGAAGAGGCTGGAGCTGCTGCGTCATGTGCATCAGCATCCCGCGAAGAATATTCGGGTGCTGGCAGTCTCTCTGGGGCGTGACTACAGGCGCGTTCATGACGACGTTCAAGCTCTGGAAGCAGCTGGTTTGCTGGAGAGGGACCAGTACGGCGTGCACGCGGACTATGATGCGTTTGATGTGCAGATGCGGGTGGCTCTTTGACGGTCCTCATCGTCTGAATCGCCGACCTTCGCCAAAGCCGTTTGCACGTCGGCTTTCAAGGAAGGCAGATCGCGAGGCTCCCTTGGCAAGAGACTCACTTTCGGGCAACGGTCATCCGGTAGGGCCGGAGCCGCCACGTTCCAATGAGGCGCAGTGGCCTTACCAAAGCGAGAAGGCGCAGGCCGACAGATTCGGGGACGGCAAGCCTTGCTCGCAAGCGACTTTCCCTACGCCGCCACCTCCTGCCCCCGCCGCTCGTTCCGCTTCCGCTCATGCGGGTCCAGGTAGCGCTTGCGCAGCCGCACCGCGCCCGGCGTCACCTCCACCAGCTCATCGTCCTCGATATACGCGATCGCTTGCTCCAGGCTCATCTTGCGCGGCGGCACCAGCAGCATCGCGTCGTCCTTGCCGGCGGCACGGATGTTCGTCAGCTTCTTCTCCTTGATCGGATTTACTTCCAGATCCGACCCCCGCGCGTTCTCGCCCAGGATCATCCCGACATAGACTTTCTCGCCGGGCGAAACGAACAGTACCCCGCGCTCCTGGATGTAGAACAAGGCGTAGTGGACGGCCTCGCCGTTCTCGGTGGAGATCAGGCCGCCGTTGCGCCGCCCCTCGATCGGCCCCTTCCATGGCCCATAACCGGAAAACATCCGGTTCATCACGCCGGTGCCGCGCGTATCCGTCAGGAACTCCCCATGGTAGCCGATCAGCCCTCGGCTCGGGATGGAGAAGGTCAGCCGCAGTTTCCCTCCGCCGGAGGGGCGCATGTCCCGCATCTCCCCCTTCCGGCGCGACAGCTTCTCCACCACCACGCCGGCGTAGGGCTCGTCCACGTCCACCAGCGCCTCTTCCATCGGTTCTTCGCGCACGCCGGTCTCCGGGTTCGCCCGGGTGAGCACGCGGGGGCGGCCGATGGTCAGCTCGAAGCCTTCGCGGCGCATGGTCTCGATCAGGACACCAAGCTGCAATTCGCCACGGCCGGAGACCTCGAACGCCTCGGTCTCGTTTGAATCGGCGACGCGGATCGCGACATTGCCCTCGGCCTCGCGGAACAGCCGCTCGCGGATTTGTCGCGAGGTGACCTTCTTGCCTTCGCGCCCGGCCAGCGGGCCGTCGTTGATGCGGAAGGTCATGGCCAGAGTGGGCGGGTCAACCGGGATGGCGGCCAGCGGCGCCGCCAGTTCGGGTGCGCCGATCGTGTCGGGAACGTTGGCATGCTCCAGCCCGGCGACGGCGATGATGTCGCCGGCCTCCGCCTCGTCCACCGGCACGCGGTCCAGGCCGCGGAAGGACAGCAGCTTGGTCATGCGGCCGGTCTCGGCCACCGTGCCATCGGCCAGCAGCACCTTCACCGGCATGTTCACCCGCGCGCGGCCTTGCTCCACGCGCCCGGTCAGCACGCGGCCGAGGTAGGAGTCGTATTCCAGGATCGACGCCACCATGGCGAACGGCGCGTCCGGATGAACGGTCGGTGCCGGAACGTGGCGCAGCACCAGGTTGAACAAGGCGGAGAGGTCGGTGCGCGGCCCGTCCAGCGACTCGTCCGCCCAACCCTGGCGGCCGGAGGCATACAGCATCGGGAAATCGAGCTGGCTGTCGGAGGCGCCCAGGGCGGCGAACAGGTCGAACACCTCGGTGTGGACCTCGTCGGCGCGGGCGTCGGAGCGGTCCACCTTGTTCACCACCACGATCGGGTGCAGGCCGCGGGCCAGCGCCTTGCCGACCACGAACTTGGTCTGCGGCAGCACGCCCTCGGCGGCGTCCACCAGGACGATGACGCCGTCCACCATGTTCAGGATGCGTTCCACTTCGCCGCCGAAATCGGCGTGGCCGGGGGTATCCACGATATTGATGCGGACGTCGTGCCACATGACCGAGGTGCACTTGGCCAGGATGGTGATGCCGCGCTCACGTTCCAGGTCGTTGCGGTCGAGCGCGCGCTCGGCCACCTGCTGGTGCTCGCGGAAGGCGCCGGACTGGCGCAGGAGCTGGTCCACCAGGGTGGTCTTGCCATGGTCGACATGGGCGATGATCGCGACGTTGCGAATCTGCATAAGGGGGGCCTGATTGGGGGGATTGCTGCGGCGCACACATAGTGAATCCGGCGGCCAAAAGCGAGGGTTGATATCGAGACCGGCAGCCCGGCCCCTGTCAGCGAGGCTTGCCGGCCTACCCGGGTGCAGTCCGCGGCCCCTAGCGAGCCCGACGTTGGAGCGAAGTGCCGCGAGGACTATGTGGGTGCGCATCGAGCGCGGCGAGTACAGCCAGACGGATCAACCCTGAAGGCGTTCGTTGACGCGTCGGCGCTGGTCGCGGTGTGTTATGGCGATCCTCAGCCCCTATGGCCGGCGAGAATGGTCGATTGGGTGAGTTTGGCCCTGGTAGCGGTCGGTGGAGCGCGATCCATATAGCGCCTCGGGTGGCACATCGCTTTTCAATTCAAAAAACGTGATCTGGCAGGGACGATCCTTCAATGGCGTCAGCGTGATGGTCAGAGGGCCGTTGTTCATGATTTCAAGGACGATAGGCCCGTTCCACCCCGGCTGAATCCATGGCGCCGTCTGGTGCATACTCAGGCCCATACGGGCGTACGTGCTTCGCCCCTCAACAAGGGCGATCAGATTCTTGGGGATAGTGATGGCCTCATACGTCTTGGCGAGAATGAATTCCCCAGGCTCAAGATCGTAATGTTCAACTTTCCCAAAGTTGTCGCGCTCCCGGAGTTCTCGCGTCTCCCATATTTTCATAGCCCCAATTGTCCCGAGCCCTTCGGCAAGTGAGAACTTTACGCCGTCGCACGGACGAAGCTTGGTAAACTGGAAACCAAGACGGAGATCAATGGACGCCTCCCCCCACTGCTTCTCTTCCAAGCTCGGGGAAAAGGCTACGAGGCCCACTTGAACTGCCTGACGTAAGTCAGCCTGCGATAGGATCATCCCCCCTCACTTTAGCGCCCTACGCGGTCGCCTTCACGTTTTCCCTTGCCCAATCGGCGGCAAACTCAGCCAGCCCATTCGTCGTGAAGTAGGAACCAGCCAATCGAACGGCCAACCCAGAAGCAGTCGACTCTCGCACCACCGCTTGGATTGTTTTGTTCGGCTCGACAATATCCTGATCACGCACAAATCCCGATACCGGACCGGACCGGGTCGACACCGTGACCAAGTGCTCGCCAGGAAACGCCCCAGGCTGGACCGTCGCCGGCACCGCGACCACCTCACCCGGCTTGAACTCTGGCATAGCAATCTCCCTCCTCGGAGTTGGCGATTCTCAGACTCGACCATGAACAAAGCTGAACGGATTCGCACCGAGTCCAAATGTGGAACCGTCCAGATATCCCCCGGTTTCTTGCACGAAAGGACAATATCATGGAAACAAAAAGAGAACAAGCTGCAACAGGCGAGGCCGCCGGCGAGGCTGCTTCTTTGGTACATGCGGCACTTCCGCCCATACGGGTCTGAGATTGCCAATCTTGCTGCAACCACCTCGAATCAACTGCCCCTCGCCTCTACAGCAGGAAGGCGCTCCATGTGCGCCGGATAGCGGGTGCGCTGAACGAAATGGCGCCGGCCCGCCAGGCGTTACCCCGGCAATCGGGTCTATTGCGGCGGATCGAAGTCGGAGGCTCGTTCCGCTCGCCGCTACGCTGCCAGCCGCTGCGCCTCCGGCACCTCCAGCTTGAAGAACCGCGCCGCGTTCAGCCCCAGTATCTTGGCCCGCGCGACATTGGAAAGCTCCGGCATGGTCCGCTCGATCGCCTCAGCGGAGTGCGGCCACGTCCCTTCGTGGTGCGGATAGTCGTTCGCCCACATGAAATTGTCGGTCAGGTTCCAGCGTTCGGCCAGCGCCAACCCCGCCGGATCCTCCTGGAACGTGGCGAAGCCGTGCGCCCGGTAATAGTCGCTCGGCAGGCCCTGCAGCTTGGGGCGCACCCACATGTGGTGCTTGCGGTATGCCTCATCCATCGCGTCCAGCAGCCACGGCACCCAGCCGATGCCCGCCTCCACGGTCGCGAAGCGCAACCCGCGGAACCGTTCCAGCACGCCGGACGCGCACAAATTCGCCACCGGCTCGATGGTCGGCGCCAGCGAGTGGGTGACGTAGTTGACCACCGCCCCGCCATTGCCGCGCGCCGCCCGGGGGTCGCGGCCGGTGGAGACGTGGAAGGTGATCGGCAGGTCGCAGTCCTGGATCAGCGCCCACATGCGGTCGAAATGCGGCAGGTTGTAGTTCACGTGATCGGCGTCATGCCCACCCCAAACTGGCTTGCATGGCAGGGTCAGCGCGCGATAGCCGCGCTTCGCGACATGCTCGATCTCCGCCAGGGTGCCGTCCAGGTCGCCGGGCGCCAACGCCGCCACCGGCAGCATCGCATCGGGATGCGGGCCGAACGTCTCCCACGCCCACTCGTTCCACACATGGCACATTGCCAGCGAGAAGGCCGGGTCGGGCGTGGCCCACATCGCCAGGCCCTTGTTGGGAAAGATGATCTCCACGTCGATGCCGTCGTTGCGGTTGTCGATCACCCGCTGCGCCGGGTCGGCGCCGGCCTGGGCGCGGCGCCAGTCCTCGCCCTCGAAGCTCATCACCCGCACGCGGTCGGGCCGATAGCCCTCGCAGTAGCGCCACTGCACACCCTTCTCGTCGGTGACGATGCGTGGGGCGCGTTCGCGGTACTGCGGCGGCAGACGGGTCGCCCACAGGTCGGCCGGTTCATTGGCGTGGCTGTCCGTGGAGACCATGAAGTATTTTCCCGCCGGATCGCCCACCCGTGCCGTGCGCGTCCAACCGGCATGACCGGGCGTTTCCAACCGCCAGAGATTGGGAGCGTTGATCGCAGCGTCGTTCATCGGGGCCCCTCCGTTGTTTCGCGCCAGTCGCCGATCCTACCGACAGGTAAGGCCATGTCAAAGCTCCATTGCGGCCGGCGCGCTTTCACCGAGGGTTGTAGCCCGGCAACGGCCCTGGCCGCCTACCTTCCTGGCGTTCGGTGGTAGAGGGAACCGGAAGATGATCCGTCTCGGGTGTGCGGCGTTGCTGATCGTCGGACTCTTGCCGCTGGCGGCACGCGCCGACTGCCACTACCGCCGCCTGGATCACGTCAGCAATGACGGGGCGACGGTGCAACTGGACGACGGCAGCCAGTGGGACGTGTCCGACTACGACCGGAACGAGGTCACCGGCTGGGAGCAGGACGCCACGATCACGGCCTGCGAGAACGAGCTGATCAACACCGAGGTCCATGAAAGTGTGGAAGCCCGCGAGGTGACGCGGGGCGAGGCGGTGCCGGAAGCGCAATCGAACTGAGCGCAATCGAACTGAGCGCAATCGCACTGAAGGCGCGTGCGTTGCACGCCTAACGGGATTACTCCGCAAACGGATTACGAATCCGCAGATGCCCTTGCAGCAGCAAATCGTGTGGCATGTCCTCCGACCAGAGCGTGTCGCATTCTGCCGTCAGCGCCGACGCTGCGATCATCCCGTCCTGCACCGACAGCCCATAGCGTTCCGCCAGCGACAGGCCGGTCTCGTGCACCTCGGCCGTGACCGGGTGCACCGAAAGCAGAGCCCGGATTGTTTGCAGAAGTTGCCTCGTCTCCGCCCAGGACAGGCCCATCTGTCGGCGCGCCACGTTGGCGGACTCATTCAGCACCTGGATGCTGATCGCTCCGCCGGCGGCGATCAGCTTTTCCGCATGGTCTGCCTTGCCAGCATCTGCGGATACGACAGACAGCAAAACGTTCGTATCGAAGAAGCTACCGGGCATTCGCCTCGTCCCGATCGAACCTGAAGTCAGCCGGCAAACGTCCACGGAATGATCGCAACCGCTGCAGCAGATCGTCGCGGGTCGGCTTGCGTGCGATGCCAAAGGAGGTCCTGTCGGCGACGTAGACTTCCACGTCGTCGCCCGGCTTCAGCGCCAACGCTTCGACCACGGCTGCGGGCAGGCGAATGGCGAGGCTGTTTCCCCATTTGGCAACCTGCATGGTTCACCTCCTGAAGATAAACGCAAGCCAGATTGTATATCCCCGGCGGGCAGCAGGGACAAGCCACCGCGCCGAGACTTCGTGCCCTCCACACCACACGCACTCGCGATGTGTCTTTTCAGTGCCTTCGCCGTCGCCCGCCGCCCCATATCGGGGTAAGCTCGGCACGTCCCATGATCCACCTGTCCATACCCGCCCGGCAGGCGCTGGCGAAGCTGACTCTTCCGGTGCTGATCGCCGCTTCCTTCGGCCTCATGCTTCTCGGCAAGGCCGATGCCTTGTTGGCCGACCAGGCGCGGGTCGCCTTCGCCGACGCCCTGGCCCCGATCTACGCCGCTTTTGCCGCCCCGCTCGGCGCGGTTCGCGCGGGCATCGCCGACATGACGGACCTGTGGGACCTCCGGGCCGATGACGCCGCGCTGCGCGCCCAGAATGAGGAGCTGCGCCGCTGGCAGTCGATTGCCCTGGCCCTGGACACCGAGAATCGCCGCCTGAAGGCGGAACTGCACTGGATCCCCGACCCGGCGCCGTCCTACGTGACCGCGCGCGTGGTGGCTGATGCCGGCGGGGTGTACGCCAAGGCAGTGCTGGTCTCCGTCGGACCAGACCATAGCATCAGGCGCGGCGAGATTGCGCTGGATGGCGATGGCCTGGTGGGCCGCGTGACCGAAGTCGGGTCGCGCAGCGCGCGGATCCTGCTGATCACCGACCTGAACAGCCGGATTCCGGTGGTCATGCAGGGGTCAGGCGCGCACGCGATCCTGGTCGGCAACAATGGTCCTTATCCGCGCCTGATGTACTGGCCCGAAGGCTCGCCGCCGCGCGAAGGTGAACATGTTGTGACCGGCGCTGAGACCGACGCGTTTCCCGGCAATCTCCCGGTCGGAATCGTGCACTACACCGGCGCCCGCGTGCCCGAGGTGGTACCTGCCGCCCAGCTCGACCGCCTGGAGATCGTGCGCATCTTCAATTACGACCTGACCGGCATCCTGGACCCGGAAGCGAGCCGGCCGGTCGCTGATCGCCGCCACTGATGGCCAACGCGGATGAGCAACGGCCCGGCATCCGGCCGCGCGCCACGCTGGGACGCCGCCTGGACCTCGCCGCCCGCCACGCCTTCCCCGCAAGCCTCACCATCTTGCTCATGCTGCTGACCGAGGCGCCGTTCGGATTGGTTGACCAGACCACGCTGCTGCCGGCGGTGGCGCTGGCGTCTGTCTGGTTCTGGTCGCTCTTCCGCCCAGGCGCGATGTCCCCGCCCGTGGTGTTCGGCATCGGGCTGTTGCTGGATCTGCTGGATTGGCTCCCGTTCGGTACCGGAGTCGTCACCTTGCTGCTGACGCACGGCCTGGCGCTGCGGTGGCGCCGGCTGCTGGGACAGCAAGGCTTCATCCTGGTCTGGCTGGCGTTCGCCGCAATCGCAGCCGGGGCCGCGGCACTGGCCTGGCTGGCGACCGCCGTGCTGACATGGCGCCTGATCCCGCCTGGCCCAGCGATATTCCAGGCCGCACTCTCGGTCGCGCTGTATCCCGCCCTGGCCATCGTCTTCGCCCGGGCCCATCGCTCCATCGCCAATCCGGAGCGCGTGTGATGCGCCGCGATACCAAACGGACCGGCGTGTTCACCCGCCGCGCCCTGCTGCTGATGGGTGGCCAGTTGGCCGCGCTGGGTGTGCTCGGCGCGCGGCTGTATCAGGTGCAGGTGGCCGAAGCCGCGCGCTATCGCTTGCTGTCGGCCCAGAACAGCGTCAACGCCCGGATGATCGCACCGCCACGCGGACGGATCCTGGACCGCTTCGGCACCGTGGTCGGCGGTAACAAGGTGAACTGGAGCGCGGTGCTGATCGCGGAAGAAACCGATAACGTCGAGACGACGCTGGATGCCTTCTCCCAGCTCGTTCCACTGGATGATCACGAAAAGGCCCGCATCGTTCGCGAGGTGCATCGCCATCGCAGCTTCATTCCGGTTCTGGTGAAGGACTTCCTGAACTGGGATCAGATGGCGAAGATCGAGGTGAATGCTCCAGATCTGCCGGGCATTTCGGTGGATGCCGGCACGACGCGCATCTACCCGTTCGCCGATAAACTGGCCCATGTCGTCGGTTACGTGGGCCCGCCGACCGAGGCCGATGTTGCCGAAGACCCGTTGCTGTCGTTGCCGGGTATTCGCATCGGCCGTGCGGGCGTGGAGAAGTACCACGACCTGGCGTTGCGCGGGCACGCGGGCGTGGTGCAACTCGAGGTGAATGCGGTCGGCCGCGTGATCCGCGAACTGGACCGCCAGGAAGGCACCCCGGGCGATACCGTCGGGCTGACGATCGATGCCGATTTGCAGCAGGCCGTGATCGGCCGTCTGGGCGACGAGAGCGCGAGTGCCGTGGTGCTGGACTGCACCAACGGCGAGGTGCTCGCGATGGCCACCAACCCGTCCTTCGATCCCAGTCTGTTCGATTCGGGCGTGCCCCAGGCGCAATGGCAGGAATGGATCTCGGATGAACGGCGGCCATTGCTGAACAAGGCGACGGAAGGCGTCTATGCCCCTGGGTCAACATTCAAGATGGCCGTCGCGATGGCGGCGTTGGAATCTGGCGCGCTGACCCCAAGCGATCGCATATTCTGCGCGGGCTACATCGACGTGGGCAACGCCCGGTTCCATTGCTGGAAGAAGGGCGGCCACGGCTCGCTCGACCTGCACGGTGGCCTGAAGAACAGTTGCGACGTGTTCTTCTATGAGACGGCGCGGCGGACGGGGATCGACCGTATCGCCGCGATGGCGCACCGCTTCGGGTTGGGCACCAAACTCGACATCGACCTGCCGGCCCAACGCGTCGGGCTGGTCCCGACGCGGGAATGGCGCAAGGCCCAAGGCCACCCTTGGGAAATCGGCGACACCATCGTCAGCGGCATTGGCCAGGGCTACATCCAGGTGACGCCGCTGCAACTCGCCACGTACGTCTCTCGTGTCGCCACGGGTCGCGCGGTCCAGCCGCACGTCACACGCACGATGAGCGGCGATTTGCAGCCGGACGCCGACATGCTCGATTGGCCAATGATGGATCTTCCCGACAAGTGGCTGCACCAGGTGCGGTCGGGCATGTGGGCAGTGGTGAACGAGCCCGGTGGCACAGCGCCACTGGCGCGTCTGCCGGATAGCCGCTGGCAGTTGGCGGGAAAGACCGGGTCGGCGCAGGTGATGCGCGTGTCGCGCGCGGTGCGCGAGGACACGAACTTCAACTCCGCCAGGCTGCCCTGGAAATTGCGCCCGCACGCATTGTTCGTCGCGTTCGCGCCGTATGATGCGCCGCGCTACGCCGTGTCGGTGGTGGTAGAGCATGGCAACGCAGGTGCCGATGTCGCTGGCCCGATCGCCCGCGATATCATGATGGACGCCCTGACTCGTGACCCAGCCAATCGCAGCCCGCCCAACGCGCAACGGGTGGCGGAAAAATCATGATGATGGACCGCCGGCTTCTGCGGGAGACGTCGTTCGGCCTCACCGGCAAATTGTGGCAGGTGAACTGGCTTTACGTGCTGATGCTCTGCGCCCTGGCCGGCGTGGGTTACGTCGCCTTGTACAGCGCTGCCGGCGGCTCACCCGAGCCATACGCCGACCGCCATGTGATGCGCTTCGCCGTCGGGCTGCTGATCATGGTCGGCATCGCGATGGTGGATATCCGCTTCATCCAGAAACTGGCCTGGCCGGCCTATGCGGTTTGTCTTTTGCTGTTAGTGGTGGTGGCTCGCTACGGCCATGTCGGCAAGGGCGCGCAACGCTGGATCGAATTCGGCGGCCTGCAAATCCAGCCTTCCGAGATGATGAAGATCGCCTTGGTTTTGGCGCTCGCCTCGTGGTTTCATCGTGCGTCCTGGGAACGCATCGGCAATCCGCTGTTTCTTGTTCCGCCGTTGCTCGCCATTTTGGCGCCGGTTGGGCTGATCCTGAAGGAACCGAATCTCGGCACAGCGCTGATTACCGCCATGCTGGGCGGCGTGATCTTTTTCGCCGCCGGCGTGCGATGGTGGAAGTTCCTGCTGGTGGCATTGCCGGTGCCGCTGATCGCACAGATCGCTTACACCCACCTGCACGGGTACCAACGGGCGCGCATCGAAACCTTCCTGCATCCCGAAAGCGACCCGCTGGGCGCCGGCTACAACATCATCCAATCGAAGATCGCGCTGGGGTCGGGCGGCATGTGGGGCAAGGGGTTTCTGCAGGGCACGCAGGGCCAATTGGACTTCCTGCCAGAGAAGCAGACGGACTTCATTTTCGCGTTGATCGGCGAGCAATTTGGCCTGGTGGGCGGCCTGGCTGTCATGGGGCTGCTGGCACTGATCATCCTGGGCGGCATGCTGATCGCGCTGCGCTGCCGCCATCAGTTCGGACGGCTGGTGGCGTTGGGCATTTCAGCCAACATATTTCTCTATGTGTTCGTCAACATTGCAATGGTTATGGGCGTGATCCCGGTGGGTGGCGTGCCGCTGCCGCTGGTGTCACATGGCGGCTCGGCCATGATCACGGTGATGCTGGGTTTCGGTGTGCTGATGTCGGTGCATGTGCATCGTGACGTTGAGTTCAGCGCCGTGGAGGATCGGATCTAACGGCATGGATGCCCCGGCCGATGTGATCCCGCCGCGGCTGCTGCGAGATTACAAGGCGACCCGCTACGAGGCTGAAGGCGTCACGATACGGATCGGCCGGCGCTCCACAGCAATGGACGACCTGCTTGGCCGCATGGGGACCAGTGCGGGCGGCTTCATCACCGCCTGGAATCCATTGTCCCGGCGCATGCCGGAAGGTTGGAACCACCGCATGCAGCGCAGCCTTGCGGAGCGACTGCGGCGTCATGCGGGACTGCCCGCGAACGGCTCTCTGCACCGCTGGCACGAGGCCCATCTGCTGACCACCGCACATCCACGGCGGCTGCTGCGGCTGGCGCGATTGTTCCGTCAGCGCGGTGTGGTTGTGGTCAAATGCCACCAGCCGGCGCGGCTTATGCTGCTCGACTGGCGTTGGTAATCGGGGGCGATAAACCTGCCTCCGCCATTCGGGACGCGCGGCACAGCCCACACATGTCATTGCGAGGAGTGGAGCGACGAAGCGACCCCGGTCATGCAGGGACACGGGCGGTTCGAACGCTGCGTCGAAGGGGATTGCTTCGTCGCGTCGCTCCTCGCAATGACATTGGAGGCGCGCGGCTCATTTCCTCCGACGTTGGGGATACTACTCGGCCGCGGCTTGCTCAGGAATCCAGCTCTTTTTCTCGCCGCGATACAGCGCACCGGGATTGCCGCTGACCGTGGTCCGCCACATCAGCCGCTGGATATGGTCGGAATCGAACCACGTTGCGGCATGGATCAGGCAGCGATTGTCCCAGACCAGGACATCACCCCGTGTCCACTCATGCACATACACGAACTGCGGCTGCGTCGCGTGTGCCATCAGCGTTTCCAGCAGCCGTGCACCTTCGCCATACGGGCCGGGTTCCAGACCGGCGATCGGCCCCTCCACCCAATCCATCTGGCCATATTCGCACATGTAGAGCGCGCGCCTGCGGGTCACCGGATGCACGCGCACCAAAGGCTGCCGCTGCGGTTGTTCGTGCGGTCCGAGTGGGCGCGGCGTCTTGCCCTCCAGCACATCGTTGCGGCCGCGGCCGGCGCTGAGGCCGACATGGATGCCGTCCAGCGTATCCACCCGCGCCTTCAGCGCCGGCGGCAAGGCTTCGTAGGCAGCGGTGCCGTCAGCGAACAGGGTCTGCGCCTGGCCTTGCGGCGCAGGGATCACGGCGAGGAACAGGGAAATGTCGGGCGGGGGGCGGCGGTAGCTTTGGTCGGTGTGCCAGCCGCGCCGCTGTGGGAACTGCACGGGGAGTTTGCCGTCCGGTGTCAGCGGCGGATCGGGCCGCCGCGGCGGCGGCCGGTTCGCCGGCGGCATGTTGGAGACGACGAAGATTTCCGGCACGCTCGCGTGGACCATGTGCGCGGGTGTCAGCGTATTGCGATAGTCCTCAACTTCAGAACCGAACAATCGGCTGAGGCGGACGAGCAACTCGGGCACTTCGATCATCGCGTCCATACCGGGGACCAGCAGCAGGCCGCTGCTGTCGGCGAGCGCTTGCGGCAGCGCCACGGGGTCGGCCTGGGCGGTGGCGATCAGTGCGGATGCAGTCCCGTCACAGACCAGCCGGCCGCCGAAGCCGGCGCCGGGCAGGGGTCTGATGAGTTCCCAGTTATGAGCCATGGTTTATTTGCCCACCAAGTTATGCCGTCAGACAGTATCCACGTGGTTGGGCCGACGGCAACACGATGGCAGCGTGGCGTCTCATACCAGATCGCGGAACGATTGACTCGCCGCACGCGGTAACCGTCATGGTGCGCGAAGGCGCACCATCCACGACTCGCTGAGTGCGGCAAAGGAAATC
>Ga0335074_10008557_pt1 | contig 14217 bp, 11 predicted proteins | sample Lox_Sample_23_FD_206715 | JGI IMG/M metagenome (GOLD analysis project Ga0335074, IMG submission 206715) | Soil microbial communities from Loxahatchee National Wildlife Refuge, Florida, United States - Lox_Sample_2.3 | ecosystem: Environmental > Terrestrial > Soil > Wetlands | place: USA...
GATGTGAGCGGTCTCGAGCAGCTGGTGTTGCCGCGCAGCACGGTCGCGGAGCACGTCGTGGCCTTGCTCACGCTGGCAGTCGGATCCGCAGAACCGCCCGAGCATCCGCCGAGGCTCCTCGAGCGCTTCATCGGCACGCTCTGCGAGCGGCTTCACGAGCCGGAGCTCTCACCGCACGATGTCGCGCTCGAGCACCACATCTCGCGACGCAGTCTGCATTATGCGTTCGCTCGCGCCGGCACGACGTTCGTCGAGCAGCTGGTGCGCCTGCGCCTGGAGCGCGCGCGCGAGATGCTGCGCGACCCGGGCCGCGCCGAGCTGCCGGTGTCGGATGTGGCGGCGGCCTGCGGTTTCGCCGATCCGAGTCACTTTGCCCGGCGCTTCCGCCGGCGATTCGCACAGGCGCCGCGCGAGTACCGGGACGCGGCGCAGAGGCGCCGCGATCGCTAGCTCAGCGCGACGTTCGCTCCCTCAAGAACGTGTCGATGCGAGCATTGGCGCTCGCCGCATGAGGATGCCCGAGGAGGTTGAAGCCGTGTGGCGCGCCCGGATAGACGGCGAGCTCCGCCTCGTTTCCGGCGGCGATCCAACGCGCGTAGACGAACAAGGAGTCATCCAGAAAGGGATCGAGCGTCCCGACGGAGAAGAGGGCGGGAGGCATGCTCGAGAGTTGCGCGTAGAGCGCGGACATGTCCGGATTGCGCCGCTGCGATGCGTCCGGCGCATAGGCGTTCGAGCACTGTTTGATGTCCTCGGTTCCGATCAGGAAGCGATTGGCGCCCACCCACGTCTGGCTCGGCGTCATCGAGGTGTCGTAGTTGCCGTAGCTCAAGTTGGCGGCCTGAAACCCGCTGTAGCCGTGCTTGTCACGCAACCGCACCAGGACGGGGACGGCGAGCGTCGCGCCGGCGGATTCCCCGCCGATCGCCAGGGCATTTCCGCCGAACTCGGAGCGTACGTTCCCTGCGAGCCATACGGCGGCTGCCTCGCCGTCGTCCCATGCCGCGGGGTAGGGGTGGGCCGGCGCGAGGCGATACTCGACGCTGACCGCCGCGAGGCCCGTCGCATCAGCGATCCGCTCGAGCATGCCATCGTCTTGATCCGCCGACCCGAACACGAGGCCCCCGCCATGGAAATGCAGGTAGGCGCCGCGCGGGCTCCCGCGCGCCGGCGGCATGACTCGCACCTCCACCTGCCGCCCGCCGGGGGCGTCGATCTTGCGCACACGGGCGCGCGGTGACTTCGGCACCGCGGGGAAGGGGCTCGACGCACCCGGCTCGCGGGCGGCGGGGCCGGGCAGCTCGGCCAGTCTCTTGAGGAAGGCGTCGTTGAACGCCCTCACTTCCGCGGAGACGGCCTCGGTCCGAAACAGGGCCGGGTCGAAGGGATTACGGCCCATTCAACACCCCGATCGTGGGCGTGGCGCTCGGCCAGCTCTTCATCTCATCGAGGCACGTCTTCGCGAACAGCCGGATGGATCGCATGCATTCCGCATGCGGCATGCCGCCGGTGTAGAGATGCGGAAACATGCCCTGCGGCTCACGCCGCCGGCGCACATCCTCCAGCTGCTCGAGCACCTCCCGGGGATTGCCGGCGATCGAGCTCTTGTGGGCGTTCTCGATCGCGACCTGCGCCTGCTCGGGCGTCATGCGCAGCGCGCTGTAGCTCTCATAACCCTTGATCGTTCCGTGATGCTCGGACGTCATTTCGTAGTTCTGCACCGCCGCTGCGAACGTCTTGGCCGTGTAGATGCGCGCAAGCTCCCGGGCTCGGTCGCCGCTTTCATCGATGAACACGAGGTTCGAGACGAACGGCGCCACCGGCTCCTCACCGGGATGTGCCTCGTGCCAGGCTTTGAGCCAGGCGTCCGAGGCCTCATCGCCGACCACGCGGCCGAGCGCCGATGCGGACTGCGTGTGTCCCGCAACCATGGGCTGCCCGAGGTAGAGCCGACCGAGGCCGAGCTTCGCCGCGGAGACCATCGACGCCGGGGAGCCTGCCGCGCAGAAAGCGCGACCCCTGAGCGGACGGATCGGCCGGGGTCGCAGCTCGCGGCGCGGCTGCTTGAAGAGGGCGCCACCCTCGATCACACCGGTTTCCAGCGCGCGCATGACCAGCGCGACGCTCTCGTCGAAGCGCTCGCGGGCCTGGCTCTGCTCGACGCGCAGCCCTGCGTATTCCATGCGCGAGAGGCCCCGGCCGAAGCCGATCAGAGCGCGCCCACCCGAGAGGTGATCGAGCAGCAGGATGTTCTCGGCGAGTCGCACGGGATCGTGCCAGGGAACGACGAGCACCTGCGTGCCGAGGCGCACACGCGGGTGTCTACCCGCGAGGTACGCAAGGTACATGAGCGGATTCGGGCTGATGGAGTAATCGCTGAAGTGGTGCTCGGTGACCCAGATCGACTGCAAGCCGAGCTCGGCGGCGAGCTCGAGCTGCACGAATTCCTCGCGCACGAACTGCGCGTCAGCGATCTTGGAGTGATTGGCAAATCCGCTGGCGATTCCTACGTGCATACAGCCCCTCTGCCGAGTCAGCGCTTCCTCAGAGTCGTCGGGTTGGCCTATACTCGAATGTAGTGTATCAGGCACCCTGTGACATGGTCGCGATTTCCGCCGCGCAGCCCACGGGATCGGACGCAACCGCGGCCTGCGCAGAGCCGCCGGTCGAGACGGTCGTCGCCCAGATGGACTATCTCGTCCCCGGTTCGTCCGTCAATCGGCGTTTCGTCGCGGCGGGGGCCGAGTTCAATACCGGCCGCTACGAGCCGCGACAGGTGCACGTCCGCAACGGTCGCCAGGCGCTGCCGCGGCTGACCCTCGACCGTGTCGGCTTTACCCTTGCGAAGCATCGCAGCGCGGTGAGCGATTTCTTCGACGCGGACGAGGTCAACCGCCTCTATCCGTCAGAGGTCCTCGAGGTCGTCAAGCACCTGACGGGCGCGCAGCGGGTCGTACCGCTCGGCTGGGTGGTCCGCACGTCCGGCGACCCCGAGCGCCTCGCGCAGCAAACGCGCGGCTACCGGATGGGCGGCGGTGGGGTGCAGCCGCCGGCGAGCGATGTGCACGTCGACATGTGCACCGACCGCGCTCACCGGCTCGCCAGCAGGCTCTATCAGGAGCATGCGCCGGACGGTCCGGGATACACGCGCTTCATCGCGACGAGTCTGTGGCGGCCGTTCTCGGAGCCGCCGCAGGACTGGCCGCTCGCCGTCTGCGATGGAACGAGTCTCGCGCCGGAGGAGGGCGTCCCGAACATCATGGTGGTCGTCGATGCGCTGCCGGATCGGGTCGCCATGTACGGACCGCTCGAGGGGGAGGCCGACATGCCGGCGGCGGCGGTATTCCATTTCAGTCCGAGCCACCGCTGGTGGTACTTCCCGAAGATGACGCGGGATGAATGCATCCTGCTCAAGTTTCACGATTCCGACCACGGCAAAGCTTGGCGGGCGCCGCACACGGCATTCCGGGACACGAGCGCTCCCGCTGCGCGCATCCGGCGAAGCATCGAGTTCCGCACCGTCGCCTACTTCGAGGCCGAACGCTCATCGGTTCGCGTAGGGCCGCCATTTGGCGAGGAGTGAGCGTTCATGAAAGACTTTTCCGGCCGGGTGGCGCTCGTCACCGGTGGCGCGAGCGGCATCGGTTACGGACTGGTGCAGAACTTTCTCGAGCAGGGAATGAAGGTCGTGGTCGTCGATTGGAAGGACGAGCATCTGCGCGAGGTGCGGCAAGCGCTGGGCGGGCGCAGGGACGTGCACTTCGTGCGCGCCGATGTCGGCGATCGCGAGCAGGTGCGATCCGCGGCCGCGGAGGCCGTCCGCGTGTTCGGAAAGATCCACGTGCTCTGCAACAACGCCGGCGTGAGTGGTGGTGGTGACGCCGAGGATCCCGACTTCGAGGCATGGGACAGGGCTTTGCGGATCAACTTCGGGGGCGTCGTGAACGGCGTGAAGATCATCACGCCCCTCATTCTGAGTCACGGCGAGGGCGGCCATATCGTGAACACGTCGTCGATGGCCGGCGTCGTACCGCTGCCCTTGCCGGGTCTGGGCGCGTACATGACCTCGAAGTTCGCCGTCCGCGGTTTCACCGAATCGCTACGGCTCTCGCTCGCGCCGCGCGGCATCGGCGTGTCGTGCCTGTGCCCAGGTGCCACGCGCACGCGCATCATGGATATCCGCGAAGGCACGAATGAGAGCCAGCGGCAGATGGTCGAGGCGCTGCTCGCGAGCTCGATGGACCCGGTCGAGCTGGGCGCCATGGTCGTCGAGGGAATACGGGAGAATGCTCCGTATATCTTCACGCACGCGGAGTTCCGCGACGAGGTTGCAGAGCTTCATCGGGCTCTGGAGGAGGCGTTTCCGCGGGGCCAGAACGTGCCGCCCGCTCGCCAGGCCTTCGAGGATCATCGCCGCCAGCTCACCGCGAGACTGCGCGCGCTCTCCGTGAAGGACTGAGCACACCACGGCCGCGAGAATCATCCCACCGAGGCGGCCTGGTCGGGAGGTATTCGGGATCTTCAATCGAAGAACGCCACGGCGCGAATGTCCATGCTCTGCCGGGGTGGCGCATCAACGGGCGCCGTGGAATCGACAAAGCTCGTGTGCGGCACACGCCAGGCGCGCTGCTCATCCGAGTCGTACGCCTTGATCAAGAGCAGCTAGGTCGTGCCGGTCGCGCCGAAGTCGGGCGCGCGCTCGGCGAGTCGCACGACGCCCTGCGCGGCAATGACCACTTTGCTCGCGTGCGTGACCTCGAGCACCGCGCGCTCGAGCTCCGGCCGATAGATGCGCTGCACTTCCTCCGGATCTCTGAAGTTCTTGATCGAGGTGTGATGTGGAACCACCATGAAGCCGTTCCGATCGAGCGTGAGGCTGCCCTGCTGCGGCCGGGCGTCATGGATCGGCACGCGCACGCGCTCGACGACGTTGCGGTCCAGAGCCTCGTTGCCCATGTGAAACCGCGGGCGTTCGCTCATGAAGCCCAAATACTCGACGACCGCCACGACGGCCGGTGGACGTTGATCCGGCTGTCTTGAGTTAGACTGGCGCGACTGCACGGCGAGCGCCCGGTGACGGATGTCAGACCCGCGTGTGTATGCTCGGAACTCGTGTATAAGTCAGGCTGTGATGAGATGCAAGCGTTGCAGGGCCGCGTGCGCCGCATGAGCGCTGCCGGAAAACGCGTGCTCGCGATCCTGGCGGCATCCCTCGTGCCGATGCTCTCGAGCGTCGCGGCGCAGGACCTTGCGGCGCGACCGTACCTCGATCCCAGCCTGCCAGCCGAGCAGCGCGCGGCCGACCTGGTCCACCGGATGACGCTGCGGGAGAAGGCCTCCCAGCTCGTCAACCAGGCGCGGGCGATTGCCCGGCTCGGTGTGCCGGCCTACGACTGGTGGAGCGAGGCGCTGCACGGCGTTGCGGTCAACGGCACGACGGAGTTTCCGGAGCCCATCGGACTTGCCTCGACGTTCGATGCGCCGGGGATCCATGAGATGGCGACCGCCATCGCCGTCGAGGGGCGCATCAAACATGCGCAGGCGCAGCGCGCAGGGCACTCGAACATCTTCGAGGGTCTCGATTTCTGGGCGCCGAACGTCAACATCTTCCGTGACCCCCGCTGGGGACGCGGCCAGGAGACCTACGGCGAGGATCCCTTCCTCACCGCGCGCATGGCGGTCGCGTTCGTCACGGGGATGCAGGGCACCGATCCGCGTTACTACCGAGTCATCGCAACGCCTAAGCACTTCGCCGTGCACAGCGGGCCGGAGCCGACGCGCCACTTCGCCGACGTGGATGTGAGTCGCCACGACGAGGAGGACACGTACCTGCCGGCGTTTCGCGCCGCAGTCGTCGAGGGACACGCCGGCTCGGTGATGTGCGCCTACAACGCCATCGAGGGCGAACCCGCGTGCGCCAACGAGTTCCTGCTCGAGCACACGCTGCGTGGCGCGTGGCAGTTTCAGGGCTATGTGGTCTCGGACTGCGGCGCGGTCCGCGATGTCGATGAAGGACATCACTACCGCGTGACGCAGCCGCAGGCTTCGGCGATCTCACTCGAGCGCGGCATGGACAACGAGTGCGTCGACTTCTTCGAGAAGGTGCACGACGATCACGACTACCGGCCATACGTCGAGGCGGTGCAGCAGGGCTATCTCTCGGAGGCCGCGATCGACACCGCGCTCATCCGGCTGTTCACCGCCCGCATCCGCCTCGGGATGTTCGATCCTCCATCGATGGTGCCCTACACGCACATCGACGCGCGGGAGCTCGACAGCGCGGCCCACCGCGATCTCGCTCGCCGGCTCGCCGCTGAGTCCATGGTGCTGCTGAAGAACGACGGTGTGCTTCCGCTGCATGCCGTCAAGCGCATCGTGATCGTCGGTCCGCTCGCCGACCAGACCGCCGTGCTGCTCGGCAACTACAACGGCATCCCGACGCACACCGTGAGCGTGCTCGAGGGCATGAAGAGCGAATTTCCCGCCGCGCAGATCACCTACATTGCGGGCACCCAGTTTCTTTCGAACCAGGGCGATCCCGTGCCTGCGGCCGTGCTCACGACGCCTGACGGCAAGCCGGGCATCGACGTCGTGTACAGCGCCGCTTCGAGCGTCGCAGGCTCGAGCAGCCCGTCGAGCCCGGCATCGGGCGTCTCGCGGGTCGAGACCACCGTCGACCTGAACGAGCGGGACATTCCTGCATCGCTACGCGGGAACGCCTCGCTCGCCGCACATTGGACGGGCTTTCTGCATCCGAGGAGGACCGGAGATTATCTCGTCGGCGTGCGGGCGACTGGGTCCGCGCGCCTCACGCTCGGTGATCGACCTGTCGTGCAGATGAACGGTTCCGGCACGCGGCTCGGCCGGATTCATCTGGAGGAAGACCGTCCGATGAGGCTCGATTTGCAATACACCACCTCCTCGGGGCGCCCGCCGGGAGCTCAGCTCCTGTGGGCGCCCGTGAACGATGCGCCCGATCCGGCGGCGATCGCTGCTGCCGAGAAGGCCGACGTGGTCGTCGCCGTCGTCGGCATCACGAGCCGTCTCGAAGGCGAGGAGATGCCCGTGGATCAGCCAGGCTTCCTCGGCGGAGACCGAACCAGCCTCGAGCTGCCCCAGCCGGAGGAGAATCTCCTCGAGGCTGTGGCGGGGGCTCACAAACCGCTCGTCGTCGTGCTCATGAGCGGCAGTGCTCTCGGCGTCAACTGGGCGAAGGCGCACGCCGATGCCATCGTGGAGGCTTGGTACTCGGGCGAGGAGGGCGGCGCTGCGATCGCCGCAACCCTGAGCGGCCGGAACAATCCCGCCGGCCGCTTGCCCGTCACGTTCTACCAGGACGCGCACCAGCTGCCGCCCTTCGAGAATTACTCGATGCAGGGACGCACCTACCGCTACTTCGCCGGCGAGCCGCTCTGGCCGTTCGGATACGGCCTGAGCTACACGACGTTCCAATACAGCCATCTCACGCTGCCCGCCCACCCCATCGCGGCCGGGGATGCACTCGAGGTCGCCGTGACCGTGACCAATACCGGTACGGTCGCGGGCGATGAGGTTCCGCAGCTCTACCTCCAGTTTCCCGGCGTGCGCGGTGCGCCCCTCCGCGCGCTGCGTGGCTTCGAGCGCATCCATCTGGCACCGGGCGCGAGCCGCCGAGTGGAATTTCAGCTGCGGCGGCGCGACCTCAGCCTGGTGACGGAAGCCGGCGACACCATCGTCGCTCGAGGCCACTACACGGTTTCCGTCGGCGGTGGTCAGCCGGGGACCGGGGCCCCCTCGGTCAGCGGCGCGCTCACGGTCGATGGCCAGATCATGCTGCCGGAATGATTTCGCTGACTGGAGGAGGCGGTCGCCAATGGCGGACTTGGAACGCGGATTCGACTACGTGGTCGTCGGGGCGGGCACCGCGGGCTGTCTCCTCGCGGCGCGCCTCTCGGAGGATTCCGAGCGGTCGGTCTGCCTCATGGAAGCCGGAGGCGCAGCGCGAGGCGCCGTCGTCGATGTGCCCGGCGCCATCGTGATGGCACAGCGCTCCGCCGCGCTCAACTGGCGCTTCGCGACCGAGCCGCAGCGTGAGCTCGAGGGCCGGCGCATCCCGGTGCCGCGGGGCCGAGGACTCGGCGGCTCGGCGCTCATCAACGGCATGGTCTACTTCCGGGGACACCCGAGCGACTACGACGCCTGGGCGCGAGCGGGTGCGGCCGGCTGGAGTTACCGCGAGGTACTGCCCTACTTCTGCAAGAGCGAGCACAACGAGAACTTCGGGGCGCCCTTCCATGGCCGGGAGGGGCCGCTGAACGTGCGCACCGTGACGCATCCGAATCCGCTCAACTTCGCCTTCTTCGCGGCGCTTGCCGGTCTCGGGGTCGGCGCCCGCGCGGACCTGAACGGCGCCGATTCCGCGGGCACGGCGCTGCGGCAGCTCTCGATCCGCGGCGGCCGCCGCGAGACGACGGCGAGCGCCCTGCTGGCCCCGGCGCTGCGGCGAAGGAATCTCGCGGTGCTGACCGAGAGCCGCGCGCTGCGCGTCGTTCTCGAGGAGCGGCGCGCCCGAGGCGTGGAAGCCCGTACGCCACGGGGCACGGTCGTTGTCCGCGCGCACCGTGAAGTGGTGATCGCGGCCGGTGCCATCCAGTCTCCTCAGCTGCTCCTGCTCTCAGGCATCGGGGACGGCGCGCATCTCGCATCGCTCGGCATCGCCGTGCGGCACGACCTGCCGGGCGTCGGACGCAATCTGCACGATCACCTGGCAAGCCCCGTTCACATGAGCACGGAACACCCGGCCTCGTACGGGATCTCCCTGCGCGCGCTGCCGCGCAATTTGAAGAGCATCGCCGAGTATCTGCTGCTGCGCCGCGGGGCCCTCGCCAACAACATCTTCGAGTCGGCGGCCTTCGTCAAAACCTTGCCGAGTCTCGAGAAGCCCGACGTGCAACTCGTCTTCCAGCCCGCCAAGCGTCCCGGCCCGTCCTTCCCGTTTCCCATCGGTCACGGTTTCGCGGTGAGTCCCGTCGGCCTCTATCCACGCAGCCGCGGGCGCGTGACGCTCGCGAGCGCCGATCCGTTCGCCCCGCCGCGCATCGATCCGAATCTGCTCTCCGCGCCCGAGGATCTCGAGCCGCTCCTGCGCGGAATTCGGCTCGCGCGCCGCATCTTCGCCTCGCCCGCCTTCGCCCCGTACCGAGCGAAGGAGATCGCCCCGGGAGAGGCGTCGCAGAGCGATGCGGCGCTCGCCGCCTACGTGCGCGCCGAGGCGTACACCGTGCATCACCCGGTGAGCACCTGCCGGATGGGGAACGATCCGCTCGCGGTCGTCGACCCGCAGCTTCGCGTGGTCGGCATCGAGGGTCTCCGGGTCGCCGACGCCTCCGTTTTCCCCTCGATCATCGGTGGCAACAGCAACGCGGCGGTGGTGATGGTCGCGGAAAAGGCGTCGGATTTGATTCGCGGTCGGCCCGCGCTCGCGCCGGCACCGGTCGAGGAGCTGCGCCTCGCGGTAGACTCACGCTCGGTCGTCATCGAGGAGGCAGGGCCATGGCCGAGCGTTTGAGTGCCATCGAGCGGATCGAGATCGAGCGTGCGTGCGAGCGGCTGGTCCACGCGTATGCGCGTGCGCTCGACCTCGGGGACCTGAGCGGCGCGGCGGATTGCTTCGCCGAGCACGGCGCGATGTCGCGGCCCATGACGCCGGATCAGGTGATCGAGGGACGTGAGCGCATTCGCGCGGCGCTCCTCACGCGGCCGCAGGGGCTCATCACGCGCCATCTCGCCACCAACGTCATGATCGAGGTCGACGGTCATGCTGCCGCGCACGGGATTTCCGCTCTCACCATGATCGCCGCGACGCCGCAGGCGAGCGACCCGCGGCCGTTTCTCTCGCCCGGGCCGATCTATTTCGGGGAGTTCCAAGATCGCTTCGTGCGCGAGCACGGTGTGTGGAGGTTCCTCGAGCGGCGCGGCTCGATCCAGATCAAGTTCGCCGGGGCGGCCCCAGCCTGATCAGTCCACGCAGGCGCTCGAGGTCGGCACCCCGCGTACCGAGCTCGGGATTGGCGACCGCCATTCTGAGGTCGCGCAGCCTCTCCAGCGATCTCAGGAGCTCGGGCAGTGGGGGTCCGCTTGCCGTGATACCGCGCAGTCGCTCCTCGGACAAGCTCGCCGCGGGCCGGACAATGAAGCGCGCGACGAGCTCATCGTGGTGCTGGCGGGCAAGCTGTCCGAAGATCTCGCATGTTTGCAGGAACGCCGTGCCATTGCGCTGGAACCAGTCCTCGGCCGCGTGCTCGGCGACCTCGAGGAGCTGGTCGAGGAGGCTGCGGTAGGTCATGCAGGTGCGCAGCCGCGCCTGATCCTCCGGCAGCATGAACAGCATCTTGTCCACGAGCAGCTGCGCATAATAGGGATCGTTCGCGCGGCACAGCCCGAGCAGCAAATCGAGCTCGTTGATTCCGGAAAAATCCCCGGCGTTGGCGCCGCGGTATTCCTGCCTTCCGACCCGATACGGTTTGTAATAGGGACGCACCGAATAGAAGAATCGCTCGGGATCGAGCTGCTCGTACAGCCGCGCGTTGTGCGCGGCGACGCCTCGCAGCGCCTCCACGGCGGTCGCGAACAGCACATCCGCCACGGGGCTCGTGACGCCGATGTGCACGATGCGGGTCAGAGCGTCGGCTGCCGTCTGCAGCAGCAGGATCCCGCGGGTGTTCTCATCGATGAACAGCATCTCGTCGGGGAGCGAAGTGAAGCTCTTGCGGATGCCGCGGATCGCGAGATTGTGAGTCGCGAGATGCGCCGTCGCGAAGCGCGGCGCCATGCCGAGCGAAGCCCCGACGTGCAAGGAGAGGGCGGAGGCCTCGGGAAACGGCGAGCGCTCCTCACGCGCGGGGTTGGTGAGCTCGTGGCGTCGCAGCGCGCCCATGTAGAGGCCCACGTTGCCGAGCACATCGAATGCGCTCGCGAAGCCATCGCCGGTATTGCCTTCCCGAAGAAGCCCGACGATATGGGCGTGGCCTTCATCGCGCAGCGCATGCTTGATGGAAGCGCCGACGCTCATCACCTCGGCTCGGTCCTCCCGCGCGAAGTAGAGGTTCTCGAGCGCGGTGTTCATCTCGACGAACGCGCCGCGGATGAACCGATCGAAGGCTGCTACGCGCTTACTCATGATCTTGCCTCATCGAACCACGCCCACGAGGTCGCCGCAAGCGCACTGAGCGGCACGATTCGCGCGCTCGCGCCCGGCCGCGCGCACGCCTCAGGGCACCCACGGGGGCGGCGTCAGACGGCGCTTGCCGTCGCTCGAGCGCTCAACTCCAGGCTCCTGGAGCGCCTCGCGATCCCACAGCTCGCAGGTCACCTGGCGGTGGCGCTGGTCGAGCGCCTCGCAATAATTGGTGTAGAGGCACAGCCGCACCTCCGCGCCGCGCCCGCTCGCCACCTTGCGGAACCAGTCCGGGTCCGCGAGCGCCTGGCGGGCGAAGCCGACGATGTCCGCCTGGCCGCTCGCGAGCGCGGCCTCCGCCTGCTCGAAGCTGTGGATTCCGCCGGCGGCGACGAGCGGTGTCGCGAGGCCTTGCGCGCGCACGCCGGCCCGCACGCGCGCCGTTGCCGCGAGGTTGCGCCCGTACGGCCCGCTCGCGTCCGAGTAGTACGAGGGCATGCACTCATACCCGCTGCGCCCGGTGTAGGGGTAGGCGGCCTCGCCGACCTTCGGCTGCTGCGCATCCTCGAACTTGCCGCCGCGCGAGAGCGAGAGGTAATCCATTCCGGCGCGCGCAAACTCGCACCCGAAATAAACGGCGTCATCCTCGGTCGCCCCGCCCGCGATGCACTCGTTGGTGAGAAACCGGCATCCGACCACGAAGTCGGCGCCGACCTCGGCGCGCACTCGGCGGAACACCTCGAGCGGCAGCCGCACACGATTCGCGCGCTCGCCGCCATAGCCGTCGGCGCGCGTGTTGAGCGGCGAGAGGAACGAGGCCATCGTGTAGGCGTGCGCGAAGTGCAGCTCGACGCCGTCGAACCCCGCGACGCGCGCACGTCGTGCGGCCTGCGCGAACAGGCGCGGCAGCGTGCGCGGGAGCTCGCGGATGTGTGCGAGCTCGGTGTCGGTGACGCGCTCGCGCGCGCCGTACTCGAGCGCTTCGAGCTCCCGCGGCTCGAGCACCTGCGCGAGCTGCGCGGCAGACCGCGACCGCAGCCACGCCCGCACCTCGGCATCGCTCGCCTGCGGGCGTCCGCAGGCACGGCGATGGGCGCTGGAGATCGCGAGGAATTCCCCGAGATAGCGCGCGGGATCGGGGCGCCGGCGGACCGCGAGGAAGTCGATGATCTGGATGAGAAGCCGCGTTTGGCCGTCGCTCGCGTCGCGCACGAGCTGCACGAGCTCGCTCAGCCCGGGCACGAAGCGATCATCGCCGATGCGCAGCAGCGGTCCGCTCGGCACATCGCGGATCCCCGTGGCCTCGACGACGAGGGCCCCGGGTCGGCCGCGCGCAAAGCAGCGATACCAGTCGCGCACGTCCGCGGTGACGAACCCGTCCTCGCTCGCGCGCCAGGGAACCATGGCCGGGACCCAGGTCCGGTGGTGCAACGTCAAACCGCCGACCTGCACGGGTGAGAACAGGCGCGCGTGGACCGCCTCCGCGGCGCTCGGCCAGCGACCGGCCCTCGGGTCGTGCCGGATGCGCTCGGGAGGTCGCCACACGGGCTTCAGTCCGGCTCGGGGACGACCGCGGTGGCCTCGATCTCGACTTTCGCCGCCGCCTCCATGAGCGCGGCCACCTGCACGACGCTCATCGCGGGGAAATGCTTGCCCATCACGGCACGGTACGCCACGCCGATCTCCTTGAGCTCGGTGTGGTACTCGGCGCGGCTCGTCACGTACCACGTGAGCCGCACGATGTGCTCGGCGCCGGCGCCGGCCTGCGCAAGCACGGCGCAGATGTTCTCGAGCGCCTGTCTCACCTGCGCCGCGAGGCGCGTGCTGGGGAATTCGCCCTGCGCGTCCCAGCCGATCTGTCCGGCGACATAGATGTGACGGCCGGCCGCGACGGCGATGCCGTTGCTGTAGCCCCGCGGAGCGCCCCACTGCGGCGGTTGCAGAATCTGCCGGCGCGATGGACTCATGAGCGGCCCGCCGCGCTCAGCAGCTCCCGGGCGATGATCAGCTTCTGCACCTCGGTGGCTCCTTCATAGATGCGCAGCGCGCGGACCTCGCGATACAGGCGCTCGGTGATGGCCCCGCGCACCAGGCCACGGCCGCCGAACAGCTGCACGGCCCTATCGATGGCGCGCTGAGCACATTCGGTCGCGGCCATCTTCGCCATGGCGGCCTCCTTGGTGACCGACTCGCCGCGATCGCGCAACCAGGCGGCGCGGTAGGTCTGCAGCCGCGCCGCATCGATCTCCGTCGCCATGTCCGCAAGCGCCGCCTGGGTCAACTGCAGGTCCGCGAGCTTGCGTCCGAAGAGCGACCGCGCCAGCGCGTGGCGCAGGGCCTCATCGAGCGCGCGTTGGGCGAGCCCGAGCGCCGCGCCGGCGACCGACGTGCGGAAGATGTCGAGCGTGCGCATGGCGAGCTTGAAGCCATCACCCTCGACGCCGAGCCGCTGCGTCGCGGGAACCCGGCAGCCACTCAACACGAGCGTGGCCATGGGATGCGGAGCCAGGACGTCGATCCGCTCGTCGGTGCGCAGGCCGGGGGATGTCGCATCCACGACGAACGCGCTGATGCCGCGCGCGAGGATCGATCCGTCGGGTCGCACTTCCGGCGCGCTCGTGCGGGCGAAGAGACAGTAGAAGTCGGCGATCCCGCCATTCGAGATCCAGGTCTTGCGCCCATCGAGGACGTATTCGTCGCCCTCCCGGCGCGCGCGGCACTCGAGCGCAGCCACGTCGGAGCCCGCCGCGGGCTCCGACAGCGCGAACGCCGCGACGGCGCTGCCCTCGACGACGCGTGGCAGATAGCGCTCGCGCAGCTCCGCCGAGCCCGCGAGCGAGATGGCACCGCTCCCGAGGCCCTGCATGGCGAAGGCGAAGTCGGCGAGCCCATCGTGCCAGGCGAGCGTCTCGCGAATGAGCGTGAGGGCGCGCACATCGAAGCGCAGGTGCGCCTCGCCGCTGGCGACCGGAGCGCAATAGCGCAGGAACCCGGCGTTCCCGAGCGCGCGCACGAGCGCACGGCTCGCCGCGTCCACCGAGGCGCGGTCCTCCGGGGGGCTT
>Ga0335074_10008558_pt1 | contig 14216 bp, 14 predicted proteins | sample Lox_Sample_23_FD_206715 | JGI IMG/M metagenome (GOLD analysis project Ga0335074, IMG submission 206715) | Soil microbial communities from Loxahatchee National Wildlife Refuge, Florida, United States - Lox_Sample_2.3 | ecosystem: Environmental > Terrestrial > Soil > Wetlands | place: USA...
TCTCTGAGGGCAACTTCCGGGTCTTCAGGGTGCTCCGGCGGCTTCTTGCCGGTGACCTTCGTCCAGCCCAGGGACAGGATCTTGCGCGCGAGAAAGGCGGCGCCGGCGCCAACCAGCGCGCTCACCAGGCGGCTTCCTCCGCCGCTCTTGCCTGCCACCAGCCCGTCCTCCTTGGCAACCTGCTCTGTTGCCCCCGTGATTGTCTTTGACTGGGTGATCATGTCATGGCCAGGCCGCCGGGGCTAACCACGGGGCGAGAAGATTCGATTGCCGCGGCGAGTTCGGCCGGGTGCCTGGTCGCTACCAGCCAGTACGGGCTGGCCGGGTCCGGGCCCTTGACTTCGATATAGACCGCGTATCGCAGGTAGGGCCTGATCAGCACGTGGGCGGTCGGGTCAGCCCGCGGTCCGCGCAGGGCTCTGGTCTGCTCCTCGCTGAGCGCCCGTACTTCACCGGTCATGGCCAGCGGCAAGGTCGCGTCGCCGGCTCTTAGCTCTCCTGCGGTCACCTCAATGACCGCCCGGCCCCAGTTCAGCAGGAAGGCAGCCGTGATCCCGATCTGCGCGGTGAAGACCGCGATGGTGATCACGAGATCAAAGCCGGTCCAGACAATCGCGCCGAACGTCAGCATGGTGAGCATCCCGACCACCCACCACAGCGGCGGCGCGAACAGGCGCTCGCGGTAGAAGTGCATGGCACAACGGTAGTTGGTTAGATGTACTGGCATGGCGGGCCGGTCGAATCGAGACACCAGCGACTACCAGGCCGGGGCTGGCGCCCAGCCGTCCAACGGTCTGCGTGCCGTCATGCGGCGCATCTGGCGGGCTGGCGGAGCGGAAGATCATGCGCATCCCGCCACAGCCGTGCCGGAGCGAACCCAGGGACCCGAATCAGGTGCAGACCCTGAAGCAGGCGCAGACGCTGAAGCACCCCAGGTAGCCGCCCGGCCGGCGAGCGCTTCAGCTCCGGTCAGCCCGGACATGCAAGTCTCGAGGCTGCTGCGCCAGGCGGCCGCGTGGTCCTGGCGTCTGCTGATTACCGGCGTGGTCGTCTACCTGGCATTCCGCCTGGTGGATTACCTGCGCCTCGTCACTCTTCCCTTCATCGCGGCGCTGCTGTTTACCGCCTTGCTCCACCCGTTCGCTGCCTGGTTCCGCCGCCGCGGCGCCGGCGCGCTGCTGTCCACCTGGTGCTGCTTCCTGATCGCGCTGCTGGTAATCGCTGGCGCGATAACGCTCGTGACAACTCAGATCAGCGCTGACTACCCGACCCTGTTCGCTGAGACGACGCGGACTGCGACTGAAGTGCAGCGCTCGCTGGCAGGGCCGCCGTTCCACCTGAACAAAGGGCACCTGTCCAGGCTCACCGCTGAGGCACTGAAGTACATCTCGCAGCACAAGTCGGTCGTAGCCGGAACAGTCCTCACTACCGGCAAGTACGCGCTTGAGTTCCTGGCCGGCATAATCCTGACACTGTTCATCTCGTTTTTCCTGCTCAAGGACGGTCGCCGGATCTGGCAATTCGTGATCTGCGGGATCAAGGGGGAGGCGCACCGGCGGGCAGACCGCGCGGGCGCAGCAGCCTGGCTGGCTGTGGTCCACTACATCCGCGGCACCACCGTGGTGGCCGCGATCCACGCACTGTTCATCGGGCTGGCGCTGTGGCTGCTCGGCGTCCCGCTCCTGGCTCCGTTCATCGTGCTGATATTCCTCGCGGCATACGTGCCCATCATCGGCATCCTGGTAGTCGGCGCACTGGCCATCCTGGTCACGCTCGCGACCAAGGGCTGGGTGGCTGCCGTCATCTTGCTGGGCGTCTTCATCCTGGAGAACCAGATAGAAGACCACCTGCTGCAGCCGCTCGTCGTCGGACGGATCATCAAACTGCACCCGCTGGCTATCATCCTGGCGCTTGCGGTAGGCGGGATCGTGGCAGGCATCCCCGGCGCGATCATCGCCGTTCCGGTCACCGCGGTCATCACGTACGCCTGGCCTGCCCTGCGGGACGAGGCACCGGAGGATTAGCCTTCCGCGGTACGGTCAGTCCCATCCGGAATTACCCCGCTCGAAAGGCGGTCAGATGACGTGTGCCTGCAGCGAGCCCGGAGAAGTCGAGGTGCTGATCCGGCGGCTTGATCCAGATCTTCCGATCCCGCAGCGGGCTCACCCTGGCGATGCGGGCAGTGATCTGTACCTCACCGCGGATGTGGATTTGCAGCCCGGCCAGCGGGTGACTGCGGGCACTGGCGTGTGCATAGCCTTGCCAGATGGGTACGCAGCCTTCGTGCACCCGCGCTCTGGACTGGCCGCCAGGCACGGTCTGACGATCGTCAATGCGCCGGGCACCGTCGACGCGGGGTACCGTGGCGAGATCAAGGTGATTCTGCTGAACACTGATGCCGACCATCCGGTCCAGCTCAGACGAGGTGACCGGATTGCACAGCTTGTGATCCAAAGGGTAGAACGCCCGCTCTGGCGGGAAGTGGTCAGCCTGCCAGGATCGCAGCGCGGCGACGGTGGCCACGGCTCGACCGGAGGCCATGCGATGGGCGGCGATCCTTCGGGTGGGACTTAGTTAGGCCCCGGCTGGCCTGCAGACTGGCTGGGCGATGAGATAAGGGATAAGGAGCGTGCGGGGTGTTCCGACGGCGCCGCCGTGGCGGTGAGCAAGCTACCGACGTCCAGCCCGGCGCCGATGACTACCGGGCAGCTGATGATGAGCTGGCGGAGCAGGGCAGCGCAGACGAACAGTGGGCTGAAGACGAGTGGGCCGAGGACGAGTGGACCGGCGAGCCGGCCGAGGACGAGCTGCCCGAGGATGAGCCTGCCGGTGACCAGTGGGATGACGAGGCGGCCCTAAGCGACACTGGCGGCGACGAGCCGCGGCGGGCCTCCGGCACCGCTGGCGGGCAGCACCGGGCCGCGCGCGCGGATCTGGGTGATCCGGAGACCTGGACCCGCCTGCGCGATACCCAGATCGTCAGCCCGGCGATGGCGCGGACAGCTGGCCCGTGGGACGGTGCCAGCGACTATCCCGACGGGGAGCGCATCGACTTCGGCTGCCTGCTTGTTCCGGTCCGCGAGGGCTTCGACGTGCAGGTTTTCGTGTCAGAGGAAGACGGCATCTCGATCGCGGTGGTTAGCGGCGAGAGCGGCCTGCAGCTCCAGCCGTTCGCTGCTCCGCGGAGTTCCGGTCTGTGGCATGAGGTCCTGCCGGAGATCCGCCAGGAAGTGGCCAAGGCTGGCGGCATGAGCACCGAGCAGAACGGCCCGTTCGGGCCCGAACTACTCGCCCGGGTTGTGCCACAGGGCGCCGAGGGCCAGAGCATTCCTCCGCAACTGCTCCGTTTCATAGGCGCCGATGGCCCGCGATGGTTCCTGCGGGGGCTGATCAGCGGTCCTGCTGCCGAAGACGCGGAGCTCGCGCAGCCGTTCGAGGAGATTTTCGCGGACGTCGTGGTCGTGCGGGGCGAACACGCGGAGCCGCCGCGCAAGCCGCTCGAAATCCGGCTTCCTGATGAGGCGCGCCAGGTGCTCGAGGGGCAGCTGGCAGATCAGGATCCGGATGCGTTTAATCCGTTCGAGCGCGGGCCGGAGATCACCGAGACCCGGTAGCCCGGCCCGGGACGCCGCCTAGTGGCCGTTTGCCAGCAGCGTCGCAAGCTCGCGCTCGACGTTCTGGCTGGTGACGAAAAGCAGCTCGTCCCCGGCCTCCAGCGGATCGTCAGGGCTTGGCACGATCACCCGGCCGTCCCGCAGGATGGCCACTAGCGCGGTGTCGACTGGCCATTCGATGCTGCCGACTCGTTCTCCGGCCAGCGGCGCGTTTGCTGGCATGGTGATCTCGACGAGGTTGGCGTCGCTCTGCCTGAATGTCATCAGCCGGACCAGGTCACCGACGCTAACAGCCTCCTCAACCAGGGCGGAGATGAGGCGCGGCGTCGAGACGGCAACGTCAATGCCCCATGACTCGTTGAACAACCACTCATTGTTCGGGTGGTTAATTCGTGCCACAACCCGCGGCACGCCGTATTCGGTCTTGGCGAGCAGGGACACCACAAGGTTGGCCTTGTCGTCACCGGTGGCGGCGATGACGACATTGCAGCGCTCAAGCGCCGCGTCATCAAGCGAGGAGATCTCGCAGGCGTCGGCGAGCAGCCACTCCGCCCGCGGCACGCTGTGGACCTTGATCGAACTCGGGTCCTTGTCGATCAGCAGGACTTCGTGCCCGTTCTCAAGGAGTTCTTTGGCGATGGAGCGGCCGACCGCTCCTGCGCCCGCGATCGCTACCCGCATCAGCGGCCTCCCCTTCCGGGCCCAGGTTTCGCGAAAACCCTGGCGATCTCGGTGATGTCCTTATCGGCGGCGATGACGTGCAGGACGTCGCCCTCCTGGACGACCATGTTCGGTCCGGGCACCACTGCCTCGCCGAGCCGGGAAATGTAGGCGATCCGGGTGTGCGCCGCTTGCTCCAGGTCGCAGATCTTCTGGCCGATCCAGTCGTCAGAGTAGGCAACGTCGGCCAGCACGACGGCGCCGGTCGGATCCCGCCAGAGCGATTCGGCGCCTTCTGGAATCAGCTTGCGCAGCATCTGGTCGGCGGTCCACGCCACGGTCGCCACGGTAGGGATGCCCAGCCGCTGGTAGACCGACGCCCGGCGAGGGTCGTAGATGCGAGCTACGACCCGGTGAACGCCGAAAGACTCCCTGGCCACTCTGGCAGCAATCACGTTGGAGTTGTCGCCGCTGCTCACCGCCGCGAACGCGTCGGCCCGCTCGATGCCGGCCTCGGTGAGCACGTCCCGGTCGAAACCGACGCCGGTCACCTTGATGCCCTTGAAGCCAGACCGCAACTTCCTGAAGGCCTCCGGATCCTGGTCGATGACCGCGACCGAATGACCGGAGTCCTCGAGCGCATGGGCAATGCTTGAGCCGACCCGCCCGCATCCCATGATCACGATATGCACGTGCTTCCTTCCAGCCGGAGCGGTCCAGCCACGGTATTCCCCCAGGCGAGATGCTGCCAGCCCGCGGGCCGTACGGCCAGCCCGGCCGGTACCCGGCCCAGGGCTAGCGGGTACCGACAGGGCACGATGTAGCCCGTGACCACTCAGGCTGCATCGTCGCCGCAAGCCGGAGACGTGCTGGAACTTACCGCCGGTGAGGTAGTGCACGGCGGCTGGTGCGTTTGTCGGCAGGATGATACGGGGCGGGTGATTTTCGTCCGTCACGCCCTGCCCGGTGAGCGAGTTCTCGCTACCGTGACGCAGGCGACGGCCCGGTTCGCCAGGGCCGACGCGACGTCGATCCTGCGGCCGTCCGTCGACCGGGTCACGCCGCCCTGCCGTTATGCCCGGCCGGGCGCCTGCGGCGGCTGCGACTGGCAGCATGCCAGCCTGCCTGCCCAGCGTGCCCTGAAGGCCGCGGTGCTCCGCCAGCAGCTCAGCCGTATCGGGGGGATCGACGTCGACGTCGAGGTCGAGGCTCTTGACGGCGATCACGACGGCCTCGGGTGGCGGACCGTGGTGTCGTTTGCCGTCGACCCCGCCGGGAGGGCGGGCCTGCGCAAGCACAGGTCCCACGAGATTGTCGAGATCGACCGCTGCCTCATCGCGCACGAACTGGTGACGGCTGAGGACGCCACCGGTAAGCACTGGCCTGGGGCGCAGGCGGCGGAGGTCAGTGTCGCACCTGCCACAGGTGAGCGGGGCGTTGTGGTGACCGGTGTGGCGACCGGTGACGCGCTGCCCGAGCTCGAGGCCGACTCAATCCAGCTCGTGCGCAAGTCCGGGGCCCGGACACCGGTGCGCGGCCGCGGCTACCTCACCCAGAGAGCGGCCGGGCGGGACTGGCGGGTAAGCCTCGGCAGCTTCTGGCAAGTGCATCCGGGCGCCGCAGACGCGCTGGCTGCCGCGGTCCTCGCCGCGGCAGACCCGCAGCCGGGTGACAAAGCACTGGACCTGTACTGCGGCGCGGGCTTGTTCGCCGGGGTCCTGGCGGAGGCGGTCGGGCCTGACGGTGCGGTGATCGCGATCGAGCAGGACCCGTGGTCCGTCCGGGACGCGCGCCGTAACTTGCGCGCCTGGCCATGGGCTCGAGTGCAGCCGGGGGATGTGGCTGCGGTGCTCCGTAGAGCCGGCCTTGGCGGAGCCCGCGTCGCGGTCATCGACCCGCCGAGGGCCGGTGCGTCAAGGCTGGTCATCGACGCACTATGCGGTCGCGGCGGGAGCGGGAAGCCCGGCTCGGCGCTGCGGCGGATCGCCTACGTGTCGTGCGATCCGGCCACCCTCGCGCGTGACCTGCGGCTCCTCCTGGACGCTGGCTGGCAGCTCGCCGGACTGCGCGGCTACGACGCGTTCCCGATGACCCACCACGTGGAGTGCGTGGCCACGCTTGTCAGGGACTAGCTCAGGCGCGGAGCCAGGCTGAACGGCCGGCTGACGTGGCAGGCAAGATGGGGCTCATGAAACTGCGAATCTTCACCGAACCGCAACAGGGCGCGAGCTACCAGACGCTCCTCCGAGTCGCCAAGGCAGCCGAAGACCTCGGCTTCGACGCGTTCTTCAGGTCTGACCACTACCTGAAGATGGGCAACGTGAGCGGCCTTCCGGGCCCCACCGACGCCTGGATCACGCTGGCAGGCCTGGCGCTGCAGACATCGCGGATCAGGCTAGGCACGCTGATGAGCCCGGCGACTTTCCGTTATCCCGGCCCGCTGGCCATCTCGGTAGCCCAAGTCGACCAGATGAGCGAGGGCCGGGTCGAATTCGGTTTCGGGTCGGGCTGGTACGAGGCTGAGCACACCGCCTATGCCATCCCGTTCCCGGACACGCGCGAGCTGTTCGACCGCTACGCGGAGCAACTGGCCATCATCACCGGGCTGTGGGAGACGCCGGTAGGGGAGAAGTTCAACTACACCGGCACCTATTACACGGTGGCCGACTCACCCGGACTGCCCAAGCCCGCCCAGCTGCCACGACCGCCGGTACTGATCGGCGGCACCGGGCCGAAGCGGACGCCGCGGCTGGCCGCGCGCTACGCGGACGAGTACAACGTGCCGTTCAGCAGCATCAACGACACGGCGGCAGCGTTTGACCGAGTGCGGCAAGCCTGCACAGCCGCGGGCCGCAAGGAAGACTCCATGGTCTACTCCGTCGCGCATGTGGTCTGCTGCGGCCGGACCCCCGACGAGCTCGCCAAGCGGGCAGCGGCAATCGGGCGCGAGGTGGACGAGCTGCGCGAGCACGGCCTGGCTGGGACGCCGGCGGAGGTCGGCGACCGGATCGCCGAGTTCGCCGGGATCGGCGCTACCACGGTGTACCTGCAGGTGCTGGACCTCGACGACCTTGATCACCTGGAGCTCCTGGCCGAGCTGCTGCCTGCCCTCAGCTAAGCAGACGATTTTCAGCGCAAGCGCTGGGTAAGCCCGGAGCTGATGCTGTCAGGGTAAGCCAGGCCGAGCGATTTGCCCGGCCTGGCTCACTTGCGGAAGGAACTGGCATGGCTCGTCGACGCTGGGGCCGGCTGCGCTGGTGGCTGCTGGGCGGCCTGGTGGCCATCGTCATCCTGGTCGTTGGCGGAACCTGGCTGTACATCCATGTGATCGAGGGACCGGCGCCGGCGCCGCTGAGCCTGAAGTCCGGCCCGAGTTCCGGCCCCGCCCGAGCCAGCACTGCGGCCGCAGTCGCCGGAACCTGGCACGTCTCCCAGGGCTCGATCGTCGGCTACCGGGTGAACGAGGTGCTGGCCGGCCAGAACAACGTCGCCGTCGGGCGGACCAGCCACGTCACCGGCAGCCTCAACATCCGCGGCAGCACCGTGACCGCAGCGTCGTTCAGCGTCCCGATGGACACCATCAAAAGCGACGAGAGCGAGCGGGATGTGCAGTTCAACGGGCGGATCATGGAAACCTCCGCCTACCCCACGGGAACGCTCACGCTTACCACTCCGATTGCCCTGGGCTCGCCGCCTGCAGCCGGAGTGATCAGGACTTATCACGCCACGGGCAACCTCACCCTGCACGGGCACACCCGGAAAGTCACCTTCCCGCTGGCAGCGGAGCGGACGGCCGCTGGCATCGAGGTTTCCGGCTCGATCCCGATCCTGTTCGCTGACTGGGACATTGGCAATCCGAGCTTCGCCGGGTTCGTCACTACCCAGAATCACGGCCTTCTGGAGTTCTTGATCAAGTTCAGCCGGTCCTGAGCGGACTGCGCTAGCAACCAGCCGGGGTCCTCCGCAGTCATTAAGGCAGACGGCTGCTGCTCGCCGTCGCGCCTGTTGGGAGTATCACGATGGCCGGAATCGGCTTAAGCAGACGGGGATCTCTGCCGCTAATCACTTTGGCCGCGCTCGCCCTGGCGTGCGCTGTAGCGGGCTGCGGCGCGCCGAACCCAGCCACCAGCCGGAGGCTCGGAGCGGCCAGCCAACACGAGACCGGGGTCAGCCGGCCGGAGACGCTGGTCGGCAAACACGGAGCAGGTACCGGGCGGCCCGCAGCCATGAGACTGAGCGCGACGGGGCTGCCGCGGTATTTCGCGGACATCGTGCGCATCTCGGGAAGCGTTGCAGGAGCCGGGCCGGTCCAGATCAGGTCCTCGGCGACCGGCGCTGTCGTGCCGCACGAGCCCGCCATCGACGCGCTCGCGATAGCTGCCTACGACGGAGGCAGCAGGCTGCTGATCGCGCAGCAGGCTGGCGACGGCTGCACCAGCCAGCTGTACCGGGCCTCGCTCGGCGCTGACGGCACACTCGGCAGGCTGACCAGGCTTGGCCGGGTCGTCCGCGGAATCGTGACGTCCGTCGCTACGGACACCGCCGGCGGAGCGATCGGGTACTTCGCCGCGCCGTGCTCGAAGTCGGCCAGCGGTTATCTTGCCGCGCTGGCTGCCAGCACCGGTCAGGTCCGCCGGTGGACCGGTGTCTCGGTATACGGATCGCAAGGCACTCTGGCGACCGGCACAGCTCTGTCGGAGTCGGCAAACGGCAGGCTGTTTGCCTTTGCCGGCGCCGCGACGGGGGCGGGCGGCCGAGTCACCGGGCAGCGCGTCTGGGTACTTCGGACGTCAGCGGCCTCAGGCCCGCTCGCCCGGCGCATTCGCGCTGTGATCAGCAAGCCACTTACCGGCCCGGCATTGTCCTCGGTGGTGCTCAGTCCTGACGGCAGGTCGTTCTACCTGTGCACGGTCAGCACTAAAGGCACGGGCAGCGCGCACAAGACGGTGACGCAGACCGCGGTCATCACTGCCCGGCGGACGGCGGATGGAGTCGGCATAAGCAAGCTTGCGAAGCTGACAGCTACCGGTGTCACGTTCCCCGGCCAGGGCTTCGGATGCCCGATGGCTCTGACGCCGAACGGGCGCTACCTGCTGGCGCCCTACCAGCTCCGCTACGGGCACAGCACCATGGTGGGGCCGCTCGTCCGCGCCGCCGTAATCAGAACTTCGACTCATGCCCGGCGGGCGATGTCATTCCGGTTGCCGGGATCGGCCGGGATGAGCGTGGCTGACGGCATCAGCGTCGCCTGGTGACCACGCGTTGCCGTCGCGACCGGCCAGCCGGGCCAGCCGGATCGCCACGGCCACGATCGCGGCCAGCGGAATGGTGACGGCGATCCGCTGCAGGGTTGCATCCCAGCTGTCCTGCGGCGCCGCGTAGAACGCGGCCAGCACCGCCGCGGACACCGCTGCGCTCGTCACCAGCGGGACGGCCAGCCCGCGCCAGCGCCGGTCGCCGCGGAACCGGCGCGCCAGCAGCAGCGGCACCGTGACGAGCAGTACGTACACCGCAGCGCTCGTGACGTCGTGCGCATGGTTGTGCCACGACTCCGGCCCCGACGTCAGCAGCACGTGATCGCGGCGGAGCAGGCCAGTCGCGATCGTCAGCAGGCCGGCTAGCTGCATCAGCCGAGGGCCAGGTCCGGCGCGGCGCCGGCCGAGGGCTTCTCGTAGCGCCGCGCCGAAACCGATCACGCAGCCTCCGAGCAGCTCGAACCCGGAGATCATCAGCCACGGATCGCGCGCGTTCTCCGCCGCAAGGCCGCTGATCTGGGGTGCTGCGAAGGACAGGCCCGGCTGCCGCAAGGCGCCAGCTATCCAGGCTGCGGTGAATCCGACCGGTCCGACGACGCCAGCGATCGCCCCGGCCCGGATCCAGGCGCTGGTGCGTGCGCGGCCGGCCGGGCCGCCGGGATGGCGAGCTACCCCGTTCCCGGTATGAGTATCGGGGTTAGGTGCCTGCTGTGCGCCACGGGTCATAGTCGACCTCTAGCGGCTCCTGCGGCGGCCGCTCTGCCGCCGGGATGTGCCGCAGGTTGAGCCGGATCCTTGTCCAGGTTGATGACCGGCCGCGCATCGAGTCGACCAGGATGTCAGCCGGCTCGAGTAGCGCTGCCGCGTCCGGGTGCCGCTGCTTCCAGCGGTCCAGGCCCGCCATCGCGTCAGCCTTGCTGGCCGCGCGGGCTATCTCGATCAGCGGCATCGATGAGCGGCGGCCCCCGGTCGGGCCGCTGGTCGTGCCGGTGGCCGGCTGCGCCGCGTCTATAGCAGCGCCGGATGAGCTGCGAACGGGCGCGCGCCGCTTGCTTGGCTGCACCCTCGGCTGCTCGCCGGCCTGCTTCTCGAAGTGCGGCGGCCACGGCGCGTCCGGCAGTCCGGCGGCCTCGTCGGCCGCGGCCAGTTCCAGCAGCCAGTCGAGCGAGCCGACGGCCGCGTCGATGCCATCGCCCGGGTCGCCGATCTCGGCGTACCGCCGGGGCACGGTGTCGATGGTGAACGCAGCCGGATCGCAGCCCGGCACCTCGTCCCAGCGCAGCGGCGCGGACACCCGGGCGTCGGGGGTGGGCCGGACCGAGTAGGCAGACGCGACCGTGCGGTCTTTGGCGTTCTGGTTGTAGTCGACGAAGACGCCGTGCCGCTCTTCCTTCCACCAGCGCGAGGTTGCCTCGCCGGGCGCGCGGCGCTCGATCTCCCTGGCCAGCGCGACCGCGGCGCGGCGGACCTCGGTGAAGGTCCAGCGCCGCTCGATCCGCGCGTACACGTGCATGCCCCGCGAACCGGACGTCTTTGGCCAGCCGGTCAGCCCGGCGTCGGCGAGGACCTCCCTGGCTACCATCGCGACGTTGACGATCTGCGGCCATTCAATGCCGGGAACGGGGTCGAGGTCGACGCGCAGTTCGTCTGGATGGTCGAGGTCGTCGGCGCGGATGGGATGCGGGTTCAGGTCGATGCAGCCGAGGTTGGCGACCCAGGCAAGGCCGGCGGCGTCCGCGATGACGATCTCCTCGGCAGTCCGGCCGGAGGGGAAGCTGAGCACGACGCTGTCCAGCCAGGCCGGCCGGTTAGCCGGCGCGCGCTTCTGGAAGAAGGCCTCGCCCTCGGCGCCGTTGACGAAGCGCTTGAGCACCATGGGGCGGTTCGCAACCCCGCGCAATGCGCCGTCAGCCACGCTCAGGTAGTAGCGGACCAGGTCCAGCTTGGTGTGGCCGGTGCGCGGGAAGTAGACCTTGTCCGGATTGGAGACCGGGACCGTGCGGCCTGCGACCTCGATGGTCTCCTTGCGCTCGGCCATGCTGCCACGATAACGGTGATCTGGCTGCACGCGGCCCGATGCCCAGGACGTAAACATTTGGGCCTGTCAGGCCCAAAAGCCTTCGCGATCATGGTCCCGGAACGCCCGAGCGCATCGAGGGTTGCCGTCGACCTGGGAAGTGCTTCTATTGTGATGTATGACCGTTGATAGCAGTAGTCGATCCGCAGTGGCGCAGCTTGAGGCGCTGATCGGCTCGCTGCCACCTGACTGCAAGCTGCCGTCCTACCGGGACCTGCAGCAGCGCTACCGGCTGAGCCCGGCGACGGTCCAGCGCATGCTCGCCGACCTGGCCAGGCGCGGGCTCCTGGTCACCAAGCCGGGAAGCGGCACGTTCACGGCGCCGCGGCGGGCTGCTCGCCCTCCGGCCAACCTGTCCTGGCAGACCCTGGCACTCGGCAGCCGGGCTGGTCTCGGACCGGACCTGGAGTGGCTTGTCGATCCGTTGCCGCCGGACGTGATAGGCCTGGCCAGCGGCTTCCCCGATGACCGGCTGCAGCCGCTTGGCCTGCTCGCCGCGGCGGCATCGCGGGCGGCCCGGCGGCCGCAGGCATGGAGCAGGCTCCCCGCCCAGGGGCTGCCGGAACTGCGAAGCTACCTGGCCGGCGAAGCAGGCGGCGGCCTTGCCGGGTCGAACGTGCTCATCACTTCCGGCGGTCAGTCCTCGTTGTCGGCTGTATTCAGGCATCTGTGCGCGCCAGGCGATCCGCTGATCGTCGAGTCGCCGACCTACGTTGGAGCACTGGCGGCCGCAAGGGCTGCCGGGCTGGTGCTGGTGCCGGTTCCTGGCGATTCCGGCGGGGTACTGCCGGATGCGTTGGCCAATGCGTTCGCAAGGACCGGCGCCCGGCTGGCGTACCTGCAGCCGCGGTACGCCAATCCGTCTGGGTCGCTGCTAGCCCCGGACCGCCGCGAGCCGGTGCTGAGGGCAGTCGCGAGGGCAGGGGCGTTCCTGCTCGAAGACGACTGGATGCGTGATTTCGATCTGGGCGCGCCGTCGCCTCCGCCGCTGATCAGCGAGGACGACGACGGGCACGTGCTCTACCTGCGCTCGGTGTCCAAGCCAATCGCGGCTGGGCTGCGAGTGTCCGGGCTGGCCGCGCGCGGGCCGGTGCTCGCCAGGCTGCGCCGCGGCCGGATCAGCGACGACTTGTTCGTGGCACCGGTCCTGCAGCAGATCGCGGTCGACGTGCTGACTGCGCCTGGCTGGCCGCGACATCTGGCTGCCGTGCGACGGCAGTTGCGCGAGCGCCGGGACGCGCTCGTGACGGCGGTTGCCGAGCAGCTGCCATCGTGCCGGGTCGAGCTGATTCCGTCCGGCGGGGTGCACCTCTGGGTGCGGCTGCCCGAACTGGTCAGCGACGAGGAGGTGACGGAGGCGGCGATAGCGCGCGGGCTCGCGGTGTATCCGGGCCGTGCCTGTTTCCCTGGCGAGGCGCCGGGGCCGTACTTGCGGCTGAGCTATTCCGGCGAGGAAGCGCCTGCCTTGCGACGTGCGGTACGCATCCTGGCCGACGTCATCGAGCGCCGGTCTTGAGTCGGCGGATCACTTTCATGGATGGCGATCTGGTGGGCCCAGGGCACCAGTAACTAGGCATCCATGAGTGATCTGTACGCGGCTGGGTGCGCGACGTACTGGCACAACTATAATAAAACGGACTAATCGAGTTACTCTGTGCGCTGAGGCGCCTGTCACCGCGTCGCGCGGCGGCATGCTAGACAGGCACAGCGGGGCCATGGCCGTCCTGCGGCCGTGCAGCCAGGCAGGCATCCCAAGACGAGAGAGGCATGAGTGTCGGACGAAGGACTCACTTTTGATCGCATCAAGGCCGCGGCGGCCCGGCTCGACGGCGTGGCGCACCGGACGCCGCTGCTGACCTCGAGCACGCTTGACAGGCTCTGTGCCACCAAGGTGGGGCTGAAAGCTGAGCCGCTCCAGCGCAGCGGCTCGTTCAAGTTCCGCGGTGCCTACAACCGGCTAAGCCTGCTCAGCCCGGCTGCGAAGGAGGCAGGGGTCGTCGCGTTCTCGTCGGGCAACCACGGCGCCGCCGTGGCGCTGGCAGCACAGTTGCTCGGCATCGACGCCATCGTCGTGGTGCCTGCCAACGGTTCCGCGGCCAAGCTCGCGGCCATCGAGGGATACGGGGCGCAGCTGCGTCGTTACGATCCCGCTACCGAGAGCAGGGAACAGGTCGCAGAGGAGATCGCCGCCACACGGTCGATGACGCTGATCCGGCCGTTCGACGACTACGACATCATGGCCGGCCAGGGAACGATAGGCCTCGAACTGGCCGAGCAGGCGCCGGAACTGAAGCAGGTCCTGGTACCAGTGGGAGGCGGCGGCTTGGCCGCTGGCGTTTCCACCGCGGTCAAGACGCTGATTCCTGGTGTCTCAGTGATAGGGGTAGAGCCACAAGCCGCGGACGACACCAGTCGGTCGCTGCGAGCCGGGCACAGGGTCAGGATTCCCGAACCGGCGACGATCGCCGACGGGCTGCGTGCCAGTGAGCCGGGAGAGCTGACCTTCGCGGTCAACTCGCGCTCGCTCGATGACGTCGTGACAGTGACGGAGGAGGCGATCGTCGACGCTATGCGGTTCTGCTTCACGCGCCTCAAAGTCGTCGTGGAACC
>Ga0335074_10008559_pt1 | contig 14215 bp, 9 predicted proteins | sample Lox_Sample_23_FD_206715 | JGI IMG/M metagenome (GOLD analysis project Ga0335074, IMG submission 206715) | Soil microbial communities from Loxahatchee National Wildlife Refuge, Florida, United States - Lox_Sample_2.3 | ecosystem: Environmental > Terrestrial > Soil > Wetlands | place: USA: Florida...
GGCGCCCTGGGGATATTCCAGGATGGAATAACAAGGGTTCGGGGAGATCCGGTTGCTTAGGCAAGCTGGAGATCTGGGGTTAGGGAGAAGCAGTTCGGAAAGAATGGAGACAGGTAGGACGAATCTGGTTTACGCCGCCGGCCTTCGCTCTCCCTCCCGCCGCCTTCCCGGCGGCTCTCAAGCGGAAACAGCTTTGGAACCTGCCTCACCGGGTAGAACATTCCAGGCTGGAATCCAGCAGCGATATTCCAGTCCTTCGGAGTTGCTAGCCGGACCTATCGTACACACGAGCTAGCTTGCCGGTATTGGCTGACTGGACAAACGCCGCCTGTAACTTCCTTCTGCACAGGTTTGTTCATGATGTCGAGCTGAGCTATCGCGCCGCTGCTGCTATGTTGCTGTACTTCGCGATGGCGGTCTCCATGTTGAAGTGCATCGCCTCGCGCCCAAGAGCTTCACCCAACGGCGAGCGCTGGACCATCTTCAGTACCTCCGGATTCAGTCCCACAATCCACAGCGAGACGCCGCGCTCACGCTGCTTCCTCTCAGCCTGGATCAGCATCTTCAGGGCGGTGTACTCGAGATCGGGAACGCCAGTAAGATCAAGGACAACAATATTCGGCTGCACCTCGTCGATCAGGACTTTAATTCTCTGCGCGATGTGTTCAGCATTGGCGAAGAACACGCGTCCCTCCAACCTCAGCAGTAATAAACCGGGAAACGTCTCGTCTTCGGGATGTTCCTCTGAGCGAGGCCGGAATACATTCGTGCCCGGCTTGCGTCCGAGAACGTACACCGGCGGATCAGCCGCCTGGTAGGCAAGTGCGAGCAGTGACACAATGATGGCAACGATGATTCCCTTCAAGGTCCCTACAAGCACCACGCCGGCGAACGCAATAAGGGCCCACGTGAATTCTGTTCTACGCACACTAAGAATTTCCCGGAACTCCTTCGGCTTGATCAGTCCAATGGAATAAACAATGACCACGGCCGCAAGAGTGGCTTGCGGCATCAAGCCGATGAGCGGGGCAAGCAGAAGCATTGTTAGGAGCGTGATAGCGGCCGTCACGATTTCCGCCATCTGTGTACGAGCCCCGGCCAGGCGATTCACCGCTGTCTGTGTGGTACCGCCTCCTGCGGGCATTGCGCCGAGAAGTGCGCCACCGACATTCGCGAGTCCGGTAGCCAGCAACTCCTGGTTAGCTCGCGGCGAAGGCTCATCGCCGCGCGCGAAAGCTCGCCCGGCTGCGATGGTCTCGGTGAAGCTCATAAGGGCGATTCCCAAAGCGCCCGGCCAGAGTTGAGCCGCAAGTGATAAGACCGGCGGCGTAAATGACGGCAACCCCTGCGGAATGTGGCCGACCAGTTCCACCCCGTGGGCCTGCAAGTTCAGAAAGAACGCCCCTGCAATCCCTGCCGCCACCGCGAGTAGCGGAGCTGGAGCGCGGGGAATGAGCCGCTCCATCGCGACCAACAAGACGATCATCGAGATCCCGACCCCGAGGGTTGCCAGCGACGTCTTTGGAATGCCGTGGACGGTTGCCAGCAGGTTCTGAACGAACGTACCCCTGGCGAAATGAACACCGAGAATCTTGGGGATCTGGTCCACTACGATGACTAGGCCGATGCCGGCTTTGAAGCCGATCAGAACCGGTTCGGAGATGAAATTCGCGACGAAGCCCAGTCGCAGGATCGAAGCCAAGACGAGCATCGCTCCCACTAACAGCGCAAGTGTGGCAGAAGCAGTCAGCAGCGAAGCGGGATCTCCGTTCGGAACCACTTCACCGAGTTCCGCAGCAGTCAAAATGGCTAGCGTAGTCGTCGTACTAACGCTGAGCACGCGCGAAGTGCCCAGGACAGCGTAGATCATCATCGGCAGAAACGCCGTATACAGCCCCACCTGCACCGGCAAGCCGGCGATCGTGGCGTACGCCATCGCTTTGGGAATCACTACTGCAGCTGTTGTCAAACCAGCGATCACATCCGGACGCAACCAATCCTTCTGGTAATTGAACAGCCAGATAGGGCTGAATTTTCGAGGCTTACCGCTCGCCGTCACGAAGTTCCTCCTCGAATGAGAACAACCGGAGGCTAATCATCTGTGCATCGGATCGAATACTAGCAGTCTGGAGAATGTGTCGCACCTAGGGATTTCCCCAGTAGGGCATTGCAAGAGTTCTGATACGACTGATCGTGATCCTTACCTTTAACAGGTTCATTCGGTTCCATGCGGGAGGATCATTGACCGCCGCCCGTGAGCGTCCTGGAAATCGAGGATGCAAACTAGCCTTTGCTCAGTCAGGTACTAGAAGGACCCGATTCGGCCAAAGCGCAATAGGTTTTCGCGGAGGCGCTGCCGTTGAATCGCATCCCACCAGCCCAGGCTGAGTACTCATCTTGACCTGGACTAGGGATTTCCCTAGTAGCGCCGAGGAAGAGGGAGCGTTAAACAGGATAGGACGTACAAAATCAAGCGTGGTCGCCCAGAAAAAGCCTAAGAAAGCAGCGCCTGGCATTGCTTTGAGTCAAGTCGTCGGCAGGCCCGGGGCCTAACTCGCACCTACCTGAAAAAGAGGAGAAGTCATGCAAAAAACAAGGCTGGGAGTAAATACATTCATCGTAACCATTTCACTGGCAACATTTCTGGGCTTTTGTGGCACGGCTCTAGCCCAATCCGCTAAGACCCAGGGCCTGATAACTGGACGAAGTGGTGATACCATGACGATTCAAACTCCAGATGCGTCGAGTGTGGTGGTGGTCCTAACTGACAGCACGCGAGTAGCCCAAGTAGTGGGCGCCTTCAAGGCGCGACGCAAGGACATGTCGATGGCCGCGCTCATACCAGGTCTCCAGGTCAAGGTAGAGGGATCCTACAACCCCCAAAATCAACTGGTGGCCGAGTCAGTTACTTTCAAAGGCAACGATCTGGAAGACGCCGCTAAGATCCAGGCCGGCTTAGCTCCGGCGAAGGAGCAAATACAGCAGAGCGAACAAGAACTGGCGGAGCAGAAGGCGGCGCTGGCGCGGCAACAACAGGAAATGCAGGAACAACAACAACAAATGAAGGAGGCGCAAGACAAGATTGACGCCAACAAAGCCGCCATTGAGGCCGCAAACAAACGCTTCGGCCAGTTGGATGATTACAACATCATGGACGAGGTAACGGTTTACTTCGGCAACGGCAAGGTCAAAGTTGATCCCAAGTACACTCCCCAATTGTTGGAGCTGGCGAAAAAAGCCGAAACCATCAACGGCTACGTGATCCAGGTGAAAGGCTATGCTTCGTCTGTCGGCAGTGCTTCGCTGAATCAGAAGCTCAGCGACGACCGCGCCGCCAATGTGACCAATATCCTGATTCAGCAGGGCCATGTTCCGCTGACCAGAATGTTGGCCCCAGGCGCAATGGGCGAGAGCAACCAAGTGGGCAATGACAAGACAGCAGAGGGTCAGGCGCAGAATCGTCGGGTAGTTGTCCGTGTCCTGCAGAGCAAGGGCATCGCCGGAACATAGAAGCGACCGTTGTCTGCTGCCACGATTGGTTGGGATATTTGCTCATCACTGGCTGAGGCACGTGCCAAGCGCCGTGCGATTCGTGGTCTATACGTTCTCTTATAGGGAATTACTGACCAATACCACCCCGCATGTGAAGTCAAGAAGACGTGGTTCGAGCAGCACGACCTTAGTGAGCGGCACCAGGTATTGCGATTCACCGTGCTATGAAACAAAAATACCGGGACGTTATCGACGGTGGAAACAGAAAGAGCACGCCCAGTTAAGCTTGAAGTTATCGAAACCGAGGGGCAAAAGGTCGTGCTCGATCCGATGCAAGTTGTCCAGGCCGAGCAGAGCTCGGAAACATTCCTGCAGCGCTTCATCAATCAAGATCCGGTTATACGAGCTGCCAAAGCTATGGTCCCGGCGCGGACTGCTATCGCGATGATGATGCCGCTCAACAGCAATCCTAGGAAGGCGATCAGGATGGCACCCATTCTCGACAGATTTCTCCTAGGCCGGAGGTCGCCATACCCGACGGTAGTCGCGGTGATGAATGACCAGTAGAAGCTGTCGATCCGCGACCAGCCTTCTTTCTTTCCGATGAACTGGCCCAGCACGATGATTGCTGCCGCCAAGGTAAACAGGAGCGGAAAGGTAAGCCACAGACCGGTGCCGAATTCCTTCAGGAATGTGATGGTCAATCCTGTAAACATTAAGGGTGGTCCTTCCTTCGATAATGATTGCCGAAAATCCGCAGGCTCTACATGCCAACTAAAGGCTTGAGCGCGAGAGCGATAACGATCGCGCTGACGACGGTGACCATTCCCGGTAACATGAAGCTATGATTCAACAAGTACTTGCCGATCCTCGTTGTCCCAGTCTGGTCGAAGGAGACCGCGGCAAGAAGAGTTCCGTAAGTCGGCAGAAAAAAGACGCTATTCGCGGCCAGATAAAACGCGATCAGATGCGATGGCTGCAGACCCATTGCCAATCCCAACGGCATGAGAATGACAACCGTTGCTGCCGCGCTGAATAGCAAGTTGGAGAGGATAAATAGGCCGGCGGCGAACATCCACGGATAATGCCGAATTAGCTCGGAGATGCCGCCCACAATAGCGGGCCGATTGCCCTCAAAGAAGGACGACCCCAACCAGGAAACGCCGACAATCGATATGACGGCGATAATTCCCCCGCGCATGATACTTCCTTTTAGCGCGGCATCCGGTGAGGCTTTGAACGCAACCATCGAAAGCCCGGCGGTTGCAATCATGATGATCATGATCACCGCGCCCATGTTGACCTGGTCACTGTCGGCGATGCCGTCTGTGACGGTCTGATACGCCGGACGAAGCTGAGGAAAGATCCCAATCACCACGACCAGGACGATGGCGAGCAAGAAGAGGATGGTTGAACCGCGGGCATTGAACAGCTCACTACCTTGGAGAACAGGCGCAGGCTGAGGAGGCTTCAGCTGCCCGGTCGCCAGCCGCCGTTGATATTCAGGGTCGTCGCTCAGCTGTTTTCCTCGCCATGCCACGGACAGCGCGCCAATCAAGACAGCAATAAACGTTGCTGGAACTGTGACGGCAATCAACTTGGGGAGCGACACATTCCGATCGGCAAGGAGCCCTATCATTGCCACTGTGGCGGCGGAGATCGGAGACGCCACCACTCCCTGAAAGCCGGCAATCACACTGATCGACATCGGCCGCTCCGGACGGACATTCGCCTTGCGGGACACCTCGGCTATTACTGGCAAGAGCGCGTAGATGACGTGAGTCGTGCCGGACGCGAGAACCAGAACATAGGTGACTACAGGAGCGACAAAGGTGATGTAGCGCGGGTGCTTGCGCAGCACCTTTTCGGCAATACCTACGATGTAATCTAATCCGCCGGCAGCTTGCATTGTGGCCAGGGCGGTGATCACCGCAATGATCATGCCAATTACGACTTGCGGCGGCCCACCTGGAGGCTCCTTGAAAACAAACACCAGAACAACTAATCCCAGCCCGGCGACTGTGCCCAGAGCAATCCCTCCCAGGCGTGCTCCGACCAGAATACAGGCGAGGAGGATGCACAGTTCAATCCAGATCATGATTGGCCGCCCCTGCGCTGCAGCATCCAAGCGCAGACGATGCAAGTTAATAGGTCAGGAACAATTGTTGTATTTCGATGGTGGTTCGTGGCTTCAACAGCGCCAGCATCAAAAGAATCCTGGCTTTCTGAGGATTCAATTCGTCTGAGGCAACAAAGCCAAGTTGGTCGTCATTTACCTCGACGTTTCTCCCGACAGTTCCTGTGGGCACTCGGCTGCTTCTAACGACCACGACACCTTTCTTTGCGGCCCTCTCGGCAGCTTGGAGGGAAGCCTTGTTCATATTTCCATTGCCCACACCGGCAATCACGATGCCCGCAGCTCCATTCGCCACGGCTGCGTCAATTAGATCCGGCGACATGTCTGCGCAGGCAAAGATGATGTCCACGCGGGGAAGCTTGGTTTCGGTAGTCACATCGAATTCGCTCCCGGTCGTGTGCTTCCATTCAGGATTGTTGTAGTAGTCGTTCTTGCCATAGGACGACACGCCGACCAATCCCCGTAACGGCGACATGAACGTCTGGACAGCGGTCGTGCTGGTTTTGGTAAGAGAGTGCGCGCCTTCAATCCAGTCGTTCATAACGACGAGGACGCCACGCCCCCTCGCATTGGGATCGGCAGCGACGGCAACGGCTTCGTAAAGATTCAGGGGCCCGTCAGCGCTCACGGCGGTGGATGGTCGCATCGATCCGACAAGTACAACTGGCTTGTCACTTTTCACCACCAGGTTGAGAAAGAATGCTGTCTCTTCCATAGTGTCGGTTCCGTGCGTCACCACAATGCCATCAACGTGGGGCTTTGCCAGCAGCTCATTGATGCGCTTAGCGAGCGTCAACATGATGTTGAATGACATGTCCTGCGAGCCGACGTTGGATATCTGCTCGCCACTGATGTTCGCGAGGTCCTTAATGCCGGGAACAGCCGCAATCATTGCGTCGATGGTTACAGCGCCTGACGTGTAACCGGCCTGCGTTCCCGTAGCCGCAGCTCCGGCAATCGTGCCACCAGTCGCGAGGATGACAATATTGGGCTTCTTCTGCTGGGCCGCAGAAGCTAACGCAGACAGCAGCACCGCAACGGCAAGAAACTTACATACGACTTGACGATTCGTCATGGCTGGCGCCTTCCTCCGACAGGCCTACTTACTCGGCGAGTATTTGCTCGTATCCAGGCCCGTCAGCTTTACCGGATCGAGCAGTTCATTGATCTGCTGTTCGGTCAGAATGTGTTTTTCACGGATGATTTCCAAGATACCTTTGTTGCTGGCATAGGCCTCGGTTGCCAATTCGCTTGCTTTCTCGTAACCAATGATCGGATTCAGGGCCGTGACAATGCCGACCGTCGTCTCTAGGTAGTGGTGCAGCACCTTTTCGTTCACGGTGATTCCGTCGACGCACTTGCTGCGTAAGGCGATGGAGGCACGATAGAGGAGGTGTTGCGACTCCAGTATCGCCAGACCCTCGATCGGCTCGTAGGCATTCAGTTGCAGCTGTCCATGGTCAGCGGCCAGAGACACCGTGTAGTCGTTGCCGATCACGCGAAAGGCAATGACATTAACCAACTCGGGGATCACCGGGTTGACTTTGCCCGGCATTATGGAAGATCCCGGCTGCACGGGAGGCAAGTTGATCTCGGCCAGCCCAGCCCTTGGGCCGGAGGCCAAAAGAATCAGGTCGCCGGCAATCTTCGATAGCTTGACGGCTGTGCTTCGCAATGCCGCGGAATACGCAAGGAAGCCCTGCTGGTCCCAGGTGGCGGCGAGCATGTCAGAAGCGGGAATGATCGGCTTGCCTGTCAGCTCAGCTAGATGTACGGCGCACCGCTCGCTGTATCCCTTGGGTGCATTCAGTCCGGTACCAATTGCCGTCGCACCCATATTGACGGCGTACAGATACTTCTCGGAATCGCGCAGCAGTTGGATCTCACCATCCAGCGACGCCGCAAATGCATAGAATTCCTGCCCTACAGTCATCGGCACCGCGTCCTGCATCTCGGTGCGTCCCATCTTCACCATACGGAGGTAGGCCTCGCCCTTGGTGCGGAACGACGCAGCCAGCTTCTCGAGTTCCTCGATCAGTTTTTCGTTGCGTAGAAGAATGGCTACCTTTATCGCAGTGGGATAGGAGTCGTTCGTGGACTGCGACATATTGAGGTCATCGTGCGGATCGATGAACTGATACTCGCCCTTCTGGTGGCCCGAGAGCTCCAGTGCAACGTTCGCCAGCACCTCGTTGGCGTTCATGTTTGACGAGGTTCCGGCACCGCCCTGAAACCAGTCCACCACAAACTGATCGTGATACTTGCCGGCAAGCACGGCCTGGCACGCCTTATCGATGGCCGCTAACTTCTCGGGCTTCATGGCGCCCACATCTGTGTTCGCCTTTGCAGCAGCGAGCTTCACAATCGCCCACGCCTCTACGAATCCCGGATAGTGATTGATCTCAATGTCCGAGACCTGAAAGTTTTCAAGGGCACGCGCGGTTTGCACACCGTAGTAGGCGTTGGCCGGCACTTCCTTCTGTCCGAGGAGATCCTTTTCGACGCGCACTTCCTGGCCGTTAGCAGTTGATGCTAGGAAGCCGCAGACAAGAACTAAGAGAACAGGACCGTATCGTTTCATACTGTCTCCAGAAACCCAGGTAAGCATCCCTACTTCAGTCCCACAGATCCGGGGGAGAAGATGTTGTAGTTGAGGTGGTTCACAACGTACTCAATGACTTTTTGTGCTTTCACGCTATTGCCCGCTTCGTCGAGCCTGGGCGCGAAGACCGCAATCGCTCCCTTGCCCGGAGCCACGGCGACGATGCCGCCTCCGACTCCGCTCTTGGCCGGAAGGCCGACGTGCCAGGCCCAGCCTCCCGATGCGTCATAGAGCCCCGCCATGGTCATGGCCGAGAGAATGTAGGGAATGTCTTCACGTTGGATGACTTGCTCTCCTGTAGCGGGGTTCACGCCGTTATTCGCCAGCGTCGCACCCATGCGCGCGAGTTGCTCCGCGTTTACGCCGACGGAGCATTGCTTGGTGTAGATATCGACCGCTTCAAAGGGGTCTGAGTAGATGTGCTCGTACTTGGCCAGCAACATGGCGAGTGCCTTGTTTCCGGTGTTGGTCGCGGCCTCTGATTTGTAGACCTCGTCAATGAGTGTCAGCTTCTCGCCTGCGGCCTTGCTGTAAAAAGCCAGAATTGCATTCCACTTCTCGTCCTCGTTCTTGCCGTTGATCAGACTGGTCGTAGCGATGGCGCCCGCATTTACGAATGGGTTGCCGGTATGCGTCGGCATATCCACCACCGCATTCACAGAGTTAAAGGCCCGTCCCGTTGGTTCAGAGCCGACTCGCTGAAACACCTTGTCGGGACCAAGCTCTTCCATCGCCAATGCAAGAGTGAAGACCTTGGAAATCGACTGGATCGAGAAGGAGTAACTCACATCGCCCATCGTCAAGACCTGGTTGTCCGTGGTCACAATGGCAATGCCAAACAACTTCGGATCGACCTGCGCGAGATAGGGAATATAGTCGGCATTCTTGCCGGTGGTATCGCTCTTGTACTTGTCGAAGGCCTCTCGCACGATGGTCTCGACTTGCTGACGCGTCGGAGCGACAGGGCTCTTGGACTGCGCCAGGGAAACAATCGGAAACAGGGTCGCTGTAACCAGGATGACGGCAAGAACTCTCATGCACAATCGGTTGTGGCACATGGCATCCTTTCGAAAAACATTGGCGATCAAGTGATCTACAAACTAACGATCAAAGCCAAATGCCTTGGCCCAGTCGTAGCGAACCGAAAACTGAAGGCGATAGTCGTTGGTGTTGAAACCGTCAGCGAAATTCACGCGTCTGCCGAACTGGAATTCTGTTCCCACCATGAGTTGCTTCACCGGATAGAACAGAAGATTTCCAACCGCGTAGTGACCCTGATGAAATGCCGAGGGGAGATCACCGTCGGCATTCTGTATGTTCACCATCGAATAGCCGGCTGAACTGCTGAACCGTGGGCTCCAGGTATGGTCGACGAAAGAAACGACGCCCAGTACCGGAAGCGCGACGCCAGTAATAGGATTGGCCGGGTTTCCGGTTTTCTGAATACCGACGTCGACGGGGGCATCATTCATATAATTTTCAATTCCCTGGCCGTAGACCACCGAAAGCTTGGCAACATCCCTGGAAGTGAACTTGATGTTGGAACTCACATTGACGCCTCCGCCGTAAACCGTTTTACTGAGGTTGGGTGGCATAGCATTGGTATCGACCCAGCTGATCTTTCGGAAAATGCCGGCCACTTGCAGGTAGGCTTTTTCGCCGATAAAGCGCACATGCCCGGAGATATCCGGCAGCGTGAATTGGGGCTTTATGTTCTGCAGCTCGATAAAGTCGCTATAAGAGCCCTGGTCTGCCGTTGCGCCAGGGCGCTCAGCCGCGATTGTCACCTGAGTTTTGTTGCCCCGAAGCGGCATCCAACGGACCTGCACATTGCGGTAAAAGACCATGCCGTTGGGGCCCCAGTATTCAATCGTGTTGGGGAAGACGTCGATGTCCATGAAAGGACTCCACGTCTGTCCGGCGCCGAAGGCGCCGAGTTCGCCGTAAGCATGGCGAAGTCGAAAGGTCGTCTGCCCAGCGTCGACACCGGTTCCATAGAGTTCAAACTCAAATCGGGTGTTGAGGTCGCCTAGAGTCGTGGGGGTGGATGTCTTTACGCCAAATCGCGTCTGCCTCACGCCGAAATAAACTTTGCCATCCGGCGCGAATTCGCCCGGAAAGGCATTCAGCTTGGTCGGACGCTCCACATCGAACCAATCCGGATTGTTGGTGGCGAAGTCATAACCTGAATCGAGCATCACGAAGCCATAGAGATCAAGGGTGGTGCCGTGCTCGGCGGGAAGCGGAGGGTTTCCGACCTCCTCAACCGGTGTATGCGCCGAGGCTTCCTGATTCACAACCTCCTGCAAGGCTTCTTCGCTCTTGGTTGGGGGAGCCGGCGGTATCTGCGGCTGCTGCCGCATCGAGCTGATCTCCTGTTTCAGCTCCTGCATCTGCTTCTCCATCTGTTCTAGTTTCGTTTGGAGCTGCTGCAGCTGCGTGCCCTGGTCGGCTTGTGCATAGGCACGCTGCGGGCAGACCGCGAACAGCATCGCTACCGCCAGCGCTGAGCCGGCCGACTTTCTCCATTCACCTATCAGTGGGTGAGCCATAACGTGCTGCTCCTGGTGACAGCCGCGATCGGTGGTCAGCCGGTTGTGCGCAGGTGGCGAGGGGCTTCTATAGGTAGAAGTTTCGTTCCTACGCGGAGCGAACAACAGTCAGCTGCGTGTTTCGGTATTCTTCTCCCTTCTTAGAACATGGGTGATCGCTCGACAACTAGGGAAATCCCTAGTTACGCGACTCTGACCATCAGGCTAGGCTGAATTGGCGTATTTATAGAACTCTTGTCAGCATCCCTTACATTATTTGGCGATTCCACCGTTCTTATTTCCAGAGGTGGTTAAGCAACTGAAGGCTTCCGGATCTTGGTGCACCAGGCGGCGGTGGGGCGTCAGCCGTCACCTTACAAGAGGCTCTTGCTAGAACGCGTATTTCAAAGCCAGCGTGGTGTTGTTGGCGTGGAAGTAGCGGGGGGCGGTCGGTCCTACGAACGAGCCTTCACCGTACTGGTAGTAGTTCCAGCCGGCCTTGAAGATGACGCCTTTGTACAGGGCAAAATCCACGGCAGCCAGTGGTGACTGATAGGTAGATGACAAAGGCCCGAGTGGCTGCAGCACATTGAACTGCGTTGTGTTGCCCTGATTGTCCACAATGCTGTAGCCGGCTCTTACGGTTAGCCTCTCCATCGGCGTCGTGGTGAACGCAAAGTAACCGTATTGTGTGTGAGCTTGGTAAAGCGCCAGGACTTCCATGAGCGAATCGTCTCCTATGCAGGTAAAGGCGCCGGGAACCACAGCTCCTTCAAAGCACAGGTTCATATTCTGTTGGATGGCTTCGAAGTTGTACGCCAGATCCAACCCCCACTTCTTACCAGGCATGATGGTCGCGGTTACTGTTGTGCTGTAGTTGTGCTGGTTGTAAGCGTTGTCGCTGTCATTGTTGGTCGCATGCGTGAAGAGCAGGTTACCCCCCAGCATCAACCAGGGCTGTGGAGCGTACGATACGTTAGCCTTAATGTTGTAGAAGTGAAGAGGATCTGTGCGATAAATCCAGTTGTCAGCCCCGCCGAACTCCGCATCGACGTTGGCGTGAAGGGCCGCTCCCCTGCGGAACCAGGCGCCCACAACTCCGGAATAACGGTTGATCTCGGTCGTGGGATTGCCGAACGGTGTGATCACCCCAACAAATGTACAGCTGCCGTCGGGATTCAGGGCTCCCGTGCAGTTACCACGATCGGCGTTGTTCGGGAAGTAGACATCACCGAGCGCGGCCTGATATGTGCTGCCCGGCTGAATCGTGTTGTTTGACCAATTGAACCCGGCACGTACGCCGAAAGAAGGCCGGATGTCATATTGCACCTGAAAATCATTTTGCTTTGTATTCTGGCCAATCAGATTGCTGGTGATCTCGTTGACGATGTCCGCTGGCGAACTCGAACCATGCAGCAAAGTCGTCCCCGGAAAACTGAATATAGGGCTCAGCAAATTAGCCGAACCCTGGCTTGCCGCAGTATAGAAGTTGGTGCCAAAGTTAACAAAGGTTCCTGGCACACTAAAGGTACGGAAGCGGAAGGTGTCCACCAGCCGCAGCCTGTCGCTAATGTGAATGGTCGCAGAGACATCGGCAGAGGATGAGTTCCAGCGGGCGTTAGAGTAGCTGCCCGTTGTATTGGAGCCCAACAGGTTCGAGCGAGAGATTAGACCACTAAAGTCTTCCGCAAAAGGCGTGCTCATATTGGCGTGGCTATATTGATACTGACCGTTAAAGTCCAGCCACTTCAGAGAAGACGACACAAAATTAAGCTGCTCCGTTGGAATCACCGTGTGGATCTGTTGAAAGAGGCTGTAGTCGAGGAATCCGTTGCAACTGGGATTGGCGATCCCATTGGTCAGGGGTGTGCTGCACGGGCTGCCGCTGTTGAACCAAGGCAGGCCGAAAGTCACCGGCGTGCCATTGGGCAGCGGCCAGGAATTAAAGGAGTTGAGAGAATATGTCGTGTCGCCGGCATAGTACTGAAACAATTGCGTATAGCTGAGCGTGGTTTTCTTCGTGACATGAACATCGACGCCGAAACGGTAGCCATTCAACGTGTTGTTCGTATCCTGGTTGGTGAGTGCCTCGGTGCCTTCGTGGATGCTGCTGTATGAGGGGCCGATAAAGCGGTTCCGGTTGTAATCCAGGCGGAATGAAACTCGCTGTGTCGGAAACAGTAGGAGGTCAAAATTGTACAGATTTTGTGTGTTGTAGTAGGTGTGAGGTGAATTCAGTATCGGAATAAATGGCGTCCCGCCGGTCGGCGGATTCAGAGGATTCGCAAAGAGATCGTAATTGAAATAGTTTTGAATGTGTTGGTAGGTGCCGCTAAAGATATACCAGTTGTACTTGGCTATGCGCAGTCGCGCAGCTTGCTCGGGGTCGCCGCCCCAACCGAAACTATTGAGGGTCAGGGTGTCAAAGAAATCCTCGTGGGTTAGAGACCGCATCGTCAGAGATTGCTCGAGAATGCGAGCGCCGCTCTGATAATTCGCCAGCGTATCGTACATCGCCTGGCTGCCGGTGACGTCGGAAATGCGGCCACCCAGCTCGATCGACTGCGTCACTTGAAAATCCCCAATCTTCGTCCCTTCAGTCGAGTTGGAACTCGTATAAACCGAGGCAGCCGATGGCGTTTGGCCCGACTGCTGCGCAGCCGTTCGGTCTACTAGAAACAGGCAGGTCGCTGTCAGCAACAACCCGAACCAACAAGCACCGAAAATCCTGGGAACTGTCATGGGCCTGCTCCAAACTACCGAAAGAATGCCGGATCGAAGTTCGAACCGTGGATTTGGGTGTGGCACAGGGTACAGGCCTGATACTTCGCAGACTGGTTGTGCGCCGGGCCCGCAGGCGCGCCTGCTGCGCCGTTCATGTTGGGCGTGTGGCAACGCAGGCAGAGGAAGTTGACGTTGTTGACCTGAAGCATCCGCGGATTGGTTGAACCGTGCGGCGTGTGACAGGAGAGGCAACCCTCGTCGGTCTTCACCGGCGCGTGCTCAAAGACGAAGGGTCCCATGGTGTCGGTGTGGCACTTGGTGCAGACTGCAAACTGACCCGCCGCCGCCCGCACCTGATGGCCGGTTTGCGTGCCGTGGGGATTGTGACAGTCACTGCACTGGATGAGACCAACATCGACGCGGTGGCGATAGGGCCGCGCGAACTCCGCCTTTTGCTGCGCGTGGCAGCTATAGCACAGCTCGGTCTGCGGCTTGACCAGCATAAAGTTGATGTCAGTCGATTTATGCGGGCTGTGACAACTGGTGCAACTAACGCCGTTAGCCAGGTGTTCCGATTTCGAAAAATTCTGGGTCTCAAGGCTGGATTGATGACACTTCGTACAGATTGCCGCGGTTTGGGCAGGGCTGAGTGTCTCGAACCGGATGATCTTGGTGACGTCGCCTCCGCTATCAACGTGCGCTTGGCCAGGACCGTGACAGGCTTGGCAT
>Ga0335074_10008560_pt1 | contig 14214 bp, 13 predicted proteins | sample Lox_Sample_23_FD_206715 | JGI IMG/M metagenome (GOLD analysis project Ga0335074, IMG submission 206715) | Soil microbial communities from Loxahatchee National Wildlife Refuge, Florida, United States - Lox_Sample_2.3 | ecosystem: Environmental > Terrestrial > Soil > Wetlands | place: USA...
TGAGCGCACCAGGAGAGAGGACACCATGGCCAAGTCCAAGCCGAGCAAGCACGTGCCGTCCACCAATGGCGCCGACGCCGCACCGGTGCACAACAAGCTGAAGCGCGACCGGTTCGACAAGGAACTGCTGAAGCTCCAGCGCGAGCTCGTGATCATGCAGGAGTTCGTCCGGGCCAAGGGGCTGAAGATGGTGGTTATCTTCGAAGGCCGCGACGCGGCCGGCAAGGGCGGGGTGATCAAGCGGATCATGGAGCGCACCAACCCGCGCTCGTGTCGAGTCGTCGCGCTACCGGCGCCCACCGAGCGCGAGAAGAGCCAGTGGTACTTCCAGCGCTACGTGCCGCATCTGCCCGCGGCGGGCGAGATCGTCCTGTTCGACCGCTCGTGGTACAACCGGGCCGGGGTCGAGCGGGTGATGGGCTTCTGCACCGAGAGCGAGTACGAGGAGTTCATGCGCTCGTGTCCCGAGTTCGAGCACATGATCGTGCGGTCGGGCATCCAGCTGGTCAAGTACTGGTTCTCGATCTCCGACGCCGAGCAGGAGCGCCGCTTCCAGGCGCGCGTGCACGACCCGATGCGGCGCTGGAAGCTGAGCCCGATGGACCTCGAGTCACGCGCCCGCTACGTGGCCTACTCGCGGGCCAAGGACGAGATGTTCCGCTACACCGACATCAAGGTCGCGCCGTGGTGGGTGGTCAACGCCGACGACAAGCGCCGCGCGCGGCTCAACTGCATCCACCACCTGCTCTCCCTGGTCGACTACGAGGACCTCACGCCACCCCCGATTGAGCTACCTCCGCGCGTCGATGACGCGTACGTGCGGCCGCCGATCGAGGAGCAGACATTCGTGCCCGAGGTCTACTGAAGAAGTGCTCCCGGACTGGTTCCACGAGCTGGCGGAGTTCCTGCGCATCGAGTCGGTGAGCGCCCACCCCGACCGGGCACCCGAGGTGCGCCAGGCGGGTGAGTGGGTGTGCGAGCGGGTGCTCGAGGCGGGTGGCCAATGCGAGCTACTCGACTGGCACGGGCAGCCGCTGGCGGTCGGCGAGGTGCGCGCCTCACGCGATGCCGATCGGGCCCCGACGGTGCTGTGCTACGGCCACTTCGACGTGCAGCCGCCCGATCCGCTGGAACTCTGGGACTCGCCACCGTTCCAGCCCGAGATCCGCGACGACCACCTGTACGCGCGGGGCGTGGCCGACGACAAGGGGCAGCTCTACATGCTCCTGGCTGCGGCGCGCGAACTCGCCCGCTCGGACCAGTTGCCCGTCAACGTGCGCTTCGCCTGCGACGGAGAGGAGGAGACGGGCGGCGAGTCGATCGTCGAGTACCTGGCGCAGGACGAGCGCGGCGCGCAGGCCGCGGTGATCTTCGACACGGGCATGATCGGGGTGGGCCGACCGGCCTTCGACGTCGGCACTCGGGGCATCGCCTACTTCCACCTCACCGTGTGCACTGGCGAACGCGACCTGCACTCGGGGATGTACGGCGGCGCGGCGCTGAACGCCGCCCACGCGCTGACCCGGATGCTCGGCGCCGTCCTCGCGGTCGACGGACGGCTGGCCGAGCCTCTGCGCCGGGGGATCGTGCCCCCGACCCCGGCCGAGCTCGACAGCTGGCGCGAGCTCCCGTCCGGCGCCGACGAGCTCGCCGACCAGGGAGCCCGTCCGATGGACCCGCGGGCCGCCGAGGATTTCTACCTGCGCACGACCTCCGAGCCGGCACTCGACGTCAATGGGATCGCGACCGGGTCCGCGCACGCCCAGAAGACGGTCCTCCCGGTTCGCGCCGACGCCAATGTGTCGATCCGGCTGGCGCCCGGGCAGGACCCGGAAGAGATAGCCCGGGAGTTCGAGCTCCTGCTGCGGGACGCTCTGCCGGCCGGCGCGGACCTGGAGATCGAGCGGATGGGGTTCGCGCCGGCCGCCGTGTTCGACCCCGCCAGCCCGGCGATCCAGCTCGGGCTCCGGGCGTTCGAGCGGGCGGTGGGCGTGCGACCGGCGCTGATCCGCTCGGGCGGCACGCTCCCGATCGCCGCCGCGCTCGCGGCGCGGGGGATCCCGACGGTGATCACCGGGTTCTCACTGCCCGACGCGGCCATCCACTCGCCCAACGAGCGGCTGCGGGTCGAATACGTGCCGCTCGGGATCGCGGCGGCGCGGGCGCTGTTCGAGGAGTTCGCCGCGCTCTAGCCGGCTCCGAGCGACCGTACTAACCGCGCACTCGGCCCACCCCGCTGGCCGAGTGTCGAGTTAGCCCCGTCAGACGGGCCTCGGGATGAACTGGTGCGCCGGAGCCCAGCGAGTGTCGAGTTAGCCACGCTGTCGGGAGGGCGACCCGGACGCGGGGCACGGATGGCCCGCGGAACCGGCCCCAGGGATCTCGAGCGAAGCGAGACCCAGTACTACGCGAGCGCGGGCGCCTCGGGCAGGCTGGCGAGCGCGGCGTCCAGGTCGTCCTCGGAGAACTCCGGATCCTCGAGCTTGCCGGCCAGGTAGGCGTCGTAGGCGCTGAGGTCGAAGTGCCCGTGCCCGCATAGCCCGAACAGGATCACCCTGGATTCGCCCGCCTCGCGCGCCGCCTCGGCCTCGGCGATGACCGCGCGGATGGCGTGCGCCGGCTCGGGCGCGGGGATGATCCCCTCGGCCCGGGCGAAGCGGACCGCCGCCTCGAAGGTCTCGTTCTGGCGGAACGCCTGCGGCTCGACCAGCCCTTGCTTGACCAGCCCGCAGACGAGCGGCGAGTCGCCGTGGTAGCGCAGGCCGCCGGCGTGCACGGGCGGGGGAACGAAGTCGTGGCCGAGCGTGTACATCGGCATCAGCGGGGTCAGCCCGACCGTGTCGCCGAAGTCGTAGGCGTACACGCCGCGGGTCAGCGTCGGACACGCCGCGGGCTCGGCCGCGATGAACCGCGTCCGCGCGCCGTCCCGGATCACCCGGCGGATGAACGGGAAGGTCAGCCCGCCGAAGTTCGAGCCGCCGCCGACGCAGGCGACCACGACGTCGGGCTCCTCGCCGGCCATCTCCATCTGGGCCAGCGCCTCCTGCCCGATCACCGTCTGGTGCAGGAGCACGTGGTTGAGCACCGACCCGAGCGAGTAGTTGGTGTCGGGATTCTGGGCCGCCACCTCGACGGCCTCGGAGATCGCGATCCCAAGCGAGCCGGTCGGGTGGCTGGCCTGGGCGCGCCCGGACTCGGTGACGTCGGACGGCGAGCGGTGAACGGTGGCGCCCCAGGTCTCCATCATCGAGCGGCGATACGGCTTCTGGTCGTAGCTCGAGCCGACCATCCACACCTCACACTCGAGCCCGAACAGCTGGCAGGCGAAGGCCAGCGCCGATCCCCACTGTCCTGCTCCGGTCTCCGTGGTGAGCTTGCGAATCCCCGCCTGCGCGTTCTCATAGGCCTGGGCCACGGCGGTATTCGGCTTGTGCGACCCCGGCGGAGAGCCGCCCTCGTACTTGTAGTAGATGTGGGCGGGGGTATCGAGTGCGCGCTCCAGGCGCCGGGCGCGGAACAGGGGCGTCGGCCGCCAGATCTTGTAGGCGTCCCGCACGGGCTCGGGGATCTCGATCTCGGGCTCGGCCGACACCTCCTGGAGGATCAGCGCCATTGGGAAGATCGGCGCCAGGTCGTCCGGGCCGGCCGGTTCCAGATTGCCGTCCCCACCCGCCCGGAGGGGCGGCGGTGGTGGGTTGTCCGGATCGACGATGTCGGCCATCAGGTTGACCCAGTGAGTCGGGATGTCCGGTTCGTCGAGCACGAACTTGACGCGCGTCTCGCTCATCGCCTCTCCTTTGCTTGCTGATCGACGGCCCGCGCAAGGCTATTCGACGGCGATGCGTTCTTGTGGGTACATAGACTGGAGGGATCCATGAGTCTGGAACTGCTGGAAGCGCATCAGACGGACGAGGGGCTGGCCATCACGTTCGGAACCGAGGACGGCGTCCAGCGGCTGGTCGGCACTCCGGAAGAGGTCGCCCGCCTCGCCCGCGCCATGCAGCAGGTGGCCGTGCTCGGGCAGCTCAACGAGCACGAGAGCATGTGGCTGGATTCGGTCGCGGTTGGCGACGCGATCGTCAAGCTCGGTGTGGCGCCGGGCGGTCAGACCCGGGTGCTCATCTCCCGGCGATAGCGGGCCGCGAGGCGGTGCGGCCCGCGGAATCAATCCGGGGCGCGAGGCTAGATCTCCAGGCGCGACTCCTCGAGGTCGAGCTCCTGGATCACGCGGTTCATCGTCTCGGTGGAGATCGCCCCCTCGCGCCGGGCCTCCACCAGCGCGTCGCGCTGGGCCGCCAGCACCATCTGCACCACCTGCTGATAGGCCAGCGAGCGGTCCTCGTAGCCATCGTCCTCGATCTTGCCGGCGCGCGCGGATAGCCGCCGCTTGCGGAACTCGTAGGCGCCCCGCAGCCGGTCGAGCGTGTCGTCGCGAGTCCAGTCCTCGGTCCGCAACGCATCGATCTGGGCCAGCGCCGCCTTGGTCGCCACCAGCCGGGCCCGGAGTTCCTCCTCGGCCGCCTCACCACCGTCGGTGATCTTCAGCCGCCGGATCAGGGTCGGGAGCGACAGACCCTGGACGACCAGGGTGGCGAAGATCACGGCGAAGGTGAGGAACAGGATCAGGTCTCGATCCGGGAACGGCGCGCCTCCGGACACGGTCAACGGTACGGCGAGCGCGGCCGCGAGCGACACGGCGCCGCGCATGCCGCTCCACCCGATCACGATCCGCTGCCGGGCGGACGCTCGCAGCTGTCGCTGAGTCGGCCGGCGATCCAGGGCTCGGATCAGATAGGGGACGGTGAACAGCCACACGAAGCGAATGAGCACGGTGGCGCCGCAAATCGCCAGCGCCCACCCGACCACGTCTGACGCCGTGTAGCCGGAGAGCGCCTCGACGATCTGGCGCAACTGGAGGCCAACCAGGACGAACAGGGAGGAGTTGATGATGAAGTCGAGGATGTCCCAGACGAAGAAACCCTGCAGACGGACGCGCGCCGGGATGATGCTCGGCCCGCGCAGACCCATGTAGATGCCCGTCGTGACCGCGGCCAGCACGCCCGAGGCGCCGACGGCGTTGGCGGGGACGAACGCCGCGTAGCCGCTGACGAGCGAGATCGTCACGCTGATCTGGGGGTCGGGCGTGCGTTTGCGGACCTCGGCGATGACCCAACCGACCGCCAGCCCGATCGCGATCCCGCCCGTGGCGTCCGCGACGAGCTGGAGACTCGCGTGGCCGAACGAGAACGACCCGGCCACGACCGCACCGATCGCGACGCGATAGGCCACCAGCGCCGTGGCGTCGTTGAACAGCCCCTCCCCCTCCACCGCGCTGACGATCCGGCGGGGCACGTCGAGGTCGCGCATGATCAGCGCAGCGGCGAGCGGATCCGTTGGGGAGACGATCGCGCCGAGGACGAACGACGGCGCCCAAGCCATGCCGATGACGTCGTGGGCGACGAACGCCACCGCGGTCATCGTCGCGAGCACGAGCCCAACCGAGCTCAGCGTGATCGAGCGGAGGAACCGCCTGATGTCGGCGAGGTTCGCGAAGAACGCCGCGCCGTACACCAGGACTGGCAGGAACACGACCAGCACGACATCCGGGTCGAGCTTGACCGTCGGCACGCCCGGGATGAAGCCGAAGATCGCGCCTCCAATCACGAGGACGATCGGATACGGGATCGACACCCGGCGGGCGAGCGCACCGAGGCCGGCGACCGCCACCAGCAGGCCGCCGATCAGCAGCTCGGCTTGGTTCACGACCTAACCCCCGGTTCGCTCGTGGGGCTCCGCGCCCTCCTGCTGGGTAATCAGCCGGGCTGCCCGCCCGTGGTTGAAGAAGCTGATCGACCACTGCGTGTAGACCAGCAACCGATTGCTGAAGCCGACCAGGTACCAGAGGTGGACGAAGGCCCAGGTGATCCAGGCGATGAACCCGCTGAGCTTCAGGCCCTTGATGTCGGCCACCGCGGCGCCGCGCCCGATCGTGGCCAGGTTGCCCTTATCGATGTAGCGAAACGGCGAGGTGCTCTCGCCGTTCAGGCGCGCCCGCACGACCTTCGCCGCGTAGCGCCCCTGCTGCATCGCCACCGGCGCGACGCCCGGGAAGGTCGTCGCGTCACCCTTGGCGCTGCGGACGCGCACCATGTCGCCGAGCGCGAACACCTCGGGGTGCCCCGGGAGGGTCAGGTCCGGCTCGACCGTTATCCGACCCGCCCGATCAAGCTCGGCCCCGGTCAGCTCGCTCAAGCCGGAGGCCAGGTTCGACGCGGTGACGCCCGCCGCCCAGACGATCGTCCGCGTCGCGATGATCTCCCGCTTGCCGCCCTGGTCTCCGCGCTCGATGGTCACCGACTCGCCGTCGAGATCGACTACGGTCGCGTGCAGCATGGGCGTGACGCCCTTGCGTTCGAGCGAGCGCTGCGCCCTGCGCGAGAGCGAGTGCGGGAAGCTCGAGAGCAGGCGATCTCCGGCCTCGACGAGCAGGATCCGGGCCGTGCGCGAATCGATCGCGCGGAAGTCGCCCTGCAACGTATCGCGGGCGAGCTCGGCGATCTGGCCCGACATCTCGACGCCGGTCGGGCCACCGCCCACGATCACGAAAGTGAGCCAGGCGTTGCGTCGGTCGACATCCGGATCTCCCTCGGCGGCCTCGAAGGCGGCGAGGATCTGGCCGCGGACCGCCACCGCGCTCTCGAGCGACTTCACCTCGGCGGCGTGCTCGCGCCACTCGTCGTGGCCGAAGTAGGAATAGCGCGAGCCCCCCGCCACGATCAGCGTGTCGTACGGGATCGAGTCGGGCGCTGGGACCCCGCCCACGGAGCGCAGGTGAACCTGACGGCCCGCGAGATCAAGGCGCGACGCTTCGGCCATCAGGACCCGGACGTTCCTGGCGCGAGTGAAGATCGCACGCAGCGGATAGGCGATGTCCCCGGGCGACAGTGCCCCGGTTGCCACCTGGTAGGTGAGCGGCTGGAACAGGTGGAAGTTGCGCCGATCGATCAGCGTGACGTCGACGGGGGCACGGCGCAGCTTGTCAACGGCCTGGATGCCGCCGAAGCCGCCGCCGATGACCACCACGCGATGGACGTCGTCCCCGGGCATGTCGGCGAGACCTTACCTACCGGCGCCTTCCGGCTGCCGGCGCCGGGTTCAAGCCGCGCCCGGGCGATGCCGATCCAGGCGGTGATGGAGCAATTGTCGATGCCGGCCGCCCCGGTCCCCGTGCCGCTCGGAACGCCGATCCGGCGCCGGCTGGGTAGGCGGCTGCTCGCCGTGGCCGTGCTCGCCGTGGCCGCTCTGGGATTGCTGATGCACCACAGCGTCGGGCAATACCGGGTGACGTCCTCCTCGATGGAGCCGACCCTTCAGGTCGGGGAACAGGTCGCGGCCGCAAGCCTGGGCACGCCCGCGATCGGGGACATCGTCGTGTTCCATCCGCCCGCGGGCGCCCGACCCGCCAATCCCGAGTGCGGCGTGAGCGATCAGGGGAGCGGATCGACCCAACCGTGCGGCACGCCGGTCACGCAGGAGTCCGAGTCGATCTTCGTCAAGCGGGTCGTGGCCGGGCCGGGTGACTTCGTGTCGATCGTCGACGGCCACGTCATCCGCAACGGGGTTCGGGAAGCCGACTCGTACATCGCACCCTGTGCCGGCGATCAGTCCTGCAACTTCCCGACCCCGGTCCGGGTGCCGGCCGGCGAGTACTACATGCTGGGCGACAACCGCGGCGTGTCGGACGACAGCCGGTTCTGGGGGCCGGTCCCACGCGCCTGGATCATTGGCACCGTGGTGCACTGCTCGTTGCTGGACACGATCTGCAGCCCGGTCCGATCCTAGCCGTCGCTGTCGTCATCCCGCTGCGTGTCGTGGGCGACGTCCTCGGCGGTCACCTTGCGCATCTCGGAGCTGCCCGGATCATTCAGACGCTGCCGGGTCTCCTCGGTCCGAGTGTCGGCGTCGGGAGTCTGAAGCTCGCTCGGGTCCTCGACCCGCGTCGCCGCACTGGACTCCTCAGGGACGAGCGTGGCGTAGGACTTGTTGTCGACGCGCAGCTCCTGGTCGCCGGTGTCGATCCCGTAGTAGTCGCGCAGCTTGCGGTCGCACTCGGCGGAGATGCTCTCTCCGTCCCCAACCTCGGGCGCGTCGCCGATCCGCTGTTGGCTGTACGGCACGCGCAACTCGCCGTTCTCGTCCTTGATCCGGGCGAGCGGAACGTGGGCGATGCGCTTCTCGCCGATGCCGACGGACAGCTCGACGGCCACCCACATCGGATAGCCGTCGTCGGTGGCGAAGATCTCCTTCACCTTGCCGATCGGGTTCTCAGCCTGGTCTGAGATCTTCTTGCCAGGCAGGCTGCTCACATCCTCGATCGGCGCGGTCATCTCTCTCCCTCCTGAAGTTGCCGTCACGGTTCGCCTACCCGATCCGCGCAGGCCCTAAGACCGGTTTCACGCCGACCGCTCAGGGGCATCCGCTACGGCGTGGCGCTGCTGGGTTGGCTGTGGCTCGGCTCCCCGTTCATGGTGATCGGCCTGATCTCGCATGACCGGCGGTTGCTGGCTCTCATCGCGGCACATCACACCGGTTGCGTGGCGGCCGGCTGGACCGGGGTGGCGATGATGTGCCTGGGCGTGGCGACGATGCCCACTCTGCTCGGCAGCGTGATGTTCTGGGTGGGAACGCCGATGGCCGGGCTCGCGGTGTGGCTGCGCCGCGACGACGACCACGGCGGGGGTGGCGGCGATGACCCGGACGTCCCGCCGGTCGACTGGGACGAGTTCGAGCGCTCGTTCTGGGCCGACGTCCGCCGGCGAGGCCAGCCGCCCCGTCGCCCACGCACGCCCTCCGCCCGCTGACCGGCGATCTCGAGCCAGCTCGGCGGCAGCGGTCACGGGACGATCGGCGACGAGCAGCCGATGCCGCTCCCGATCTAGCGCCGGCTAAACGATCTTGCCCGGGTTCAGGTGCCGGCCTGGGTCGAACCCGTCGAACAGCGCGCCGAGCATGGCGACACCCGGGGCCGAGATGTCCTCCAGCAGCCACTGGGCGTGCTCGGTGCCGACGGCATGGTGGTGCGAGAGCGTGGCGCCGTTGTCGACGAACGCCTGCTGAATGGCGGACTTGACGACCTCGTACTCCGCGAGCATCGAGTCATGCGTACTCGCGCCGAACGCGAACGTGAAGTACAGGCAGGCGCCGGCGTGGTAGCTGTGCGAGAGGTGACACATCACGTAGCCCTGGACGCCGAGCTCCGCGAAGGCGCGGTTCGCCGCGGCGGTGACCGCGTCGTAGAGCGGCATGAGGTTGCTCCACGTGGTCGCCGTTTCCGACACGTCGCCAGGGGCTCCCCGGTCGAGCAGGAAGTCGCGGATGTACGGGATGTCGAACTTCTTCTGGTCGTACAGCACGCCGGGGCCCGACCCGATGCACAGTCCGCCGTGACGCTTGACGAGCCTCCCCACCGCACGTCGCTGCGCCGTGACGTGCCGCTCGCTGCCCTCATAGCCAATGAACGAAAGGCACATCTGCTTGGGATCGAATCCCCGGCGGCGGCGCAGGTAGTTCTGCAGGGCAACCGATTGGAGCTTGTCGATGATCGTGGGGTTGACCCGCATGGCCAGCGAGAACTGCGTCTCGTTGGCATCCGAGACGCGCGTCACCGACGCCGAGTACTCGCTACCGGCCAGATCGCGCATCGCCTCCAGGCCATCCGCCCAGGTCGGGAACAGGTAGCCGAGAATCGTGCGCCGCTCGGGAATCCGCCGGACGTGCACCGTGGCCTCGGTGATGATTCCGAGGCGTCCCTCGCTGCCCAGCACCATCTGGCGCACGCTGGGCCCGTTGGAGGCCGCCGGGACCGGCCGGGTCACGAGCAGCCCCGCGGGCGTCACCACGCGCAGTCCCTTGACCATGTCCGCGATGTCGCCGTAGCGGTCGGACTGCATCCCCGAGGACCGGGTGGCGATCCAGCCGCCGAGCGTCGAGTGGGGGAACGAGTCCGGGAAGTGGCCGAAGGTGTACCCGCGCGCGGCCAACTGCTCCTCCAGGCGCGGGCCGAACACACCGGCCTGCACGCGGGCGAGACGGGAGTCGGCGTCGATGTCGAGCACCTGGTCGAGGCGTTCGAGATCGACCGAGATGACCGGACGTGACTCTCCCGTTGGGGCCTCCAGCGACCCGGAGATCGACGAACCGCCGCCGAACGGGATCATGACCGCGTCCGCGCGAAGCGCCGCCTGCACGGTGGCGCTCACCTCGTCCTCGTTTGCCGGCCGCACGACCACGTCGGGTTGGCGGGCCAGCTCGCCTTGCCGCTGCCGGATCAGATCGCGCAGCGACTTTCCCCGCGAGTGGACGACGCGATCGAGCGGATCGCTCGACACCCATGCTTCGCCGACCGCCCGCTCGAGCTCGCTTCGCAGCTCGGACGGCAGGTTCGGCTCGGGGACCCGAAGCCGGTCGAAGGAAATCGGGGCCGCGCCGTTGACGCGGACGTCGACTCCGATCGACTGCTCGATGAACGGCGCCAGCGCCGGCTTGTCCCGGTGCGAGAAGGCAAGCCCCTCCTCGCCCCAGCCCCACCACTTCATCGGCGGCACGAGTCACCCCGGGACGCGCAGAGACTGATCGGATCGAATGGCACAGGACGGAGACTAGGCCGTACAGCGAGGACTCAGCGGGACGTTCTGCGATGGAACCGGCGGCGGGTCTCGCTTGCAGTACACGAGCGTCCCGGCCCGGGCGTCGACGATGCCGACGAAGGGGTAGCTGACGCCCGCGGCCGAGACCGTGCAGCTGAACCTCTGCCCGCCCTTGCCGGGTGGACCGCTCGTGGCGCAGGATGAGTGCTGCAACGGCCCGTCGAGCGTGCCCTGGCTGATCATCGTGGTCATGTCCGCGCGGATGGCTCGATTGATCGCGGCCAACGTCGCGCCGTGTCCTTGCAGGCGCACGGAGTGGGGTGCCTGATCCTCGGCCACCAGGGCCTCGGCCTCGCGATTGGCCTGCACCTCTCCAGCCGGACTCTCGGTCGTGATCTGGTTCGCGGTGCTGCTCCGCACGAAGCGCACGAGCCCGACGATCACGGCCGCGGCGATCACGATCGAGAGGACCCATTGCAACCAGAGCGGCGGGCGCATACCTCGGAGGCTACGACAGGGTGATCAGCGCGTCACAGACCGACGTCACCTCGGAGTCGCTGGACGCAACCACGACGACCGCGCCGCGCCGGGCCTCAGCGATCAACAGTTCGAGGACGACCTGCCGCCAGTGAGGGTCCAGCGCGGACGTGGGCTCGTCGGCGAGGATTACATCCGGTTGGGTGGCCAGCGCGCGTGCGACCGCGACGCGCTGGCGCTGTCCGCCCGACAGCTCACCGACGAGCTGCGCGGTGTGTTCGCCCAACCCGAGCACGGTGAGGGCCGCCGCTGAGCGCTCGGCGACCTCACGTTTCGAGATGCCCTTGGCCTGGAGCGGCAGGGCGACGGTCTCCTGGGCGCTCAGCAGCGGGACCAGGCACAGGTTCTGAAAGACGATTCCCACCGACGCGTCTCTCCACAGCACGACCGGGGAGCCGTCGAGGAGCATCCGGCCGCCCGCCGCGGGGAGCAGACCGCCGATGGCGTAGAGCAACGTCGTCTTGCCCGATCCCGATGGCCCGCCCACCCCCAGCATCTGGCCGGCCCGGACCTGCAGGTCGAGGTTCTTGACGAACACAGTCGCGTCGTCTCGGATCGACAGGCCTTCGGCCTTGAGCTCGCCGACGCTCACTGCTCCTCCCAGGGCATCTCGGCATCTGAAGCGTCTCCGGCGTCGGGTGCGCCTTCACCTCCGCTTGGGGTCTCGGGCCGCAATTCCACCACGCTGTCGGTCACGACCACCCGGAACAGGCTCCCGGCGGGATAAAGGGCAGCCACCTCGGACGGGAGCTGCACGGTGCCGCCTCTGCCGACCACCGCGAAGCGCCGGCCGCCCCGGCCTTCCTCCCCGATCGCCCCGTGCGCGATGGTCATTGTGCGGGGGAAGGCCGCGGCGGTCGTGGCATCGTGCGTGGCGACGATCACCGTGGCGCCGCTGATTTCGCGCGCGCGCCGCAGGCCGTCGATAACCGCGCTGCGGCTGGCCGCGTCGAGGTTGGTGGTCGGCTCGTCGGCCACCAGGACACGCGGGGAGGTCGCCACCGCGCTCGCCATCGCCACCTTCTGCTGCTCGCCGCCTGAGAGCTGGTACACCGGCCGAGCGGCGAGGGGCGCCAGACCGAAGGTGTCGATCAGCTCGTCCGGGGTCCAGCGCAGCGACCAGCGGCGGCGGCGGGCGCCGCGCTGAACAAACGCGAGATTCTCGACCGCGGTGGCGTACGGGATCAGGTTCTCGAGCGGGTCTTGGAGGAGCAGAGCCAGATCGGTAGCGCGCAGCCGGCTTATCCCCCCCTCGTCCAGGCGGGCCATGTCATGCCCAGCGACCAGAACCTTGCCCGCGGTCGGCCGCAGCATTCCGCTCAGCACCGCCAGCAACGTCGACTTGCCAGAGCCGGACGGCCCGAGCAACGCGAGCATCTCGCCGGCGCGCACCTCGAGATCGAGGTTGCGCAGGGCCACGATCGGTCCGTCCTCGCCGGGATAGATGTGGACCAGTCCGGCACAGATCACATCCGCGCCCGTGTGGGGTGACTCAGCCAGCGCTGTCATTGGGTGCCATGCGCAGCAGGATCGGTGACATGCGATGAACGAGGACCGCGGCGACCACGGCCGTGGCCAGCAGGATCACGGCGACGATGAGGGCTGACACCGCCGCGACCAGACCTCCGGGTAGCCCGTACTGGAGGGGGATGAATGCCGGCGCGCCCAGTTCGGGAAGTGAGGGAATCGCCATGATCGCCGCGAGCACACCACCAGCGACGCCGAACAGCGCGGTGAGCGCGAGCACCGCGGACTCCAAGGCCAGCGACCGCGCGAGCGCGGTGCGGGGAACCCCGGTGAGCTCGAGCGCGGTCAGCTCGGTGGCCCGTTGCCGGGTATTTGCGCCGAGCGCTCCCAACGTACTGGCGGCGGCGGCGAGCAGCGCAACGATCGTGGCCACCAGGAGAAAGTCGTCGGCGAGTGCGGGTGCGCTCTGGTCGAGCTGGTGGAGCACCGCCGAAGCGGTCTCGACTCGATCGACGCGCAGGCCCGCCGCCTGCAACCGCGCGAGCGCGTTACTTGGAGCGGCTGGGCCGAGCCAGACCTCGTCGGCGGTGCCCGGGATGGTCGGATCCACCTGCGCGCGACTCAGAAGGTCGAGGTCGACCATCGCGGCATTGGCGCCGACGCGCGGGAGCGCCGACGCGGTGACCGTCGAGCCCACGGTGAACGTGTTGCCGTCAAGGCCGGCGATTTGAACTCCGCCGATGCCGTTGATCGACTGAAGCTCCGTGGTCAGGGCGGCCGGCAGCACCGCCGGACGATCGGCCGGCGAGAACATCGGGGCGGTGGCATATCCGTCAGCACCGATGTAGTTGGCGGTGGCGCCGGCCGGCACGACGAGGGTCAGGCCGCCTCCGGCACTGGACTGGATCCGGACGGACGCATTCGCCGAGCGCCAACCCCCGGGGAACCGGTCGAAAGCCAACGGCGTGGCTGGTGAGCCTGCCGAAAGATGGGTGGGCGTGAACTGGACCGTGCCCGAGGTCGGGGCGTTGTGCCCCGGCGCCGGGATCAGGCCGAGTCCCGCGAGCCGACATCCGCTGGAGCATGCGTCACCGAGCGACGCTCCGTATCTCCACGCGCCGGGGTGGAGTCGTCCAAGGTCGATGATCGTGGTCCCGTCCTGGGGGTTGAAAGCCCACAGACCGACCTCGAGATTCTGCAAGGCGCGGCCTGGCCCGGAGAGCTCAGCGGTCGCCGTCAGCTGCACCAGCCCGCCCGGGAGGGTGATCGCCGGAGCGGTCGGCGGCGCGAGCAAGCGACCCGTTGCGGCCAGCGACGTGTCCGAGATGCCGTGGGGCCATGCCAGCGCGGCGTTGAGCCGGGACGCATCGACCGCCAGCACGGTCGAGCTTGGCGTGGTTATCTGCACCGCGGCCATCGCGTAACGCCCGCGCGGATCCACCCGGTCAACCGCCTGCTCGAGCCCGACTCCGCGCGGGGTGACGGTGACGAGCTCCTTCGCTCCGACGGTGAACGTGGCCGCGGTAGCCCGGTTGGTGTGCGCGACCGACCAGGCGGAGACCGC
>Ga0335074_10008561_pt1 | contig 14213 bp, 10 predicted proteins | sample Lox_Sample_23_FD_206715 | JGI IMG/M metagenome (GOLD analysis project Ga0335074, IMG submission 206715) | Soil microbial communities from Loxahatchee National Wildlife Refuge, Florida, United States - Lox_Sample_2.3 | ecosystem: Environmental > Terrestrial > Soil > Wetlands | place: USA...
GGCTACCGCGGCGGGCCAGCCGCGGTTTACGCTCGGGATCATGAAGGTGAGCTGTGCCGAGTGCGGATGCGTGGTGGAGGCCGGAGTCCGGGTGGTGCCGTGCGGCAAGCAGGACTGCTGCTGCCAGCATCTGCCGGTGCGGGCCTGAGCCGAGCTGGGCGGATCAGCGCCGGGCCGGTGACCGGGCGCCCGCGAGCAGGCGGTCGACCGCTTCGGTGACCGTCTCGGCCAGCGGGGGCCACGGGAACCGCGGCCGGGAGATGCGCAGGCTGACGATGCCGTGCAACTGCTGCCAGATCAGCAGGGCGGTGAAGAACGCCTGCTCGTCGGCTGGCTCGGCGCCGATGCAGCGGGCCACCGCGTCGATCAGCCGCCGGAACGCCACGATGCCAGGGAATGCCTCGGGGGGCATGTCCGCGGGCATCGGCAGCGGGTTGGCGAACATCACCTGGTAATGGCCCGGGTGCGCCAGGCCGAACTCGCAGTAGGCCAGGCACCCGGCCCGGACCTGCTGGCACAGATCCGAGCTCTCCTCCCGCGACTCGTCCTGCAGCCGGACCAGCTCGCCGAAGCGGCGTTCGGCCACGGCCACGGTCAGCGATTCGATATCGGCGAAGTGCAGGTAAACCGAGGTCGCGGCGACGCCCGCCTCGCGGGCGACCGCGCGCAGCGTCAGCGGCGGGGCGGCCGGGTCGGCCAGCAGGCGGCTGGCGGCCTCGATGATCTCGTCGCGGAGCCGCGCTCCCTGGCCCCGGGGGTTCCGCTGCCGGGCCGGCCCGTGCTTGGCGGGCGGCTGCTCGCGGTGCCCTTGCGCGATGGCGCGCTGCCTGGCGGAGCGCTGCTCCGCGGTCATCTGCGGTACGGGGCGCTGCTCGGCGGGCATCTGCTCGGCGGGCATCTGCTCGGCGGGCATCTGCTTGGCGGGCATCCCCGGCCTCCCTTCCGGCGCGGCCCCGGGTCTTCCATCCGGCCAGGACCGCTTAAGACTACATCTGTTGCGCTACAGCTGAACTTTTTCGCGAGAACTACTTGACGCCTGTAAGGCTACATCCGTACAGTCATCTTAACACAACAGTCGTAGCCTTACAGATGTACAGCTGGAGATCCCCATGAGCGCGACCCTCGCACCGCCCGTCAGTACCGCTTCGCCCCAGGCCCGGACACAGGCTGACGCCCTGGCCAGCACGATCTATGCCCGACGCTGGTACACCCTCGGCGTGCTGTGCCTGAGCCTGCTGATCATCGTGGTCGACTCCACGATCGTGAACGTGGCGCTGCCGACGTTCACCCGCGACCTGCGCGCGAGCGCGAGCGGACTGCAGTGGATCGTCGACGCCTACACCCTGACGTTTGCCGCCCTGCTGCTGCTGGCGGGGGCCATCGCGGACCGCTACGGCCGGCACTACGCGCTGACCGCCGGGCTGGCCGTCTTCGCCGCCGGATCGCTGGCCGCGGCGTTCACCCAGACCACCGCCGAGCTCATCGCGGCCCGGGCCGTAATGGGCATCGGCGGCGCGTTCATCATGCCGGCCACCTTGTCCATCATCACCAGCGTGTTCACCGACCCGGCCGAGCGCACCAAGGCCATCGGCCTGTGGTCCGCGGTCAGCGGCCTGGGTGTCGCGATCGGCCCGGTGGCCGGCGGCTGGCTGCTGACCCACTTCAGCTGGGACTCGATCTTCCTGGTCAACCTGCCGATCGTGGCGGTCGCCCTGGTCGCCGGGCGCTGGCTGGTCCCGGCGTCGCGCGCGCCGCACGCCAGCCGTCTCGACCTGACCGGCGCCGTGCTGTCCGTCGCGGCGTTCAGCGTGCTGACCTACGCGATCATCGAGGCGCCCGGCAACGGCTGGCTGTCCGTCACCACCCTCGGCCTGGGCGTGGCCTCGGTCGCCCTGCTGGCCGTGTTCGTCGCCTGGGAGGCGCGCAGCGACCACCCCATGCTGCCGCTGCACCTGTTCCGTAACCCGCGCTTCACCGGCGCCGGGCTGACGATCACGGTCCTGTTCTTCGCCCTGTCCGGCGTGGTGTTCCTGAACTCCCAGATCCTCCAGTTCGTGCTCGGCTACAGCCCGCTGGCCGCCGGAATCCGGGCGCTGCCGTCCGCGGCTGCGCTGGCCATCTTCAGCCCGGTCGGCGCGGCCCTGGCCAAGCGGGCCGGCACGCTGGCGCCGGTGGCGCTCGGCCTGACCGCGGTGACCGCCGGGCTGGCCATGTTCGCGACCGCTTCCGCGGCATCTGGCTACGGGCACTACATCCTGGCCATGGTCGTCGTCTGTGCCGGGATCGGGCTGGCCATGTCGGCCGCGACGTCGGCGTCCATGCAGGAACTGCCGCCGGCCATGGCCGGGGTGGGCTCGGCGGTCAACGACACCACCCGCAACATGGGCAGCGTCCTCGGCGTGGCCGTGATGGGCAGCGTCACCGCGTCGGTGTTCGCCGGCCGGATGGCGCACCTGGCGCACGGGACCGCCGGGTCGATCGGCGCGGCGGTGGCGATCTCGCACCGTACCGGCGGCGCCTACGAGGCGGCGCTGCGGCACGCGATCGACGGCGCCTTCGTCACCGGCGCCGACCGGGCCGTCCTGGCAGGCGCGATCGCGACGGCGGCCGGCGTGCTGATCGCCTTCCGCACGCTCCGCGCCGCCCGTCCGGCCACAGCCCAGGCGTCAACGCCGGCACCGGCCCCGGTCGGCGCGGTTCGCGGCTGAGACGTCGGCTGGCCCACCGGCTTCGTGAGCCGACCCGGTCAGTACCTTGGCTGGCCGGATGCCGGTGAACCGGAAAGGGCGCGGCTGATCGCCTCGGCGAACCCGGCCTCGCGGTGGTCCGTCCACCGGGACACCGCGGCGACGGCCGGAACCGGCGGCACGCCTTCGCCCGGCGAGGGTACGGATGCGGGGGTCGCGTCCTGAGGCGCTAAGCGGTCTGCCAGTAGACCGTGTAGTACTCGTGGGCGGCCCGGCTGACCGGGATCAGCATGACCGGCTTGCCGCCGGAGACGGCGCCGAACGTCATCGGCTGGGTGGCGGTCTGCTGCACCGAGGAGAGCTCCAGGGCCGGCGTCAGCGCACCGGGGTTGCGGGGGTACACGCCGCTCAGCACGACCGGCCCGTACGTGACCGCCTGCACGGCGGGATGGTCGGGCGTGGGCTCGAAGGCCAGCCGCATGGGCAGCACGACCGCCAGCACGTCCCCGGCCTGCCAGTGCCGCCGGATCGCGACCCAGCCTCCGGCCGCCGCGGCCGGGATCAGCGCTCCGTTCAGCATGACCACCGGCGGCCCGTCGACCCAGCCCGGCACGCGGACCCGCAGCGTCATCGTGGCCGCGCCGGACACCACGGACAGGCTGATCGCCGGATCGTCGGGGAACCCGGTCGCCTGTTGCAGCACGAGTCCGGCGATCCGGGTCCGCGAGGGGATGAACAGGTTGACGTACAGGCCGTCCGCGTCGCGGGTGTAGATGGTGTCGGCGAACTTGGCCTGCGTTTCCAGCCCGGTTGCGGTGTCGCAGGTGAAGGTGTCCCAGTCGGTGGCGTAGACGTCCGGGTCGCCGCCCGGGAAGTAGTTCAGCGGCTGGCGCTTGAACGCTCCGGCGGACAGGCCCGTGTAGTAGCAGTTGAAACCGTGCGGCGAGGCGGGGTCCTGCTCCCCCAGCATCTGGTTGAACAGCGTGCGCTCGTAGTAGTCGATCAGGTCGGTCCGGGTCAGCTGGTGGAAGTGCAGCAGCCTGGTCAGCTTGAGCAGGTTGTAGCTGACGCAGTTCTCGCAGGTGAAGTTGGACAGCTGCCCGGCTACCACGTCGGGCTGCTGGAAGTGCTCGTAGTTGCCGGCCCCGCCGATGACGTAGACGTGGTGGCCGGTCACCAGGTCCCAGAAGTTCGTGGCGATGTCGTGGTACTTGGCGCTGCCGGTCTCCTCCCACATCCGGACGCACGCGATGATCTTCGGCGTGGTCACGTTCGCCTGCAGCCCGGGCAGGTTGTCGACCCCGGCCGCGAGCGGGTCGAGCACCTGCGCGTGGTAGAACCGCTGGGCGGTGGCCAGGTACCGCTCCCGGCCGGTGATCGTGTACAGGTTGGCCAGGGCTTCGGGCAGGCCGCCGAATTCGGTCTGCAGCACCATCTGCATCTGCGCGTAGGGCAGGCGCCCGGTGCGCCAGTCCACCCAGTCGGCGAGCTTGACCGCGACGTCGAGCGCCTGGTCGTCGCCGGCCAGCTGGTGCTGGTCGATCAGCCCGGCCAGGTACTTGTGGATCATGTAGTACGGCGACCAGACGTACTGGCCCGCCTCCAGCCAGTCGAAGAAGACCTCGGGGAACGCGGACAGGTACCCGGGATGAAAGCCCGCCTGCCGCGCCCGGGCCTGCAGGGCGGCGAGCTGGCTGACCAGGTAACGCCCGCGGGCCAGCGCCTCGTCGTTCCCGGTGTTCGCGTAGGTCAGCGCGAGCGCCGACATCAGGTGCCCGGTGGTGTGCCCGCGCACCTGGGAGTTGGGCTGCTCCCAGCCGCCGCACGGCACGGCCGGCGACGGCAGGCCGTAGTTCAGCCGGAACGAGCGGAGCATCCGGTCCGGATCCAGGAACAGCAGGTAGGCGGTGTTCCGGCCCTGGTTGCCCAGGAACGGGCTGTCGAGCAGCTCCACGTCCCGCAACGGCAGCGCGGCGGTCCGCCCGGCCGTGCCGTCCGGCGCGTATCCGCCGGGGACCGGCTGCGCGTTCTGCGCGCCGGACAGCCCGGCACCCGGCGGGCCCGAGGCGCTGCCGAACGAGGGACCGTTCACCAGGGCCTGCTCGGCGACGAGGGCGCCGACGCCGAGCGCGACCAGCGCCTCGCGCCGGCTCAGGCCGTTGAGGCCTGTCCGGCCGGCGGGGCCTGTCGAGCCGGCCGCCTTATTCACATCCGAGATCCTTTGCCCGTCCTCGCCCCGGTCATGATCGTACCCACCAGCCCCCCGGGTGCTAACGACCGCGAGCCGCCCGGCGGTTCCTGCAAGGCCAGTTATTACCGGCCTCTTACGGGCCCGGGGATCGTTGAGCCGGAGCCCGCGGACGGCCGTAGTTGTGGGTAGTGGCCAGCGCTCGCGGCAGCCGCCAGGTCAATGAGCCGCAATCATCGAACGCTCCCGGGCTCAGTGATCGCTCGTCTCCTCCTATCCGTGTAGGCGCCGCGGGCACTGGCCACCGGCCTGCCCGGGCGGCGGCTAGCCGTGCAGGACCAGGGCGGCGAGCGCGGCCAGCGCGACCGTGACCGCGGCGCCGCTGCCGTGCAGGGCGACCATGCGGCCGGCGAAGGAGGGCCCGGGCCGGCCGGGATCGGCCCGGCGGGCGGCGCGGGTGTTGACCATGAACCAGCCCAGCCCCACGCAGGCCGTGGCGGCCGCCAGCCCGAACCCGATCCAGCCCAGTGCCCGGTTGTGCACCAGCGAGAAGCCCAGCCAGAAGGCGAGCCCGGTGATGCCCGCGGCCGGGTGCGCGAACTCCACCAGCGACCGCCCGCTGGGCAGGACCGGAGCGTGCTTGGCCGCGACCAGCGAGGGCGGATCCCACCGCTCCCGGGCCGCCCGCCGGGCCTCGCGCCGCGAGGGCGCAGCCGGTGAGACAGATGCCGGTGCGGCCGGGACGGTGGCCGGCTGCGGGCTGGGGGTAGCGGGTGCGGCCGCTCGGGCGCGCCCGAGGCTGCTCGTGGCCAGGACGTAGAACCCGGCTCCGGCGGTGAACGCCCACAGCACCAGCACCACGATGGCCATCTCGCTCCTTCCCGCAGCCCGAATGTACCCGGCCTGCCTCAGCGACCGGATCGGAGGTTGTTCCTGGGAGGATGGGCCGGACCACTCCGCGGGCGGACCCCCGTCAACCTGCGCAGACCACGGTGCGTGACGAATTTTGCGTTTCGCCTGCAAACCGGCGAGAGCCGCTATACAATGAATAATCCTGTAAACACAGGGTGTATTTGAAAGTATGTTCCGGGATGCCGGGTCAGCACCGCTAACCTGGCTCTGGGCAACCACCGCCTCCGACCAGGTCACCTGCGGGGTCCGTGAACACGGATGGTGACCACGAACCACGGTTCGTTCGGGATAAAAAAGGTTTTCCCGGGTAGGGGCGGCTGACGGAGGAGTACGGCTCAAAGGGGAACGATGAGGCCGGTCATTGGCATAACCGCATACGACGACCAGGCGGAGTGGCGCAAGTGGAATGCCCGGGCCGCGCTGCTTCCTTACGCGTACGTGAACGCCGTGCGGCGCGGCGGCGGCCGGCCGGTCCTGCTGCCGCCGGGCGGGGACCAGGACGAGGCCAGCGCGACCGTCGCCGGCCTGGACGGCCTGGTCGTGTCGGGCGGCCCGGACGTCGATCCGGCCCGGTACGGCCAGGAGCGCCACCCGCGGACCCAGCCCGCCGTGCCGGTCCGGGACGCCTGGGACCTGGCCGTCACCGGCGCCGCGCTGACTGCGGGCGTACCGGTGCTGGCCATCTGCCGCGGCATGCAGATCCTGAACGTCTGCCGGGGCGGCACGCTGCACCAGCACCTGCCGGAGATGGTCGGCCATGAGCGGCACGAGGGCGGGCTGGGCTACTACGGGCGGCACCAGGTGGGGGTCAGCCCGGACAGCATGCTGGCCGGCATCTTGCCCGAGCTGGGCCTGTTCGACGTGCCCACCCACCACCATCAGGCCGTTGACCTGCTCGGCGACGGGCTGCGGGCGGTCGCGTGGGAGGAAGACGGCACGGTCGAAGCGGTCGAGGCGGGCCATTCCGAACTCGGCGGCCTGGGCGGCTTCGTGCTCGGCGTCCAATGGCATCCGGAGCAGGGCGATGATATGCGATTGTTCGACGCCCTGGTCGGGGCCGGGACCGAGCGGGCTAGTGCACGTGCACGCGTGCTGGCACCTATGATCTAATCTCAGCAGTGCTGAATGCGCAGTGCTCATTATCGGTGATCAGGAGTTAGCACGTGCCGGGAGGCTCGCCCGCCATCGTCGCCGCGGTGTTCCGCGCGGTGCGGACGGGAAATGCCTTCGAGGAGACCGTCGAGCGGCTGCTCGAAGGCGTCAAGCTAGGCGTCTACGCGCCGGGTGACAGGCTGCCCCCGGAACGGGAACTGACCCGCAGGCTCGGCGTCAGCCGGATCACGCTGCGGGAGGCGCTGCGCGAACTGGCCGCGGCCGGCTACGTGGAGACCAAGCGCGGGCGGTTCGGCGGGACGTTCATCATCCGGCAGCCCGAGCCCCTCGTCCCCGACGAGCTCACCGCCGCCGCGCGCGACATGGCGAGCGGGCTGGACGACGCGCTGACGTTCCGCCGGGTGGTGGAGACCGGTGCGGCCGAGATGGCGGCCCGGGCCAGCCTGAGCAGGCAGCAGCGGGAGAGCCTGGCCGAGTGCCTGACCGCCATGCAGGACGCCGGCTCGTTCGGCTACCGGCAGGCCGACACCCGGCTGCACCTGGCCATCGCGGACGCGGCGGGGTCGCCGCTGCTGACCGCCAGCGTGGTCGAGGCCCGGGTCCGGCTGGTCGACCTGCTCAACGCCATCCCCATGCTGGAACGCAACCTCGAGCACGCGAACGTCCAGCACACCGCGATCGTGCGGGCCATCTTGGCCGGCGACCCGGAGCGGGCCCGGCGCACGATGGAAGAGCACGTGGCCGGGACCGCGGCGCTGCTGCGCGGTTTCCTCGGCGACGTCCTCGGTTCCTGAGCACCTTCGGCGGCCGCGGCCACCTCGACGGCCGCGGTGCGGCCGGCTGACGGCGGCTCTTGACATGCTCCCTGGCTCGGTGCGTGAATACCTTCATTCAATGGACCAGTTCCAGCCATATTTGCTTCTCCCAGGGAGATCGCATGGCCGACGACGTAGCCGCCGCGCAAGCGGCAAGCGATGACGAGACCCGCCTCCACGAGCTTGGCTACGCGCAGGAACTTCGCCGGCGGATGTCAGGATTCTCGAACTTCGCCGTGTCGTTCACGATCATCTCGATCCTGTCCGGCTGCCTGACCCTGTACGGGTACGGCATGAACACCGGCGGCCCGGCCATCATCGTCTGGGGCTGGCCGATCGTCGGGATCATGACGCTCATGGTCGGGCTGTCCATGGCCGAGGTCTGCTCCAGCTTCCCCACGGCGGGCGGCCTGTACTACTGGGCGGCCAAACTGGCCCCGAGGAACGGGGCGGCCTGGTCCTGGTTCACCGGCTGGTTCAACTTCCTGGGCCAGGTCGCGATCACCGCGGGCATCGACTTCGGCGCCGCGTTCTTCATCAACGCGTTCCTGAACCTGGCCTGGGGGGTCAGCACCGCGCACTGGGTCACGATCGTGATCTTCGCCGGCGTGCTGCTCCTGCACGGCACCTTGAACCAGTTCGGCATCCGGCTGGTCGCGCTGCTGAACGACGTGAGCGTCTGGTGGCACATCACCGGCGTGCTGATCATCGTGGCCGTGCTGGCCTTCGTGCCGTCCAAGCACGCCTCGACCACCTACGTGTTCACCAACATCGTCAACAACACCGGCTGGCACAGCACGTTCTACGTGCTGCTGCTCGGCCTGCTGCTGGCCCAGTACACGTTCACCGGGTACGACGCGTCGGCGCACATGACCGAGGAGACGCACAGCGCCGCGCGCAGCGGCCCGCGCGGCATCGTGATGTCGATCCTGGTCTCGCTGATCGCGGGCTGGGTGCTGCTGATCGGGATCACGTTCGCGATCCAGGAGCAGCACTACTCGCTCTACACCGGCGCGCTGGTACCGCCGGCCCAGATCTTCATCACCGCGATCGGGGGCACCGGCGCCAAGCTGCTGCTGCTGGTCATCATCGGCGCGCAGCTGTTCTGCGGGATGAGTTCGGTCACCGCGAACTCGCGGATGATCTACGCGTTCTCCCGGGACGGCGCCCTGCCCGGCTCGAACCTCTGGCACCAGGTCAACAAGCGGACCAGGACCCCGACCAACGCGATCTGGCTGGCCGCCGGGGGCGCGCTGATCCTGGGCCTGCCGTACCTGTGGAACAGCGCGGCCTATGCCGCGGTCACCGCGATCGCCACCATCGGGCTGTACATCGCGTACGTCGCGCCGACCTTCCTGCGGCTGCGCCAGGGCGCGAGCTTCAAGCGGGGCCCGTGGCACCTGGGCCGGTGGAGCTACCCGGTCGGCTGGATCGCGGTCGCCTGGGTGGTGTTCATCACCATCTTGTTCATGCTGCCCACCGCGAGCCCGATCGGCTGGGGAAACTTCAACTACACCGTGATCGCCGTGCTGGTGGTGATCGGCTTCGCGGGCATCTACTGGGCGGTCTCGGCGAAGAACTGGTTCACCGGGCCCAAGGTCCAGGGCACGGCTGAGGAACTGGCCGCGATCGAGCGGGAGCTGTCGGCCTGATGGCCCCGGACTCGGGGACGCCGCGGCCCGGGCTGCTGACCCTGGAGCAGTTGCGGTCCGCGGTCGGCGCGGGCGAGATCGATACCGTGGTGCTGGCCTTCACCGACATGCAGGGCCGGCTGGCGGGCAAGCGGCTGTCGGCGGAGTTCTTCCTGGAGGAAGTGGCCGAGAACTTCTCCGAGGGCTGCAACTACCTGCTCGCGGTGGACGTCGACATGAACACCGTGGACGGGTACGCGATGTCGTCCTGGGAGCGCGGGTACGGCGACTTCGTCATGACCCCGGACATGGCCACGCTGCGGCGGGTGCCGTGGCACGAGGGCACCGCCATGGTGATCGCCGACCTGACCTGGCTGGACGGCGCGCCGGTCGCGGCCTCGCCCCGGCAGATCCTCAAGGCGCAGATCGCCCGGCTGGCCGAGCGCGGCCTGGTGGCGCTGGCCGGGACCGAGCTGGAGTTCATCGTCTACCAGGACACCTACGAGGAGGCGGCGGCCAAGAACTACTACGACCTGGTCCCGGCCAACGCCTACAACGTGGACTACTCGATCCTGGGCACGTCCCGGGTCGAACCGCTGCTGCGCCGCATCCGGCTGGGGATGGCCGGAGCCGGGCTGTACGTGGAATCGGCCAAGGGCGAGTGCAACCTGGGCCAGCACGAGATCGCGTTCCGCTACGCCGAGGCGGTGACCACCTGCGACAACCACTCGATCTACAAGACCGGGGCCAAGGAGATCGCCGCCCAGGACGGCGTCTCGATCACCTTCATGGCCAAGCCGAACGCGCGGGAGGGAAATTCCTGCCACATCCACCTGTCGGTGCGCTCCGCTTCCGATGGTGCCCCGGTCATGGCCTCCGATTCCGGCTCTTACGGGATGTCGAAGCTGGGCGAGCATTTCCTGGCCGGCCTGCTGGACGCGATGCGCGAGCTGACCCTGTGCTACGCGCCGAACATCAACTCCTACAAGCGCTACGTGCCGGGCAGCTTCGCGCCGACCTCGGTACGCTGGGGCCCGGACAACCGGACCTGCGCGCTGCGGCTGGTCGGGCACGGCTCCTCGCTGCGGGTGGAGAACCGGACGCCCGGCGGTGACGTGAACCCGCACTTGGCCGTGGCGGCGATGATCGCCGCGGGCCTGCACGGCATCGACCACGAGCTGCCGCTCGAGCCGCCGGTGACCGGCAACGCGTACAACGACACCGATGTGCGCGTGCCGACGACCTTGCGCGACGCCCTGGAGCTGTGGGAGAAGAGCGGGCTGGCCCGGCAGGCGTTCGGCGCCGAGGTGGTCGAGCACTACGCCAACTACGCCCGGGTCGAGCTGGCCGCCTACGACGCCGCGGTGACCGACTGGGAGCTGCGGCGCGGCTTCGAACGCCTGTGACCGGGGGTTTTACGACGCCATGACTGTCTTTACGGTACTCAACCCTGCCACCGAGGAGCCGGTCACCACCGTGACCCAGGTCTCCGCGGAGGAGACCGATCTCGCGATCGCCCGGGCCTCGGCCGCGCTGCCCGCGTGGCGCGCGGTCGCGCCCGGCGACCGGGCCCGGCTGCTGCGCGCGTTCGCGGCGGTGGTGGATGCCCACGCTGCTGAGCTCGCTGACCTGGAGGTGGCGGGCTCCGGGCACCCGGTCGGGGCGGCCCGCTGGGAGGCCGGGCAGGTCCGGGACGTCCTGATGTACTATTCGGCGGCGCCGGAGCGGCTGATCGGCCAGCAGATCCCGGTGCCCGGCGGGCTGAACGTCACGTTCCACGAGCCGGTCGGCGTGGTCGGCCTGATCGTGCCGTGGAACTTCCCGATGCCGATCCTGTCCTGGGGCATGGCGCCCGCGCTGGCCGCGGGCTGCACCGTGGTGGCCAAGCCGGCCGAGGCCACCCCGCTGACCGCGATCCGGATCGGTGAACTGGCTTTGGAGGCGGGCCTGCCTCCCGGGGTGTTCACCGTGCTGCCGGGCAAGGGCAGCGTGGTCGGGCAGCGGCTGGTCGACCATCCTGCCGTCCGCAAGATCGTCTTCACCGGGTCGACGGAGGTGGGCCGTTCGATCATGGCTTCGTGCGCGCAGCAGGTGAAACGGGTCACGCTGGAGCTGGGCGGCAAGAGCGCCAACATCATCTTCGCCGACTGCGACCTGGAGCGGGCCGCGGCCACCGCGCCGTACGCGGTGTTCGACAACGCGGGGCAGGACTGCTGTGCCCGGTCCCGGATCCTGGTCCAGCGGTCGGTGCTCGACAAGTTCATGGCGCTGTTCGAGACCGCGGTTTCCAGTGTCGTGGTGGGCGACCCGGCCTCGGCGGCGACCGAGATGGGGCCGCTGATCTCGGCGTCGCACCGTTCGCACGTGGCCTCATTCGTCCCATCCGATGCTCCGGTCGCCTTCCGCGGGCACGCGCCGTCCGGGCCGGGGTTCTGGTACCCGCCGACCGTGCTGGCTCCGGTGGGGCCGGACGATCCGGCCTACACCGAGGAGGTGTTCGGCCCGGTGGTGACCGTGACGCCGTTCGCCGACGAGGCGGAGGCGGTTGCTATCGCGAACGACACCCCGTACGGCCTGTCCGGGTCGATCTGGACCGCCGACGTGGGCCGGGCCATCCGGGTGGCCCGCGCGGTGGAGACCGGCAACCTGTCGGTGAACTCGCACTCGTCGGTGCGGTACTGGACGCCGTTCGGCGGCTTCAAGCAGTCCGGCCTCGGCCGTGAACTCGGGCCCGACGCCCCCGACGCGTTCACCGAGACCAAGAACGTCTTCATCTCGACGGAGTGAGTGAGCCGAAGGGCGCCGGCGCCGTCTGGACTGAGGAGCGAAGCGACGAGGGAAGACGGCGCCTAGAGGGCGCCCGGAGGCGAGCGAACGAAAGGTAGGGCTCATGAGCTTGCGGTTGCAGGACCGGGTGGCGGTCATCACGGGGGCGGGCAGCGGGATCGGGCTGGCCAGCGCGCGCCGGCTCGCCGCCGAGGGGGCCCTGGTGGTGGCGGTCGACATCGACGAGGCGGCGGGCAAGGCGGCCGCGGCCGCGGTCGGCGGCGAGTTCATCTCGGCTGACGTGGCCAGCGAGGACGACGTCCAGCGGCTGTACGAGTCGGTGGTGGCCCAGCACGGGCGGGTGGACATCGCGTTCCACAACGCCGGGATCTCGCCGCCGGAGGACGACTCGATCCTGACCACCGGACTCGAGGCCTGGCATCGGGTCCAGCAGGTCAACCTGACCTCGGTCTACCTGTGCTGCAAGCACGTGATCCCGCACATGCAGCGGCAGGGCAAGGGGTCGATCGTCAACACCGCCTCGTTCGTGGCCGTGCTGGGCGCGGCCACCTCGCAGATCTCCTACACCGCGTCCAAGGGCGGGGTGCTGGCGCTTTCCCGTGAGCTCGGCGTGCAGTTCGCCCGGGAGGGCATCCGGGTCAACGCGCTGTGCCCCGGCCCGGTGAACACCCCGCTGCTGCAGGAACTGTTCGCGTCCGATCCGGAACGGGCGGCGCGGCGGCTGGTGCACATCCCGATGGGCCGATTCGCCGAGGCCGACGAGATCGCGGCCGCGGTGGCCTTCCTGGCCAGCGACGACGCCTCGTTCATCACCGCCTCGAGCTTCCTGGTCGACGGCGGCATCAGCGGTGCGTACGTGACACCGTTGTAGAGCTGAGGCTCAGGGGGAGCGGAGGGTGCGCAGGCGGATGGTGACGGGCATGGCGCGCAGTTCGGCCAGCACGTCCTCGCTGTACTCCGAGCCGATGTCGGTCAGCACGTAGCCGAGCTCGTCCCTGGTCCGCAGCAGCTGGCCCTCGACGTTGACGCCGTGCTGGGCCAGCACGCCGTTGATCGAGGCCAGCACGCCGGGCACGTTGCGGTGCAGGTGCGCCAAGCGGTGCGCGCCGCTGGTCACGCCCAGCGCGATCTCCGGCAGGTTGACGCTGAGCGAGGTGGCGCCGGAGGCCATGTAGTCGGCCAGCTTGCCGGCGACGAACTCCCCGATGTCCTGCTGGGCCTCCTCGGTCGAGCCGCCGATGTGCGGGGTGAGGATGACGTTCGGCAGCCCGCGCAGCTCGGAGACGAACTCCTCTCCCCGGCTCTTCGGCTCGTCGGGGAACACGTCGATGGCCGCCCCGGCGATGTGCCCGGACTCGACGTGCCGCCGCAGCGCGGCGTGGTCCACCACGAAGCCGCGGGACAGGTTGAGGAACAGCGACCGGGGCCGCATGGCGGCGAACTCGGCCTCGCCGAAGAAGCCGCGGTTGCCGTCCCGCCCGTCCACGTGCAAGGTGACGGTCTCCGCCGACTCCAGCAGCTCGGTCAGGGTCGAGCAGCGCCGCGCGTTGCCGAGGGCCAGCTTGTCGGCGATGTCGTAGAAGCAGACGGACATGCCCAGGTTCTCGGCCAGCACGGACAGCTGGGTGCCGATGTTGCCGTAGCCGACGATGCCGAGCTTGCGGCCGCGCACCTCGTGGCTCCCGGCGGCCGACTTGTCCCAGTGGCCCTCGTGCATCTGGGCGTTCTTCTCCGGCAGCCGCCGGGCCATGGCGATGATCTCGGCCAGCGCGAGTTCGACCACGCTGCGGGTGTTGGAGAACGGCGCGTTGAACACGGCCACGCCGCGCCTGCTCGCAGCGGCCAGGTCGATCTGGTTGACCCCGATGCAGAACGCGCCGACCGTCACCAGGTCCGGCGCCGCGTCCAGGACCCGGGCGGTGACCTGGGTGCCCGACCTGATGCCGAGCAGGTGCACCCCGCGCAGGGCGTCGATGAGCTCGTCCTCGCCGAGGGCACGGGGCAGCGAGGAGACCTCGTAGCCCTCCTTGGCCAGCCGCGCCGACGCGTCGGGGTGGATGTTCTCGACCAGCAGTGCCCT
>Ga0335074_10008564_pt1 | contig 14210 bp, 9 predicted proteins | sample Lox_Sample_23_FD_206715 | JGI IMG/M metagenome (GOLD analysis project Ga0335074, IMG submission 206715) | Soil microbial communities from Loxahatchee National Wildlife Refuge, Florida, United States - Lox_Sample_2.3 | ecosystem: Environmental > Terrestrial > Soil > Wetlands | place: USA: Florida...
CGCGGAACTCAACCCCCTCGGCCGCCATCTGCGCCATGCGGCGGTCGATCAGGTGCTTTTCCATCTTGAAGTCGGGGATGCCGTAGCGCAGCAAGCCGCCGATCCGATCGTTCTTCTCGAACAGTGTGACCGCATGTCCGGCGCGCGCCAGCTGCTGGGCGCAGGCCATGCCCGCCGGCCCGGAGCCGACCACCGCGACCTTCTTGCCGGTCTTTTTTGCCGGCACGAGCGGGACGATCCAGCCCTCTTCCCAGCCACGGTCGACGATCGCGCATTCGATCGTTTTGATCGTGACCGGGTTCTCGTCGATGTTGAGCGTGCAGGCCGCCTCGCACGGCGCCGGACAGATGCGACCGGTGAATTCCGGGAAATTGTTGGTCGAGTGGAGAACAGTCAGCGCGTTCTTCCATTGGTCGCGATAGACGAGGTTGTTCCAGTCCGGGATGATGTTGTTGACCGGGCAGCCGTCGTGGCAGAACGGGATGCCGCAATCCATGCAGCGTGACGCTTGCGCGCGCAGCGTCGGTTCCGGCAGCGGCTCGAGAAATTCACGCCAATTTTTTACCCGCTCCACCACCTTCTCGTAGTGGCGGTCCTCGCGTTCGACCTCAAGGAACCCGGTCGGCTTGCCCATCGACCCGCTTTCGAACCAGCCTTGGGGGACTGGTCATAGATACTGACTTATCTCAATCTTGCCTCATCGGAGGATAGATATCAACGCATCTGCACACGCAAGAGGCATGCCCATTCGCTGAGCCGATCGACCGGAAGAACAGACTGTCGTCCCGGCGCTCGCCGGGGCGACAGTGCCATGGCAGCCTTACTCTGCCGCGGCGCGGGTCGCCTCGGACTCCGCTTTCAGCTCGAGGAGCGCGCGGCGGTAGTCCCTCGGCATCACCTTGACGAAGGCGGCGACGGTGTTGTCCCAGTCTTCGAGCAGCTGGCGGGCCCGCTTGCTGCCGGTCAGCAGGTGGTGGCGCTCGATCAGGATGCGCAGCCGTGCCGCATCGTGGCGCATGAGGTCGCCCATGCCGTTATCATGAACATCGACCGGCCGCTGGCGCGGGCGTCCGTGTTCGTCGCCGCTCACGTCGCTCTCGTCCTCGCCGAAGTTTTCGAGATCGACCCCGGTCTTGTTGCAAAGGCTCGTGAACTTGCCTTTCGGATCATAGACATAGGCGATGCCGCCCGACATGCCGGCGGCGAAATTCCGCCCGGTCTCGCCGAGCACAACGACGATGCCGCCGGTCATGTATTCGCAGCCATGGTCGCCGGTGCCTTCGACAACCGCGATCGCACCTGAGTTGCGCACCGCGAAACGTTCGCCCGCGACGCCCTCGAAATAGGCTTCGCCGGCGATCGCGCCATAGAGCACGGTGTTGCCGATGATGATGTTCTCGGTCGGCTCGCGGCTCGCCTGTGGCGGGTGGCGGACGATCAGCTTGCCGCCCGAGAGCCCCTTTCCGACATAGTCATTGGCGTCGCCGACCAGCTCCAAGGTGACGCCGTGCGCGAGGAACGCGCCAAAGCTCTGCCCGGCATTGCCCTCGAACCGCGCCCAGATCGTGTCGTCGGGCAAGCCGTCATGGCCGTGGCGCCGCGCCACCTCGCCCGACAGCATCGCGCCAACCGTGCGGTGGACGTTGCGGATCGGCTTCTCGATCCGCACCAGCTCGCCCCTGTCGAGCGCCGGCTGGCTTTCGGCGATCAGCTCCTGGTCGAGCGCCTTGTCGAGATGATGGTCCTGTATCTCGCAGTGATGGATAGCGACGCCCGGAGCCGGCTGCTCCTGATAGAGGATGCGCGACAGGTCGACGCCGCGCGCCTTCCAGTGGTTGACCGCGCGCACCATGTCGAGCTTGTCGACGCGGCCGACCATTTCCTCGAATTTGCGGAAGCCGAGCTCGGCCATCAGCTCGCGCACTTCCTCGGCGACGAAAAAGAAAAAGTTGATGACGTGCTCGGGCTGCCCTGTGAAGCGGGCGCGCAGCACCGGGTCCTGCGTCGCGATGCCGACCGGGCAGGTGTTGAGGTGGCATTTGCGCATCATCACGCAGCCGGCGGCGATGAGCGGCGCGGTCGCAAAGCCGAACTCGTCGGCGCCGAGCAGCGCCCCGACCACGACATCGCGGCCGGTGCGCAGACCACCATCGACCTGCACCGCGATGCGGCCGCGCAGCCCGTTGCGCACCAAGGTCTGCTGGGTCTCGGCGAGGCCGATCTCCCAGGGCGATCCGGCATGGGTGAGGGAGGTCAGCGGGCTCGCGCCGGTGCCGCCCTCGTAGCCGGCGATTGTCACATGGTCGGCGCGCGCCTTCGAAACGCCCGCCGCGACCGTGCCGACCCCGACCTCGGACACCAGTTTCACCGATACCGCCGCCTTGGGATTGGCATTCTTCAGGTCGTGGATGAGCTGCGCCAGATCCTCGATCGAATAGATGTCGTGATGCGGCGGCGGCGAGATGAGGCCGACGCCCGGCGTCGAATGGCGCACCTTGGCGATCGCCTTGTCGACCTTGTGGCCAGGGAGCTGGCCGCCTTCGCCGGGCTTCGCGCCTTGCGCCATCTTGATTTGTAGCACGTCGGCGTTGACGAGGTACTCGGTCGTCACGCCAAACCGGCCCGAGGCGACCTGCTTGATCGCCGAGCGCTTTGAATCGCCATTGGGCAGCGGCTTGAAGCGCTCGGCTTCCTCGCCGCCCTCGCCGGTATTCGACTTGCCGCCGATGCGGTTCATCGCGATCGCCAGCGTCGTGTGCGCCTCGCGGCTGATCGAGCCAAAGCTCATGGCGCCGGTCGCGAAGCGTTTGACGATCTCGCTCGCCGGCTCGATTTCGTCGAGCGGCAGCTTCTGAGTCGCCGGCTTGAACTTCATCAGCCCGCGGATCGTCAGCAGGCGTTCCGACTGGTCGTTGATGATATTGGCGAAGGCCTTGTAGTCGGAGAGCGAGTTCCCGCGCGCCGCATGCTGCAGCTTGCCGATTGTCTGCGGCGTCCAGGCATGCGCCTCGCCGCGCAGCCGAAACGCATAGTCGCCGCCGACATCGAGCATCTCGCGATAGATCGGCTCCTCGCCATAGGCCTGCGCATGGCGCACCAGCGCTTCGCTCGCGATCGCGTACAGATCGGCCCCTTCGATCGTCGTCGCGGTGCCGGTGAAATAGCGGTCGACAAACGAGCTTTCCAAGCCTACCGCGTCGAAGATCTGCGCGCCGCAATAGGACTGGTAGGTCGAGATGCCCATCTTGGACATGACCTTCATCAGCCCCTTGCCGACGGCCTTGAGATAATTCTTCTGGACGTCGTAGGCGCCGAGCGCGATCCCGGTCTCGCTGCGGATCTGTTCGAGGGTGGCAAAAGCGAGATAGGGGTTGATCGCCTCCGCGCCATAACCGGCGAGCACGCAGAAATCGTGCACTTGAAGCGCATCGCCGGTCTCGACGACGATGCCGGTGCGGGTGCGCAGCCCTTCGCGGATCAGGTGGTGGTGGACGGCGGACGTCGCGAGCAGCGCCGGGATCGGGCAACGCTCGGCCGACACCGCCCGATCCGACAGGATCAGGATGTTGTGCCCGGCGAGCACCGCCTCGGTCGCGGCATGGCACAGCTCGTCGATCGCCGGCTCGATCGCCGCAGCGCCTGTCGCCGCCGCCCAGGTGATGTCGAGCGTAAAGGTCTTGAATCTGCCCTGCGCGAGCTTCTCGATGTTGCGGATCTTGTCGAGATCGCCGTCGGTCAGCACCGGCTGCGACACTTCCAGCCGATGATGCGTGCCGCCTTCATGTCCCAGGAGGTTCGGCCGCGGCCCGATGATCGAGATCAGCGACATCACCAACTCTTCGCGGATCGGGTCGATCGGCGGGTTGGTGACCTGCGCGAAGTTCTGCTTGAAGTAGTTGTAGAGCACCTTGGGCTTGTTCGAGAACGCCGCGATCGGCGTATCGGTGCCCATCGAGCCCACCGGGTCGTCGCCGTCGCGCCCCATCGGCTCGAGGAAGAAGCTGACGTCCTCCTGGGTGTAGCCGAACGCCTGTTGCAGCGCGAGCCGCGCCGCCGGGTCGTTGGTGCGCGGCGGGATCGTCGCCTCGTCGGGTTCAGGTAGCTCGGAGAGCTTGTATTGCGTCTCCTTGAGCCATTGCTCGTAGGGGTGCGCGGAAGCGAGCTGCTTCTTGATCTCGTCGTCGCTGATGATGCGACCTTCCTCGAGGTCGATCAGCAGCATCTTGCCGGGCTGCAGCCGCCATTTGCGGACGATCCGCTCTTCCGGCACCGGCAGCACGCCGGCTTCCGAGGCGAGGATCACGTGGTCGTCGTCGGTGACGATGTAGCGTGCCGGGCGCAGGCCGTTGCGGTCGAGCGTCGCGCCGATCTGCCGGCCGTCGGTAAAGGCGATCGCCGCCGGCCCATCCCACGGCTCCATCAGCGCCGCGTGATATTCGTAAAAGGCGCGCCGCTCGTTATCCATCAGCGGATCGGCCCAGGCCTCCGGGATCAGCATCATCATCGCATGCGCCAGCGAATAGCCGCCGCAGGTGACGAGCAGCTCGAGCGCGTTGTCGATGCAGGCAGTGTCCGACTGGCCCGGCAGGATCAGCGGCACGAGCTTGCCGAGATCGGCACCCATCAGCTCCGACGACATCGCCTGGCGACGCGCCTGGATCCAGTTGACGTTGCCGCGAACCGTGTTGATCTCGCCGTTATGGCAGAGAAAGCGATAGGGGTGGGCGAGCCGCCAGGAAGGAAAAGTGTTGGTCGAGAAGCGCTGATGCACCAACGCCAGCGTCGACACGGTGAGCGGGTTGCGCAAATCCTCGTAAAAGCTGCCGACCTGGCCGGCGAGCAGCAGACCCTTGTAGACCACGGTGCGGGTCGAGAAGGACGGGATGTAGAAATCCCTGAGCCCCGGCCCATAGCGCTCGGCGAGGTTCGAGACACGATTGAGCGTCTGCTTGCGGATGGTCAGGATCTTGCGCTCGAACGCGTCCTGGTCGGGGATGTCGGGGCTGGCGCAGACGATCGCCTGCGCGATGTAAGGCATCGTTTCGATGACCTTCTTGCCGAGCCCGGCGATATCGATCGGCACCTCGCGCCAGGCCAGCAACTCCTGGCCCTCGACGCGGATATAGCGCTCCATATGCGCGATGGCGAAGGCGCGCGCCTTTTCCTCCATCGGCAAAAAACACATCGCCACCGCATAGCGCCCCGGCGGCGGAAGCGTCAGGCCGCGCTCGTCGCACCAATGACGCAGCAGCGCATCCGGCGTCTGGATCAGACAGCCCGCGCCGTCGCCGACCAGCGGGTCGGCGCCGACCGCGCCGCGGTGATCGAGATTGACGAGAATTTCGAGACCGCGGCGGATGATGTCGTGAGATTTTCGACCCTTGATGTTGGCGATCATGCCAACGCCGCACGAGTCATGCTCGTTGCGCGGATCGTAAAGCCCTGGACCTCTCGCCTCTTGTCTCGTCTCGTCCATCCTCATCGGCTCTTTCAAACGGGTCAATTAAAGGCATTTGGCGCACATACCGGCCAGCATGGCACATAGCCGGTAGAGCATCTCAGGCAGTATGCATGACTTATCTCGCGAACGCGAATCGCGGTTTGTCGCAATGCAGCGTTTTATCAGGGTGACATCTTCTTGATGTCATTCCCGGAAGTCAGGCGGGTCCCGGCTAGCCGGGCGCTGCGAGACTTACTGTGGGGAATCCATGAACACGGACCTCAGTCGAGCCGGCGCTGTCCGTGTTCATCGGTTCCGTTTCGCCGTTTCGCGACGCCCCGGAATGACGAGGCCGGGCGGCTAGCGCGCCGCTTGTGCCGGATAGCGCCAGGCGGCGAGAAAATGCACGCCCGCCGTTTCCGAGCCGAATTTCTCGGTGTGCAGTGTCCCCGCCGGCACCGAGCAGGTATCCCCGGCGCGGAAGGTCTGCGGCTTGCCGTTGCAGGCGATCGTCGCTTCGCCTTCGAGCACGAGCAGATAGGCGTCGAATTCGTGTGCGTGCTCCGGGCTCGTCCCGGTCGCTTCCCGCCGGCGGTCAAAGAACTCAGTGTAACCCTCGGCCCTTAGCGTCTTCTCGAAATCCGCCTGATTCATGTTCGTCGCCTCCGTGTTCGCCGGACCATCCTAACACGGTCAGGCGACCTGCGGTGAAGCTGCGCTCATCGACCAGAGGCACAGAAATTCCCATCCGCTCGTTATCTCCGTGCCTCCGCGTCTTTGTGGTGAAATTAAAGGCGCTGCGCGTCACCTCCGGCTCCGCCATGCGCGCTTGTGCGTGGACGATCAGAGCCATGCGGGCCTACGCTTCCGGCAACACAGCAAAGGAGACACGCCGATGCCCGCACAGCTCGAACTCCGCCCGTTGGGACGGGCGCTGGGCACCGAGGCGCTCGGGATCAACCTCGCGCGTCTCGACGATACGACCTTTGCCTGGGTCAAACAGGCCTTTGCCCGGCATCTGGTGCTGGTGTTCCGCGAGCAGAACCTCGGCGCCACTGAGTTGGCGGCGTTCGGCGCGCGTTTTGGCAAGCCGCGGCCGCATTCGCTGGTCAACTACCGCTATCCCGGGCAGCCCGATGTCTCGTGGCTGCGCAATGTCCATGACGACGGGAAGATCGACTGGTTCGGCGTCAAGCGCGCCACCGCCTGGCATACCGACTCGACCTATGAGCCCGAGTTGCCGCTGCTGGCGATCCTGCACGCGCTGGAAGTCCCTAAAGAACGTGGCGGCACGGTGTTTGCCGACATGTACGCGGCCTACGAGACGTTGCCGCAAGCGATGAAGGACCGGCTTGCCGCGATGACCTGCCTGCACGGCCATACCTCGGGTCCGGCGGGCGGCGAACTCTACAAGAATGACGCGGCGAAAACCGCCGAGAAGGTCTACGAGGAGAGATGGCCGGCGATCACCGCGCACCCGGTGACGGGCAAGCCGATCCTCTTCGTCAACCCGATGCATGTCCACGGCATCGTCGGCATGGAGAAAGACGACGCCTGGGAGCTGGTCGAGGAGCTGGCGCGCCACGCGACGCAGGAGCGCTTCACCTATTACCATCACTGGCGGGTCGGCGACGTCGTGATGTGGGACGAGCGCGCCACGATGCACCGCGGCGCTGGAGACTACGAGCCGTCCGAGCGCCGCGTGATGCTGCGCACCATCGTCTACCCGACGGAAGGTGTGACGACGGCGATGTGAGGGACGCTCTATTCCGCGAGGTTTTCGGCCAGTTCCCTTTTCTCCGCGGCAACCTGTCGGTCATGCGGCAGGCAAAGCAACGTCACGAGTGCTGACATCAGCGAAAAGCAAGCAAGCGCGAATAGGCCCCCGGTGAAGCTGCCCGTCGAGTCCTTGACCCAACCGACGATTACGGGGGCCACGGTACCGGCAAGATTGCCGACCGCATTGACCCAGGCAATCCCTGCCGCTGCGGCCGTGCCGGTCAGGAACAGCGACGGCATCGGCCAGAAAGATGGCTTCATGCCATAGATGCCGATCGTCGAGAGCGACAGCCCGACAAGCGACCACCAGCTCCCATGCGTCAGGCCGGCCATCACCAACCCGCCGGCAGCGATCAGGTTGGCTGCGAAGCAGTTCCAGCGCCGCTCGCGCGTGCGGTCGGTGATGAAGCCGAGGATGATCATGCCGATCGTGCCGGCGATATACGGGATCGACGAGACGTAGCCGGTCCAGAAGTTCGTGAGTCCGAGTTCCTTGACGATCTGCGCCAAAAACATAACGAGCCCGACACTGCCCGCCGCGGTGCCGAAATAGATCGCGCAAAGCGCGAGGATGCGCGGGTTGTAGAGCGATTGCCAGAGGCTGTACGTGCCGGTCGACTCGACCGCCTTCCGCTCGCGCGCGAGCTCGCCGGCGAGCCAGGCCTTCTCGTCGGGGGCGAGCCAGCCGGCTTGTTCCGGCCGGTCGGTCAGGTAGAGCAGCACGACAATGCCGAGAATGATCGCCGGTGCCGCCTCGAACAGATACATCCACTTCCACCCGGCGAGGCCGAGGACGCCGTTGAGCTCGAGCAGCGTCGTGGAAACCGGCGCGCCGATCGCGATCGAGATCGGGATCGCGGTCATGAACCCGGCGATCACCCGGCCGCGATGCACCGCTGGAAACCAGTAGGTGAAGAACAGCACCATGCCCGGGAAGAACCCGGCCTCGGCGACGCCCAGTAGAAAGCGGACGAGATAGAAGCTGTAGGGTCCGACGACCAAGGCGGTCGCGCCCGAGCACAGCCCCCAAGTGATCATGATGCGCGCAATCCACAACCGCGCGCCCACCTTGTCGAGGATCACGTTGCTCGGCACTTCGAGGAGGAAATAACCGATAAAGAACGCGGTGCCGGCGCCGAGGCCGAACGCGGCCTGGCTGAGGCCGAGATCGCCGCGCATGGTCAGCGCCGCAAAGCCGACATTGGCCCGGTCGATATAGCAGATCAGATACAAGACGAGGGTAAAGGGCAGGAGGCGCCAATAAACCTTGCGCATCGTGCGTTGTTCGATCGTTCCGCCCACAGTCGTTCCTCCGGAAACATGCGTCGCATGCCGCGGCGGCGCCGCGGTTGTTTTCTCCCGGAAATGAAGCCCTATGGGATCGCTGTTGCGCCGCGGCCCCTTGCTGATAAAAGCGCGCTCCCGAAGGAGCGCGCTTCGTCGGTGGAACCCGACTTTCGCCGGGATGCCCTGATCGCCTACGCGATCAGGTCAGTTGGTCAGCCCGTAGAACTTGGCCGCGTTGCCGCAGGTCATGGCGAACTTGATGTCGGCGGGCAGGTGGCTGAACTGGTCGTCGATATACTTCACCGATTCCGGCCAGACGCCGTCGGGATGCGGGAAGTCCGAGCCCCACATCAGGGTCTCGACGCCCATATCCTCGATCAGCTTGGTGCCGATGCGATCGTACTGGAAGGTCGCGCGGCACTGGTTGCGCCAGTATTCGCTCGGCATCTTCTTCAGCTTCAGGTCCTGGTACTGGTCCTTGTACTCGAAGTCCATGCGATCGATGACGTAGGGGATCCAGCCGATGCCGCTTTCGCCAAAGACGACGCGGATGTTCGGGAAGCGCTCGAACACGGCCGCCCCCATCAGATCGGTCAGGATCGTCGCCAGCGTCATCTGGAAACGAACGAGGCCGCTATAGGTCATGCGGCGGGAGATCTCCGGCTCGAGCGTCTTGCGCAGCTCTGGATCGGTCGCCGGGAAGGTGTGGAAGTGCAGCGGCAGCTGCGTCTCGTTGACCGCCTCCCACAGTGGATCCCACATCGGGTGCCACATCCCCGTCATGTGCCACGAGCAGGAAAGCTCGACGCCCTTCATCCCCATCTTGGCGACGCGGCGTACCTCGGCCGCAGCCCCCTCGATATTGTTGTAGGGCAGGCAGGCGAGGCCGATCATTCGGTCGGGGTAATAGCTGGTGAAATTGTGCATGAAGTCGTTGTAGATGCGCAGCATCTCGTCGGCGGCTTCCGGATCCTGCATTTTCGCGCAAGCGGCCAGGATGCCGTAGATGACCTCGGCGTCGACGCCGTCGCGGTCGAGGTCCTTGACCCGAAGGTGCGGGTCGCCGGGGCGCCGCAGGCCTTTTTCGAAGTAATCGCTATAGAGGCCGGCCTCGGCCATCTTGTCGGCGCGCAGCTGCTTGCCCTTGACCCACGGCGTTCCGGTCGCACCGACACCGCCGCACTGACCGTAGTTGGCGCCGGCTTTGTCGGTCCACACCTCGGTGCCGTCGGCCTGTTTCTCGACATACGGCATCAGGTCCCTGAGTTTGCTCGACGCGTTCGAGGTGAACAGGTCGGGCGGCAGCCAAAGCATATCGAGATGGCAATCGGCGGAAATTCGCTTGTATTGCATCAGCTGAAACTCCCTGCGGCGGATCGATAAAGATTGCTCACCCTGGTTGTTCACCCTGGGCGGATGATAAGCAACCGACAGCTTTTGTCACTGTATCGCAGGTTTTCCGCGATGTCCTAGCGCGACTTCCTGCGTTTTTGCCGGGCGGTCATGCGATAGCCGGGATGAGGCGTCAGCGTTTGCCGCTGAAATTGGCCGGGCGCTTTTCGAGAAAGGCGCGGACACCCTCGGCGTAATCGGGCGTACGGGCGGCTTCGTCCTGTAGGTCGCGTTCGAGATCGAGCTGCCGGTCGAGCGTGTTGGTTTCAGCGGCATCGAGGGCGCGTTTGGTGAGCGCGATGCCGATCGTCGCCTGTTTGGCGAGCCGCGCGGCGAGGGCATGCGCCTCGTTCATCAGCTTGTCGTCATCGACCGCTTGCCAGATGAGACCCCATTCCTGCGCGCGCTCCGCCGGGAGTGGCTCGGCGAGGATCGCCAGGGCCCGCGCCCGTGCGGCACCGACCAGCCGCGGCAAAATCCAGGTGCCGCCGACATCGGGGATGAGGCCGATCCTGGCAAAGGCCTGCAGGAAACTCGCCGACTTGCCGGCCAGTACGATGTCGCAGGCGAGCGCGAGGTTGGCTCCGGCGCCGGCGGCGATGCCGTTCACCGCGCAAACCACCGGCATCTCGATCGCGTGCAGCTTGCGGATCACCGCGTTGTAGCCGTCGAGCAAGGGCTTGAGATCGGGTGGGCGGTCCGCCGTCGGTGTGACTTCGGTGAGGTCCTGCCCGGCGCAGAAGCCGCGCCCGGCGCCGGTCATGAGGACCGCGCGGCAATCGGCGTCGCGCTCCGCCTCATCGAGCACCGCCAGCAGCGCACGCCCCATTTCGCTGGTCAGCGCATTCAGCCGATCCGGCCGGTTGAGGATGATCGCGCGGTAGCCGGAATGCTTTTCGACAAGGATGGTCATGCGGATAGACTCCCCTTCTCTCAAACGCTTCCCGGCGAAAGCCGGGACGTTTCCCAGGCTCCATCCCGGCGAAGACCGGGCCCCACATATTTTAACGCTTCGGATGGCTGAGCGATGGGCCCCGGCCTCCGCCGGGGTGGCGTTACGCGAATATCGGCCTGATCGCCAATTCCCCCGCCAGCTTGTCGAGCGCGGCCTTCAGCGAACCGGGGATCGGGATGCCGTGGGCCGTGCGCTCCGCGATGCGCGCGGCGCGGTCCTCGCCGGGGAGGCGGATGCGGTCGAACCCCGGCAGCAGCGCTGAGCCGTGCAGCTGGCGGATGACGCTGTCGACCTGGCGCTTGAAGGCGGTCGGCTCGGCGAAGCGCTTGATGTCGAGGACGCAGATCGCCTGGCCGGTATTGGTCGGCGTGTGGTCATCCTTGTTGAAATCGACGACGTCCTCGCCGTTAGCCGCGCCGTTGAGCGTGCCCGCCAGGAGCCCGAACATCAGCGACATCGCTGCGCCCTTGTAGCCGCCGATCGGCAGCAGGAACCCGTCATCCGAGCGGTTCGGATCGGTCAACGGCTGGCCCTGGCGGTCGATCATCCAGCCTTCGGGCATGGTCTTGCCCTGCTGTGCCGCGACCTTGACCTTGCCGTAGGCGGCGACGGTCGTCGCCATGTCGAGCACCAGCGGCGGCTCTTCCAGCGCCGGCACGGCGATCGCCAGCGGGTTGGTCGACAACAGCATGTCGATCCCGCCCCAGGGCGGCAGGTGGTTGGCGTTGCCGACCGCGAAATAGATGCCGATCATGTCGTGCGGCACCGGCATCGCGGCATAGACCGCGGCGGCGCCGGCATGGTTGCCGTGCCGCGTGCCGGCCCAGCCGACGCCCTGCGTGCCGGCAATCTCGATCGCGGTCTCGACCGCGCGCGACACGACGAGCGCGCCGAGCCCGTTATCGCCGTCGACCAGCGCCGTGCCCGGCGCGGTGTGATGCACGATGATGTTCGGATTGGTGTTGATGCCACGCGTCTGGATGCGGCGGATGTATTGCGGCAGGCGGAACACGCCGTGCCCGTCCGCGCCGGAAATGTCCGACTGCGCCATCAGCGCGGCGGCTTTCTGCGCGTCGGCCTCAGGAATGCCGGCGGCCCGATAGGCCGAGGCAATGAAGGCGATCAGCGCCGCCTGGCTGACGCGCTGAGCGATGGGCGGGGTGTCGTCGGGCATGATGGTTCGGCTCCTCGGCTTGCCTCGCCCGGCTATACAGGAATTCCCGGCGGCTGCGTACCGCTCGGTTCGCGCGCCGCCCGCGAAGGGGTAGTATCGCGCGTCGATCAGCGGAGGCGTGATGGCCGATCCTGTGCCCGAAACCCAGCCCCGGCGCAGCCCGGTGGAATGGCTCAGCCTGGCCAAGACCGAGGAACGCGCCGGCGAGCTGTTCGACGCCTACGATCTGGCGATGCAGGGCTTGGCCCAGCACCCGGACGATTGGGCGTTGAAGCACCGCGCGGTGCTGTGCCTCGCCTCGACCGAGGCCACCGATCAGGCATGGGCGCTGGCGGAGCGTCTCGGGATCACCAGGCTCGGGGCGGTGGAGCTGGCGGCGATCCCGCAGCGCCTCGCGCTCGATCTGCAGACGATCGGACCGCGGCTGCTGCGGGACAAGGCGTTGGCGAGCAAGGGTCCGGAACGCCGGCGCTTCCTGCTCGAGGCGGCTGGAGGCTATGAGGCGGTCTACCGGAAGTACCTGCAGGCCGGCTTCCCCGATGCCTACTACCCGGGGATTTGCTGCGCCAATCTGCGGCTGCTCGGTGGCGAGACCGCGGCGGCGATCGACTTGGCGCGGGAGCTGCTGCGGCAGCTCGCGGCATGGCCGGAACCAAAGAGCTATTACGAGCTTGCCACCGAACTCGAAGCGCAGCTGATCGTCGGCGATCTCGCGGCGGCGGCGGAGGTCACCGCGTTGATCCGGGCCGATATCGAGAGGGCACCTGATGTTCGCGCCATTGCCCGCACCGTCCAGCAGCTGCGCCTGGTCGCCGAGGCGAAGGGGTTCGAGGTCGAACCCGCCGAATGGCTGTCGCTGCCCCGCGTCATCCACTTTCTCGGCCACATCATCTCGTCGCCGGACGGGCGCGGCCGGTTTCCGGCGACCGCCGAAGCCGGTGTCCGCGCGCGGATCGAACAGGAGCTGAAAGGGTTCGGGCACCCGATCGCCTATGGTTCGCTCGCCGCCGGCGCCGATATCCTGTTCGCCGAGGCGGTGCTGGACCGGGGCGGGTCGCTGCATGTCGTGCTGCCCTTCGAGATCGAGGAGTTCATCAACGTTTCGGTGCGGCCGGCGGGCGAGCACTGGGTCGAGCGCTTTCGCTATTGCTACGAGAAAGCGGCCGCGCGCCGGTTTGCGACCGAGGACGCCTATCTTCGCGACGATGCGCTGTTCGGCTATTGCAGCCAGCTCGCGATGGGGCTAGCGCAGCTTCGCGCCAACATCATGGGCACCACCGCCGAACAGCTCGCCGTGTGGGACGGCAAGCCGCCCGCCAGCGCCGCCGGTACGGCGGTCGACATGGCGATCTGGCGCGGTACGGGACTGCCGCAGCGCCATATCGAGATCAGCGGCGGCGAGGCGATCCCCGCCTCGGGCGCCACGGGCGAGGCAGAAGAGGAAGGGCTGAGCGCCGGTCATCGCCGCGTCCGCGCGATGCTGTTCGGCGACATCCACGGTTTCAGCAAGCTGAGCGACCGCCAGTTGCCCAATTTCGTTTCGGTGGTCCTCGGCGCGGTTGCCGAGGTGCTGAGCGCGTTTCCCGACGACCAGCTCCTGCTCAAGAACACCTGGGGCGACGGGCTGTTTCTGGTGTTCGACGACGCCGGCAAGGCGGCGGAATGCGCGCTGCGGCTGCAGGAAAAACTCGGCGCCATCGACCTAGAGGCGCACGGCCTGCCGGCGACCTTGGGCTTGCGCCTCGGCGGCCATCTCGGGCCGGTTTACAGCACGGTCGACCCGGTCCTCGCGCGCAACAACTTCTTTGGTGCCCATGTCAGCCGCGCCGCGCGGATCGAGCCGGTGACGCCGGAAAAGCTGGTCTACGTGACCGAGACCCTGGCCGCGGTGCTGCGGCTCTACAACGCGCCCGAATTCACCTGCCACTATGTCGGCAACACCAAGGCCGCCAAGGATTACGGCTCGATGCGCATGTTCCTCTTGACCCGCAAGACGGGGTGAACGGGCAGTCCGACGACGAACGGGCGCTAACCGAACGCCGCCTTCACCTTCGCCCAGTCTTCGAGCGCGGCTTCCTGGCCGGGGACGATCGGGATGACGATCTGCTTCCACCCGGCGCTGCGCAGCGCCTCGATGCGCTGGATCAGTTCCTGCGCCGTTGCTGTGATCGTGGTGCGGCGGA